>Ga0137415_10000008_pt1 | contig 179535 bp, 159 predicted proteins | sample CZODoug3_1_1_16f_FD_183082 | JGI IMG/M metagenome (GOLD analysis project Ga0137415, IMG submission 183082) | Vadose zone soil fungal communities from Angelo Coast Range Reserve, California, USA - CZODoug3_1_1_16fungal (Hybrid Assembly) | ecosystem: Environmental > Terrestrial > Soil > Vadose... | reverse complement strand
AACGCCTTATAGTTGGTCAGACCGCAGAAATTCCAACATAAGATTTCCACAGCAGCAGCGGTTTTTCCGGTGTGTGCAAATCCGCGGTTTCGGGGATGGGGTGCAGGGGAAGGGAGCACCCTTCCCCTGCATCAGCAATAAAGAAGCCCCGAGATGCTCTGATATCTGTTTTCGCCCAGGCACAGAAAACTCTGCATCGGCTGTGCAAACGAATGCGGATGAAGGTTTCTGGCGGCTTCCTACAATGGAAGCCGTCGGAGGCGTCCCGCGGTTACGAGTCTTAACGCCAAACACGCGATGTTTGAAACCAGAATCTCGAACCGCGGGCCGCGCTTTGCTTCCGAAACGAATACTCAGATGAAGTCCGGAACAAGAGGTAAAGAGGGCTCACGATAAGGATTTCGCCGAAGCAAAGCCAGCCTCTGCAGGATGTGCATAGGCAAGGAGGATGAGGAAAGAACTATGGCAGCCAGGGAAAAAGTCGGGGAGCCAGAGTTTGTGGCATTCGTAGGTATCGACTGGGCCGATCAGAAGCACGTGTGGTGCTTGCAGGCAGCAAATTCGGCGAAGCGGGAAGGCGGAGAACTGGAGCACAAGCCCGAAGTGGTGGAGGCCTGGGTCAGTGAACTGTGTCAACGCTTCGGGCACGGTCCGATCGCAGTGGCGGTGGAGCAGGTGAAGGGCGCGCTGGTATACATGCTGGGTAAGTATGAGTGCCTGCACCTGTATCCGGTGCCTTCGACCATGTCGGCGAGCATGCGAGCAGCGTTGTATCCGTCGGGAGCCAAGGATGACCCGCGGGATGCGGATCTGCTGCTGGAACTGCTGGTGCTGCACCGGGACAAACTGCGTCGTTTGACGCCAGATAACGAAGCGACACGGCGGGTACAGAACCTGGTGGAGGAGCGGCGCAAGCTGGTGGAAGAAAAGACGGCGCAGCTGAATCGTCTGACGGGATACTTAAAGGTGTATTTTCCGCAGATGCTGGAATGGTTTGCCAAGCTGGATACGAAGCTGGTGTGTGATTTTTTGGAGCGCTGGCCGTCGTTGGAGGAGTTGCAAAAGGTACCGTCGGCGGAAGTGAAGAAGTTCTTCCGCCATCGCCGTGGCCGACAGGGAGAGCTGACCGAGTGGCGGATGCAGGGGATCGGCCAGGCGATGCCGGCGATACGGGACGGGGCGGTGATTGAGGCGAAGCGGGCAGTGGTACAGGTGATCGCACAACTGCTACGCACCTTGCTGGAGGGGATCGCGACGCTGGACCGCAAGATCGCCGAGGCGGCGGAGGCCCATCCCGATTTTTTCATTTTCCAGTCGCTGCCGGGAGCTGGGGCCGCATTGGCGCCGCGCTTGCTGGCCGCGCTGGGTTCGCAACGAGATCGGTATGGGAGTGCGGCCGAGGTACAGAAATACAGCGGGATTGCCCCGGTAACGGAGCGCAGCGGCAAGAAGAAATGGGTGCACTTCCGCTGGGCGTGTTCCAAATTCTTGCGGCAGAGTTTTCACGAATGGGCGGGACACTCGATCGCGCAGTCGGTTTGGGCGCGTGCCTACTACCAGCAACAGCGGGAGCGCGGCAAGGAACACCATGCCGCGGTGAGAGCTTTAGCCTTCAAGTGGATTCGCATCGTGTTTCGCTGCTGGCAAGATCGCGTGGCTTATGACGAGAGCAGATATCTCGTCGCATTGGCTAAGCGCGGTTCGCACCTGACCTCTGCCTTCGCCGCTGCGGCAGTGAGTATGTGAAATTGCTGTGGATTCTAAGTGAATATCGAAACTGAGAGGATTGGAAAAATGATTGACAAACATACTCAGACATCTGGTTTCGGCAGCTACCGATTTTGGGCCGTAATGAATTAACCTAATTATGGGAGTTGGGAGGCAGCGTGCCCTTTTGGCGAGTCGTGCAACTCGTGGGGGCCCTTGTATGCGTCACTAGCGGGCTCTTCAGTAAAGAGTTCAAACCAATTGGGTGGACGACTCGGCTCATTTGGGGCAAAGACGAAAATACCCGGATTCCTCGGTGGGTTGCTGGGCCGTTCTACGTTGTGGGTGGTCTTCTACTGCTCTATTTCGGATTGACCGGGAAGTAACGCTGGTGAAATGGCCGCCACCAATACCACTGCCGCACGCTCAGAACCGAACGTTTACTCGGGTCCAGGGAGCCGACATTGTCATGGAATCATTACACTCATTGCACCGGTTGTGAGGACAACGCCTGTTTTCGACATCATACTTTTAACGCAATCTGCTCCCCACCCATTTTTTAGGAAAACGCCGCCCACCGTTGCACGAACCGCGAGAATGGGCCACCCTAGGGCTGCACTAAGAACGATGAATGGCTGCAAAAGAAGTGCGGACACATCAAGATGACGATATTGCGCGAGCCGACTGTTGAAGAAGTGAATAGCATTCTTTCCAGAGGTACGTCTTCGGAGCTAATTTCGACGGTGGAGCATGCCCTGTTCGAATGCAAAAATGGTCTTTACGACACGAAGACGCTAAATGGCAAGATTGAACTTGCAAAGGATATTTCCGTGCTCGCAAATTCGAGTGGCGGCTATCTCCTCATTGGCCCTGCTACGAAGAAAAAATCCACTTCACCAAGGCGACGAGGTAATTTCTGTCTCAGAATTCGCTTCGTCCGTATTTCATCTCGATACTTACCGAGACATCTTGAGTGCCTTCATCTATCCTCCAATTACTGACCTCAAGATCCAGTGGCATTCTAGTAGCGTTGACCCCGCAAAAGGAATTGCCTCAATCAAATTCGGGAGCAGACATGTCGAAACTTGAAGGACAGCAGCCAATCGAGAGCCCAGGCACGCTCCCATCCTTCTCAGGGTTGCTGGCCAGATGACAGCCGGCTATTTCGCATTCCCACTGCTCTTCAAGACGTCTTCCGCGTAGTAGTTATTCACCTTCGCAGAATCGCGCAAGACTTCATAGTAGGCCGCCTTGAGCAGTTGCTCCCGGCGGTCGCGGAGCTGCGAACGGATGGCCTGCTGCACGCGCGGATCGTTGAATTCGCGCTGGCCGGCAGGTTCCCTGGCCAGCAGTCTAACGATGCGGAACCCCATCGCCCGTTTGCTGACCGCGTCCTGGACGGTGACGATCGGGCTGTATTGGCCGGGCTTGAGCTTCATCACCATCTCGCGGGTGGCTGGGTCGGTACGCTGCAACGACGATTCCGGAGTGAAGCCCAGGTCTCCACCATTGCCCGAGGTCTCGGTGTCTTCGGAGTAGTTCATGGCGAGGGTAGCGAAATCGTCGCCGCTATCCAGGCGGTTTGCGAGCGTCTGAATTTTCTTGCGCGCCTCGGCCTCGTTCTGAGCCTTATCGTTCTTGAGGTTGTGCACCTGTGGATTCGGCTGGCTGGTGACGAAGATCTGGGCCAGGTGATACTGCGCTTCGATCAGGTTGAACTCGCCCTTGTGGGAATTGTAGTAGTCGCTGACGTCCTGGTCGGAAATGTTGATCTTGGACGTGACTTCCTTGTTCAGGACTTTCTCGACCGTGACCGAGCGGCGAAGGTCGCGCTTGAAATCGTCGAGCGTGACTTTCTTTTCTCTCATTTTCTGGTCAAACTGCTCCTGGGTGTAGGGAGACTTGATCTCGTTCAACTTGCGATCGACTTCCTCGTCGGTGGCCAGAAGCCCGAGCTTGGCGGCGCGTCGCGTGAGGATCTCGTCGTCGATGAGCTCACGCAGGATGCTCAGATGCAGGCTGGTGGCCTGTTCCCCCACCGGCGGCTGCTCGGTGCCGGCGATCTGGTTCTGGTAATACTTCTCGACGTCGGCGCGGAAGATTTTCTGGCCGTCGACCGTGGCCATCACGTCAACCGCCTGCTGCTTGGACTGGCAAGCCGTCAGAAAAAAGAACGCCGGGGAGGCGCACAGGGCCAGCGCACGGCGGTGCAGGATCGGATTAAGTTTCAAGCGAACATCCCCCTGAGTTGAGGATCAGCGCAAAGAAGACACGGGTGTCATTTGTTCGCGGTTGGCGAATTGGTCTCGACCGGAGAAGGAGCGGCCTCGGCGTGCGTGGGAGGCGGTACTCCCGCGTCGGTCAGTGCGCGGTCCAGCGCGGCGCGCAGGTCGCCCAAGGGAAGCGCCCCGTCCACTTCTTCCCCGTTAATAAACAGAGTAGGCGTAGCGTTGACGCCTAGCGAATCGCCTTCCTGGATCGACGCCTTCACGGCGTCTTCGTTCTGGGCCTTGATGCAGGCATGCAGCTTGACCACGTCCAGGCGATGTTGCTGCCCGGCGAGCAGCGTGGCCCGGTCGACGGCGTCGAGCTGGGCGTCGTGTCCCTTGGCGGAATTGACCAGCTGCTGGTTGGCGTGAAGGTAGTCGGCCAGAGTCCAGTACGCGTCATTGTTCTGCTCGGCCAGACAGTTTGCATTCACCGCAGCATGGGTGGCCCAGGGGTGAATTTCCGCCAGGGGATAGTCCTTGTACACGATCAAGACGCGGTCGCCGTACTCCTTCAAGACCTCCGGAAACAAGGTCTGGTGCATACGCGAGCAGAAGGGACACTCGAAATCGTCATAGTTTATGACGACCACTTTGGCATCTTTGTTTCCGCGCGTAGGCCGGCCTTTCAGATCGACTTTCTGCATGAAGGCCGCGGTCGGATCCTTGGTGAGGTCCAGTTTCGTCATGCGGACCAGGGTCTTGCCGTCTTTGGAGAGCAGGAAGTCGTGTTCTTCTTTGCGGTTCCCCTTGATGATGGTGAGCTTCAGCGCATCGTAGTTGGGGAATTCACTGGGCTTGAGCGGCCCCACCTCCACCCGGACTTCTGGAGACAACTTGTAGAAGAGCCGAATCTGACGGTCGATCGCCTTGGTAACGTTGGGCGGCGCCGACTGGGCCGTGCACCCCAGGCAAATCACTAGAAGGAAAACGAACGAACGCTGCAGCACCGTCACTAGAACCCGCCTTATCATCAGGGCTAAAGAGAGATTATCTCACACTGATTTCGCCGGGATCGGGGAAAGGTCGCTGCGGTTTGGGGCGCGGCTAGCCTGCCCGGACGAGCTCTGCGGCGGGCAGCAGGGCGTTCATCGAACCGGAGCGAAAGCCTTCGAGATCAAGCGTCACGAACTTGAATCCGAGGCCCTTGAACAGTCGGGTGAATTCTGCAGCCATGGCCGGGTCGAGGGCACGGGGCAACTCATCCTTGGCGACCTCGATGCGGACAATATCGCCATGATGGCGCACGCGGAACTGAACGAAACCCAGGGCTCGAAGGCCATCCTCGCCTCGTTCCACCACGCTGAGGGCTTCACGAGTGACTGGGCGGCCATATTCAATGCGCGATGACAGACAGGCAGAGGCCGGCTTGTCCCAGACGCGCAGACCCTCGGTCCGGGCGAGGGTGCGGATCTCCTGCTTGCTTAATCGGGCTTCGAGCAAAGGCGCCGCGACATGGTGCGCCCGGGCGGCGGCCTGGCCGGGGCGGAAATCTCCCTGGTCGTCGAGATTGAGTCCGTAGGCGATGGCGTCGAAACCGTGGGCCTTGCGGAAGTCTTCCATCACCGCGAAAAGCTCATCCTTGCAGTGAAAGCAGCGCTGGGCGTCGTTGCGGGCGTACTCGGGGCGATCCAGCTCGGACGTCCGGATCACTTCCAGCGGAATTCCCTGCTCTTGGGCAAAGGCGACCGCGTCGGCCAAATGAGTGCGCGCGAGGCTGGGAGAATCGGCGATCACCGCCAGCATGCTTGATTTCAATTGCTCGTGCGCAGCCCAGGCGAGATAGGCGGAATCGACTCCGCCGGAATACGCCACCAGCACGCGGCCGAGCGCGGCCAGGCGCTGACCCAAGAGCGATTGCTTGGAGGCGAGTTCGGGGGAGATCGACATGTAGGTATGGTAATACGAGGAGGAGGGTTTCGACCACGCCGGGAGATGGGGAGCGTGGTAGGGATGGGAGCCCGGCGAACCCTGACGGGCCGTGAGTGAAAACCTGATTGCGACGGTTGAGAATCGCAGTCCACCGCATGGGGAAACTTGCAGGGCCATTGCAGCTCTTCCGGCAGGTACCGGCGCGTCCCCACGCCTGCCCTTTTGATCCCTAGCTCACTTCCAGCAACGCACTCTTTCTGCGCGTTTCCGGAAAGCTCCGGACAGAGAATGATTCCACTCGTTAGAAAACGCAACCGGGGAGTCGCGGGCTCGCTTAGCTGCTAAGCTACGGGCGCACGTTCTAGAACAACTGCTCCTGCCTGCGAATGTTTCCAAACGAACCGATGTTGGCCAGGGTGAAGTTGAAGCGGAACTGGTTTTCGTTGCGGACCGCTCCCAGCGCGAAGCGACGGTATTCCACGCTGACACCGCAGCAATCCCAGTTGTAGCCGGTCTGCACGGTGGCGTACTGCAGGAACCCAAGATTGGCGTCAAATCCGAAGGCGGTTGCGCCACTCAAGCCGCGCTTGTTCGGGTGGCCGTATCCCAGCAGCACTCGGAACTGGTTGAAGTCTTGCGGCGAGGTAGTGGAATTCACGACTCCCGGCAGCGCCTGGATAAAGGCGTCTCCGCCGCCCACGGTGAAGTCGCCGAAATGGTAATTGAAGAGCGCGGTGCTGGCGTTGACGCGGTGTTCTTTGAAGTCGTAGTCGAGGTCCCACTGGGCGTCGGTCCGAGCGCTGGTCTCAACGCGCAGCCGGGAGATGACCGGGGAAAGATGCCGCGGCCCGGTGAGGAACGCGATGCCGGAGAAATCCGCCGTCGTGCTCAGCACGTTGCGACGCCCGTTGACGACGGCGCCGCCAAAATCGGGGTCCAGAAAGTATTTCTGCGCAACCTGCCAGGTCACGATCTCGCGCACTTCGGGCCCTTTGCACGCGCTCTTCTCCGGCGTGTACATGCGCTCCCAGGGCTGCAGCGGTTCTCGGGGAGCCCCGATGCGCAGCGAGGACATTCCCAAGGGAGTGCAGTCCTCGGGCTGGTCAGACGTGCGCTTGGCATAAAGGCGCTGGATGACGCCATACCCGACTTCGTTGGTATTGCTGAGAATGTCGCGCGCGTCGAAGCGCAGAATGTTGGCGAAGTTATCCACGCCCGTGACATAGCGGTAGGTAGCGTGAGGCTCGATGACGTGCTTCCATTTCCGGCCGAGCACTTCCCGCTGAAAGACGCGCGCGAGCGCCGGCGGACCCAGGTCCACCGCTGCTTGCAGGGCTTTGCGATTGATCACTTCACTGAGGGCTGTTCCCACCGTGCCTCCCGCTCCCAGTTGCTGCGAGTAGAGAGTATTGCGTAGCGACAACTCGGGACGGAGCGACCAGCCTTGCCACCGGAGCGGCATCGAGATCGCCGGAGCCAGGTCGAGGCGTCCCACCAGGTCGGCAGTGCGAAAACCGGGCTCACTGCGCGAGAGTCCTTCCGCAGCCGCGTCGACGGACCAGTAGAACGGCGTATGCGCGAGCTTGCGATCGACGGTCGCCATTTCAAAGCTGGGCGCGTGCAGAATGGTGATGACGTCGCCGGTCTGCGTGCTCTCGAAGTTCTGATAACGCTGCACCAGGGCGTTGTAGGAAAAGCCGTTGCTGTTGTTGGAGAGGAAAGCCTGCGACTTTACTTCCGAGTTGACCGCTTGCGAAAAGGTTTCGCTGAAGGCGAGCCGGTACACGAACGAACTCAGGTAGTCGATGTTCGCGACCGAGCGGACGTTCGCTAGGAAGCGGCCTTCCCCACTCAGAAGCACTTCCTGTCCGCCTTGCTTCTTGCGGTCGGTGACCCCGGAGTAGCTGAAATCAACATACGCGGTATCGCTCGGGCGCGCGCGAAACTGGCCGCGCTCGGCCCATCCGCGCTGGGAGTAGTATTCCACCCCGGCGGTCGCGTCCATGCTGCGATTGATCGCCCAGTAATAGGAGTCTCCGAAGATGGTGCCTTTGACCGACGAGCGGCCGAAGCTTGGAATCAGGAATCCGGATTTGCGCGCCAGGCGTTCGGTCGGAAAAGCAGCATAAGGGAAATAGAAGACGGGAACGCCCCGAATCTTGAAGCCACTGCGGTAGACCTGGGCGTTGCCGCCGACATCGACGATCACTTTGTGTGCGTTGAACGTCCACTTGGGTTTGGGCAGCTCGCAGGTTGTCACCGAACCGTCGTAAACCACAAAATGATCGGGACCGGTCTTTTCGACGGTCTTGCCAGTGAAGGCGAAGGGACTAGAGGAAGTCAGCACCGTCTTGACGCCGATGATCTTTACCCCGATCGTGCCGATCACATCGAAAAACTTGCCACTCTCCGCATGAAAGTTATACGAGCCGTGGCTGGCCTCGATGTGTTCATCGCTGGGGCCACCGTCGAGCACCACGTGTCCTTCCCCGGAAGCTTCGCCGGTGTCGGAGTCGTAGGTGACCTCGTCGGCATAGAGAGTGTAGGTGCCGTAGCGGATTTCAACATGCCCGCGCAACTTGTAGACGGGGCCATCCTTTTCCTGCTCGATGGCCTGAATCCGCACATCCTCTTCCCGCCGGATCGAAGAAGGAGCGACGGGGACAATATCCCGTGACGGGATACCAGCCTGATCTGGTCGAGAAAGCAACTGGCTGGTAACTAAGCGCGGGGCGAGAAGCAGGTGACAAACGAAGGCCGCCGTGATAAGCAATCGTGTGCGGAAGATCATCGGAAGCGCACGGAGACCCCAATGCTCGCGTAGTTGTGGGGACCTCGTGACCTTAGCACGGCGCTGGCCTGACAGGCAAAGCGTTCACCCAGGGACAGTTCCGGTAGTTGCTCCGCATGTGGCCGTTCGCTCTGGCCCCTGGCGTTCTCGAAAGATCCGTCCATGACCTGCTCGCTTTGCGGCGACGTCTGCCATTGTGTGCCTGACCTTTGCCCAGCCGCGCAGCCCTGTTTCACATCCGATGCAGAAAACGAGCTTGTGCGTTCGCACGCGGGTGCACCTCCGACTGACCAGGATCGTGGGAGTGCGGATGAGCAACCGTCACGAGCCAATCGTGAATGGGATCCGGGGTCTTCGCGACCCAGATTTGTAATCGACGAAAATGAGGATCGGGGAGTCGGCCAAGGCGTGAGTCGGAGCAACGAACAAGTTCGCCGCGTTCCCGCAGCAGACCGAGGAGCGGGACGCGATATCTCGGTCGAGCAAACGAATTTGCTCAGCGAGCCAGCGCACGCCTCGTGGCGGGAAGAAGTCTCAGAGCGCCTGCATCGTTACCGGGCGCGCCGACGGCCCCGGGGACCAAGGTATCCTTCGCTGCGGCTCAAGTTTGAGATGCCCGAAGCGAGTTGGACCTCGTCGACGCGCAGCACCGAGACCGTCAATCCAGTGTCGATCCCGCCGAGCTCTAACCAGATGCTGGCTCTGCGGCAGTCAGTCGCCCTGGACTGCGCCGAAAGCGCACCGGAACCACAGGTCGCTGTCTCGCCGTCACCGGCGATCGAGAGAGAGGTCGCTGAACTCCCCGCGCAGCCCCGCGGCGGGACCACCGCCAAGATCATCGAATTTCCGCGTTCGGCCTGTGCACCGCCGGTGCGCTTGAACGAGCTGGCCGATCCGGTGATGGATCGTCCGCGCATTCTGGAAGCTCCGGAGGTCGTGCCGCCTCCGCCGGCCATGGGAGGAATCACGATTGATGAGGCGAGGAGGGCCGAGCCAGAGCGGCGGCCCGGGATCGACATGCCCTTGCAACCAGCCGCACTCGAGCAACACCTCCTCGCAGTTGCGATCGACGCGGCGATTGTTCTGCTGGCGGTAGCGGCCTTCTCGACAATGTTCTACCAGTTGACCCATATTCGGCCTCCGCTTTCCCAGCTCATGGGCCTGGGGGCTGGGCTCCTCGGCACGTTCTGGGCGGCCTATCAATACCTGTTGATCGTCTACTCAGGTACCACCCCCGGGCTGCGCGCCATGAGACTGCAACTGCAGCGTTTTGACGGAACGCTGACGTCCCGGCGTTTGCGGCGCTGGCGGGTACTGGGCAGCATGTTGTCGGGAATCTCGCTGGGGATGGGCTACGCATGGCAATTTCTGGACGAGGATGGCCTCTGCTGGCACGAGCGCGTGACGAAAACCTACCTCGCGCCGCAACCGGATGCGGGGTCCTGCTGAGAAACAGATAGGCCGGATTGGTTGCTTTCATCGGGGAGTCCTGCGCTGCTCCCATCCTCTACCCTGTGCTATCTTTTCTAGGTTTCCCTGTGCCGCTGGCCCAGCCTTCATGTCCACATTGGAAAGCTCCAAACGACCCGCCGTAAAGGTCTTCGTCGCCACTACGGTGATGTTGACCTTCATCTCCTTCTGGCGAGCGGCGGCCATTGTTCTGTCGGACCTGGCGTCCTCGGCCTATTACGCCGGTGGCGACGCGGAAAAGGTCATCGGCAAGAGCGCTCCCTGGTTCATCCTCGCGGTGATGTTGTTCAGCTACTGCGTGCGTGCGCTCTACATCGAGTCCAGCAGCATGTTTGTGCGCGGCGGCGTCTACCGGGTGGTGAAGGAAGCGATGGGCAGCACGCTGGCCAAGTTTTCTGTCTCGGCGCTGCTCTTCGATTACGTGCTCACGGGTCCGATCAGCGCAGTTTCCGCGGGGCAGTATCTGGCTGGCTTCATACAGGACATCAGCGTGTACCTGCACCATCCGCTGTCGTTCAACGAGAACCATTTCTCGGCATTTTTCGCGGTGCTGGTGGTGCTGTATTTCTGGTGGAAGAACATCCAGGGCATTCACGAATCGAGCGAGAAGGCCCTGCAGATCATGATTATCACCACCGTGATGGTGGTGCTTCTGCTGCTGTGGTGCACGATCACGGTTTTCAAGATCGGCGTTCACTGGCCGCCCAATCCGCTGCATCCCGGAGTGATTCCGCTGAACAAGGAGTCCCTGGGCTGGCTGAACGGGACCTGGCTTAGCCACCTGACCTGGATCATTGTGTTTGTGGGATTCGGGCACTCGGTGCTGGCCATGAGCGGAGAAGAAACGCTGGCGCAGGTGAACCGCGAGATCGAACATCCCAAGCTGAAAAACCTGGAGAAGACCGGGCTGGTCATCTTCATTTACAGCTTGCTGTTTACCTCGCTGGTCTCCTTCTTCGCGGTCATGATCATTCCGGACAACGTCCGGCCGGGTTTTTTCGCCAACTTGATTGGCGGCATCGCCATGTACCTGGTGGGCCCGCTCCCGCTGAAGCTGCTGTTCCACGGCTTCGTGGTGCTGGTGGGAGTGCTGATACTGGCGGGGGCGCAGAATACGTCAATTGTCGGCGCCAACGGAGTGCTCAACCGGGTCGCCGAAGATGGTGTGCTCACCGAGTGGTTCCAGAAGCCACAGCGCAAGTATGGGACAACCTACCGGATCATCAATCTGGTGGTCGGCATGCAGCTGCTGACGATTGTCTTGTGCGGCGGCAACGTGTACAGCCTGGCGGCGTTGTACGCCTTCGGAGTGATCTGGAGCTTTGCCATGAAGTCGATGGCGGTGCTGGTGCTCCGCTTCACCGAACCGGGAAACCGGGAGTGGAAGGTTCCCGGAAATCTGCACATCGGGAAAACCGAGATCCCAGTGGGACTGGCGGTGATTTCGGTGGTGCTGTTCATTACCGCCGTGGTGAACCTGTTCACCAAATCCGAGGCCACGATTGCGGGCATCATCTTCAGCGCGGCGTTCTTTCTGATTTTTACGGTTTCCGAACGGCGCGTTGCCAAGGAACGCCACGGCAAGCCCGAGCAGCTGGACCAGTTCCGCGTCTACGGCAACCAGGAACTGGGCAGCGGAGCCATGGGCGTGCGGCCGGGAAACGTCCTGGTGGCAGTGCGCGATCCGCGCAACCTGCACTACCTGCGCACGGTGCTGGCGAAAACCGATACCGCGAAACAGGACGTGGTCGTGATGAGCGCGCGCCTCTACCATCGCGAACACACCTTCGGCGGCAACACGGTGTTCGACGCCAGCCAGATTTTCGATCATTACGAGCAGGAGTTGTTTACCGCCGTGGTCGCGGTGGCGGAGAAGGAAGGCAAGCCAGTTTCACTGCTGGTCGTGCCGGGCACCGATGTGTTTGAAGCGATCATGGTCACCGCGCAGAGGCTGGGTTCCAGTCGCATCGTTTGCGGCCGCTCGAACAAGCTCACCGCCGACGAGCAGGGAAAGCTCACCGGCGACGCGTGGGAGCGGCTGCCTGAGCCTCGACCGCGCCTCACGCTGGTCGTTTACGAACCGGACGGTAGTTTCAACGAATACCTGCTCGGACCCCACACGCCGCGTATGCGTCCGCAGGACATCGGCCTGATGCACAAGGTATGGCTGGATGTGACGAAGGATCCCCGGTTCGCGGGCGCCCATCACTACCACATCGTCGCTCTGGCTCTGGAACAGCTGCAACAGGAACTCAAAAGCAGCCAACGCGCGGAGTTGCTGGATAAGCTCGAGAGCGAAATCCACGAGTCGGGAGACGACACCTCACCGCCATCCAGCGCGAACTACAACTGACGATTCGTTCGCCCGAAAAAAGCCCCAGCCTTGCGAGACCCTGCAAGAAAGTCGACAGAGAACGGCCCGGGCCGCTGGGATGCCAGTCACAGGGGCTTTGTCGGCGACCGCGATCCCTTGAGCAACGCTTCCAGCGCCTTCCTCAGGTCGGAGTATTGAAAGGGGTAACCGCTGGCGATCAGCTTGGCCGGTTCAACCCGCTGCCCGGTGAGCAGGACTTCCTCCCCCATCTGGCCAAAGGCGAGCTTGGCGACGAAGGCGGGAACGGGAAGGACCGTTGGGCGGGACAAGACCGAGCCCAGGGTCTTGGTGAACTCGGCGTTGGTGGCAGGCCCGGGCGCGACCATGTTGACCGGCCCTTGCAGCAGATCGCTTTTCAGAATGTGCTGAACCGCTCCGACCAGATCCTGCACATGGATCCAACTCATCCACTGGCGGCCCGAACCGATGTTTCCGCCCACGCCCATGCGAAACGCGGGCAGCATTTTCTGTAACGCGCCGCCGCTTGGACTCAGCACAACGCCGATACGGATCTGGGCGGTGCGAATTCCGGCCGCTGCCGCCGGCTGGCTGGCTTGTTCCCATTCGCGGCAGACCTCGGCAAGAAATCCGGCGCCGGCACTACTCTGCTCGCGCAGCACTTCTTCGCCCCGGTCCCCGTAGTAGCCGACTGCGGAAGCCGTAACCAGCACGCGCGGACGGTCTTTCGCCTGGGCGAGCGCTTGCGCGAGATGGCGCGTGCCGAGAGTGCGGCTGTCGCGAATCTTTGCCTTCTTGTTATCGGTCCATCGTCCCAGCACGCTTTCGCCCGCCAGGTGAATCGCCGCGTCGAATCCGGAGACCGCTTCCGGTGCAAGCGGCTTGGCCGGGTCCCAGCTAATCTGGTTTTCGCCCGAGACCGGCCCGCGCACCAGGCGTGTGATCTGGAAGCCCCGCGATTTGAGCGATGGCAGCAGGGCAGCGCCGATCGGGCCGGAGACCCCGGTCACAAGAACGCGAGATGACCCTGCCGCATCCATGCGCGTCACTCTATCAGAGGCGGTGGGGAGGGCGTCGCTTTTCAACATTTTCGGCGCGGTCAGCCGCGCTGGCTTCTCCGCAGAAAAAAATCCTGGCCCCGGGCTGGAATCCCAGCCGGCGATGATTTTTGCCCGGACGCTATAATTCAGTTAAGGGCTCAGCCGCTGGGGCACACCTCCGTACCACCGATTCCCTGGTTTCCCAAAGGCTATAATCCTGCATGGCGACACTGCGCCAACAGATCGCAACCAATGTCCTCACGGTCACGAAGTTTCGCGACCTGATGAAGACCATGCAGGCCAACCGGCCTTTGGACGATCTGGAACTGGTCAAGAAAGCCTACGACTACTCCCTGAAACATCACGCCGGACAGAGCCGCGCCTCCGGCGAGCCCTATCTCGTGCATCCCCTGGAAGTCGCGCTGGTCCTCACCGAGATGAAGATGGATTCGGTTGCGGTAGCGGCTGGGCTGCTCCACGACTCGGTCGAAGATACTTCGGTCACCATCGTCGACATCCGCAAGGAGTTCGGCGAGCAGGTTGCGCATATCGTCGAAGGTGTCACCAAGATCAGCAAGATCGACTTCGCCACCAAGGAAGAGCAGCAGGCCGAGAACCTGCGCAAGATGATGCTCGCCATGATCGATGACATTCGCGTCATCCTGATCAAGCTGGCGGACCGTCTGCACAACATGCGCACGCTCGAGCATCTCCCGCCCGATCGCCAGCAGAAGATCGCCAAAGAGACGCTCGAGATTTACGCGCCGATTGCGCACCGCCTCGGTATGGGCAAAATTCGTGGCGAACTCGAAGACCTCGGCTTTCGCTATATCGATCCGATCGCCTACCAGCAGGTCAAGGGAGCGGTCGAGTCGCACCGTAAAGTCGGCGACCCTTTCCTGGCGCGCGTAGAAGCCGTGGTGCGCGACAAACTGAAGGAAGCCGGCATCACGGCCAAAGTGGAAAGCCGCACCAAGCGCTACTTCAGCATTCACAAGAAGCTGGTGCGGCAGCACATCAACGTCGACCAGGTCTACGATCTTTATGCCATGCGCGTCATCACGCGCTCGGTGCAGGACTGCTACGCGGTGCTGGGCATCATTCACAACGTGTGGCGGCCGGTGCCGGGGCGTATCAAGGACTTCATCGCGATGCCCCGGCCGAACTTCTACCAGTCGCTGCATACCTCGGTGATTACCGAAGACGGCACCCCGTTTGAAGTGCAGATCCGTACCGAAGAAATGCACAAGATGGCCGAGGAAGGCATCGCGGCGCACTGGAAATATAAGGACGGCGCGGTTTCGGCACAGGATGAACAGCGACTCGCCTGGCTGCGGCAGGTCGTCGAGTGGCAGCGGGACGTTTCCGATCCCAACGAATTTTTATCGACGTTGAAAGTCGATCTCTATCCGGAGGAGGTCTACACCTTCACGCCCAAAGGCAAAGTGGTTGTTCTTCCGCGGGAGTCGACGCCCATCGATTTTGCCTACACCGTGCACACCGAAGTGGGGCACAGTTGCGTGGGTGCGAAGGTCAACGGGCGCATGGTGCCGTTGCGCCACAAGCTGCATAGCGGAGACATCGTCGAGATCCTGACCCAGCCCGGCCACAAGCCCAGCCGCGACTGGCTGTCGGTTGTGAAGTCGTCGCGCGCCCGCAACAAGATCAAGCACTGGCTGAACATCCACCAGCGCGAACGGGCGATCGAGATTGGACGGAAGCTGATCGAGAAAGAAGCGCGCAAATACCGCATCGCGCTGAAAGAGCTGAAGGAAGAAGAACTGCAGCGCATCGCCTCCGACTACGGCCTGGGCCGCACCGATGACCTGATGGCCGGGATCGGGTACGGAAAATATTCCGCGCGGCAGATCCTAGCGAAGCTGGCGCCGGCGGGGAGCCATCCCGTGGCTGACGCCGAGGAATCGAAGGAGAAGGAACCCGGCTTCACCAGCGTCGTGCGGCGCGTCTTCGGCGGCGACAACAACGCGCTGACGGTGAAGGGCTCGGGCGATCTGCTGGTTTACCGCGCACGCTGTTGCAACCCGATCCGCGGCGAGGCTATCGTTGGCTACGTCACCCGCGGCAAGGGCGTCGCCGTGCACGCCATCAGCTGCCCGAACGTCGTGAACCTGATGTACGAGCCCGAACGGCGCATCGACGTTGCTTGGGCCCGCGACGAGTCGGCTCCGAGTTCCTACCCCGTCAAACTCACTGTGTTCTGCGACGATCGCTATGGCATGCTGAAGCTGATCACCGGCGTGATCGGCGACGCCAAGTCAAACATCCGCAACATCGAAGCCCGCACCGCCAACAGTCAGGCGGTGGTCGACATCGTCCTCGACATCTCGGACCTGAAGCATCTGGAAACGATCGTCACCGGCCTCAGGAAGATCCCGGGCGTGCGGGATGTGCAGAGACTGCAGAAAATCTGATTGCGGTCGTTGCCAAAACCCGGTCCTCGGCTGCGCGCCGCCAGTCGTTGGCCAGAATCTCCCCCGCCGTTGAAACGATCGCGCCTCCGGGAATGAATTGACTTTCTCGGCGTCAATCTGCGTTAATCAGCGGCGAAGAAGTTCTTGCTAATCGCCAACCACCAACGACGAAGGACTGGTTTCCCATGCGCGACGTCATCGTAACCAAGGACGGTCCGGCCGCGATCGGACCCTACTCGCAGGCCGTCCGAGCAAATGGATTGGTATTCGTTTCCGGCCAGATCGCGCTCGACCCGGTGACAAATACGCTGGTCACCGGCGATGCCGGATTTCAAACCGACCGGGTCCTGAAGAATTTGTCTGGGATTCTCGGTGCCGCCGGGAGCAGCCTCGACAAAGTCGTGCGCGCGACCGTCTTCCTGAAGAATATGGGCGATTTCGCTTCGATGAACGAAGTCTACGGCCGGTACTTTCATACGGCGCCGCCGGCGCGCTCGACGGTGGAAGTGGCGCGCCTGCCGAAAGACGTGCTGGTGGAAATCGACGTGATCGCGCTGGCGTAAGAAAGAACATGGAGGACTTTTGGATGGGAAACGGGGTTTCCAATCTCGCAAGATTGAGTTGGCAATCAGGGATTCCAGATTCCCCGGTGACTCTCTGGACCAGATGTGGTTCGTTGATTTTGATCGAGGAGCCGAAATGATGAATAAAACGATGTTCGGAATCTTGCTCACCGGGTTGGCGGCAGCGATCGCCCTGGCACAGAGTGGCGCACAGAAGCCAGCCGTCGACGGTCCCACCAAGGTCACGGGCGAGGGCACCAAAACTCCCTCTGGCCTGCAGTATTGGGACATTAAGGTGGGGACCGGCGCCGAAGCGCAGAAGGGGCAGAAGGTGACCGTCCACTACACGGGCTGGCTCACGAGCGGCAAGAAGTTCGACAGCTCGGTGGGCGGAAAGCCGTTTCCGTTCCGTATCGGTGCCGGGGATGTGATCAAAGGCTGGGACGAGGGCGTAGCTGGAATGAAAGTCGGCGGCAAGCGCCAGCTGCGCATACCGCCGGACCTGGCCTACGGGGCCAAAGGCTTTCCGGGCGTGATCCCTCCGAATGCCACGCTGGTCTTCGATGTGCAACTGGTGGGAATTCAGTAAGAGAACGTCTTCACCCCAAAGGCACGGAGACGCAGAGAGCCCCTCGGGACTTCCCAAACCCCGTATCCCCTTTGGTTCAAGTCTTTAGGCCTTCACGACTTTGCCGCTACGCAGGCAGGAGGTGCAAACGCGCATGCGCTTGGTGGTCGCGCCAACTCTGGCGTGGACGGGGCGCAGGTTGACATTCCAACGCCGCTTGCTCACGTTGTGCGCGTGGCTGATGGTGTTGCCGCTCATCGGCTTCTTGCCGCAGATTTCACAAACTTGTGCCATGGAACCGCTTCTCCAGAATCTTTCAGAACTTGGTATGCAAACACCAGATTGTACTGGATTTGAGAGGGTTTCGACAAGACGGTACTCGAGCGACGCCCGAAGACCTTGGTTCCTTTGAAAACAGATCCCTCCCCCCAGATCCTGATCCTGCCCACGTGCAAGTTCGATGGATGGAGGCCATCCTCCAAAATCATGAAAACCCGCAAGGACGTTCAGGGCCGGGTGGGCTGCGCTTCGATCTTGTGGCAGGGTGTCGATCGCGGAGCCGGCGCGCCATGCGATACTGAAACCATGCAGTCGCCGCTGAAAGCGCCCGGCGCCAGCACGGATCCCAAGGCGGTGAAAGTGAATCTAACGACTGGCACCGGCATGGAGATCGAGTGGCGGGACGGGCATCGCTCCAGCTATACCTTTTCGTTTCTGCGGGATGCCTGCCCCTGTGCTCTGTGCGAGGAAGAGCGCGGAAAAGCAGGACGCCAGGCAGGCGAGCCGCCAAGGCTGGCTCCGGGGGCGCTGCCCATGTTTAAAGCTGCGGCCAAGCCGCTCTCGGCCGAGGGTGTGGGCAAGTACGCCATCAAGTTCAGCTGGAATGACGGGCACGAGCTGGGTATCTACTCGTGGGCGTTTCTGCGGGAGGTTTGCCCGTGTGGGGAGTGCCAGGCGTCGCGGGCAAAGGCGGGATAGTCAGCCACCGAGGACATCGAGGCCCGCGGGGGGAACTCCAGGCGCCCCCGGCGGATCGTGAATCTCTCAGCCAGGTTTCCCATCGACAATCTGCAATCGGCAATCGAAAATCAAATTGAGGCAGTCAGCACCCTTGTCGTTTCTCGAACAACTCAATCCCCAGCAGCGCGAAGCCGTCGAGACCGCTGAGGGCCCGGTCCTCATTCTTGCCGGCGCTGGCAGTGGAAAGACGCGCGTGATCACCTACCGCATCGCCTACCTCATCGAGCACATGGGGGTGATGCCGGAGTCGATCCTCGCCGTGACCTTCACCAACAAGGCAGCCACCGAGATGGTCGAGCGCGTGGAGCGGATCGTAGGCGGACTGTCGGTGGCGAAGCCGGTGATCTCCACGTTCCATTCGTTCTGCGTGCGCGTGCTGCGGCGCGACATCGAAGCCCTCCGAATTCCGTCGACCATACCCGGGCAGCCGCCCATTGGGCACAGCAGGAATTTCGTGATCTACGACGAGAGCGACCAGCAGAGCATCGTGAAATCGGTGATGAAGCGGATGGGGCTCGACGACAAGCAACTCACCCCGCGCACCGTGCTAGGCCGGATTTCGTGGGCGAAGAACCACATGCTCGATCCGCAGGAGATCTACCTGCAATCCGCAGATCCGAAGGCCGAAAAGATTGCTCACATTTTCGAGGAGTACCGCAAAGAGCTGCGCAAGGCCAACGCCCTCGATTTCGACGATCTGCTGCTGGAGGCTCTGCGCCTGCTGAAATCGGCGCCCGCCGTGCGCGACTACTACAACCGGCGCTTCCAGTACGTGCTGGTCGACGAATACCAGGACACGAACCGTCCGCAGTACGAGCTCATGCGTCTGTTGGCGGGCACGGGCCACAACATCTGCGCCGTAGGCGACGAGGACCAGTCGATCTATTCCTGGCGCGGCGCCGACATCCGGAACATCCTCGAGTTCGAACAAGACTTTCCGGAAGCAAAGATTATCCGCCTGGAACAGAACTATCGCTCGACCCAGAACATTCTGGAAGCGGCATCGGCGGTGGTCGCGAATAACATCAAGCGCAAGGGCAAGAACCTCTGGACCTCGCGCCAGGGCGGAACCAAGATCGGCTATTACGAAGCGCCTGATGGCGAGAACGAGGCGCTGTTCGTAGCCGACCGCATCGCGCGCTACCTGCGGGAGGCGGTCGAAGGCGGCGAGACACCGCGCGCGGCGGTGCTCTACCGGACGAACTCGCAATCCCGGCTGTTCGAAGAAGCCATGCGGCGCTACCAGCTGAAGTATCACGTGGTGGGCGGCTTCTCGTTTTACGAGCGGGCCGAGGTCAAGGACCTGATCTCCTACCTCAAAGTCATCATGAATCCGGATGACTCCGTGTCGCTGCTGCGCGTGGTCAACACGCCGGCGCGGGGAATTGGCAAGACGACCATTGAGACCATGGAGCGGCTGGCCCTGGAGACCGGTGCATCGCTGTGGGGCGCGCTCGGGCAGGCGATCGATCGACACCTGTTGTCGCCTCGGGCGCTGCAGGCGCTCAAGAATTTCCGCGAGCTGATCGAGGATGCGCGAGCGATGCTGGCGGGCAGCTACGTCGAAAGGTTCGAGAGCAGCGCGGAACTGGTCGACGCCCGTTCGCCGGCGAAGGTCGGCAAGCAGGCTCCCGCGGCGATCGAAGTTCCTCGGGACAACGAAGGCACGGAGTTCGATCCCATGGAATTTGATTTCGGCGATGACGCGCCGACCGGAGACGATGACGGTCAGTCCCCGGCCGACTCCGAGTCGGCAGAAGCGAGCGTGGATGCAATGGCTGCCTCATCGGAAGCCGGTTCAGACAGCGGTTTTCGCACACCCGGCGAGGCGGCGAACACGGCGGAGATTCTCAAGTTCGTCATCGACCGCACCGGCTACATCCAGCAACTCGAAGAAGAAGACACTCCCGAAGCCCTGTCCCGGGTTGAAAACCTGCGCGAACTGGTGAATGCCGCGCTGGACTCGAAGGATCGCGGCGAGACCCTGGAACAGTTCCTGGACCACGCTGCCCTGGTGAGCGACGCCGATGGCTATGACGAGTCGGCACGCATCACGCTGATGACGCTGCATGCCGCCAAGGGGCTGGAATTCCCGCTGGTGTTTCTGTGCGGGCTGGAAGAAGGATTGTTTCCCCACTCGCGCACGTTGCTCGAGATCGATGACATCGAAGAAGAGCGGCGCTTGTGCTACGTCGGGATGACCCGGGCGATGGATACGCTGGTGCTCAGCCGGGCGGTCTACCGGCGGCGTTATGGCACGGACCTTCCCGAAGCGAGCGTGCCCTCGCGGTTCCTGGAGGAAGTGCCTGCCGGATTGGTGGAAGAGCTTGGCGGCTCGCGCAGACGGGCTGCCACTGGCACATATGCCGGCGGTTCACGGACTGGAGTGTCCGCGCCCCACGCCGCCGACGAGCACGGTTCTGCGCACTACTCCTACGAGGACGAAGACCAGAGCGCGGCCTGGATTCGCGAGCGCGCGGAACGGGCCAAACCGTCGTATTCCGGCAAGAGCTACAACTCCATCGATAACATTGCGGAGTTCTTTGCCTCGCGCGGCAAGAAGTTCAACCTGCCGAAGGCCGTCGTCGAGGAACCCAAAGGCCAGAAGGGCTTCCGCCCGGGCCAGAAGGTGCGGCATCCGAAATATGGCGAGGGGACCGTCTACCAGCGAGAAGGAGATGGGGAAGACGCCAAGATTACGGTACAATTCCCACGGTTCGGCCTGAAGAAGCTGGTGGAGAAGTATGCGCAGCTCGAGCCAGCTTGACCGGAATCAGCCGGATCCGATCCAGCTGCCGGCTGACCCTTACCGCTCTGACAGGTGCGGTGCTCGCCTGACGCGGCATTGCATCAGCCGGCTGGGCATGCATGGCCGCGCTACGGCTCGCGAGCGAAGTCCGCTCGTGCGGGACGGCATAGCTGACCGGCGCCATAGAATAGGACAACTTGGGCCCTCGCGAAATCCGAAACAGGACAATCAACCTTTTCGCGACGGCTTCATTTTCTGCGGGGTGTTTTTGCTCCCCGGGTATCCCCGCAGGGCTGCTTGCGTGTGTCTCCCTGCGGAGTGTAAGAGTTGGAGTGTGGATGGGTTTCCTGGTCGCGATGGTGCCGGCGGCTGCGATCCCTGTTCTGGAAGGGGTTGCCATGCTCGGATCCATCACGCGAACCCGGCCAGGGATGGCGGACCCGGGGGTAGACGTACGAGACTGCAAGTCAGAAACAGGTTCCTCGCGGACTCCCGTCCGTTCGGAATGACAAATCAAAACTGAAGAGAGAAAACTGGATTCATGGCGAATACATCGAAGTTGAGCAAGGAAGAACGCAAGAAAGTAAAACGGGAAGCACGCAAGAGGCGCAAGACTACGAAGCCGCTCGCGAAGCGGGATTACGTCCGTGGATCAAAGAAGAGCAAGGTGAAAAAGCTGGCCCGCGGCCAGTCGAAGCGCGGCTAAGAAGAAAGTTCCACGGGAGCGGGTCCGGCGGCCCGCTCCCAGCCGTTTACACCGGATCGTGCGGCTAAACCTCAACCGGGAGCAATCCTCTGGCGACCACCCAGCTGTTTGCCAAGAAGTCCATTGACAAGCTGATTTCCGACTCAGAAGAGGCGGACCGACGATTGACCAAGACCCTGGGCCCGCTGTCGCTCACGGCCCTGGGTATCGGCGCGGTGATTGGCTCCGGCATCTTCACTGTGGTTGGCACGGCCATCGCCGGACAGAAGTTCGACACTTCATCCATCCTGAACGCACCACTGCTCGACTACCTCATCAAGCACACGGCTTCCCTGGGACGGCCCGGCGCCGGGCCGGCGCTGGCGTTGTCGCTGGTGCTGGTGGCGATCGTCTGCGCGTTCACCGCATTGTGCTACGCGGAGCTGGCCTCGATGATCCCGATTGCGGGCAGCGCATACACCTACACCTACGCGACCATGGGCGAGTTGATCGCCTGGATCATCGGGTGGGATCTGATCCTCGAATACGCGGTCAGCAACATGGCGGTGAGCGTGGGCTTCTCGGCGCACCTGGTGGACATGTTTGACTGGTTCGGCTGGCACCCGGCGCTGCGCTGGATCACGCCCGCCTACCTCCCGTCCGGCCTCACCGATCTCAAGGGCAGCCTGCTCTACGGGCCCGGCCTGCACTTTGGCTTCAATTTTCCGGCATTCTTCGTGGTGATGATCCTCACGGTGATCCTGGTGCGCGGCATCCGCGAGTCGGCGGAAGCCAACAACACCATGGTGATCCTCAAGATCGCGGCGATTTTCGCGTTCATCATCGCCGGGGCGCACTATATCCATCCCGACAATTGGCATCCGTTCGCGCCCAACGGTTTCTCTGGAGTCTTGACCGGCGGCTCGATCATTTTCTTCACCTACATCGGCTTTGACTCAGTGTCGACCGCAGCCGAGGAAGCCAAGAATCCGCAGCGGGATCTGCCCATCGGTATCATTGCGACGCTCGTCGTCTGTACCCTGCTCTATATCGGCGTGGCTGTGACGCTCACCGGCATCGTCCCGTGGCAGTCCATGCTCGACGACGCCGCGCCTGTCGTCAACAGCCTCAAAAAGCTCACGCTCGCCACCGGATCGCACAGCCTGCACTGGGTGCGGCTGGGGGTGCTGTTTGGCGCGATGATGGGCATGATTTCGTCGCTGCTGGTCTTCCAACTCGGCCAGGCGCGAGTCTGGTTTGCCATGTCGCGCGACGGCCTGATGCCAAAGCTGTTTGGCCGGGTGCATCCGCGCTTTCGGACCCCGGCGACCGCGACCTGGATCGCGGGCTTGGTGGTGGGTCTTCCGGCGGGCATTCTCGATATCGGCACGCTGGCGGATTTGTCGAACATCGGCACGCTGTTTGCCTTTGTGCTGGTGTCGGTCGGAGTAATCATCCTGCGCTATCGCGAACCCGAACGCCGGCGGGGATTCCGCGCGCCCGGCGGCATCGCCGCGCCCGTGCTGAGCGTCTTCTTCTGTGGGTTGCTCATGTCAGGATTGCCGATCCTGACCTGGCTGCGTTTCTTCGCCTGGCTGTTCATCGGGCTGACGATCTATTGGCTCTACAGCCGGCACCACAGTGAGTTCGCAGGGCGGCCAAAGTAGGTGCGATGATAGAGATCGGGCTCACGCCGCCTCGGATGCCGGCAAGCCGCGTCCCTACGGCAGATTCAAATTCGAGTTTTGAGATTGCAAGATTACGAAACTGCCCTCCCAAATAATTTTGCCCGAATCGGCGATCTGAAATCTAGAATCTGAAATTATGGGTTTGTTCGCCAACCCGCAGCCCAGCGCGTTCGTCCTCGCCCTGCCCAAGGCTGAACTCCACCTTCATCTTGAGGGCGCCATCGAACCGGCCACGCTGCTCGAAATCCAGCAAACCCACGGGTGGAAGAGCGCGACGCTCGCTGAGGCAGAAAAGCTCTACAGCTACTCGGACTTCGGTGGCTTCCTGGTGTCGTTCAAGAACATCACCGAGCACCTCAAGGCGCCCGCGGACTACGAACTCATCACCTACCGGCTCATGGAGCGGCTGAAGGGCGAGAACGTGCTTCATGCCGAGGTCTACATTTCGGTCGGCGTGTGCCTGTACCGCAAGCAGGACTTTGTGGCGATCTTCGAGAGTCTGGAACGTGGCCGGGCGCGCGGTGAGCGCGATTTTGGCGTGTCGCTGCTGTGGATCTTCGATGCGGTTCGCCAGTTTGGTTCGGCGGAGGCGCAGCGCGTGGCCGAACTCGCAGTACAGTTCCAGGACCGCAATGTGGTCGGTTTCGGTATCGGCGGCGACGAACGCAAAGCGGGGCCCGAGCTTTTCCGGGAAGTGTACTCGTACTGCGGCGAGCACGGCTTGCACCTGACCGCGCACGCGGGGGAGACGACCGGCCCGGAATCGACTTGGGGCGCGCTGAATCTGCGGGCCGAACGCATCGGACACGCCCTGACCGCGCACCAGGATCCCGACCTGATCCAGGAACTCGCCGAGCGCCAGATTCCCGTCGAGATTTGTGTGACCAGCAACCTGAAGACGGGCGTCTGTCCGGCGATCGCCGAGCATCCGGTGCGGCGTTATTTCGACGAGGGCGTGATGGTGACCCTGAATACCGACGACCCCGCGATGTTCTCGACGTCACTCTCGCGCGAATACCAGATCGTGCAAGAACAGTTCGGGTTTACCGATGAGCACCTGCGCGAGCTGGCGCGGAATTCGTTCGAGGCGGCATTTCTGTCCGCCGAGAAGAAGCTGGAGTTTCTGAATCAGTTCGATGCGGCCGCCGCGGCCCGGTAAAGCAATTCAGAGTTCAGGTTATGGATTTGCGACGGCACGCTCCGAGCTGGTCCTGCGAGTCTGGCTCTCGTTCTTCTGTTTTTGGACAACCAGTCATTTGAAAGGGTGGCTGGAGCGGCGGGTCCGGCAACCAACCACTAGCCACTGATCCCAGTAAACGAGTTCCATGCCACAACACATCGGAATCGTCGCTTGCAGCGCGGAGGGTGCGGCACTCTGCTATCGCACCATCTGCCTGGAGGGCGCCAGCCTGCTGGGGCGCCACCGCCATCCTGAAGTTTCCATGCATACGCATCCGCTCGCGGAGTACATGAAATTCATCGACTCCGGCGACTGGGCGGGCGTGGCCGAGTTGATGATGTCGTCAGCGGAGAAACTTGCGCGCGCGGGCGCTGACTTCCTGATTTGCCCGGACAACACCATTCACCAGGCTTTCGATCTGGTGGAACACCGCGCCCCTCGGCCCTGGCTGCACATCGCGCACGAGGTTGCTTGCGAGGCCAAGCGCAACCGCTTCAAGCGTCTGGCGGTGCTCGGCACGCGCTACCTCATGGAGGGCCCGGTCTATCCGCAGAAGCTGAAAGCAGCGGGCATTGACTACCGCCTCCCCGACGCTCCCCAGCGCCAGAGGATCAACCAGATCATCATGGACGAACTCGTAAACGGGCAAATCCTGCCACCCTCCGAGACCTATTTCACGGAGGTGATCCGAGCCCTGAAAGTCCAGGGTTGCGATGCAGTGGTGCTGGGCTGCACCGAGATTCCGTTGATCGTGACGGCGGAAACGTCCCCGTTGCCGCCGCTGGACTCGACCCGCTTGCTGGCCCGGGCCGCGCTGCGGAAAGCGGTCGACGGATAGGTCTCGCCCTGCGTATTTCCGGCTGTTGCTACAATGCTCTCGCGTACCCAGTAGAGGGGTGGTGATCGCGAGCCCGTGCAGCGTCACAAGTTGAAGTTTTCCCGGGTTCCCGGTTCCTTCGCGGTGTGTCGGCTCGCGGCAAACGCTTTGGTGCCAGAATGGGCTGTGCGCGACTCCTTCTTTTCGGTCACGCGCACCCGCGACGAACTCTCGATCGTCTGCGCCGAAACGCAAGTGCCGCCCGAAGTCCATCACGAAAATGACTGGGCTTGCTGGAAGCTGGAAGGACCATTCCCGTTTTCCGAGACCGGCATTCTGACGTCGTTTGTGCAGCCGCTCTCCGATCGTGCAATTCCCATCTTCGCCCTGTCCACCTTCGACACCGATTACGTGCTGGTGAAGAATGCCTGGGTGGAAAAAGCGATGGAGGTGTTGCAGCAAGCCGGTCACGAGGCGGTTTAGCCCGGGAGAGACAGGAGTTGTCCGGTCTCAAGACGCCGCGCGCCGCGTCCCCTGCGGGTCGTGCCGGACGGCAGCAGCTCGCCGTTCGGCCCTGAATTTCTGCCGCACGCTGTCGGATCCGGGCCGGGGGCCCCGGGCTGTGGTCTAATAACGAAATAGCCGAACCATGCCGTCCAGCCCCACAACTTGGAGCCGGCGCCTGAAGGGGATGCACCGGAACCTGCGCGGCGCGAAGATGGTCACGCGCGCGTTGCTGTCCACCGACCACCCCTTGCTGGCGCACATCATTCCTCTGCGCCGCTGCAACCTGGCCTGCGAATACTGCAACGAGTACGACGATTTCTCGAAGCCCGTGCCCATCGAGACCATGTTCGGCCGCGTCGACAAGCTGGGCGAACTGGGCACGTCGGTGGTCACCATCAGTGGCGGCGAGCCCCTGATGCATCCCGAACTGGACGACATCATCCGGCGCATCCGCAAGAACGGCATGATTGCCGGCCTGATCACCAACGGCTACCTGCTGGTCGCCGAACGGATTCAGCGCCTGAACCAGGCGGGCCTGGAGTGGCTGCAGATTTCAATCGACAACGTCACGCCCGACGAAGTTTCCAAGAAGAGCCTGAAAGTGCTCGACAAGAAGCTGCAACTGCTGGCCGAACACGCCGACTTCCACGTGAACATCAATTCCGTGGTCGGTGGTGGCGTGAAGCATCCGCAGGATGCATTGACCATCGGGCGGCGCGCCCTGTCGCTGGGATTCAGTTCAACGATCGGGATCATCCACGACGGCGCTGGCCAACTGCAGCCCCTCCATGACGAAGAACGCGCCGTCTACCAGGAGATGAAGTCCATGGAAAAGCGCAGCTTCACGCGCATCCATTCCTTCCAGGACAACATCGCGCAAGGACGTCCCAACCAGTGGCGCTGCCGGGCCGGAGCTCGTTACCTCTACATCTGCGAAGACGGGCTGGTGCACTACTGCTCGCAGCAGCGTGGCTATCCCGCCGTGCCGCTGGAGAAATACACGGTCGCCGACATTCGTCGCGAATTCCTCACCGAGAAGGCCTGCGCTCCGCACTGCACGGTGTCGTGCGTGCACCAGGTGTCGATCTTCGATTCCTGGCGGGCCCCCCAACAACCCGGGGCGGTTACGCCGGGTGCAGAAGACCTGGTGCAGATCGAATAGCTTGCGCGAGCCGCGCCCCCAGGGTGAAAGACGCAACCTCCGCCGTGCCCCAACCGCCTCCTAAACGGAGGCGGCTTTAGCTGCCGATGGTCGCTGCGCGGCCCGCCGTGATCGGCCTACTTTTTGGGCTGTGCCGTTGGCGGCAGCAATCCATTCAAACGGAGGTAGGTGGCTGCGGAGGCGTAGTGATCGGCCCAGTCGTTGGTAAGGGCAATCAGCGCCCAGGCGCGCGGGACTTCCCGTCCGCCATAGGCCTGAATGGTGTCGCCCAACTTGGAGTCGTCCACCTTGGCCAAGGTGGTGGTGCAGAAGTCGAAGGATGCCTTCAAGGCCGCGCTCAGCGCGTCTTTATCGGTCTCCTTGGGCGGATCGGTTTTCGGGGCGGGCGTGTCGCTCGCCTTGGAGCACAGGTAGTAGTTCGATTCGAGGATGTGAGAGACGAGATGACCGAACGTCATCTGCGCCTCGGTCGGTCTGAACGAGAACTTGCCGGCAGGCATGGTGTCCACGGCTGCCTGCAGGTTCTTCGCCTGCCGTGGCAGAATCTCCTTGATCACCGTGGTGACCGGGTTTTTCTTTTGCGCAAAGCTCGATGCGGAGAATGCGCAGAAAGCAAGCACGAACGCAAAGGTACGTTTCATGTTGGCGTCTCCAAAACAATCCGCAGCAAGGATAAACCGGGAAGGCGGCAGCGTGCCACCCGGGTGAGATTGGAGATTTCAGACTTGCGATTTCAAATTCCACATCGTGCCAAAGAATCCGCCAGCCACCGGTCTCAGACAACAATCCCGGGCGTTGCCCCAAGCAGGCTCTTCGTATAGGGATGTTGCGGTCGCTCGGTGATCTGCTCGGTCGCGCCGATTTCGACGATCTGGCCGCGGTACATCACCGCGATGCGCGTGGTCAGGTAGCGCACCACCGGCATGGAGTGCGAAATGAACAGGTAGGTCAGTCCGAACTCGCGCTGCAGTTGCGCCAGCAGGTTGACGATCTGCGCACCCACGCTGACGTCCAGCGCCGAGACCGGCTCGTCCGCCACAATGAATTTTGGACGCAAGGCGAGGGCGCGCGCGATGCCAATGCGCTGGCGCTGCCCGCCGCTGAATTCGTGCGCGAACCGGTGTCGGGCGGAGCCGTCCATGCCCACGGCAGCGAGCAGCTCGGCGACCCGCGTCCGGCTTGCTTCCCGGCTCAGGTTTTCATGGATCACGAGCGGCTCTGCGATGATCTCGTCCACCCGCAGCCGGGGATCAAGCGAGCCGAACGGGTCCTGAAAAATGATCTGCATCTCGCGCCGCAAGCGGCGCAGGTCGCCTCGGCTGGCCGATCGCAGGTCGCGCCCGGCAAAGCAAATGCTGCCGGCCGTCGGTTCGATGAGGCGCAGCACCAGGCGCCCCAGTGTGCTCTTGCCGGAGCCGGATTCGCCCACCAGGCCGAGCGTTTCTCCCGCCTCGATGGTGAACGAGACGTCGTCGACCGCACGCACCTCGCCCTGGGCGCCACCGCCGAAAATGGATTGGCCCAAAGGGTAGATCTTGGTGAGATTGCGGACCTCTACTAGCGCCACGTGGCGATGGTAGCAGAGCCTGGGGAAGGTGGCCGAACCCGTTTACAGCGCGATCAAAGGCACAGCCAGCAGGGCAGCGAACATCCCCATCACTTTCCAGGGCGAGAAGTGCTCTTTCAGCACGAGCCGAGCCAATAGGACAGTGATCGCGGGATAGAGCGAGCTGATGACCACCGCGGTGTCTAGACGCCCTGCTTGGCTGGAACGGATGAAAAATGCACTCCCCGTGATGTCCAGCACCCCCGTCAGCAATCCCCAGTTGACGCCCGCGAGATTCATCGGGCGGAATTGTCGCGTCGCCAGAACCATGACGCCAGTCGTGAGAAACGACACCGCGCGCGATATGCCGGCAATCCAGAACACCGAGACGTTGCCGGCCTGCCGAATGCAGAGGAAATATCCCGCGAAGCCCACACCGGCGAGAACCGCCATCCCGATTCCGTGCGGACGCCCCGCCGGACCCTCCGTGCGTGAGATCAGCCAGATCCCGACTCCTGCCAAAACGAAGCCTGCGATGCGCATGGCCCCAGGCATTCCTTCGGTGAAGATGTCAATGAGGGTCGGAATTCCTGCTCCCAGGACGGCGCTCACAGGGGCGGTCAGTCCCATGTTTCCCGCCGAGAGCGCGCGGTAGAAAATGGCGAGCGACGCGCCGCCCAGAACACCGGCGGCCATCGCCCACGCCAGCCTGCCCTTCTCGGGCAATGAAGCATGGAAGACGAGGGCGAGCCCAAGCATGAACGCGGTGCCGCTGACGTGCGTAATGGTGGTCAACAGAAACGCATTCGCGCGGCGGGACGCGTAACCGCCGAGAAAGTCGCTGAGGCCCCATGCGAAGGTCGCGGTCAGGGCGAGCGCAGCGGGAACGAGTTGGGAATTGGCGAGCACGCGCGAACGGTCGACGGTCCCACAAGACTAGGGCGAGCAGGTACACCCCGTGCAACCTGTTAGACGCGCGGTTCTGTCCGGTGGCTTCGAGTTGTTTCCCGGTCGAGGTCGGCCGCCACCTCCGCCGCCACCCCGCAGACCCTGTTGTAGACTCCCGTAACGCCCGGACTCGCACCGCCTGACAATCGGTTGCGCTCGAGCGAACTCCCGGCACCACGCAGGACTTCTCGGGCTGCCGGCGCTGGCGGGCCTTCTGGTGTGGTATGCAAAACATCCGACCAGCGAAAGGCGAATTCCCTGCAGCGCTGGCTGCACTCGCACACTCCAGCGGAGGGCACTGAAACGATGTCGGTCCCGGTTGTTCTCGAGGTGTGCGTGGATTCAGTTGAATCGGCAGTCGCCTCCGCGCAAGGTGGCGCCCAGCGGGTGGAACTCTGTAGCGACCTGGCCCAAGGTGGTGTCACTCCCAGCGGCGGCCTGATCGCCATGACTCGTAAGCGGGTCGCGATCGGATTGCAGGTGCTGATCCGTCCTCGCGCGGGGGACTTCGGTTACACCGCGGACGAATTCGAAGTGATGAAGCGCGACATCCTGCTGGCCAAGCAATTGGGTGCCAACGGTGTCTCTTCGGGATTCTCGACCCGGATGCGAACGTCGATTGGGAGAGGAGTACACAACTGCCGGCCCTGGCACGTCCACTGGCGGTCACCTTTCATCGCGCCTTCGACATGGTGCGCGATCCTGCGTCCGCCCTGGAAGATGTCGTCAAGACCGGCGCCGACCGCCTGGCGCGGCTGGTCCGCGCCTCGGCCGGGCGGATTGTGATCATGGCCTGCGGAGCCATCCGTGCGGCCAACGTTGCCGAAGTCCTGAAAAAGACCGGCGCCCGCGAAATTCATAGCGCCCTCGCTACGCCGGTCGCAAGTCCCGTGCGCTTTCGCCATGAACTCGCCGCCTCAGGGTCGGTCGGGGGCGCCGGCGATCAACGGTTCGTGGTCGGTCCCCAGACCGTGGCTGCGGTGCTGGCCGCAGCCGCAAAAGCGACGCCCTGATCGCAGCCAAGCAGTTGAAAACAATCCCACATCGCGCCAGCCACCGCGGGGGCGAACAATCCCCATCCTGGTCACAGCGCGTGTTAGAATTTGGCGAGGATTTCCCTGCGCGAGACCCAGGTTTGATCGAACTTGCACCTTCGATATTGTCGGCCGACTTCGCCCACCTGGCGGACGAGGTCCATCGTGCCACCGAAGGTGGTGGCACGGTGGTGCACGTCGACATCATGGACGGCCACTTCGTCCCCAACCTGACCCTCGGTCCTCCGGTTGTGAAGTCCCTGCGGAAGGCGACCGACCTGCCGCTCGATTGCCACCTGATGATCGAGAATCCGGACGACTTTATCCCGGTCTTCACCGAAGCGGGCGCGGACTGGATTTCCGTCCATCAAGAGGCTTGCCGCCATCTTGACCGCACCCTGCACCTGATTCGCAGCCATGGCGCGCAGGCGGGCGTGGTCATCAACCCGGCGACGCCCGTCGACCTGTTGTCGGAAGTGCTCGATATTGTTGACTACGTGCTGGTTATGTCAGTGAACCCCGGGTTTGGCGCGCAGAAGTTTCTGCCCAATTCGCTGCACAAGATGCGCAAGCTGGCCGAAGTCCGAGCTCATCGGGGACTGAATTTCCGCATTGAAGTCGACGGCGGCATCGCCCTGGACACAGTCGCCGAAGTGGTCCGCGCCGGAGCAGAAATTCTGGTCGCAGGCAACGCGGTGTTCGGTAGTGGTGATCCAAAGACTAACGCGCAGAAATTGCTGAAGGCCGCCACTGAGGCCACGCTGCAAAAGGTTTGATGGTTCATGTGGGGACAGACGCCCTCGTCTGTCCGGCCGGGGGCAGCCCGGCGACGATTTTTCCCCGAGGTTCCTATGGTACGTCGTACTCCGGTCATCGTTTTGTTGAGTGCGCTGCTGGCGTTTACGGCCGCGTGCACAAATAAGAAGGTCAACAATCCGCTCGCCAACGTCGGCTCCAAGCAGCCCGACAAAGTGCTGTTTGACCGCGCCATGGACGCGATGAAGCACAACCGCTTCGACGTCGCGCGCATGACCCTGCAGACGCTGATCAATACCTATCCCGACTCCGAATTCGTCGCGCGCGCCAAACTGGCGGTTGGCGATTCCTGGTATGCGGAAGGCGGATCGGCCGCTCTCGCCCAGGCCGAGATCGAGTACAAGGACTTCGAGACCTTCTTCCCCAACATGCCCGAGGCCGCCGAGGCCCAGCTGAAGATCGCCAACATCCACTACCAGCAGATGGAGAAGCCCGATCGCGACTACACCCATGCCATGCGCGCCGAAGAGGAATATCGCAGCCTGATCCTGCAGTATCCGGATTCGAAGCTGGTTCCGGAGGCCAAGCAACGGCTGCTTGAGGTGCAGGAAGTGCTGGGCGAGCGCGAGTACGACATCGGCCGCTTCTACTACTTGCGCCAGTCCTACCCCGCCGCCATCGCACGCCTGAACTCGCTCGTCGATCGCTATCCCCTTTACAGCCACGTGGACGAGGCACTTTATCTTCTGGGCCAGGCCTACGAGGGGGAGATCGCCATCGTCCGCTCCAAGCCCGTGATGGAGACTCAGAAGGCGAACATGATCACTGACTTGACCAAGCGTGCGAGTGACGCTTATTCGAAGATCCTCACCCGCTATCCCCTGATGGTTCGGGTCGAGGATGCGAAAAAACGGCTGGAGGCTCTGCACCAACCCATTCCCAACGCGACGCCGGCAGCGATCGCCCTGAACAAGGCGGAGCAGGACAGCCGCCATTCGACCGGAATGGTCAGCCATGTACTGAGCAGCTTCAAGAAGCACCCCGAAGTGGCCGGGGCCACGAGAGTGGGTGAGCCGCCACTGGTGGATCCTCCGGCGACGAGCGCCACCTGGGTCGTGAAACAAGTGAGCATGGCAGGCGCCGGGGGCGGCTCCCTTGCAGCAGAGATCAAGACCGGCGGGGCCCCGCCGCCCAACGACGCGCCTCCACGCTCTGACACTCCTCCGGTCCGCAATACGGCTGCTGCGCCCGATCCGAACGAACTGAAGCCGGACGCGCCCGCAGGAGCTCCCGCACCCCCGGATGCGAACGAATTGAAGCTGGATCCGTCGGCCAACCGTGGCCAGGCTCTTCCGCCTCCGCCCCAGGTGAACGAGATCCAGGCTGACAGTGCGGCGCCTCCAGCGGGCAGCTCCAGCTCTTCGAGCGGCGCGCCGGCGACCAGCTCGACCAGTGCCAATGCCGCCAACCAGGGCTCGACGTCCAGCAGCAAGCCCAAAAAGAAGAAAGGCCTGCACAAGATCATTCCATTTTGAGAGTGCCGGAGCCTCCCTCAGGGGCTCCGCCACCCCTCGATCTCCGGACAAACCCGGCGACTTGTGGGCCGTATTCGAGAGCGGATGGCGGCTCCTCGGATCGGTTCCCTTTCCACCAGCCCATGTCCGCTAGTAACGTGCGGTAACCGCTCTCCGCATTGACTTGCGGGGGGCCTCAGTTTAATTTCGCGGTATCTCCCCCTTTCACCAAAGGACATCCCTTGGCCCGCAAAATACTGCTCGCCGATGACAGTGTGACCGCCCAGAATATGGGGCGGAAGATCCTGTCTGACGCCGGTTATGAAGTAGTTACCGTGAACAACGGTTCCGCCGCGCTCAAAAAAATTCTCGAGCAGAAGCCCGATCTCATCGTGCTGGATGTGTATATGCCCGGCTACAGCGGGCTCGAGGTCTGTCAGCGGGTCAAGGAGAACAAAGAGACCGCCCGCATCCCCGTTCTGTTGACGGTCGGCAAGCTCGAGCCCTTCAAGCCCGAGGAGGCGCGCCGGGCGAAAGCCGACGCCTTCGTCGTGAAACCATTTGAAGCCAGCGAACTCCTGGCTGCGCTCACCCGGCTGGAAGACAAGATCGTTCCCCAGGCCGAGCCCTACAAGCAGGGAAGGTTCGCAAAGGCCGTAGCCGCGGTGGACACCGAGGGCGACGCCGACAACGACGAAAGCTGGAAAGCGCGCTTGCGCATCCCCACCGGCTCGACCAAGTCCGCGGCTCCGGAAGTCCCCCAGGTCCAGTACGCAGCCACCCAGGGCAAGGAATTTCGGGATTTCAACGAAGACGCGCGCAAGAAGCAGAAGTCCAAGACGGCGCACGAGAGCCCATTTGCAGCCAATGCCACCTTTGAGCGCCCGCTGCCCGCAGGGCTTCCCGCCGATATCACGCCGGAAGAGATTGCGGCGATTACCGCCGCGGCCGAGCAGTTGAAGGGCAGAGTGGCGCCAGCTCCAGCCCCGGAGTCCACACCCGGCGCGCAGTTCAACGCACCCGGGATAGCCGCTGCTCCCGAAGCGCCTGCCGAAGAGTCGGCACCCGTCACCTTCGCAAGCGCACCGGAAGCGCCGAATCCGGTCTCGCAAGGTGCGACCGAAGCGCAAGCGGGAAACGCGGAGCATGAAGCTGCGAGGCTGGGGCAGGAGATCGAAGTGCCGGCCGGGCCCGCGACGGCTGCAACCGAGCCGGCGGCCACTGCTCCCGTCGAGATTGCCGCGGCCGAGCCTGCGCCACCCGAGGCGATCCCGGCGTTCGAAGCTCACCAGCCCGAACCGCAAACGGCGGAAGCGGCGCCGGGCCAAGTCTCTGCCGTCGCCAACGGATCCGAATCGAACACGCAGCCACACCCTGGGGCGCCGGTCACCCCGGACGTACAGGGTGCTGCCCATGCAGAAAACGCGGCGCCAGGCGCTCCCGCTCCGGAACCGCAGCCTGCCGACGACGAGGTGATGGCCGCGCTGCAGTCGCTCATGCCCGTCGGCGAGGGCAATTCTGTGTCCGGCGGCCCGGGCTCCAACCCCGGCCCGAAGAATGACGAAATGCCTGCGCCCCTGGCGGCGATCGTCGTCGAGGTGGACTCGACGGCGTTCAAGGCTGGTCCCGTCGGACCGCGCTGGATCGCCGAAGAAGTGGCGCTTGCCCCCGACGAAAGCACGCTTTCGCTCCAGCGGGAAATGGAGCAGGCCTATGCAGAGGCAGCCGCCAGCGACACCCTCCGAGCATCGGTCGCCGTGGAATCAAAGGCGGCTGACGCCGTGGCAATCGCAGGCCCGGTCGTGAGCCAGTCCGCCATGACGCCGGACTCAGCGGCCGCCGCGGCACAGGTGGCCGAAGAGCCCGCCGTGTACGCGATGGCTGCGGGCGCGGGGGAGGCAACCGTAACTGCGGGAATGTGTGCGCTGATCCATGAAAGTGCAGTCCCGCACATCGAAAGCAACCACCCGAGCTATGAGACAGAGGCCGCTGCAGTGATCGAAGCCGACGCCCCTGTCAGTGAGCCGTCTCCAGCGGTCGCCGAAAGCGTTGCGGAACAAGCCGCGAGCGCCGCTCCGGCCGGCGCACCCACACTGGTGGACACCCAGATTGCAGAAGGAGCAGAAGAGATGGTCGCCAATTGGAAAAACATCCGCGACTCCATCGCGTCAGGAGCGGCGAGACCAGCCCCGGCGAAAGAGAAAGAAGAGGTTCACTCGGTCGAGCTCGACAACAACGAGGCGCAGCCCGTGACCGCCGCTCCCGAGACCCGTGTGTCCTCCACCTCCGATCCGAAAGCCATTGCCAGCATCGTCGACAGTGTGCTCGCTGAACTGCGTCCGCGGATCGTCGAAGAGATCGCCAGGAAGTTAGCTGACCCGAAGAAGGATTAGTTGCCCGCCTGGTGTGCGGCGGGCCTGTGGCCCGCCCAGCAAGTGTTCTCGCCAGCTTGCCAGCACCCGCTGCCTCCGCGAGATTTGAGCCATCCCTTCCGCCTACAGTATGATCTCATCGCCGCGATATTGATCCCCGGTTCGTCAAAAGGAGGTTCTTCTTGAGGTTTCTGGCAGCCCTCGTGTCCGCATGTGCTTCCAGTTGCGTCAGTTCGCGGTCAAAGGGGGAAGGACCAACCCTGCTTGCTGTGGCGGCGCCGGCTTGTCAAGGCAGACCAGCCTACAGTGAACGCTGTAGATGCAACGGCAATGGTTTCTGATAGAGAAGGCTTGCGAGAAAGCTTGACCGATCCCACCCAATCCGCATCGCAGCACCGCCCCCACAGTGCCCATCAGCCGTTGCGAGAGCAGGGCGCGCTGGCCCCAAAACAGAAGATGAACATCCTCATGGTGGATGACCAGCCCGCCAAGCTGCTGAGTTACGAAGTGATGCTCCGCGAGCTGGACGAGAACCTGATCAAGGCTAATTCAGGGAAAGAGGCCCTGGGTGTGCTGCTGAAAACCGATGTGGCGGTGGTATTGCTCGACGTGAGCATGCCTGAAATCGATGGTTTTGAACTGGCACAGATGATTCGCCAGCATCCCCGCTTTCACCAGACAGCCATCATCTTTGTCTCCGCCATCAATCTGACCGACCTGGACCAGCTGAAAGGGTACGCACTGGGCGCCGTCGACTACATTTCCGTTCCGGTCGTCCCGCAGCTCCTGCGGGCGAAAGTCAGCGTTTTCGTTGAACTGCAACGGCAAGCAAAACAGACCGAGGAGTTGAACGCTCAGTTGCGGCAGATGTCGGGTCGCATCATGACGCTGCAAGACGAAGAACGACGCCGCGTTGCGCGGGACTTGCACGACAGTCTTGGACAGGACCTGGTCGCCATCAAGATGATGTTCGCCCAGATTGTCAAAGAGCACTCAGCCCAGTTGAAGGATCAGCTCTTCAACGAAGGAAGCGCGATCGTCGATCACGCGATCCAGCAAGTGCGCACGATTTCCTATCTCCTGCATCCGCACATGCTCGATGAGTCCGGCTTGGCTGCGGCGCTGCAATGGTACGTGGAAGGCGTCGCCAAGCGCAGCGGAATCAATATTTCACTCGATGTCCAGCCCCACAATTTTCCGCGCCTTGCGTCGGATTTGGAAATCGCCATCTTCCGCATCGTCCAGGAAGCGCTCACCAATGTCTTCCGGCATTCCGAAGCGAGCAGAAGTTGGGTGATCTTGAGTCGTGAGGAAAATCGCATCGTCGTCATGGTGCGTGACAACGGCAAGGGACTGGCAGCCGACATCGCAGAGTTGCGGTCCGACAGGATCGGAGTCGGTCTCGGGGGAATGAGGGAGCGGACCAGGGAGTTCAGGGGGGAATTTCGAGTCAGCAATGCCCATCCCGGCACGCTCGTTGAAATCGTGATTCCCATGGCGGGCCCGAGTCATGAATGGCGAATCCCGGCACGACAACCGGATGACCGACCGCTAGCGGAAAACGACACCCCTCGGTCTGTTGAACCCAATCCATGAAGGGTTGACTGTCCCCACTCGCCCGCTTCCGCGAGGGCCCGGAACCGCATCCCTTGTCCTCCTGCGTCGCGACCCGCCGGTGGCCCAGCCTTTCGCGTTCTTTGCCAAGGCGGGGCTCTCCAGGAAGCGTGCACGAAAATGGGGCGCTAAAACACTCGAACCCAATAGGGTGAATCTTGTAGCACCTCACCATGAAGTAAAAACACCGGCTCAACTGATTGCCCACCGAGATTTCGCTTCTGCCAGAGAACATCCGGAGGTCGACCAACCAAGATTTTCAGTGCCGCGCCAATCGCTGGAAAATGACAAAACAACCGCGCGGCCTGCGCACAACATCAAAGCGGCGAAGTTAGGAGCATGGGATGCGACCCCTCGTCCTTGTCATCACACTGCTGGCGGCCGGACCTGCATATTGCGGCTCGCCTTTCAAATTTGCTGCCATCAATTTTCCGGGAGCCACGGCTACGCAAGCGCGAGGGATCAACGACTCGGGTGAAATCGTGGGCTTTTATCAGACGAGTTCGTGCTCCAACTCCAGTCTTCAAGTTCCAAACTGCCCAACTCACGGCTACAAGTTCGTAAACGGACGGTTCACGGAGCTCAACATTCCCCATTCGATCAGCACTGCGGTAACGGGGGTGAATGACCATGGCGATATCGTGGGGTTTTGCCAGTGGCCTGACAGCACCTACCACGGTTTCCTTTGGCGGCCCACCAACCTCATCGAGACCCTTGACTATCCCGGCACAAGCTTCACGACTGTGCCGAAGGCGCTCCACAATACCCTGGCCGTCGTGGGGGGCCTATGGAGTGTATCCGCAACCGGATCGTTCGTGAACGGCGGTTGGGTCTGGAGTGGTGGCCGCGAAGGCACGCATGATGTGGATGTGCCGCCGGGCTACATCACCATGATGTATCCGAACGCCAGCGCCACTTACCCATTTGGTTTAAACCTCTTGCGCGCAGTGGTGGGGACATACGACGCGGGGGGCTGCACGGATTTCTCGCGACGCCCAACTTCTGACTGGGGGCGGCATGTGGACCTCGACATCCCCGCGCCTGGTTCGACGTGACTGCAGATGCACGCTAGCCCTGGCTTGAGGTCAGGCATTGGACAGCCGGTACCTGTTTGAGAGTGAGATTCTTGACCCTGATGGCGGTTCATGATGAAACCTAATTCTCTAGGGGTGTGCTCTGCAATGGTTCATAAACGGAATTGCGTCGGGTCGGTGGCTTGCATGTTGTTCTTTCTCGTCACTTCTGTCGGACATGCTTCGGCCCAGAGTTGCGCCCTGAAGACCACCAATCCCTCCGTTACCGTATGCACGCCGACGCCCAACGCGATCGCGGCCATTTCCCCGGTACACGTGGTGGCGGGAACTACAGATTCATACACCGTAACCGCCGTCCAGATCTATGTCGACAATGTGCTTGTTTACCAGGTGAATGCGAACGCTGTGAACACATACATTCCGTTAGCGACCGGCAATCACCGGATCACAGTGCAAGGCTGGGACACCACTGGTCGCACGTTCAAAACCAATGTGCCGATGTCCATGACTCCGCCATGCGCGCTTAAAACAACAAACCAGACGGTCACGATTTGCACGCCGGGAAATTCTGCCACCGTGAGTTCGCCCCTGCACCTGGTTGCGGGCATAACGGACTCCAATCCGGTGATCTCCATCCAGGTACTGGCGGACGGAAAACAGGTTTATAGCAATAACGGCGGCAGCCTCGACGTTTATGTAAGGAATTTGACAGCCGGTAACCACTCGCTTACGGTGAAGGCCCACGATAGCGCGGGAGCGACTTTCAGCAGTTCGGTGCCCATCTCCAGTACCTCGAATCCCGGATTGTCGAACATTCGCCACATCATCTTTCTTGTGCAGGAGAACCGCTCGTTCGACAACTACTTTGGAATGCTGGGACGGTATCGCGTATCCCGGGGACTGCCAAACAATATCGACGGCATTCCACTCAACGCCACGCTTTACAACACTCAGGGACAGCCGGTGCACCCGTTTCATTCCCAAACTGTGTGTACTGAAAATCTGAGCCCTTTCTGGAACGAAACGCATGTGGATATTGACGGCGGGAAGATGGACGGATTCATGCAGACGTCCACCTCCGTGCCCTCCACGATTGATCCCACCGGTACCCGCGCCATGGGCTATTACGACCAAACGGATCTGCCTTACTACTATGAGTTGGCGACGCAGTTTGCCACCAGCGACCGCTTCTTCTCTCCCGTGGAATCAAACACGAATGCGAACCGCATGTACCTGTTCGCAGGGACTTCCTTCGGACATGTGCGCCCGGACACGCCGCCGCCCGGAGGCTGGACGCAGCCCACAATCTTCGATCATCTTGACCAGGCGGGCGTCTCTTGGCGCTACTACTACCAGGACAACGGGGCTTATCTGCCGCAATGGTCGACGTACCAGCGAGACGCTGCCAAGCTGGCCCCGATCGCAAACTGGGCTGCCGATTTGCAGAATGAGGCCGGCCTGCCCTCAGTGATCTTCATTGAGCGCGCGGGGCCTTCGGGATTGGACGAGCACCCAGGCAACAACACCCAACTGGGAGCGGCGGACGTCGCCAACATTTTGAATAAGCTACTGGCGAGCCCGTCGTGGGCTTCTTCGGTCTTCATCCTCACCTACGACGAAGGCGGCGGTTTGTTCGATCACGTTGTGCCCGCGAACATGGTCAACCCCGACGGAATTGCGCCCATACTGCAAGCCGGCGATCAGCCGGGCAAGTTCGACCACGCTGGCTTTCGAATTCCCATCGTGGTCGTTTCGCCTTGGGTGAAACCGCATTACGTGTCCCACACCTGGCGTGATCTCACGTCCATTTTGCGGCTCATCGAAACTCGGTTCAATGTGGCCGGGTTAACTGCCCGCGACAGCAATGCCGACAACATGGTGGAATTCTTTGACTTCTCCAATTCATACTGGCTGAATCCACCACCCCTTCCCGCACAACCCACCAACGGAACTTGTGATGACAGCCTCGAGAAAGCGCCGGGATTCTGAGACTTACAGGAGACCCTCGTCGGTGCACATGAAGAGCACGCTCTCAGCGGCCGTATCGCGTGTGTGCTGTTGGTCTTGGGATCGACCTATCCACCTTTATGTCCTTGCGGCTCTGGCAAGAAATTCAAACGTTGCTGCGGAGCATGAGCGCTCACCGGGTAATAGGCAGATCCGGCGTTGGTGCAACTGTTAACCGAAGGGTTTTGGGGTTCGAATGCTAACCTGAAGGGTCATTTTTCCAGAAGTTTACAAGACCCCGCGAAAACCGTCGCAATTGGTGCAAAGCGAATGCCAATCGACGCGTACATAAGGTATACATACCTTGTGTACCCGACGGCGCCTTCGGCAACTTTCGACGCGCCGCAGTTCTTGCAGACTGTACAAAACCTTGAGAATCAGGCTGTCCAGCATGGCTGGATCACAGATTTGGGCGTAGCAAAGAGTATTGACGCGAAGTTAACAGCTGCGGGTGCAGCGTTGAAGGAACATGAAGCTGACGACGCCAGAGAAATTCTGCATGCGCTCCTGCACGAAATTAGTTAGTGCTCAAGCGCGTAAACATCTCGCTGCGGAAGCGGTAGCGCTGCTACAAGTCAACACTCAGTACCTGCTTTCGCGTCTCTAGGCGGTTCGCTTCGTTAATTCTTGGTAAGTCAAATCGAAAGCACCATGAGGGGGGTGCATATTCCCTCCCGTCGTGTTCTCACCCCTCCGCCGGTTTGACCGGGTATTACCGTTCGGGAAAAATTCGGTTACACCCCCCTGTGTCCAGGTGCCGGGGACGGAGCTGGGGCGCGGGAGTGTGGGCGGGGGCTCTGGGCGGGCGATGCGTGGGGTGTATAAGGCGTATTCGCCCTCAAGTAATTCTCACTGAGTGACGCTTGGTTACGTTAGTTGATGGAAACGGTTTGGAATTCTGGCCCCTGTCCAGCATAGAGGTTAGAGCGCTCATGTTTGGCACGTAGCGTGATCACGGGCTACTGATCGTAAACGCCTGATCAACAGTTACGCTGAGGCGCTATCAGTCGCTGGTCGCAATCGGTGTGAAGGTTCTTTTTTTGGGATTGTAGACGTAGATCGAACTGGCACTTTCATCTTTGAAAAACTCTATCGCATCGCGCTTTGTTACGAGTGTTTCCGGCTCATCCTTCTCGCATTCCCAATAGCCCTTTCCACAAGCGGTTTCGTATTTGCCTGACTTGACAGTGTCGATTCCCATGACATCAAGGAATGCAATGTCCATCTCTTCGAGACGTTGCCAATCGCAGCCAGTCGTCGTCGTGAGGCAAACAAAAAAAGCCAAGTTTCGACGTGGCTTTGTTAACAAGAAGCACCGCTTTATCTTGCTTCCCGTCCCCGTTGAAATCGCCGGTTGCCACCAAGAACCTGTTTCGATCTTTCTGCCGGAACGCTTGACGAGTTGAACTGGCCGCCGGGACAGTCCAACCCTTCGGCAATTCCTGTCCTGAGGAGAAAGGTGCGATGGCAATCAGAACGAGCAAGGTCACAAGAGAGTACCGACAGGTAGGGAAAGTGCGCAAGAGTGCCATGCCAAAATGCTAGGCAATCATCGTTGCGCAGTCTAGGTTACGCAAGTACGACGCAACGGCTCTTCGCCGAGGATTACGATGCGAACCCCGCAATGGCGAGAACCAGAAGGCACAGGAGAGAGCAGACGAAAGTCGGCGTCTCCAACGGGCCTTTCCCGACGATCCCGGCGACTATTGCCAACAGCGAAGTCGCGAAGATGGTGCGATAGGCCAGCACCGAGATGGGGTGGCAGGGCGTAAGGCTGCTGCTCACGGTCGTGTAGAGCGTCAGCGACAGCATAGTAACCAATGAAACGGTACAAGCCGAAAACCCGAAGGTCGTGACGCCATGGCGCCATTTTGGTGACACCAGTCTGGGTTCGGCCCGAAACCAGCGAAGCCACGTTCTGCCGACGTAAAAGCACAGCGCGAGCAGGAATGCGCCGAAAAACACGTCTGCCATGTGACAAACCCTACCCCGACAGATTTCTGCAGTCTAGTTACTTTGGCGCAACGGATCGGCTGCTTACGTTGATTTTGTCGCCGACTTTGCGCCCTTGCTGCGCAGCCACAGCACCACTTCTGCCGCGCCGCTTCGGTTCGCGGCGTCGAGGGGCGATTGGCCGTCGTGTCCAACCCAGTTTAAATCGGCACCGCGTTCGAGAAGACACTCAGCCATTGCCCGCTGACCCCATGACATGCGCACCAGAACGCATTCGTGTCCACCGGGGGTTATTTTTAGGCTGGGCCGGGCGCGCGTTCGTGGGAGCGAGGGTGGACGCGCGAAGAATGGGGAGTACGTCAAGAGCACGCCCGCTCCGAAGAATGTCACATCTGCTTGAGCTTTCTCCTGGCCTCTTTCAACAATCGATTGGCTTCTTCGAGTTCTACCTCTGCCACTCGGTTGGATCGGCACACCTTATTCAGGTAACCGATGGCTCTGCTCGTATCATGTTGGCCGCGAAGATAGTATTTGGCAATCTCCAAGTTGCTGCCATCATTACCCAGATTCACCGCCTTCTGAAACCAAGAGAGGGCTCGGTTCATCTTTTGCTCGTCCCTCCAGATAGTCGCGATGTTGTTCGCCGCACCGGAGTCCCCACGACGATACGCTCGCTTGTACCAGTAGAGCGCTTTGGAACGATTCCGCCGAATACCGATTCCCTTATCATAAAAGTATCCGACGTTCACTTGTGCGCCCTTATCTCCAGCCTGTGCTGCCGCAAGAAAAAGCCGAAGCGCGGGTCGTAGGTTCTTTCGCTTCCACTCGTTGTATCCGCGTTCGAATAGTTCGCTGGCTTTGGATTTCCGTGATTTCTGGCGGTTGTTTTGCAATTTCGTCATGGATCGTACCCGCACGGCAATATTCGGTATTCTCGAAACTGAATGGTAACGTTTGTACGTCGGGACCGGGTGATTGCTCCATTGCTCCAAGCAAAACCGTGGTAAGAAATATTCGTCAGCGTGCCCATGCCCTTTCCATACCTTTTTTTGGCAGAGTTTTGGCCTGGGTGGAGCAAAATCCCCTCAATGCGTAATACCCCGACAAACGTTTGAATGAGCCTGGCGTGGGACCGTGAGCGTTGATCCGTGGATCCCTCTATCGATGAGATTTGCCAAGCGCATCGAGCTGCCGGACCAGACATCGGTTGTACGCCGCCGGTCCTTCAAGGTACTTGGCAGAAGAGCACGCTGATTCCATCGACTGTTGTTGGGAAAATGTCAGACGGGACAAGTCGGGTTGTCTGGGACCCGCCGCCCATGCTTCGAGCTGCCGGGCTAGACATCGGTTGTACGCCGCCGGTCCTTCAAGGTACTTGGCAGAAGAGCATGCCGATTCAATCGACTGTTGTTCGCCAAATGTCAGACGCGACAAGTTGGGTTCTCTGGGACCCACCGCCCATGCCTCGAGCTGCCGGGCTAGACATCGGTTGTACGCCGCCGGTCCTTCAAGGTACTTGGCGGAAGAGCATGCTGACTCAATCGACTGTTGTTCGGCAAATGTTAGACGGGACAAGCCCAGGATCCCACCCCATCCGCGCTCCCCGTTCTTGGCCCAAAGGAGGAGGTGTATCACTTTTCCCTTTTGTATAGCCTACCCGGTTTGACCCCGTTTTCCACCCGCCTGTAATATCAAAGGTTACCCCTGCAATCGCAGCATGCGCCGAGCGTGCCTCGGCCTGGACGGCGGAAGTCCCGCCCCCACATTACCGGACCACACGGACAAGATGCCCCACGAACTCCCCAAGGCGTACGAGCCGGGCGCAATCGAAACGCGCTGGGCCGACTACTGGAAACACGAGAAGCTCTTCCACGCTCCCACTCCGCCCGCCCGCCACCCGCACCACATGTTCAGCCTGTTGCTGCCGCCACCAAACGTCACTGGTCGCCTGCACATGGGCCACATGCTCAACCAGACGGAGATGGACATCGTCATCCGCTGGCACCGGATGCGCGGCGATCTTACGCTTTGGCTGCCCGGCACCGACCACGCCGGCATCGCCACCCAAATGATGGTGGAGCGCCAGCTGCGCAGCGAAGGCAAGTCGCGCCGCGATCTGGGCCGCGAAGCCTTCATCGAGCGCGTGTGGGCGTGGCGACGCCAGTACGGCGGCGCGATCCTCGATCAGATGAAGCGTCTGGGCGCGTCGGTCGACTGGGAGCGCGAGTACTTCACTATGGACGAGAACTTGTCGCACGCTGTGCGCGAAGTCTTCGTCCGCCTGTACGAGCGGGGACTGATCTATCGTGGGAAGTACATCGTGAACTGGTGCCCCGACTGCGGCACAGCGATCTCGGACCTCGAGGTCAGACACGAGGACGTTCCCGGCAAGCTTTACGAGATTCGTTATCCGGTGGTGGGCTCGAAAGAGTTCATCACCGTGGCGACCACGCGTCCGGAGACCATGCTGGGCGACACCGCCGTGGCCGTGAACGCCAAAGATGAGCGCTACACGCACCTGCACGGCAAGAGCGTGATTCTGCCGCTGATGAATCGCGAGATCCCCATCATTCTCGATGAACTCGCCAATCCCGAATTTGGGACCGGCGCCGTGAAGGTGACGCCCGCGCACGATCCCAACGACTTTCAGGCCGGACTGCGTCACAATCTGCCCCAGATCGACGTGATGGACGAGCGTGCCCTCATGAACGAGAACGCCGGTCCCTACGCCGGTCTCGATCGTTTCGAAGCCCGCAAGCGTGTGGTGGCGGACCTCGAGGCGCAAGGCTTCCTGGTGGCGATCAAGGACTACACCATCGCGCTCGGCAAATGCGATCGTTCGGGCACGGTGGTTGAGCCGAGGCTATCCGAGCAATGGTTCGTGAAGATCGAGCCGCTCGCCAAGCGCGCGATTGAAGTGGTCGAAAAGGGCTACATCCGATTCACCCCCGACAACTACAAGCAGATTTACTTGAACTGGATGTACAACATCCATGACTGGTGCATCTCACGCCAGCTTTGGTGGGGGCACCGGATTCCGGCGTGGCGCTGTGTGGGCTGCAAAGAGATCATCGTGGCCCGCGAGACACCCACACAGTGTCCCAAGTGCCGCAGCGCGAAGCTCGAACAGGATACCGACGTGCTCGACACCTGGTTCTCGTCCGGCCTGCTGCCCTTCACAACGCTGGGCTGGCCGGAAGCGACGCGCGATCTGGAAGTCTTTTATCCGACGTCGCTCTTGATCACCGGTTTCGACATTCTGTTCTTCTGGGTGGCCCGCATGATCATGCTAGGCTGCTGGTTCATGATGCCGCCGGAGAAGCCGTTGCGTTCGGAGGAGATGCCCGAGGGCCACGAGGAAGCCCTGCGCAACAGCGTGCCCTTCCGCGAGGTGTACATCCACGCTCTCGTGCGCGACGCTGAAGGCGAAAAGATGTCCAAGGTGAAGGGGAACGTGATCGATCCAATCCAGGTGATCGAAAAGTACGGCACCGACGCCACCCGCTTCACGCTGGCCGCCATGGCTTCTCCAGGTACGGATGTTGCGTTCAACCCCAGCCGCACAGAAGGCTATCGCAACTTCGCCAACAAGATCTGGAACGCCGCCCGCTTCATGTTCATGAACATGGACCGCGTGGGCGTAACGCGGGCGCCCTCGCCCCCAAACGCTGGCGCCAAGGGAGTGCAAGGTTTCGCCGCCGCTGCCCTGGAAGACCGCTGGATCCTCTCCCGCTTCAACGGCGTGTCTGCCTACGTAGGCGAAGCCCTCGAGGACTATCGCTTTCACGAGGCCGCCAACCGCATCTACGATTTCTTCTGGGGAGAGTTTTGTGACTGGTACATCGAGCTGATCAAGCCGAGGCTCATATTCGCAGACGACACTGACAAAACCACTGCTCAGATTGCCTGCAATAACCTGGTCGCGCTCTTCGAAGGGGCGTTGCGCCTGCTGCATCCGGTGATGCCGTTCATCACGGAAGAAATCTGGCATGCCATCTACGACGGCCAGCCACCGCTCCGATCGATTGCCTTGGCGGCCTTTCCGTTGCTAGACGAGAGGCAAATCGACCTGAACGCTGAGACGCACATGGCTGTCCTGCAAGACCTGTTGGTCAGCGTGCGAAACCTGCGGGCCGAGCTGAAAGTCGAACCGAAGGTGAAGGTGCCGATCCAGGTGTATGCGCACGAACCCGAAATCCGCGACCTGATCGAGGAAAATCACCGCGCCATCGAACACGACCGCCAGAGCAACGTCGAATCGATCACGTTGGGGGAAAGTTCGCTCGCGAAACTCCCTGGCGCCCGCCACACCGCCCGCTTCGACGTGCACCTGGTGTATGAGCAGAAGATCGACGTGGCCGCAGAATGCGAGCGCCTGAAGAAGGAACGGGAAAAGTTCGAAAAAAACATCGCGAGTGCAGAACGCCAGTTAAGCAACGAAAGCTTTCTTGCGAAAGCTCCGGCGAACGTGGTGGAAGGCCTTCGCAAACAGAAACACGAGAACGAAGCCCTGCGCGACAAGAACCGAAAGAAATCCGGTGACCTGGGCTGCAAATGACTCAAGCCAGCACACGTCGAATGGTTGTTCCCAGGCACTGGCTACCAGCCGCTCGCAACTGATTGTATGGACTTTAATAGCCGCCGCATCACGGCCGTTTTGCAAAACGCGCTACTGGAGGATCGCGCCACGCGCGACGCGACCAGCTACGCCTGCGTCGATCCCAACCAGAGAGCCTCCGGCACGGTACTGGCGAAACAGGACAGCATCTTGGCCGGACTCGGTGTCATCCCGGCCATTCTCGATTGCTTTGCCGCGCTCGACGGTGCCGTGGTCTCCCACTACGAAGTCACCAGTCATCCGGAAATCTTCGATGGAGTGCGCCTGCACAGTGGTCAGTCCGTTGCCGTCATCCGCCACAACGCGCGCGTGATTCTCTCCTGCGAGCGCGTGATCCTGAACTTCCTGCAGCGCATGAGCGGCATCGCGACGCTCACCCGCCAGTTCGTGGACGCCGTCAGTGGCACCAAGGCGCGTATCCTCGATACCCGCAAAACCGTTCCCGGCCTGCGCATGATCGATAAGTACGGAGTCCGTTGTGGAGGCGGTCAGAACCATCGCCTCGATCTCTCCGACGGCGTTCTCATCAAGAACAACCACATCGCCCTCGCGGGGGGAATCATTCCCGCGCTCGACCGTGCACACCGCAACCGCCGCGGCTCGCAGCCGATCGAAATCGAAGTCCGTTCCCTCGAGGAGATGGAAGTTGCGCTCGCCCACGGCGCCGAAGCCCTGCTGCTCGACAACATGGCAGTCGAAGACGTCCGCAAGGCGGTGGAGCATTGCGCCGGCCTCGAACGGCGAATTCCAGTGGAATGTTCGGGCGGGATCCGCCTCGACAACGTCCGTGCCTACGCGGAGACCGGAGTGAATTTCATTTCCGTGGGAGCGCTCACCCACTCCGCCACGGCCGTCGACATGAGCCTGCGGGTCACGCCCGCCTAGCCTGTGCAGGTTGCGAATCCGCTCCTCAGCCGGCAACTCGCTATAATGCCCGCATCGCCAAACTGACCTCAACTCGGCGCCGGCCGGGCGGTGCCGCATCCGCCCAGAAGACCGACGTCCGCCTTGGGCGCATCGTTCGCTTGCTGATGGACCACGCCACGGTGGTCGTCAGTGGCACCAAGATTGCCGACGAAATCGGCACGGGCCGGTCAGAAGTCTGGCGGCTCATCCAGCAGCTGCGCTCCCTCGGCGTCGACGTCGCGGGACATCCTGCGACTGGTTATCAACTGCGCGCGGTGCCCGATCTGCTGCTGGCCGACGTGCTCGCTCCACTCATCAAGGGGACGATCTTTCAGCACATTCATCACTACTACAAGGTAGGCTCGACGAATTCGGCGGCTATGGAAGCCGCTGCATCCGGTGCTCCGGAAGGCAGCGTCTTCCTCGCCGAAGAGCAAACCGCGGGCCGCGGACGGGGTGCAAACGCATGGCACTCCGCGCGCTCCGCAGGCATTTACTGCTCGGTTGTGCTGCGCCCCAATCTGCCTCCGTCCGAGGCGTTGATCCTCTCGCTCGCAGCCGGGCTCGCGGTCCATGCGGCGATCCAGGAGATCGATGCACGCATCAATCCCGACCTCAAGTGGCCAAACGATCTTCTCGTTGGCGGCAAGAAGTTCTGCGGCATCCTCACCGAGATGAACGCTGAAGCCACGCGCGTGCGGTTCGCGGTTGTAGGCATCGGGATCAATGTAAACGACCCGCGCTTTCCTGAAGATTTGCGTGACGTGGCCACCTCCCTGCAACTGGCCTCGGGCAGCGAGTGGTCGCGCGTGGAACTCGCCGCCGCTTTGCTAAAATCGCTGCATCGTGAGTATCGCCATCTGCTTATCAAGCCGAACGCGCGCGAGTCGATCCTGCACCGCTTTGCGGAGCACTCCTCGTACGTCTGCGGATGCAAAGTGCGCATCGAGGAAAACGGCGGCTTCGAGGCCGTCACCGAAGGCCTGGACGCGCGCGGCTTTCTGCAGGTGCGCACACCGCAAGGCCTGCGCACCGTGCTGAGCGGAACGGTGAGGGCGATGTAGTCGAGTTTGTGGAGCGATGTCTCGCCGGTCGGCCGAGCACCGCTCAGCTGCCCAGGCGAGGGCAGCTGCACCCACGTGATTTTCTATGCTCTTGGTCGTCGATGTCGGCAACACCAACACGGTACTCGGCGTCTTCGCACGTGTCGCCAAAGTCCATCCCAGCGATGGTGCAGCTGAAAATCCGCGCTACGAGCGGCTCGTGGCCCAATGGCGGGTAGCGACCGCGCTGAACCATACCGTCGACGAATACGGCGTCCTTTTCCGTAGCCTGTTTTCCATGGACAACCTGGAAGTCTCGGGCATTCATGGCATCGTGATTTCATCGGTCGTGCCACCGCTGGATTCCACGCTGCGTCAAGTGTGCGAGCGCTACTTCAAGCTGAAGCCGCTGTTCATTGAGCCCGGCGTGAAGACCGGTATGCCCGTGCACTATGACAATCCGGCCGAGGTCGGCGCCGACCGCATCGTCAATGGCGTGGCGGCGTTTGAGAAGTATGGTGGGCCGTGCATCATCGTCGACTTCGGGACGGCCACCACGTTCGACTGCGTTTCGGTGAAGGGTGAATATCTGGGCGGAGTGATCTGTCCGGGGATTGGAATTTCGGCGGATGCTCTTTTCCAGCGCACCGCGCGCCTGCCGCGGGTCGATATCCGCAAGCCGTCGCGCGTGATCGGCAGCACGACGGTTGGCAGCCTGCAGTCGGGTCTCTACTACGGATATCTCGGCCTCGTCGATGGCATCCTTGAGCAGTTGCTGCCGGAGATGGGACGCGACACCAACGTGATCGCGACTGGCGGACTCGCGCCGCTGATCGGAAACGCGTCGAAGTACATCAAGACGGTGGATGACCACCTGACGCTCGAGGGCCTCCGCATCATCTGGGAACGTAACGCCTCGCCCAAGCGAGAGACCGCGCGCGCCGCGGGGTCTTTGGAGACGTCGGGTGCGAAATCTCCGGAACCTCCTGCTGCTCCGAAACCGGCCGCCGGCGGCAAGCCGCGTTCCTCTTCCTCCCGCTGAGTGCTCGTGGACAACTACTTCAACTACTTCACGGAAATCGAGGAGCACTTCCAGCGGCGGCGCGGCGGAATCCTGCTGCTGTCGACACTCGACTGGGCTCTGATCGAAACTTGGAAAGACGCGGGCATTCCGCTGGAGGCCGCGCTGCGCGGCATCAACGCAGCCTTCGATAGCTACGACCAGCGTTCGTCGAAGTCGAAGAAGGTGAACAGCCTCGCGTATTGCTCACAGGAAGTGCTGGCGGCCGCCGAAGAGATGAAGGAAGCTGCGGTCGGCGTCGCGAAACAAGACGGTAGCACCGCGGCGAGCGCGGGATTCAATCCCGCCGAAGTGGCCGGGTTTCTCAGAAAAAATGCCGACCAGCTCGAAAAAGCAAAGCTGCCGGAGAGGGCTTCGATTTCGCCCGAGGCCCTGGCTCGGGAAGCGGCGGGCGCGCTGCGCGACCTGGCCGACCAGGTCACGGCGAAGCGAACGGCGCGCCTCGAGGACGTCGAACGGCGGCTCACCGTGCTCGAAGAGAAGCTTTTCGCGGGACTGCTGGCCTCGACGCCCGACGACGACCTGGTCAGCGTCCGCGCGCAAGCTGACCGCGAACTCGCTCCGTACCGCAGCAAGATGTCGGTCGCACAGATCGACCAGCTGCTGAAGCAGTACATCCACAAGCGGTTGCTCGAGAAGTACGGACTGCCGCGGCTGAGCCTGTTCTACATGACCTGAGGTCGCACTCCAGCAAGGAAGCAGAGCGTGTGCTTGACCCGGGCACGGCTGCCCGAATCCAACGCCGGCAAATTCCGCGCTACAAGCGCCCGACCAAGCCACAATCCGAGTCACAATCAATGACCGCGACCAATTCGCGGGATTCCCATGCACGATTTCATCTGACCTCAATCGCGGCCCCCAGCCGGAAGACGCGGACCCAGCGCCAGCACGCCCAGGGTGGCAAACCGAATGGTTGCGGCCTCCCCCCGGTTCTCCATGCAGAGGGGTTTGCTGGCAAGAGAGCGGGGTGTCAAGCTCGGTGCATGGGGCATTTCCACAGATTTTTTCGTGTACCGGGGGACTGGTAGGTGCTGCACTTTGGTAATCTGGCCCCGGTTACCGGTTATCGTCATACTGAGACGGTCCGCATCTCAATCAGGCAGGTGAACATGTCCCTCCCCCTCCGCTCTCTCGCCCGACTCTGGTCTGACGACCAGGGTCAAGACATTGCCGAATACGCCGTCATGCTGGCGGTGATCCTGGTGCTGGTGGTAGGCACGATCCGGATGATCGGCTCCAACGCAAACACGGTCTTCTCGCAGGTAGCCAGCTCCGTTCAGTAAAAGTTGAGGCAGCGCGCGCGGCGCCTCGAGGACGAATCTCTTCGAGGCGTTTTCGCATTCCTGTGCCCGGAGAAGCAGGTGTCAGGCCTAAGGTCTCAGGGGCCAGGAAAGACGGCGGAGACTGCGGGACGCCCGCCCCTCTCGGCAACGCGCGCGAAAAATCAAGCTCACCGAAGGGGGAGAACCCCTCCCACCCGGATCTGTGGAATCATGGGGTTAGCGATATTCTCGTCACGAATCTCACCGGCGCAACCCTAATCCACGTGCTCTGCCTCTTCCAGGAACCGCGACTCCGGCGGCGGTAATTGGTCTCCGGGACGCGCTATAAAGCAGTACAACGTCGGCAGCAGGAAGACGCTGACCAATAACTCAAAGGTCAGACCACCCACAATGACGATCGCGAACGGTCGCTGCGAATCCGAGCCGATATCATGCGACATCGCCGCCGGCAGCAGTCCCAGCGTTGCCACCAGCATCGTCATCATGATCGGACGCAACCTCAGCGACGCCCCTTCCTTCGCCGCCTCGTGCACCGTCCTTCCGCGCACCCGCAATTGGTTGATGTACTCCACCATGATCACACCCGTCTGCACCGACACGCCGATGAGCGCCAGAAATCCCAGGCCCGACGATACGCTGAAGTGTGTTCCCGTGATCAGCAGCGAAAGAAATCCTCCCAGGGGAGAGAGCAGCACCACTCCCAGAATGAGTCCTGTCCATTTCCACGAGGAGAATGCCGAATAGAGAATGAGGGAAATCAGTAGGATAGTAATGGGTACCACCACCGCCAGCCTTCGATTCGCTCTCTGCTGGCTCTCGTACTCTCCCGTCCAGTCCAGGTGGTACCCCTCCGGCAACTTGACCTTTTGATGAACTTCGTCAATCGCCTGTCGCACCGTGCTTCCCAGGTCGCGCCCCCGCACGCTGTACTTGATCGCGATGTAGCGCGAGTTGCCTTCCCGGTAAATGGTCGACGCCCCGTCCTCCAACACCACCTTGCAAACCTGCGCCAGCGAGACCCGTTCGCCGGAAGGATTCAAGACGCGGATTCTCGCGATGTCATCCACGGTGGACCGGTATGGCTCCTGGTAGCGCACGGTCAGGTCGTAACGCTGCTCACCCACCAGAATCTGGCTGACGGCTTTCCCCCCCACAGCTGTTTCAGTTGCATCTTGCACGTCGCTGACGTTGACGCCGAACCGGTTGGCGGCTGCACGATCCACCACCAGGTTGAGGTTGGGCTGGCCCCGCACCTGGAAGGTGCCGAGATCCGCGATCCCCGGAATTCTGCTCATGACGTCTTGCATGTCGTTGGCTTTCTGCTCCAACAACTTCAGGTCACGGCCGAACAGTTTCACCGCGAGTTCGCCCTTGACCCCGCTTACCGCTTCTTCCACGTTGTCCGAGATGGGCTGAGACAAATTCCAGATCACGCCCGGAATCTGTCCCAGCGCCTGATCCATGGCACCGATCAGGTCCTCCTTGGTGCGAAACTCGGTGCGCCATTGTTCCCGCGGACGCAAGTCCACAAAATATTCCGTGTTGTAGAAGCCGCTCGCATCGCTGCCATCGTCGGGCCTCCCCACCTGGCTCACCACCTGGATCACTTCCGGAAATTCCGCCAGCATGAGGCGCGCCCTCTTCATCACGTCGATTCCCGTCGCCGGCCCCGAGCTGGGCGCCAGGGTCCCGCGCACCCAGATCGCGCCCTCGTCCAAATGGGGCAGAAATTCTGAACCGATGAGTCCTCCAAATCCGAGGTACAGCATCGTCGCCACCAGCAATCCTGCCCCTGTCACCACGATCCGCTGGTGGTCCAGGCACCACTCCAAACCGTTCCGGTAGCCGATTAGCACCCGCTCCATTACCGGGTTTCGCCACTCTTTGATTTTTCCTTGCAGCAGGAAGCTGCACAGCACCGGAGCAATGAGAAGCGAGAACAGCAATGCACCCAGCAGTGCGAAGGCCACCGTCCACGCCATGGGATGGAACAGCCGCCCCTCGACCCGCTGCAGGGTGAAAATGGGTAGGTACGCCGTAATGATGACGAAAATCGCAAAGAACACCGGCCGCTGCACCTCGTGAGCTGCGTCGCCGATCACTTGTACCAGGGAGCGATGTTCATCCACGCGCGAGCCGGTATGGCGTAGGATGTTCTCCACCATCACCACGGCTCCATCGACGATCATTCCGAAATCCAGGGCTCCCAGCGACAGCAGATTCGCGGGAATATGACTCAGGTCCAGCAGGATTGAGGCAAACAACAAGGAAAACGGAATCGTGATTGCTACGATGAGCGCGCTGCGCACGTTGCCGAGAAACAGAAACAGAATCAGCGTGACCAGCAGCACACCATGGGTCAGGTTGCGCAACACCGTGTGGCTGGTGTATCGCACCAGGTCGCTGCGGTCCAGATGCGGGACAAGTGTCACGCCGCGCGGCAAAAGGCCGTTGTTGAGCTCCTCGATTTTCTTATGCAGCGCGTCGAGGGTCGCATCCGCTTCCGCGCCCTTGCGCAGCAGAACGATCCCTTCCACCACGTCATCGTCATTCACTACGGTCCCGTCTGCGCGCCGGATTGTTTTCCCCAACTGCCCCAGCCGCACCTTGGGAGCCTGTACCACTTGCCCCAGATCAGCCACCCGCACCGCCGTGCCGTTCACCACCTTCACAAAGGTCGACGCCGCGTCTTCGGTGGTCTCCATCAGTCCCACGGCTCGCACGTTAAGCGCCTGCTGCCCGCGCTGAATGAACCCGCCACCAGCGTTCGTATTGTTGTTGGCCAGCGCCTGCTCCACCTGGCTCAACGACAAGCCGTAGGACACCAGCTTCCCCGGGTCGAGCCGTACCTGGTACTCTCGCGTCGGTCCACCAAAGATGTTGACCTCCACCACGTTAGGCACAGACTTCAGTTGATTCCTTACGAACCAGTCCTGCAGGGTCTTCAATTCCATCGTGTCGTATTCCGGGTTCGTGCTCTTCAACGTGTAGAACATGATTTGCCCGGTCGGACTGTAGTCGGGCCCCAGGCCCGGGTTCACCCCCGTGGGCATGGTCGCCTGGGCGAGCCGATCCAGTACCTCCTGCCGCGCAGTGAAGGTGCTGATGTCGTCGTCGTAGATCAGCGTGATCACCGACAATCCCGCCAGAGACAGCGAGCGGAGATGGGTCAAGTGCGGGACCCCGTTCAGTTCCACCTCGAGGGGGACGGTGATCTGCTGTTCGACCTCCTCCGCCGCGTGGCCGGGCCACTGCGAAATAATCTGGACATAGGTATCTGCGACGTCGGGATAGGCCTCGATCGGCAGCTTGTGAAACGACACGACCCCCCAGATGAACAGCAATACTGCCAGGCTTAAGACGAGGATACGATTGTTCAGCGCGAAGTCGACGAAGGAACGGATCATCTGCCTTGCTCCACCATGCACTCGAGCAGCTCAACCGCGTCTGTTGTGGAAAGTCAGCGGGTGCGACACCAAGGTCCACAGTCCGCGATGGCCCTGTGGAATCTGTCGCATCGCTGTCGTCATGTGCAGAGGCGCTCGTCGGTGGATGAAACACCGCGCGATGACCTCGCGACACGATCGCCCGTCTTAGCCAGACCTGGTTGAGGATTGAGAGAAGGCGCGCTGCGGACCAGGCAGCGCTCCCTGCTTAGGCTAGGGAGGGGGAAGGAGGCGCGCGGGAGACCGGAATCGCCGAGCCTGCACAGATCGCGGCCGCAACTACGAAAACCCGGACGTACCCGCAACTACGGTTGGAAGGTAGAAACTGGACCGGAGAAGCTGGATGCGCCGCAGGCGCACTGAAGTCTTGTCCCCACCCACGCCTGGCACCTTGCTTCAGAGCCCGTTTGCTGGGACTGGACTCTTCCATTTCCTGCCGCATCGCGTGCAGGTCGTCGGTCGCAGAAATGACGGGGAACAGTAGAAACAACAGGCAGACGAGTGCGATTGAAAATTGTACAATCGGCTTGGCGTGGCGACGCTGTCGCAGCCAGAGGTAAACTCCCGGCCCGATCAGCAGGAGCCAGCATAGGTTGAGAAGTAGCTCCAAATCCAACTCCGTGGCCAAAAGAGTACCACCCTCCTACGGACTTTTCCAAGGCTGCCGGCTCACCCGCTGCAACAAGTCTCCTGACAGTCCGGCAAAGCAGGTTCCTTCGACTTCGCTCCGGGCTCCCGCTCAGCCATAGATCACGCCGAGCCAGGATGGCTGGGCAAGGTCTGCGGACCTGCGGTCGCCCCGCGTGCCATAGAATCAAGGCTTGGACTTCACAATTGAAAAGCTAATCTACGGAGGCGAGGGTCTTGCGCGCCTGCCTGCCGACGAAAAGGGACGAGGCAAGGCGGTGTTTGTGCCGTTCGTCCTCGAGGGAGAGAAGATTGACGCGACCCTCGTCGAAGAAAAGGCGGGATTCGCGCGCGCGCGGGTGGAGACAATCCGGGAGGCGTCGGCGGAGCGGGTTGTGGCGCACTGTCCGTACTTCGAACGATGTGGCGGATGTCACTACCAGCACACCAGCTACCAACACCAGGTGGCTATCAAGGCGGGCATTCTCAAAGAGAATCTACGGCGGCTGGCGAAGCTGGAGCTGACGTCCGAGATTGAGGTGCATGCCTCGCCTGCTTGGAACTACAGGAATCGTACGCGGCTGCAGGTACGGGCGGACGCGGGGTTCACGCTGGGGTACTTCAAGGGGTCATCGCATGAGTTGCTGGCGGTAGAGAGGTGTCCGATCAGCTCGCCACTGATCAATCGGGCGATCGAGGTGCTTTGGAAGTTGGGGCGCGCCGGGAAAGTTCCGGCGGAGCTGCGCGAGGTGGAGCTATTCGCGAACGAGGGTGATACGAGGCTGCAGGTCGAACTGTATGCCGATCCGCACGCAGACAAGCCGCGGCGGACGCAATCGGCACAGACTCTGGCGGAGAGGCTGCGGGGGGAACTGCCGGAAGTGGTCAGCGTATATGCGTTCGCGCAGACGATTGCCGTGGCCAGGGGCGTGCAAGGACACGTCACCGCGGAGCCCGACTGGACACTTGGACCAGGTGACTTTCGCTACCGCACCAAAACGGCAGCGTTCCGGGTGAGCGGAGGGTCGTTCTTCCAGGTGAACCGGTTTCTGGTGGAGGAACTGGTCAATCTTGTGACCGCGAAACGGTCGGGAGAACTGGCCCTCGACCTGTACGCGGGAGTGGGATTGTTCAGCACGGCGCTGGCGGCGTCGTTTGATCACGTCGTGGCGGTTGAGTCATCACATGGTTCGGCGGGCGATCTTAAATACAATTCTCCTCCGAACGTGAAGGCCATGCGGGCGACGGTCGACGACTACCTGGCGGCCAAGGGTGCGAAGGTTCGTCCGCAGCTGGTGGTGCTGGATCCGCCGAGGGCGGGGCTGGGAGATCGGGTTGCGCGCGGAGTTGCGAAGCTGGAGACGCAGCGGCTGACGTATGTGTCGTGCGATCCGGCGACGCTGGCCCGAGACCTGGTGCAGCTGATGGCCGGGGGATTCCGCGTCGAGCGAGTGCACCTGGTCGATCTGTTTCCGCAGACCTACCACATCGAGAGCATGGTGGAACTGGTGCCCTGAGGTCTTCGGTTTCGAAGCGGAAGAAGTGTCTTTGCCGGTGGGGACGCGAAACACGTTGGGCATCCGCGCGTGGAAGTGTTGCGACGGTGAGTGCAGGCAAAGGTCGCGACCTGTCGCACAGATATGAATGGAGCGGTGAGGTTTTACTGTACGGGAGTTCGGTCAGCCCTGAGTTGGCGTGTCCTCGCTGATATCAACTTCGGCGGTCTCGTCATCGGTGCTGGGCGCCTGGCGGTATTCCTCGATCAGGCGGCGCGCTTCATCGGCGTCTTCCTCGCGGACCAGGATGACCATGCCGCCGACACCGGGGAACATATCCTGAACAGCTTCGACCGAGGTCAGGTCGGCGTCGATGCCCGCGGAATCGAGCAGGCCCTTGACGACGAGGGCCTCCGATTCCTGTTCCGTGTCGAATACCTTGACCAGCTTTTCGTTGGGATTGGGACGCTCGGTTGGGGGCGTGGAACCGGAACTTTCTGCCATAAGTCCTCCACTGGCGTCGCTTAGGGGGGAAAAGGCCGCAATCCCAAGGCGTGGCCGCCGCTAGCGATTGTAACTCGCTAGGGCGATTTGGCGCCGGTTGGGGGACGGGACCGGAGCGATGGCCCTTTGGGGCTGTTGCTTTCCCACCGCAATGCCGGGAGAATGAGGGCAACAGGAGTGAGGACGGCCCTCCGCCCCTCGGCCCAATCCGAAGGCGGTTCGCTGGCGGCGCGCTTCGGCAGGCTCCTGTCGGGGGCAGTATGGAGAATGGGAACCGGGGTGGACAGGAAGGGACCGCGCACGAAACACAGGAGGAAGCTAAAAAGATCCGACGACTGCAGGTGATGATCAGCATGGTGTCGTCGGTGATCGGACAGGATCCCAACCTGACGGTCGAAGAAGCCTCCGAGCTGGTGGCCGGGGCCAAGCGCGCGGCGCTGGCGATGTTTCCGGACAAGGAACTGGCGTTCGATATTCTCTACAAGCCACGATTACAGCGGTTGATGAAGGAACGGTTCCGGATTCAGTGAAGGGCTTCGAATATGGACCGTGGCTGCCCTGCGTCGGTGGTCGCTGCCCGGCTCACCCTCCGTGAGTGCTGTCGCCATGTTGCGTCAACGGTCATCACGATGCGGTCGAATGCGAGGCGCGGCTCCGTCTGGAGCCTGATGGTGTCGATCTTCAAATCTGCCCATGTACTACATGTACTAAAGGACATCTTGACGGCTGGTGCCCTTCAACCTACAGTGCGACCCACGTCGCAGTATTTAGTTCAACCCAGTTCTTGGAGTAGGCAGCCTCGCCCGAGGATGGTGTCTCTGCATTGCACTTAGGTTCGCCCTGAGTCACCGTCACGCCGGGGAACTGGACAGAAAACTGGGGACGACTCCGCGCTAAGCCTCCCTGCATTCACTCAAGATTTTGATGCCAAAGTGTGTCTGTTTTCCTATGCCGAGCAGTCAGTTCCCAGTTGCGTGCCGGTCTGCCGCCGCCGACTTCGCAGCCAGAGTCCATATCGTGCACAACCGAGATGAGCCGTTCAGAAGCGCCACCGTCGCAAGGAGAACCCCCATGTCGCTCGTACTTCAGTTCGTAGGGCTGGCGCACGCCAGGCCTCTCCTCCGAGTTGGAACGTTCCCGTTGATCCTGTTCCTGGCGCTAGCGGGGCCGTCATTCGGGCAAGACCGGGACCGGGACCACGGGCACGGGTCCGGGCCCGGCGCGGTCGATCCCGGGCCGAGGGGAGCCCCCGCTGGAGCGGGTGGCCCCATCGCAAATCTTAGCCCGGACCAGTTGCGATTCTTCAACGATGCGGCAACCCGCTTTGTGAATTCCGAGGGTGTTGCCAACGGCCTGGGACCGACCTTCAATGCTGACTCGTGCGGTGCCTGTCATTCGCAGCCCGCAATCGGTGGCACGAGTCCAAGTGCGACCGCGTTCCCGAAGGTGGGCCCGAATCCCCAGGTCGCCCTCGCGACTGCCAGCGGTGGGAAGAACAGCGTCCCTTTCTTTGTGAAGCCGGATGGGCCCGTGCGGGAGGCCCGTTTCAAGTTCCTGACCAACCCGGACGGCACCGTGGACCCGTCGCAGCCCGACGGAAGCGTCCATGATCTATTCACAATTCAAGGACGCAACGATGCTCCGGCGGCGTGCACCCTTGCTCAGGAGGATTTTCTGGGAGCAGCGAAGCAGCACAATTTGGCGCTCCGCATCCCTACACCCACATTCGGTGGCGGCCTGATTGAAATGATTGACGACGCGACCATCCTGACGAATATGCACGCAAATCACGCAGCGAAGTCCGCACTAGGAATTCGTGGCAGACCAAACCGCAACGGGAACGATGCCACCATCAGTCGTTTTGGATGGAAGGCCCAAAACAAATCCCTGATCATGTTCTCGCACGAAGCCTACAGCGTAGAGATCGGGGAGACCAACCAGATGTTCCCGCAGAAGCGCGGATTTTTCCCCAACCCGCCGCCAGCCAACTGCATCGCAAATCCATTGCCCGAGGACGCCACCAACTATTTAGCCGCCGGGAGCGATCCCATCCTAGTGCCCAGTGACGACGACGCGTTTGCGACCTTCATGCGATTCCTTGACCAGCCGACGCCCGCCTGCACGGGGACAGGTTGCTCCGCATCCATTCAGAATGGAAACAAATTGTTCACGTCTACGGGATGCGCGCTGTGCCACACACCGTCGCTGGCTACCGGACAGTCCTCTTTTACAGTCAATGCCGCTGGCCTCAGCGGGGTGCAGGCAAACTTGTTTTCTGACCTGCTGCTACACCACATGGGAGAACGGTTGCAGGACGGCATCTCGCAAGGGAGCGCGGGGCCGGACGAGTTTCGGACAGCTCCCTTGTGGGGACTCGGGCAGCGCCTGTTTTTCCTGCATGATGGCCGCGCCAGCGATTTGCTCCAGGCCATGCGCGAACACCGGAGTGATGGTTCGGAAGCCAATGGGGTGATCGGGCACTTCAATGCACTCACGCCTGCACAGCAGCAGGATCTGTTGAACTTCCTGCGCTCGCTGTAAAGACGCTCTCCGAAGGCGCGCCCACGCCCAGCGAGAATGGATGTAATCCGGCCATGCACTCACCGCCCAGTGGGTGCATGGCCGGTGTTTTGCTACGGTGAACCTGAGCGGCAAGCGGGGTCGCTGAGTTCAGCTGTGGTGGGTCCGCATGAAATACGATGAAAGGCGCGCCAAACCACCAGGCAAGTGCGTAAAAGGATCCGATCATAGGCTACGGCTCACCACAGAGGAGCCACTGGTTCTTCCTTGAATACCCGCCGAGGGCCACTCTGATTTGAGAGTCGGATCGCGCCCAAAAAACTCGGGGTGCGCTCCGTTTCATCCCCGCCTAAAGTTTGGGGAAGGCCGTGAGGAGATTGCTCATAGCTCGGCCCTTGCGGCAGTTTTCCGGCGGCCGGAATTGACCACCTTCGTCGTCCAATCTAGACTCGCAGCACACGGGGTATTCCGATGAGAATCGTTGTTTTGGCAGTGATCGTGACTCTCTGTCTTCGGTTGCCGGGCTGGGCCGATGACGAAGGCCACCACCCTGAGGATCTGACCGACCAGCAACTGGGGAGGGTGCATTTTCCCGTCTCGTGCGCGGCAGCGGTGCAGAAGCCGTTCGAGCGCGGAGTCGCGCTGCTGCATTCGTTCTGGTACGAGGAAGCCGAGAAACAGTTCACCGAGATCGCCCAGGACGATCCGAAATGCGCGATGGCACAGTGGGGACTGGGGATGAGCCAGTGGCACCAGCTGTGGAACCACCCGGATGCAGCGACCACGAAGAAGGGAGCCGCGGAAGCCCTGAAGGCGAAGGCTCTGCACGCGAAGACGGCGCGGGAGCGCGGGTACATCAAGGCGCTGCTGGCGTTTTACGCGGGCAAGGGAGAGTTCGAGAAGCGCGCCCAAGCCTATTCCGCCGGGATGCAGAGAGTGCACGAGAAATATCCCGACGATCATGAGGCGGCAGCCTTTTATGCGCTGTCGCTACTGGCGGCGAACGAAGGGGATGACCCGAATTTTACGGCAGACAAGAAGGCGGCCGCGGTCCTCGAAAAGCTGTTTGCGATCGAGCCGGATCATCCCGGAGTGGCGCACTATTTGATTCACGCCTACGACAAGCCGCAACTGGCGCAGTTGGGATTGCCGGCGGCCAAGCGCTACGCGCAGATTGCTCCCATGGCGCCGCACGCGCTGCACATGCCGTCGCATATTTTTGCGCGAGTGGGAATGTGGCAAGATGACATCCACTCAAATCTGGCTTCGGTCGCGGCCACCCGCAAGACCGCCGCCATGCACATGGGCGGCGAGGGGCACCAGTTCCACGCCATGAATTTTCTGTTCTACGCGTATCTCCAGAGCGGGCGGGACGCGGACGCGCGGGCGCTGATCGAAGAAGTGAAGGCCATGGCGGACACGGTCCATAACATGTACGGAATGGACTTTAATCCGCGGGCGGCGGCCCTGGTGCACTTTACGGCTTTGTATCCCCTGGAGATGCACCATTGGGCGGATGCGGCGGCGTTGACTCCAACAGCGGTCGCGGGCACGGCGGAGGATTCCGTTGTCTATTGGGCGCGAGCGATCGGAGCGGCGCACCTGGGTAACACGGCGCAAGTGAAGGAAGACGCTGTGCACATCGACGAGATTCATCAGAAACTGGTGGCCGACAAGAAAAAAGATTTCGCAGAAGCGGTGGACAGTGATCACCGGCAAGCGCTGGCGTGGGTGAGTGTTGCCGACGGCAAATACGACGATGCGCTGGCGATCCTGCGCCCGATGGCGGATAAGGATGACTCGCTGGGAGAGGAACCGCAGGGAATTCCGACGCGCGAGATGGTGGCCGAGATTCTGTTAATGGCGAAGCGGCCCGAGCAGGCGCTGGCGGAGTATGAAACCGATCTAAAATTCAATCCGAACCGTTTCAACGGGCTGTACGGAGCGGCGCAGGCGGCGGAGTTGGCGGGCAAGCAGGCGAAGGCCGCGCAATACTATGCGGAACTGGTCAGGGTGTGCGCCGGCTCGAATTCGGATCGTCCGGAACTGAATCGGGCGAAGGGGTTGGTGGCGCAGAAATAAATCTCAGACTTGAGATTTCAGGCGGCACATTTGTCCAGGGCTGCCGGTAGAAGGACTGCCCTGAAGTTCAATCCGAAATTTTGGTCTCAGGGTCGGTCGATGCGCTGCAGGCGAAACAGCAGCGTTCCCCACGTCAATTTGGCGCGCATTTGGACGGGTGTACGGTTCGTGTCGTCAGTGAACCACGCCCAGATCCTCCCTTTCCCTTTGAGCGTGCCGGAGTTGGCTTCGGCGGTGACGCGGATGGTCTGATAGGTTCCTGCCGGCGTTTTCAGTCGATCTTTCCCCTCGACATGCGCCGTGACCTCGGCGGTCTTGCCGCCGTCGTTTACGGGGAAAGTGTAGGAATTGCCGGGTTGCAGCGGCAGAGAAGCGAGGTAGTAGAAGCCGCTGACGACGTCGGTGACACAGGGTGGGAGGTCGTTTTCGACCTGCTTGGTCTCGCCCGTCTTGAGATTCTTTTCGTGCAGCACGCTTTTGCGGCGGGGATAGTCGAAAGACACGCGCGTGTCGCGTCTGTGCGGGCCCTCTTCGGTGTGCTTGGTGAGGCCGATGGAGCAGAAGGTCCTGGGATCGAAGCGGGCCTCGAAGCGGTCGTGGACGGCGTAAACAACATTCGCGACACCCGCGGAGTCGGCGACGGCGGTGACCTTCTGTTCCGGGCCAGCCGATTCGAGCTTCACGGTTGCTGTGCCGGCGGTGAAAAGGTGCCACTCCGCCGTGTAAACGTAGGCCTGGCCGTCCGGATAGCGGTAGCTGGACGCCGGAGGCAGAATCTGCGCCGTGGGGCCGATGGTGGCGGTGGGGAGTTGGGCGAACGCCGCGACCCAGAGAGCTACGACCAAAACTGGGGCCGCGACGAAGCTCGACAGGCGCGAGACTGGTGCGGAGCGCGCGAGTTGGGAGAGCGAACGGATCAAAGGCTTGCTGCTGCGAACCCTGCAGGACTGGCCTGGCGCGATCGATTCCGACGAGCCGGCTAGTTAGAACCCCACACCTTTTTGACCACCAGGGCCGCTATCAATGCCGCAGTGCCCAATACCGCATTGTACTCGCGGTGCTGCCAGTACAACGGACTCGAAAAGCGAGTGCTGCCGCTGCCGAAGGCGCGCAGGCGGGGCAACAGTCGCGGGACGTTCTGTGCATACTCGTCGAAGCTCGGGAAGGTGTGGCGGAGGAAGGCTTCCTCGGCTCGGATGACGGGCAGATAGACAGCGAAGAACATGACGACCATGACGAACAGGACCCAGACGCTACGCGCGGCGATGGCGAATCCGATCGCCATGATGAGCGAGCCCAGGTAGAGCGGGTTGCGCACGTGGGCGTACGGGCCGGTGGTGGTGAGTTCCTCGTTCTTTTTCACGTGGCCGGAGGCGAGGGCTCGCAGCAGGATTCCCGGGATCGCGATGAGCACGCCGATGGCGATCGAGATCCAGCTGGGGCGGGCGATCCAGACATAGAAAACCGCGAAAACGAATCCCAAGGGAACGCGGATGCGGCGCGCGATGCGGGACCAATTAGTCATGAACGGTCTCCAGCAATTGACAAGCAGCGCCCACGACCTGGCTGACCGTGATTTCGAGGATGCCGGGGTCGGGATCGTGGCGGTGGGTGAGCGAGGTCGAGCTTATGGGGTTTCGCAGGACGATGCTGCGGGTGGCAAACGGACCGTTGCGGGCAGGGGCGGTGGGACCGAAGATTGCCACCACCGGGATATGCAGCGCGGCCGCGAGGTGCATGGGGCCGGTGTCGCCGCCGATGAACAGGCGCGCGCGCCGGGTGAGGGCAATCAGTTCGCTGACGGAGAACGACATGGCCTCGGCGGATCCTAAACTCGCTGCCGCGGCGGTCAGGGCCATCGTCTCTTCGCGCGGGCCGAAGTTGATGATCGACTTTATTCCGCGCTGGGCGAGAGCCTGTGCGACCTCGCCGTAACGCTGGGCGGGCCACTGTTTTGCACCCCAGCCGGCGCCCGGGTTCAGGATTGCGAAGTCGGTGATGGTGCGATTGCGCAGGCGCTTGTCGACCGATTCCCGCGCAAGCGGATCGGAGGGCAGAACCGCGTCTGGAATTTCACCCTTGTGACCGACCAGTGCTTGGGCCAGTTCGAAGTAGTGCTCGACTACGTGGGTGCCCCGGGTGATCACTTTGCGGGTGTACCACAGGCTGGCGAGGTTCTCGCGCGGCTGGGTGGCTCCGTAGAGCGTCGGCGCGCCCGACCATCGGGCCAGGAGCGCAGAACGCGCGGCCCCCTGAAGATCAATGGCGACCTGGTAGCGCGCGGCGCGAAGGTCGCTCAGGCCGGCGGCGATGCGCTCCCAGGTCTGGCTGGAGAGCAGGGAGGAACGCAAGCGCTTGAGGTTGACGGTGTGAATCGCGTCCACCAGTGGCCTTTGTGGGGAGCGGGGCCCCGCGCGCGCTGTGGGAAGGGTGCACAGCAACTCGGCCCAGCGTTCTTCAACGAGCCATCCGAGCGTGGCGCTCGGAAAGGCCGCGCGCAATGCGGCGACCGCAGGCAGTGCGTGGATAACGTCGCCCATGGAGCTCAGACGGACGATCAGGATGCGTTGCGGGCCGGGTGGATGCGAGTCGGGGGCGGTCATCCGGCCGCCCTCACGACTTCCGCGGCGTGAGCCGGGTGCGCATGATTTCGCTGGCGGAATGATCCTTGGGGTCACCGACAATCGCGACCTGGCCGCCATATTCGCGCACCGCGTCGGCCTCGGGAACGCTGGCGGCGGTGTAGTCGGTGCCCTTGGCCTGCACGTCGGGATGGATCTCTCGAATGAGGGCGCGCACATCGTGCTCGGGGAAGATCACGACGGCGTCGACGTCGGCGAGGGCGGCGAGAATCTCGGCTCGTTCTTCGGCGGGCATGAGAGGCCGGCCTGCGCCCTTGAGGGCGCGAACGGAGTCATCGGAATTGATTGCGACCACCAGGCGGCCGCCCAGTTGCTTCGCCGCCCGCAGATAGCGGACGTGGCCGACGTGCAGAAGATCGAAGCAGCCGTTGGCGAGGGTGATGCGATCGCCAGCCTGGCGCCAGTGCTCGACGCGCTGACGGAGAGCGTCACGGTCGACAATCTTGGATGTGGTCGGCGTGTTCAATGAGACCTGGTGGCGGGCGGCGCCTGCTCCATCGCGTGCAGGAGTTCCTGGCGCGTTACGGTCGCCGTACCTCGCTTCATGACTACGACTCCACCCGCATAGTTGGCCAACTGAGCCGCTTCTTCGGTGCTGGATCCGGCGGCAAGGGCGGCGGTGAAAGTTGCAATCACCGTGTCCCCTGCACCGGTGACGTCGGCGACTTCATCGGAACCAAAAATCGGAATGTCGACGGGCTTATGGCGATGATTGAAGGCGACCATGCCGTCCCGGCCGCGCGTGATCACGAGCGATTGAAGTTTCATGCGGGTCATCAGTTGCTCGCCCGCAGCGAGGACGCGTGACCAGTTCTGGCCGATCTTTACGCCCAGAGATTCTTCCACTTCGGGCTCGTTGGGAGTGGCGGCGGTGACGCCGGAATACTCCAGCATGCGAAAACGCGAATCGAGCGTCACCGGGATGCCGGTGAGACCACCCTTGGCGCGGACCGCGCTCAAAATGGCGGGCGTCGCGGCACCATAGCCGTAGTCGGACACCAGCAGAGCGTCGGACGCGCGCGCATATTCGCGCGCAGCAAGCACCAGTTCGCGCGTGAGATGCGCGTTCGGAGGAGCCTCGGGCTCGCGATCCACGCGCACCACCTGCTGACGGGCGGAGTGCGTCATGCCGGCCAGAATGCGCGTCTTGGTCACGGTGGTGTGGCTCTTGTCTCTCAGCACGCCGCTTACGGGGATGCGTTTGTGACGGAAGGCCTTCAGCAGGAGGCGACCGGGCTCGTCCTCGCCCACGATGCCGACGGGAAGCACGTTCACCTCCAGATCGGCGAGATTGTTGATGGCGTTTGCGCCTCCGCCGGGGACGACGGTGCGCTCACGGTGCTTGAGGATGAGCACGGGCGCTTCGCGGGAGACGCGGGAAATTTCCCCGTAGACGAATTCGTCGGCCACCAGATCGCCGAGGACGGTGATGGTCGTCTTCGGGAAAGCCTCGAGAATTTTTTTCAGGCGGTCGGTTTCTTTGGGATGTTTGGTCATCCGGATACGGTCAGTGGAGCAAACAAGATTCTCTCACGGGCGGTTCCCCCGCTCGTCGAGGATCCGCAACATGGTATCCACGGCGTTAGCGGCGTCGGCAAGCTCCATTTTGACCGGAACCACCGCGAGTGGCTCCAGAGCCGAGAAGTAGCCGGCCAGATTGATCGCATCCTTTTCGGTGGTCACGAAGCCCTCCGCTTCGCTTTTCGCTTTGAGAGCGAGCAGTTCGCGAACGTCGTTTTCCGTGTAGGCATGGTGGTCCCGATAGACAGCCTCGGCCGCGGGCTCGATTCCGGCGGTGCGGAGTTGCAGCAGGAAGCTTTTTGGGCGCGCGATGCCGCAGAAAGCAACCGGGCGTGGCGGGACGTTCTCCGCTGCGATGCCGCGCCGCACCCGCCAGACCTGCTTGCCTGCGAGCGGAAAGCTTTCCGGTGAGGCTCCGCCGGCGAGCACGACCGCATCGGCGCGCTGCAGCGAGCTCAACGGCTCGCGGAGGCGTCCGGCAGGGAGGAGACGATCGCGACCATCTTCGGGAGTCACAAGGACGATGTCGAAGTCTCGGGCGAGGGCGCGGTGCTGGAAGCCGTCGTCGAGCAGGTGGAGTTGCGGTCCGAATTTCTGTTCGGCGAACACGCCGGCCCCATGGCGGTCTTCCCCCAGTATCACCGGGACCTCGAGCCGGCGGGCGATCAGCAACGGTTCGTCGCCGAAACTGGAGGGCGGGCCAGCCGGGTCGACCTGAAGGACGCCGCGGGACTGGCGCCCGTAGCCGCGCGAGAGGACATCGAACCTGATGCCGCGGGATTTCAGGAGTTCTCCCAACAGGATGACGAATGGAGTTTTGCCGGAGCCCCCGACCGAGAGGTTGCCAATGCTCACCACCGGGCCACGGAGGCGCTTGGCGGGGAGGACGCCATGCTCATATAGACGGTTACGGACAGCAACGACCGCGCTATACAGCATGGAGAGAGCTTTCACCATCGGTCCGCCCGGACGGCGAGTGTGGCCGGGGCCAGAAGCTTTTCGAGGGCGTTGAAGGTTTTCTCCGTGGCGCCGGCCTGGGACTGGAGAGTCTCCGCGGCGCGCTGGCCGAGGGCTCTGCGTTCCGCGTCGTTCGAGATCAGTTCCATCAATACCAGAGGCAACTCGGCGGGGCCGACGATGCGGAGCGCGTCCTTGGTCTGGAAGAGCCAGATGATGTCGCGGAAATTCTCGGTGTGGTTGCCGACGACGATGGCGACGCCGTGACGGGCGGGCTCGATGATGTTGTGGCCGCCCCTGGGAACCAGGCTGCCGCCCACAAATGCGATGTCAGCCAGGCCGTAGATGGCCGCCAGTTCGCCGATGGTGTCGAGCAGAATGACGCCGCCGGGGATCGGCTCGCCGCTCCAGAGCGACCGTCGCCAGAAGTGGACACCGAGGCTTTCGAGCAGAGCTGCCACCTCGGGAAAGCGCTCGGGATGGCGCGGGGCCAGGATCATGACGGCGCGGGGATGGCTGGCCTGAATGCTTTGAAACGCCTGCAGCAACATGCGTTCTTCTTCCTCGTCGACCGTGCTGCCGCAGACCAGGATGGGAGAAGCGCCGGTGTTCCGGAAGCTCTCCCGCAAACTGGCGACTACCGGCGGCGGCGGCGGAGGGTTGATGTCGAACTTGAGGTTGCCGGTGACTTCCACGCGGTCTTCGCGCGCGCCGATGCCGATGAGGCGCTTGCGATCTTCCCACGTTTGGGCGAGGAACAGATCGACGTTGCCGATCACCTTGGGCAACCACCAGCGAAGGCGCTGGTATCCGGGGAAGGAACGGTCGGAGATGCGGGCATTCACGACGGCGATGCGGGCGCCGCTGCGCTTGGCGAGACGTAGGAAGTTTGGCCAAAACTCAGTTTCGGCGATCACGACGAGTTGCGGGCGGAGGGCCTCCAGATAAGGGCGAATGGCGAAGTCGAGGTCGATGGGAAAATAGAAGACGTTGGCGTCGCCGAAACGGGTGCGGGCCAACTTCTGACCGGTGTCGGTGGTGGTGGAGACAACGACGTGGTGGCCGGGCCAGTGCAGGCGGATATGCTCGACCAGTCCGCTGATGGCAAGCACTTCCCCCACCGAGACGGCGTGAAACCAGATGGTCGGCCGGGGTGAGGACCGGACAAGTTCGGGTGGGACGCTGCCGAGTCTTTGGCTGAAGCCGGAACGGTACTTGCCGTGGCGCAGCATCTGGAAAATCCAGTAGGGCAGGCTGAGGAGCAAGCCCGCAGCCAGAAGCGCGCTATAGAGCTGGTGCATGAAGTAAGGCCATTCTAAATGCGCCGGGTGGCGGATACGACAAGTTGCCACCGGCGCTGGGCGGCGCGGCTATAATCGCGGCATGCCGGGTTTCTGTGGTGGAACCAAGCGCCGGGTGCGGTCGGCGGCCCTGGTCTCAGCGGCTTTGTGTTTTCTGTGCGTGCTGGCCCTGGCCGCCAAAGAGTTCGTGAAGCCGGCCGCGAAGCCGGCCCAGACCTATCCCCTGCACGACGAACATAAGGACGAGGCGGTGACCGCCGGGGTGGATCCTTATGACACGGCCGAGAAGGCGGAGATATTCACCGTCAAGTGGGCCGAGGAAGGCTTTCTGCCCGTCTTCCTGATCGTGACCAATGACGGGGACCAGCCGATTTCGCTGACCAACATGCAGGCGCAGCTGATCACCGCGCAGCGCGATAAATTGTCGGTGGCGACCGGAGATGATCTCTACCGGCGGCTGGCGCATATTTCCACCGGGCATCCGTATCCGTTCCCCATCCCCCGGAGGGTGAAGGGCGCGGTCAGCAAGAAGGCGCTCGATGAGATCGATCGGGCTCCGTTCAGCGCGAAGGCTGTGGAGCCGCATTCGACCCAGTCGGGATTTGTGTTTTTTGACGTGAGCGGGATTTCGTCGCCCCAGGCGGGCGGGCGGTTTTATCTGACGGGACTGCGCGATGCCAAGGGCGCGGAGTTGCTTTATTTCGAGATTCCGTTTCAGAAATAGTTGGGTGGGATCGTTTCCCGCTTTGGCGGCTTTGCTCTTGCCTCCTCCGCAAGGATCCAGTCCGCGGGCTGGCTCCTTGTGGGGCTTGCCGCTCACATCTTTCTTCCCTCACAATCAGGATTTTTTGCATGGAGCCGGTGCGGCTCGGCGGACGCGGCGCGCGGGCTATAATCGCTCGATATGGTGACTACGCCAGACTCTTCGGTGACCGCGCGGGCGAAGTATGAGCCGGTGATCGGGCTCGAAGTGCACGTTCAGCTGCTGACCGCTACCAAGATTTTCTGCTCGTGCTCGACCCGCTTTGGAGCGCCGCCCAACACCAACGTTTGCCCGGTTTGCCTGGGGATGCCGGGGTCGCTTCCCGTCCTCAACAAGAAGGCGGTGGAGTTTGCGGTGCTGGCGGCCATGGCCTTGAAGTGCCGCATCAACGAGACTTCGATTTTCGCGCGCAAGAACTACTTCTATCCCGATCTGCCCAAGGGCTACCAGATTTCGCAGTACGACAAGCCGCTGGCCGAACGTGGGTTCATCGAGGTCAGGGCGGGCGGCGGCAAGAAGATCGGGATCACGCGCGTGCACATCGAAGAAGACGCGGGCAAGAGCCTGCACGAAGGCTTTCCGGACGCCGCCGAGAAAACTGCAATCGACCTGAACCGGACGGGTGTGCCGCTGATCGAGATCGTCAGCGAGCCCGATATTTCCTCGCCGGAGCAGGCCTACCAATACCTGACGCTGCTCAAGGAGATCATCCTGTACACGGGCGTCAGCGATTGCAACATGGAAGAGGGGTCCTTGCGCTGCGACGCGAACGTCAGCGTGCGTCCGCGCGGGCACAAACAATTCGGCACCAAGACGGAAATCAAGAACGTGAACTCGTTCCGCTTCATTCGCGAGGCGCTGGAGTATGAGATCGAACGGCATATTGACGTAATCGAATCGGGCGGGCGCATCACGCAGGAGACGCGACTCTACAACTCGCACGAAGGCAAGACATATAGCATGCGCTCGAAGGAGCAGGCGCACGACTACCGCTACTTCCCCGAGCCGGATCTGCTTCCGCTGGTGGTGGATGAGAAATGGAAAGCGGAGATTACGAAGCAGTTGCCGGAGTTGCCGGAAGCCCGGCGGGCTCGGATGGTGACCGAGTATGGAATCACGGAGTACGACGCGAACGTGCTGACGTTCTCGAAGGAACTGGCGGAGCAGTTCGAAGCGGCGGCGAGAGCGGCGAAGAATCCGAAACGTGTGGCGAACCTGGTGCAGGGCGAGTTGTTGGGGCGCCTGAAGGCGAAGAACCTGGAGATCGGCCAGTCGCCGATCTCGATGCAAGGGGTGGCGGCATCGGCGGACCTGGTGGAGGCGGGCGCGATCTCGGGGAAGATGCTCAAGGACCTTTACGACCTGAGCTTCGAACGCGGGAAGGACTTTCCGGCGGTGTATGAAGAGGAAGGGCGGCCGGTGCAGTCGACTGACACGTCGGCGCTCGAGAAAATCATCGACGAGCTGATTGCGGCAAACCCCAAGCAGGTGGAGCAATACCGCGGCGGAAAGAAGACGATGATCGGGTTTTTCGTGGGCCAGGTGATGAAGTCGTCCAAGGGGCAGGCGAATCCGCAGATAGTGAATGAGCTTCTGGTGAAGAAGCTGGAGGGGTAGCGTTGGCGTCGCAACCCAGACCCTCAGGCCAAACCGTCCCGAACGAATGCTGGAGGTTTATCCCCGACACGGAGATGCACTCTTTGCACCCCAGGGTCTTCGCCAGGACGGTTCACCCATGTATCGCGAAAGCTCTCTGCTTTCCGGAGACTGCCCAGGAGGACCTTGCGGCCAGGCCTCGGTTTTGCTCACCACCATAACTCCAACCCTACGCCGCCGAGGAAGAACGAATCGTCTGTTTCTCCGCGACCTCTAAGCTCCTGCCCCTCCGTTTTTGCTGCCCCACGAGGAACTCTTTCCGCCAGCCTGCTAGCCGGTCACGTCACCTTGGTCACCTCGAATATGGCCCCTGACCCGCTATCATGGGCGCAGGTTTCTGCGCCGGGGAGTTACCCATGAAACTCAAGCTCGACCGCATCATCAGCATCGCAACCTTACTGGTAGCCGTTACCGCGCTGGTATTGGTGATGAAGAAACCGGCGCCGGTTGCGCCGCCGCTACCGCCCGCCGCTGCCGCGGCCAGCGCGCAGTCCTTCGAAAACAAGATCGAACAACTGGAACAGGCGCAGGTGCGGGGACAGCCGGGCACGGAGGTGCGCCTGAACGGGCAGGAAGTGACGGCTGCGATCGCGCAAGCTACCGGGGCCCTGGCGGAGGGGACGAGCGCAAGCGCAGGGACACCGGCGAGCGGGGGCGGGAACGGATCGCTGTCCGCAGATCTCGGGCCGGGCGATCCCGACATCAAGGACTACCAGGTGAACTTCGAAGGGGATATCGTGAAGGGACAGTTCCTGACGAAGGTCGCGGGGAAGGATGTCTGGGTCACGGTGGAGGGGCACCTCGGGTCTAAGGATGGGTACGCGACGTTTGAGCCGACGAAGTTCAAGGTGGGCGATCTGAATGTGCCGGTGTCGCTGGTGAACGATCAGTTGCAGAAAAAGCTTACGGAACAGCGGGACCGCCTGAAGCTGCCGGACTCGGTCGGTGGCGTGAGAGTCGAAAACGGCGAGGTTGTGCTCTCCAACCGGTAGCCGTGGCATTGCCGGCAGGATTCGATGGGTAGCAGGGCGAGCCTTTAAACGGCCGGGTACGGCATGTCTGAAGGCGTGCCCTGATACAAATCCTGTCATCCGAGTTTCGGAAACCTCGGGCCGTCCCTCCCTGACCAGCTCCTTTCGTCGTTCCGGCCGAGCGCTGAAGTGATGGGCGCGGCTGGGTCGCCCTTCCTGGCTGAAGTCTCCAGGTTCAAACCGAACTGGAGCGCCCTGAGGTCTCCGGTCGGTCCAAGCAGCTGGGCCGCTCTTGCAGGGCTTCACTAGGTTGACTGCAAACGTGGCTTTCTCCGCAACCTGTGAGGGCATGCCCTGACACCCTTGTGGCGTCTTCAACAACCTCAACGTGCATAGGTCCTTCCCTTTCGCTTCAAGGATGACTCGACCTCGCCCGGTGACGACCTGGATTGCTGCGGGATGCCGCGCAGCGCGCGACTAAGGTGTGCCTTCGAATAGCGGAAACAGCTGGTCGGCGCCGGCGCGGTAGACTCCCCAGGCGGCGCCCGCGTCGGAGATCTGGCGGAAAAGGAGTTCGCCGCGACCGTCGCCGTCGGCGTCGACGGCATCGATCAACTCGAGGCGCGGGGTTTGGTCCAGATGCAGGCTGTCGGTGAGGGTCGCGCTGAGTTTGCGGAGATCACCGTAAATATCTTCCTTGACAACCAGAGTGATGTAATAGGTCAGGTCGGAACCGACCTCGGTGGATGTGGCGGGAGGCTTCGCCATCTGTGCCTGGCCGCTCAGGATGAATACAGGCTCGTTGGTGCTCCAGAGATCGAAGGCGTGGAACTCAACGTTGTCGAAGACGGGCTGGGCGCCTGGCACTGCATGTTTCGCGGGTGCTCCGGGGCGCACCGCGACTTTCGTAGTGGTGGAAGGCGCCAGGGAGCCAGGCCTGGCTCGCGCCAGGACTAGGTCGCTCGCCATGGCGAGCATCTTCTTGCGGGTTTTCTGTTCCTCGTCGGGCTTGAGATCGTAGGCATAGGGGCGAGGGTCCGGGCCGCCGGCATCGGAGATGGCGGGAATCAGCTGGGTGGTTCTCGTGCTTGCGCCTGTCGGCTGCGAGCCGGCGGATCGGTTTGCGGCGGTCTTGTTTGGGGCGGCCTTGGCAGCCCGGCCCGAAGCGGTAGAGGCCGGCGCTGGGTGCTGGGTCGATCCCAGGGTTTCGATTTTCCCGCGCGCTAGTACGGGACGATTCGGGTCTTCATCATTGGCCGTCGTGTTTTTGGGGGCTGTAGGAGTGGTCGGAGACTGGTCTTCGTCGGTGGCAGCCTTATCCGAAGGGTTCCTGGAGGGGGCGGGCGCAGAGGGCGTGGGAGCTGTCGGAAGTGTGGACCCAGGCGTGGTGGACGTGGGTGCTGGGGGAGCCTTAGCTTCCGGGGGCGCGGCTGGCGGCGTGGAAGCGTTCGGTTTGTCTGAATCTGGACGACGCAGGCGGGGCGGGCCGGCGTCATCGTCGTCGAGCTTGGGCTTCTTGTCGGTGTGTTTCTTAGCCGCGGAGCCGGCAGGCTGCCACTTCCCGTCCCCGAACCAGCTGTCACCCGCCTTGATCGCATCGCCGACCGTGAACAAGCCCTGCGAAACACCGGTGCGCTCGGCCTCATAGACCGTTTCACCCCAGAGGGCCAGCGGCACCGGGGAAGCCTTGTAGGCGCCCGCGTCGTAGAACTTGCCATCGATCATGATGGCGATGGGGATCAGACGCGCCTTACCGTCGGCGGAGAGCTCGAGTAATCCCAGGGCGCGCGGGCCTTTATCCCGTTTTGCCTTGCGGGCAAGCTGGGCGTTCGCAAAGTGCGCGACGCTCAAAGCCAGCAGCGCGCAGATGACGGCCCAACGGGCGCTGCGGTATAACGATGGACGGATGGGAGACACAACCATGCTCGATATCAATGATAAAGCCCCGGACATTACTTTAGAGGATGAGAACGGAAAAGAGGTTTCCTTGAAGAATTTCAAGGGGAAGACAGTAATCTTGTATTTTTACCCGCGCGCCGATACTCCGGGCTGTACCAAGGAGGCCTGCTCGTTCCGGGACGACTACAAAAGGATCCAGAAAACCGGGGTCGTGCTGCTGGGAGCGTCGCCCGACACGCCCGCTGCCCAGAAAAAGTTTCAGGAAAAGTATCACCTGCCCTTTACGCTGCTGGCAGACGCCGACAAAAAGCTGTGCAACGCGTTTGGCGTGATCCAGGAGAAGAACTTGTACGGAAAGAAGGCAATGGGCGTGGTGCGGACTACCTTCGTTATCGGACCCGACGGGAAGATCAAGCACGTGTTTCACAAGGTGAAAGCAGAGGGGCACTCCGAGCAAGTGCTGGAGTACCTGAAGGAGGCCGCGTGAGGGGGTTTGCTCCCAGGCGCTGAACATGGGTTGCGCTTCAGCGCCTAGACTGGCTCTTTCCGCGACACAAATTCGTTTCTCCGCAGTCTGGGAGCAGACAAATCTGAGACATGCAGCGGCGGCCGTTACTTTACGGTCGCCGCTGCCGTGGTTGTAAAGCTGAGCATCTTCTCGACAGGGATGATGGCCTCCTGTTTTCCGGTGGCAGCGGCTACGCCCGTCCCTGCGGCTCCGCCTGCGCCCGCGCCGATGGCCGCTCCCTTGCCGCCTCCGGCGATCCCGCCGATTAAGGCGCCCACCACTGCACCGCCGCCGATTTTGGTGGCATTGCTTTTGGCATGACTCTTGCCTTGGAGATGGTAACTGCCGGTCGAGAGGGGCACCATTTTTCCACCTACCTGCACCGAAGTCAGACGAACGGAGATCTGGCCGGGAGCGTGCAGGCGTCCACTGGACTTGGCCAGCGTCACTTTGCCGCGGGCGGGCGCTCCCGCCTTGGCGATGGTTTTGCCTCCTGCGATGAGCGGGCGGGCGAGAGTGGCATCGAAGCGGTCGCCTACCTTGGCAGCGCCCGAGCTGATTTCTTGTCCGATGCGGACCGAGATGTGCGTTCCAGCGGGAATGGTCTGGGCGAACGCGATGAGGGTGAGCGCGAATGAAGCAACGGCAGGTTTCAGAACTGTCCCAAGCATGGTTTCTCCTTAATCAGGTTAGAGACTATTTGGAAGTGTGCGCTTAAATTGTGTTTGAGGGTGTATTTTAGCAGCGCGAATAGGGGATGGTCTGAGACAGGATTGCGTGCATGAGGCGAACGTGACGGGGGCCGGGCCGACTCCGCCGGGGAGTCTACGCAACCTGGCTCCGCTGCCCCGAAGTTTTTACAATCGCGATCCGCGGCGGGTTTCGCGCGATCTGCTGGGCAAGCTGTTGCTGCGGAGAGATGGCCGGAAGCTGCTGGCCGCGCGGATCGTCGAGGTGGAGGCCTATCTCGAGAACGATCCGGCGGCCCATTCGTTTGCCGGGCGGACCATGCGGAACGCGGTGTTGTGGGGACCACCGGGGCATTCCTACGTCTACTTCATTTACGGCAACCATTACTGCTTCAACGTGTCATGTCTGCCGGATGGAGAAGCGGGCGGGGTGCTGTTTCGCGCCCTGGAACCGCTGGCGGGCATGGGCGAGATGGCCCGAAGACGCGGGCTGTCTCTCGATGAAGCCACCGACTTGCGCAAACTCGCCAGTGGACCGGGGAGGCTGGCCGAGGCGTTCGGCATCACGCGGGAACGAGACAACGAAAAGGATCTAACTTCGCGGCGAGCGGATTTGTGGATCGCCGATGACGGGGCTGCGCGGCCCCGGGTGAAGATCACTCCGCGGATTGGGATCACCAAGGCGGCCGAACGGCCGCTGCGCTACATCGTGGCGGGCAACGCTTACCTGTCCGGGAGGAAGACGCTTTAGCACGTGGAGGGAAAAGCCACGGAGGCGGATGTCTAGCCAGAAGAAGACTTTCCGAGTGTGACATTGTCGATCAGCCGCGTGCCCCCCACATAGGCTGCGACCGCGACCAAAGTTCCGGGCACGGCTTCGGTGACCGGCTCGAGCGAGTTGGGATCGACCAGCGAAAGATAATCAAGCCGTACCGGCGGTTCCTCTCTGAATACCTGCTGGCCTGTAGCCTCAAGAACCGGGACGCGCCGCTCTCCCTGACGAAACAATTCCTCCACGCGGTAAAGTGCTCGCGACAAAACGAGTGCCTGTTTGCGTTGCCCGGAATCGAGATAGGTGTTGCGGGAGCTCAGGGCCAGGCCGTCGGATTCGCGAACGATCGGACAGACCACGATCTCGACTGGCATATCCAGATCACAAACCATGCGCTTGATGATGGCGACCTGCGCCGCGTCCTTTTGACCGAAGAAGGCTTTGTCGGGCTCGACGATGTGAAACAGTTTCGAGACGACCGTGGTCACCCCTCGAAAGTGGCCGGGCCTGGACCGGCCATCCAGACGTTCGCTGAGACCCACGACCTCCACCAGGGTCCCTGCGCCCCCGGGATACATCTCGGCGGCGGACGGGGCGAAGATCAGGTCGATCCCCTCTTTTTCGAGCAGGCCACGATCCCGGTCGAAAGTGCGGGGGTAGTTGCTGAGATCTTCTTGGGGGCCGAATTGCAGGGGATTGACGAAGATCGAGACAATGACCACGTCGCATTGCTGGTTGGCAGCACGCACCAGGGACAAGTGGCCCTGATGCAGAGCGCCCATGGTGGGGACCAGCCCGACTCGCTTCCCGGAGCGCCGGGCGGCACGGGCGGCGGCGCGGATTTCCTTGATCGTCGTCGAGACTTTTGGCGAGCAATGGGATGGCGTCACGATGGGCACGGGAGAGTCGGCATCCTCTGAGTCCGAGATTCTAGCGCCGCATCGCGCGCTTGCGTTCGAGCACGGTCTCGAGCGCCGCCTGCGTCGGTTTGGGCAGGTGATAGGACTCCGCATCCGACGGGTACTGGTGCGACATCACGTCGGCACGAAAGGCCTGCACGGCTCGGCTGATCTCGGCGGCCGCATCGCCATAACGGCGTACGAACTTGGCGGGTGGCTGGAACGTGAGATTCAGGATGTCGTGGAACACGAGCACCTGCCCGTCGCACTCGGGACCGGCGCCGATGCCGATGGTGGGCGTCTCAACTTCCGCAGTGATCATGGCCGCGACTTCACGCGGGATGGCTTCGAGGTAGATGCAGGCAACGCCGGCGCGGTCGAGAGCCACGGCATCGCGCATGAGGTGCTCGATGGCGGTCAGGTCCTTGCCCTGCACTTTGTAGCCGCCCATCACGTTCACCGATTGCGGGGTCAGGCCGATGTGGCCGGCGACGGGAATCTCCGCGTCGATGATGCGGCGTATCAGGTCGGCGCGTTTCTCACCGCCCTCGATCTTTACCACCTCCGCGCCGGCTTCTTTCACGTAGCGAGCGGCATTGCGGACGGCCTCGTCGGGGCTCACGTGGTACGAGCCGTAAGGCATGTCGGCAACGAGCAGTGCGTGCTTCACGGCGCGGCGGACCGCCTTGGTGTGGTGCAGCATCTCGTCGAGGGTGACCGAGAGCGTGTTTTCGTAGCCGAGCATGGTCATGGCGAGCGAGTCGCCGACCAGCACCATGTCAATTCCGGCCTCGTCGACCAGGCGCGCGCTGGCATAGTCGTAGGCCGTGAGACAGGTAACGGGCTGATGTTGGAGCTTGTTTTCGCGGAGAGAAGCGACGGTAATCTTGCGGCGAGGTTCGCCGATCGGGGTGAGACTCACGATGTCCTCCAGTGCCCCTCCGGCGCGGCCGGATAGAGCCTGTACACATCTTTGGATGCGATCGAGAGATAGTTTAGATCGAAAAAGCGAATCAGACCAGTCACCGGTGGTCGCTCGTCGTTCGTGCGGCGTGGTCTCCAGTCCACGGCAGTCGCCCAAGCCGGTCGGTCGTAATATCTGATTTTTAATCAATGGATTACGGTCACCAAGTGAACTGCTCGCATGCTGGCTTCCCGAACGTTGGACTTCCAAAGGTCGGCCTCGGAGAGCTAACCGCTGATGACGAGCGCCCGCTCTATGCACTCGCCGCTTCTTGGCTTCCCAAGGGCAGGAAGTACTGCGTGCCTTTGATGGGTTCGGTGACTTTGCGAAGAAGTTCTTTCAGGTCTTCGTTGCGGTCGACGAAGTCGATCTCAGACGTGTTCACGATCAGCAGGTCGGAGGCGGTGTAGTGAAAGAAAAAGTGCTCGTAGGCCCGGATGACCTCTTCGAGGTAGTCGTCGCTGATGGCTTTTTCGCCGGGTGAGTTTTTCTTCTTCAGGCGTTTCTTCAAAACCTCGGGAGTGGCTTGCAGGTAGATGACGAGATCGGGCGTGGGTAGCTGCTCGCGAAAAAAATTGTAGTAGCGGTTGTAGGTTTCGAGTTCCTGGTCGTTCAGATTCAGACAGGCGAAGAGCTTGTCTTTTTCGAAGATGAAATCCGAGACGATGGTTTTTTGCGAGCGCGCTGCGAGATCGAGCGAGCGCAGTTGCTCGAAGCGCCGGATGAGGAAGGCGAATTGCGCCTGGAAGGCGGCTCCGGGTTCTCCTTCGTAAAAGGGCCGCAGGAAGGGGTTGTCCTCGGGCTCGAAGACCCGCTGTGCGTTGAGGCGTTCGCCCAGAATGCGGGACAGCGTGCTCTTGCCGACTCTTATGGGGCCTTCGACTGCAATGTAGCGGGGACTCTCGAAGAGATTGGCCATGGGCTCGCGGGAAACCGGTCGCCCTGCAGAATATCCCGACCGGGCAAGGGAAGCAATTGCGGGAAGAGTTAATAACGGAATTGCAGATTGTCGATTGCAGTGACGCGAGATGGAATCTGGGAATCGAAAGTCTGAAAATTCTTTTCAATCCGCTAGAATCGCGGCATGGTCGGTGCGCTGGTGGGTGTCGGTGGTGCGGCGCTGCTCGGTGCGGCGGGATACCAGTCGATGGCGCCGACCGGACAGTGGTACGGGCGCACGTTCGTGGGCCTGTCACGCGGATCGAAGCAGATTGCGCTGACCTACGACGACGGGCCCAACGATCCGCACACTCTGCGACTGCTTGAAATCCTGGCGAAGCACGAGGCCACGGCGACGTTTTTCCTCATTGGACGATTCCTCGGTCAGCGCGCCGCTATCGCGCGCGAGATTGTGAAGGCCGGGCACGCGATCGGCAACCACACCTTCACACACCCCAACTTGATTTTCGCGGGCCAGGGCGAGACCCGTTCGCAGCTGGAGCGATGCCAGCGGGCAATTGGGGATGCGGTGGGTCTGGCTCCTGTTCTGTTCCGGCCGCCGTTCGGCGGGCGCCGGCCCGGCACGCTGGCAATCGCGCGATCGCTCGGCCTGACGCCGATTATGTGGAGCATCACCGGGTACGACTGGAACGCGCCGCCCGCGGATCGAATTGTTGCGCGCGTGTCGGGAAAGATTCGAGGCGGAGATGTCGTTCTGCTCCATGACGGCAGCCATCTGGCCATGGGCGGCGACCGAGCGCAGACCGTCATTGCCTCCGACCGGTTGATCGCAAGCTGGAAAGCGGAGGGATACCGATTCGTGGGCGTGCCGGAGATGCTGCAGGATGGCGGGCTGGGCTCGGCGTCAACGGCCGGTCAGGGGAACTGAGGCGGGCTGGAAGACCGAAAATACGGCGCCCTCAATTCTTTCGGGTACGGCGAATCAGGTCTTCCATCTGCTCGATGTATTTCTCCAGAGCGCGCTTGCCGGCCGGAGTCAGGCGATACTCGCTCCTGGGAATGCGGCCTTCGAAGAACTTGCTGCAGGTGACGTAGTGCGCGTCTTCCAGCTTGCGCGCATGGACGCTGAGGTTTCCGTCGGTCGTCTTCAGCAGACGCCGAAGGTCGTTGAAACTTAACGACTCGTTGATGGCGAGTGCGCTGATGATGCCGAGACGGATGCGCTCGTGGATGGTACGGTCGAACTCGGGCAGATCCTCCGCCGGGCGGGGATGCGTGGTCCGCGGGCCAGGATCGGCCGTCGACTTCGAGACGCGCCGCGCGAGCCGGAGTTTTGCTCTATCCCCCATGCTGGCTCGCAATCCACACGCCGAACACAATGTGCAGGCCGCCAAAGCCAGCGGCCATCAGTGCGTTGCCCCAGGCGGGAAGGAACAGCGCCAGCGTTCCCACCGCGGCAAAGCAGAATCCCATGGCGGGTAGCAGCGGGATCGAGAAGGCACCTCCGGTGATCACGCCCGCGCCGTAGAGAAGAAGCCACACGCCCGGCAGCAGGCGTGTAAGCCCGAGTCGAGCGAGCGCTATGGTGAACACGATGGCGACCACGACACAGGGCAGAAAACCCAGCGCGAACTTGCGACCCGGACCGCTGGTCAAGGGGAGTCCGGAACGGCGCGCCTTGGCCTGCATGGCCGTAACCGCGATGACGACCGCCAGCAGGGCCTCGACCAGCCAGACCGAAAGCCATCCGCGAGCGCTTTGTGGACGAGCGGCCAGGGCGGCGGCGATCGCCGTCAGGCCCATCAGCACCTGCCCCCAGCCCGACGTGGCCGTGAACGTGGAGGAACGCTCCATGGTGTCGCGGATATAGCGGAGGTCTTCGAGAGCGCGCTGGGGCGCGGGCCTGAAACGAGAGTGCGGCCGGCGAACGCGATGGGAGTGACCCTCCAGCATCCAGAGCATGGTAGCGGCAAAATTCGCCTCGATCAAGTACTTTGCGAGGTAAAGCGCATACCTCTTTGCGCAGAGATTGTTCCTGGGCTCAAGAGAGACTCCCGTCTCGCCGGTTGACGATTACACTGTCTGCGTGACGGATTTCGGCAAATTGCTGGTGATGCTGGGGGGCGTCGTGGTGGTGGCAGGCTTGGTACTCCTGCTGGTGGGCAAGACCAACCTGCCCCTGGGACGCCTGCCGGGCGACATTTACTATCGCGGCAAGAACACGACCTTCTATTTTCCGTTGGCGACTTCCATTCTCGTCAGCGTTGTGCTTTCCCTGGTGCTGTACGTGGTGGGGCGGTTCCGGCGTTAGGCTGCGGTACACTCGCTGCATGAGTGCCGCAGATCAGCTCGGATTCAGCTTCCGGCCACCGGAACGTCGCGTCTGGACGGTGCGCGACCTGGTGGCGTCGGTACGCACTCACATCGAGCGCGAATACTCCGATGCCTGGGTCGAAGGCGAGATTTCGAATTTCCGCGCGCAGGCCTCCGGGCACCTTTATTTCACGTTGAAGGACCAGAGCTCCCAGATCAGCGTCGTCATGTTCCGCTCCTCCGCGCGACTGTTGCGGTTCAAGCCGGCCGATGGGATGCAGGCGGTGGTGCGCGGACGGGTGACCATCTACGAAGACCGCGGGCAGTTGCAGATCAACGCGGAGTACGTGGAGCCCAAAGGCGCCGGCGCCCTGCAAGTTGCCTTCGAGCAGCTCAAGGCAAAGCTGGAGGCTGAGGGGCTGTTCGATTCTGCGCGCAAGAAAGCGATTCCTGCGCTGCCGGCGGTCATCGGAATTGTGACTTCGCCGCAAGCGGCGGCCCTGCGTGACGTTTTGCAGATCCTGCACCGCCGGCATCACACCGTCAATGTCCTGATTTACCCGGCCCAGGTGCAGGGGGAGGCGGCGCCGGTCGAAGTGGCGGCGGGCGTACGACATTTCAACCGCGCTCGGAACGTGGAAGTAATCATCGTGGCCCGCGGAGGGGGCTCGGCGGAGGATCTGGCCGCGTTCAACGAGGAAACGCTGGCTCGGGCAGTCGCCGATTCCGCGTTGCCGGTGATTTCAGCGATTGGGCACGAGACCGATTTCACGATCCTGGATTTCGTGGCGGATCTGCGGGCGGCAACTCCGTCGGCGGCCGCGGAGCTGGTCATCCGGTCGCGGCAGGAAGTGGAAGAGCAAGTCGAGCGGCTGGATGGCCGGCTGGCAAAGGCGATGCGGTATCAATTGCTGATGGGACGCCAGCAACTGACCGAGTTGGCTCAGCACGGAGCATTCGGGCGGATGATGGATTTGATCCGGCGGCGGCAGCAGAACGTCGATGAGCTGGTGTACCGGCTCGCGCACGCCGAGCGCGGCCTGCTCGAAGCCCAGCGCCGCAGGTTTGAGAACTGGGCGGCGGCGGTGCGGCACTGCGACCTGAGACTGGTGCTGTCGGGAGTTCGAAAACAACTGGACGCCAACGTTGCACAGATGGCCACCGCCGCTCGCAACCTGCTGCTGCACAAGCGGGCGCGGCTGGAGCGGCTGACCAGCCAGATGGAGGCGCTCTCGCCGGTGGCGATCCTGGAAAGGGGGTACGCGCTGGTGTTTGATGCGGCGGGACGCTTATTGAAGGATGCGGATCGAGTCCAGCCCGGAGATGAGATTACCGCGCGGCTGGCCCGCGGGGCGATTGGGGCGACCGTAAAGAACCGTAAAAAAGAGCCGTAAAAAAGAGCCGTAAAAAAGAACCGTAAAAAAGAACCCTAGAAAAGAACCGTAAAGAATAGTAAGCAGGAGGTGAGCGGGATGGCTGGCCGGGGTGCGGTGGCGAGCTGTCGTCCCCTGGGGACTCGACGCACACTTTGAGCGCGGGGCTGGGTCGTGAGTGGTCCGCGGGCAGGGGGCGCCCGCGCTCCCTGCTGAATTACAATAAAAATTGCCGTCGAGCCGGATTTACTACCCCTTTGGAAAGAGGGCAGTTTGCTGACGCACTTCCTCGCGCCGTGGCCACATCTGTCGGTGACCAACGTCATCGATATCGTGCTGGTCGCGATCATCATCTACCAGTTCCTGATGCTGGTACGGGGGACGCGTGCGGCGCCCATGCTGGTGGGCGTGGCCGCAGTGGCGCTGGGCTTTTACATTGCCCGCATCGGCGAGCTGACGACGCTGAGCTGGCTGGTCAGCACTCTGATTCCATACGTGGTCTTCACTCTGATCGTGGTGTTCCAGGCGGAGATTCGTCATACCCTCGCTAATCTTGGAAGCCGTTTAACGTTCAGCAGCGCTGCCAACTCGGAGTCCGACGCCTACGATGACATCGTGCTGGCGGCCAACCTGTTCTCACAGAATCAGACGGGCGCGCTGGTGGTGATTGAACGCGAAATTGGGCTGCGAACCTACATCGAGAGTGGCGTGCCCCTGGACGCGCGGTTATCCTACGACCTGCTGGCTACGATTTTTCGCCCAAGTGCCCCCCTGCACGATGGAGCCGTCATCGTGCAGAAAGATCGAATCGCCGCCGCCGCCTGTTTTCTTCCGCTCTCGATGAACCCGGTGCTATCGACCCAGATGGGCACACGGCATCGGGCAGGGATTGGCATCACCGAAGAGACCGACGCCATTGCCGTGGTCGTTTCTGAGGAAACCGGAGCGATCAGCCTGGCGGTTGCAGGCAACTTCGAACGTGACTTGAGTGTCGAGCAGCTGCGGGTGCGTTTGAGCACTCTGTTGCGCCGGTACGTGCCGCCCGCAACGCTGCCCACCCACATCGCGAACGGAAACGAAGGCGAGAGCGCCGGCGAACGTGCAGCGTCCTACCGGAATCCCGACCAGAGTTACACGCCGGGGGTCGATCGCTAGTCATGTTCGACTTTCTGCGTCGTTACGTATTCGCCCACTTCGGCTACAAAGTAGTCTCGCTCGCGCTGGCGGTGGGGCTGTGGTGGGCACTCTCGCATGATCCGGTGGCCGAAGTCGGGGTTACCGTGCCGATCGAGTTTCACAACATTCCAACCAACCTGGAAATCAGCTCTCTGGACATTCCCGACGCCCAGATACGCGTGCGGGGCGCGGAGCGACTGATTCACGAGCTGCGCCCCCAGGAAATACACGTGGAGGTGGATCTGGCGGGAGTGAAGCCGGGGCAGCGCACGTTCGATCTGACCGCGCAGCAGGTTCGGGAGCCACGCGATCTGAAGGTAGTGCAAATCGTCCCCAGCCAGGTGCGCTTGAGTTTCGACACCGGGCTTACGCGACAGGTCGAGGTGCGGCCACGGGTCATCGGGACCTTCGCCGCGGGATACCGGATTGCCAGAGTGGTCGCCGAGCCGTCCATGATTTCCATTACCGGCCCCAAGCAGCGGGTGGAGGCCGTAGAGGCGGCACTCACCGATCCGGTCGACGCCTCCGGCACGATGGAGCGCAGCACGTTCGTGACGAACGCGTTCGTTTCCGATCCGCTGGTGCAGATTGTCCACCCCACCCCGGTGCACGTGACCGTTTACATGGAAAAAGCCGGTGTCGAACCCGCCTTGCAGGGCACCCAACCATCCCCATGAGCCAATCAGCCCGACAACTGTTTGGGACCGACGGAATTCGCGGTGTGGCGGGCGCTTTTCCGCTGACGCCAGAGAGCACTTTTGCAATCGGGCGGGCGCTGGGACACGATCTGTTGCGATTAAGTCCTCAGGCGCGCGTGGTGATCGGACAGGACACGCGGGAATCAAGCCGGTGGATCGCCGATCGTGTGGCGGCAGGTTTGGCGGCGCTGGGCGTGGGTGTGGAGAGCGCGGGCGTGATCACCACGCCGGGCGTCGCCTATTTGGCGAAATCACGCGGGTTGTCAGCGGGGGTGGTCGTCTCGGCCTCGCATAACCCGTGGACCGACAACGGGATCAAAGTATTTTCCAGCGACGGTTACAAATTGCCTGACGCCAGAGAACTCGCGATCGAGCAAGAGATCTTCGGGCTGCTGCAGAATCCGCAAGCCGGCACCGAACCGAAGCCGGCGCTGACCCCGAGCTTGCCGGGTGACACCGGACTGCGGGAAGCCTACATTCACTGGCTGGCGCAAGCCGTCGCAACCGATCTGAGCCGCATGCGCGTACTGGTGGATTGCGCGAACGGAGCCGCCACGGCGGAGGCTCCGGGACTGTTCCGCTCGTGCGCGATCAAGGCGACCTTCATCCACTGTGCCCCGGATGGAAAAAATATCAACGAGCACTGTGGCGCGCTGCATCCAGCGACGGTCGCCCAGAAGGTGGCAGAGCACGCAGGTGAATTCGACCTGGGCGTCACCTTTGACGGGGATGCGGACCGGGCGTTGTTCTGCGACGCGAGCGGTAGGGTCGTGAACGGGGATGGGGTGCTGCTGGCCGCGGCGCGCGATATGCAGGCGCGAGGCGTGCTGGCCGGAAATACGCTGGTGGCTACCACCATGTCGAACATGGGGCTCGAGGTAGCTCTCACGCGCTCGGGCATTCGCATGATGCGGGCGAATGTGGGCGACAAGTACGTGCTGGAAGACATGTTGAAGAGCGGCGCCACCTTGGGCGGGGAGCAATCGGGACATATCCTTTTTCGTGATGGGGACGCCACGACCGGCGACGGATTGATGACGGCGCTGCGGGTGATGGAGATCATGGTGCGCAGCGGGAACAGCCTCGCCGAACTGGTGAGCGACCTGAAGGTGTTCCCGCAGACGATCCAGAACGTTCGGGTGCGGGAGAAGGTTCCGTTCAAGAGCGTGCCGGAAATCCAGCAGGCGATCGAGCGTGCCGAGCGTGAACTGGACGGCAATGGCCGAGTGGTGGTGCGGTATTCGGGGACCGAGGCCCTGGCGCGGGTGATGGTGGAAGCCGAGTCCGAAGACAGGATGAAGGCGCTCGCGAGCGCGATTGCCTCGGCGATCCAGACCAAGCTGGGTGCCTGAAATCGCGTGCCGGGCAAAGCGCGAGTCGTGATCAGCCCGCTGCGCTGACGTCGCGCAGCGCCCGGTGATGGTCGAACCACCCGGCCCACGGGATCAGGATTGCAGAGGCCGCAATGCCAGACCACGCGATGGCGACGACGCTCGGCGGCGGGCCCCCGAAACGATCGCCGATGTATAAGACCAGCAGTAGACCCACATACGCTGCGCATGCGTATCGGCCGATCCGGTCGCGGGCGCGCGTGGTGAGGGTGTAGAGCCAGACGCCCACGGCGAACATGACGATTTCCACCGCCATGGTTCCCGCAATCGAATTCCACAGTCCGAGGCCGAGGCGAGGTCCGCCACCGGGATAGAGGGGCATGTCCGGACGGTGGGACGCCCAGTCCAGCACCCAGTGGCTTACGACGCCGATCCAGATGGCGATTGTGCCCGGCCAGTAGCGCGCGCTGAACTGATAGATCAGCGCGAAGGTCGTTGCCCACACGATCGACATCAGCAGGCTGTGCGACCACGGGTAGTCCCAGAGATCAAGTGGAGTGTAGCGAGTGTTGCCGGGATCGATCCGTACGTGCTCCCAGCCCAGGAGCAGGAAGATCGGCCAGAGCACATCGAGGAACAGGGGAGCGGCGAGCAGGGTGGGCAACGAGGTGCCGGGAGCGAACTTCTTGGCAGCGAAGCCGACGGCGAAGTGACCGATGAACATGGGGCGAGTCTCCGGCAGTCTCTTGGCAGTATCAGGAAATATTACGCGCGCTGAGGCGGGCGGGGGCCCGCGATACCCAACCGGAACAGAGGCGCAGACCGCAGTGTCGGCGCCCCTCGCGCTACGCCAGGTCTCTCCAGTTGGGGCCGACTCCGATTTCTACCACCAACGGCACGGCGAGGGGGTGAGCTTTTTCCATGAGCTCGCGCACCAGGGAGCGCACGATGTCAAGTTCGGCTTCGGGGACTTCGAAGACCAATTCGTCGTGCACCTGGAGGGTCATGCGGGACCTCAGGTCGCGCTCGCGGAAAGCGGCGTCGATACGGATCATGGCGAGCTTGATCAGGTCCGCGGCGGTGCCTTGCAGCGGGGTGTTGACGGCGGTGCGTTCGGCGAACCCGCGCTGGTTGGCGTTCTTGCTATGGATGTCAGGAATCGGCCGGACACGTCCGAACAGCGTCGCTACTCTCTGCTCGCGGCGGGCTTGTTCAAGGGTCAGGTCGATGAAGGCGCGGACGCCTTTGTATTTTTCGAAATAGGCGCCGATGAACTGCTTGGCTTCTCCGGGTTCGATGCCCAGCTGCTGCGAGAGGCCGAATGCGGAGAGACCGTAAACGATGCCAAAATTAACGACCTTAGCCTGGCGGCGGTGGTCCGGGGTGACCAGCAGAGGCGGAACGCCAAAAACCTGGGAGGCTGTGAGGGTATGGATGTCGTCTCCGCGGCGAAAGGCTTCGACCAGCAGCGGGTCTTTCGCATAGTGGGCGAGCAGGCGGAGCTCAATCTGAGAGTAGTCCGCGGCCAGCAGGACGTGGCCGGGCTCGGCGGTGAAGGCAGCACGGATCTCACGGCCAAGTTCGGTGCGAATGGGAATGTTCTGCAAGTTCGGGTTGGCCGACGATAAACGCCCCGTGGCTGTGCCCGTCTGGTCGAAGGTTGTGTGCAGGCGCCCGGTGGCCTGACTCAGCAAGGCCGGCAACGCATCGACGTAGGTCGATTTCAATTTCGAAAGCTGGCGGTATTCGAGCACCAGGCGCGGGACGGCATGATTCTCGGCGAGCCCTTCCAGAACGTCGACCGCCGTGGAGATCATTCTGCCCTTGCCGTATTTGACGGGCTTGGGCAGGTGGAGTTGGTTGAAAAGAACGTCCCCCAGCTGCTTGGGGGAGTTGATATTGAACTCGACACCCGCGTGCTGATAGATCTGTTTGGCCTTGCCGGCCACTTCCTGCTGCAGGCGCGCGGACATTTTGGCGAGCGCGGCAGTGTCGATTCTGACGCCAGCTTGTTCCATGCGGGCCAGCACCGGAACCAGGGGCAAGTCAATCTCTTCGTACAGTTTGTGAAGATCGGACTGTTCCAGTTCGTGGCGAAGCGAGGATGCCAGGCGCCCGGTGAGATCGGCGGATTCGGCCAGACTTCCGGAGGCTTTCAGATTAAAGCGCCGCAACGCCACGTCCGGAAGACCCTGCGAAGCATACGTTGGGTCAAGAAGGTAGGAGTAAAGACGCGAGTCGTGGCGCACTCCGGACAATTCGATTCCGGCAGAGGCGAGTGCGTGAATCGCGGCTTTGTAATCGTGAACGGCTTTGGGCAAGGTGCTGTCGGACAGCGCGGATCTGAGGGCCTGCGCAGCTTCCGATCCGAGTGACACCGTGGTTGCCATACCTGGGCCGGAGGAAATCGCGATGTTGCGCGCGGCCTCGATCGCACGCGCCGCAGCCGCGGGCTGGCCCAGGGGGAGCATGGCTTCTTCCGGTTCCTCTTCCCGGTCGTCTTGCTCCGCGGCAGATAAGCCGGGAGCCTCGACCGCCAGCGACAGGAAGCCGTCGGGATGAACGGCTTTGATTGCCACTTCGACATCTCGCGGGGATTTGGCCTCTCCGTAGTGCGATTCTGTCACCTGCACATCGGGCAGCAACTCCTTCAGCAGAGACGTGAATTCGAGTTCCGCGAAGAGGTCGCGAAGAGCTTCGAGTTCGGGTTCTCCAGACTTCATGGCGGACAGGTCCAGCTCCACCGGAACATTCGTGTCGATCCTGGCCATGCGTTTGCTGAAAAGAACGATGTCGCGATTGTGCTGGAGTGACTCGCGGTAGGTCTTTTTCTCGACTTCGGCGGCATGGTCCAGCGCATTCTCGACCGTTCCGAAACGCTTGATCAGCTCCACCGAGCCCTTGTCGCCGATGCCTGGGGCGCCGGGAATGTTGTCGATGGTGTCGCCCCGAAGCGCCATCACATCCACCACCCGTTCGGGTGGCACGCCCAGGATCTCCTCGACTTTGGCGGCGTCGGCGATCAGGTTGTCTTTGGGCGGGTTCAATACCAGGATTTTGTCGCTGACCAGCTGCAGCATGTCTTTGTCGCTGGAGACAACATAAACGGGATAGGACTCAGCGGCGGCTTTCTGCGCAAGCGTCCCGATGAGATCGTCAGCTTCGAAGCCCCTCTGTTCCAGGATGGGAATGCGGTAGGCCTCGAGTGCCCTGCGAATGTAGGGAACCTGCTGGACGAGGTCTCCGGGCATTTCCGAGCGATTGGCTTTGTAGCCGTGATATTGGATTTCCTGAAAGGTCTGGGTCTTGATATCAAACTTGCGCACGGTCGTGATGGCTTCGGCTTCCTGGTCGCGGAAGGTGGGAGCGCCCACGTCGAAAACGGCGGCTAGGTACTCCGGGGAAAAGTCCTCGCGCAGCTTGCGCAACATGTTCACGAAGACGTAGGTGGCTGCGGTGGGAACCCCCGTCCTGGTCGACATGGGGCGCTGGCGCGCCATCGCGTGATAGGCGCGAAAGATGAACGACATCGTGTCGATCAGGAAGACCCGTCCTTTGGCGCCTGCGGGCGGGCGCGGAACGGGCGTGGGTTGGGAGGCGGAATCGCTTGTCAGCCCGTCCGATGACTTTTCCGCAGATGTTTTTCTGGGAGCCAACCGGTTAAGTTTAGCAGCAGTGGATGGGAGGGTGCCGGGCCGGAAATTCCAGCTCGGTCGTTGCCGGGGCATGGGAACACGAGTCCTTCCACGGCGTTCGGTCTGGCGCCTCACTTCGCCGGGGATGACCGTGACCGGGGGAGCGACGCAGTATGCGGACAGAAAACAACAATTACTGGTAGCCGAACTTCAGGCTGAAGTCGGCCTCCACCTGCTTCACAGCCGCGCCGCCCGGTGAGTTACGAAAGACGATGTAGTAAGTTACCGAGTCGTCCTGGGTGGGCGAAAGCAGGAAGTCCACTTCGTGGTCGTGGGTTGGATTGGTCGTGTAGAGCGCAGTACCGCTCCCGCCGCCCTGCGCGAAGTCGGAAAACTGGGCGGCGTTCATCAGCAGGAAATCGACATCGGTGCTGTCGTCACTCAGGCTGTCTTCGCCGGGATGAGGGACAAACGCCTTGAAATTGCCGTGCAGGCGGGGGATGGAGGCGTGGGCCGGCACTTCAAATTCGAAATGGGTGTTGTTCTTGACCGGAAATGTCTTGTGCAGGAAATGGATGGGCTTTACGTGGGCGGAATCGACGTGGTCGAGAGGGTTCACGGTTTCCTTCGGCGCGGGCTGGCTCTTGCTGCAGGCGAGCGAAGCAAGCAGCAGAGCTGCCGCAAGCATCAGGGTCGGGTTGCCGTGCATCGCTTGAAACCTCTCAGCCGGGGGCCAGCCCTGTCTCATCTGATCTTTATGCCCTCGCGCCCGGTTTTCCGAACTCGGTTGTGTAGTGCAGTTTGATTTCGCCGCAGGTACCCTGCTCGGGTGAGTAGACAACGCAGGTGTCGAAGGGACGGGAGTAGAGGTGCAGGCTCACCGCCCGCTGATTGAACTCCCGGGGATTCAGGACGCGATGAACGGGCTCGAGCGGATCCACCGCGCAAGGGTGGGCGGGGTCGATCTCCACCGTGTCGGCGGTTTCGAGTGCACAGCTTCCCGCCTCGATATTCTGGGAGACGACGCGGTAATTTTCGACTCGCAGGCGGCCCACCGGCGCGGCCATCCAGCAGTTCTGTTCGCGATGGTTATGCACCGAACTGGCTTGCCCGACTTCCCAGCAGATGGCAATCAGTTCGTAGAGCCGAGTTTTGTCAATGAGGTTACGCGTGTAGTGCTGCCGGTCCCACGTCAGGTATGGACTTAGCGTGTCGGGGCTGACCTGCGTGCGGGCAAGGAACTCCGAGATGTGGCGGGTGGGCGTGAATGCGGATTCGGGGAACATCCCGAGCTCGGCGACGAAATCCTGGATGGAAACCTGTTTCTGAACGATCTGCTGACTCATTGAATGCTCTCCAGTGGCGGTGTGCTGGGCCGGGCTCTGGCGAAACGCAAAAGCCAACCCAGGCGTTGAAATCCAACCTGTTTTCAACCGTTTTGTCGGCACCAGTGAAACTCGTGCCCTTCCCTGTTTCCATGGTAGAGACCGGGCTTGCTTGGTCGCTACCGCATTGCGCGCCCCCAGGCGCTTTTCCTGCATGCCTGTAGCGGCACGCCGCACGGCTTGCCGCGATAGGAATCGCTAGACTTTCGCGCGATCGCAGCCGCTGACGGCGGGCGCCATCGGCCAGCTGGAATCGGCCGCGAAGGCGCACGACCGCCGCTAGAAGTATATCGCCAAGCAAGCGAACCGGCGGCGCTCCGGCGCGGGCCCGACGGCTCTGCAGGGAAGCGTGCGACTCCGCCCGGAACCGGACTCAGGGGGAGAGATCGGACCGGGCTGGATGCAGTCACTCGACCAACATGCAATCTCCGTAGGAGTAGAAGCGATAGCCTTCGGCGACCGCGTGACGATAAGCGGCCAGAGTGCGATCGCGTCCGGCGAAGGCACAGACAAGCATCAACAGGGTCGATTGTGGCAGGTGGAAGTTCGTCAAGATCGCGCCCGCGGCCCGGAACCAGTAGCCGGGATAGATGAACAGATCAGCTTCGCCGCTGGCCGCTACGATGCGTCCGTCTGGCGATTGAGCCAGGGCATACTCCAGCGTGCGCACGGTGGTGGTGCCGACGGCGACGATTCTCCGATGCTGATCGCGGGCGCGATTGATCTGGGCAGCGGTCTCGGGCGAAATGGAGTACGACTCCTGATGCAGGCGATGATCCTCCACGCGTTCCACCCGGACAGGCTGGAAGGTTCCCAGGCCCACGTGCAGCGTGATTTCGGCGGTCTCGATTCCCCGGTCCCGAATTCTGGCCAGGATTTCCGGAGTGAAGTGCAAGCCGGCGGTCGGAGCGGCCACCGATCCGGGTTGCTTTGCGTAGACCGTCTGATATCGTTCGCGATCGCCCGGGCGGTCTTCCCGCGCGATGTAGGGAGGCAGGGGAACGTGGCCAAGCCGTTCGATCGCGGCGCAGAAGTCGTCGGCCGGCCAGAAACGGATGAGGCGCTCTCCAAACGATCCCCGCGCGAGGACTTCGGCTTGCAGGTCAGGGCGCTCACCAAACCACAGCTGTTCGCCCACCCCGATCTTGCGGCCAGGCCGAACCAGACACTCCCATTCGTTGGGATTCTGGCTGGTCTGCCGGGTGAGGAGCACCTCGATGCGGCCGCGCAAAAAGTCCCGCGAGGCTGGATTGTGGGAGCTGAGAATCTGGGCGTGCGCACCGCTTCGCCGCCCGTAGAGCCGGGCGGGAAAAACTCGGGTGTTGTTCATCACGAGCAGATCGTCGGGGCGCAGCAGGTCGGGAAGATTTCCAAATCCAAGGTCGCCCATCGCTCCGCTGCCCCGGTCGAGGTGGAGCAGGCGAGAAGCAGCGCGATCGCTTAGGGGTTCTTGGGCGATCTGGGTTTCAGGGAGGTCGTAGTGGAAGTCAGAAACCAGCACGTCACCCGATTATAGGAGGCACCGCGGAAGCGCAATCCCCGGCCAGGGGAGCGAAACGTTTTGATGCCCTCGAAATTCAATTTGTCGGAATCCGAGAACCTGCGGTACCATGACGGGTAAGGGTCCTCCTGCCGTCCAGTCATCCCCATGGCCAGCGAACGCCAATACCGGGAGCAGATCGTCCGTTACGGCCGGATGCTGCACGAGCGCGGCTTCGTGGCTGCCACCGATGGCAATCTTTCGGTCCGGCTCGACCAGAATCGCATCCTCTCTACGCCCACCTGCATGTCAAAGGGCGGGATGCGTCCATCCGATCTGGTCATCGTCGACATGGAGGGGCGGCTGCTTTCGGGCCGCCGGCGAGTTTCAAGCGAGATCGCAATGCACTTGCTGATCTACCGGCTGCGTCCAGGCGTGCACGGCATCGTGCATGCCCACCCCACCACGGCAACCGGATTTGCCGCCGCGGGAGTTCCGCTGAATCAACCCTTGGTGTGCGAAGTGGTGATCGGGCTCGGTTCGATCCCGCTGGCGAAGTACGGGACGCCAGGCACGCCCGAGCTGACCGAGGCACTGGAACCACTGGTCCCGCACTACGACGCGATCCTGATGTCAAATCACGGCGTGGTCGCCTACGGGACCGATCTGGACCAGGCCTACATGAAGATGGAGACGGTGGAGCACTTTGCGCGTATCGCGCTGGTGACGCACCAACTCGGTCACCAGCAGCCGCTCGGCGCTGAAGAATTGAAAAAGCTGGTTGTGGTGCGCGAGAAGTACCTGGGCGGCGCGGGCAACGGAACCCGCAAGAAAGCTGCCGTCGAGACCAAGGCGGCGGTGGCAGTGCTGCCCCGGCGGGTGGGGCAATAGGCCTCAGGTTCAGGGCTTTGGGCGCTTTTGTTTCCGGGCCCGGATTCTTTTGCGCATCAGGACGTGCGTACTGAAGCGGGTGCTCCCGAATGGAGCCACCGTCTTGAACCCCTGCTTGGCGAACATCGAGACCGTTCCGTGCGTGGACTCGTTTCCGAAAGCGCGTGATTCCCAGCGAGTGATCGGATAGGCCTCGACCAGGCCGCCGCCCTGGCTTTTTATGGCCTGCAAGGCAGCTCGCAAAGCCGTGCTCGCTACTCCGCGCCTGCGATATTGCCTGGCAACCACAAAGCAAGTGATTCTCCAGAGCCTTTCTGTGCCCTCGGGGGCCAGGCCTCGATACTTGCGGCGGTTGTCGATGCGCGGGAGTTCCTCGCCGAGACCGCACTGACACCATCCGACAGGTTCGCCGTTGGCATAGACCAGGACCCCATGGGAGCGTCCCCGCTCGACGAGTTCTTTTTTCTGCCGGCGATTCCTCACGGCTCGTTTGGCCCGGGAAGCCAGTCTCTGGTCCTTGGGCAAGGAGCGAGGCCGGTGAAAATGCATGCACCAGCAATGATCCCACCCGTTCTTTTGAGAGAAGAGTCGGGCAAAGTCAGGCCAGGTTTCCATCGACAGCTCCTTCGTCGTGAATGCCGGAACCCGCGATGCCATCGATCACTCAGTCTCCGCCGATCCGAAACCTCAGCCCTGCGCGGAAGTTGATTCCCAACGCCGGGTATCCGACGACCTCTTCGTACTGCTTGTCGAGGGCGTTCTCGATGTTGAGATACACAGTCACGCGCGCATGCAGGGCGTACCAGCCGCCGAGGTCGACCCGGGCATAGCCCGGGGCGTGATCGATTCCAAAGCCGGCGAAGTCTGAATCCGGGCGCCTCCCGACCAGGCTCGCCGCCGCACTCGCACCCCACCGGCTGCCGAGATAGTTCACCAAGAGGCTTCCGGAGTGCTTGGGGCGGCGCAGCAAGGGGGCTCCGGCCGCATGAAACGAGTCGAAGGCAAAGGGCGCTTCGAGCACTTGGGTCGAGTCGTAGGTGTAGCCGCCATTCAGCGAAAGGCGGCCGGTCAGGCGTCCCTTCAATTCGACTTCGGCGCCGTGGGCCATGGATTGGTTGATGTTCACGTACCGGCCGGCGAAGGTAAGGGGGTCCAGGGTCTGGAAATCGATCTGATTGCGGAACCGGTTGTGGAAGTAGATCGCCGACATCGCATACTTGCCGCCCAGGAAACCTTGTTCGACGCCCGCTTCGAAGGCCCGGTTCTGTTCAGCCTTGAGATTGGGACTTCCCAGGACAAATGGAAGACTGGGGAGGACTTCTTCAAAGCGCGGCTCCTTGATTCCGGTCGCGTAGGAAAAGCGGAACCTGGTACCGGAGAAGACCTCGCCGCCGCGAAGCGCCCGGTAGCTCACGGCAACCCGGGGAACGCCCTTGTTCCCGAAGGTCTGGTTGTGAACGTAACGCGCCCCCGCAATCAGGGACACGCGCCCCAGCGTCAACACCTGTTCCCCATACCCTGCATGATTCAGACGCAGGCCGTGTTGGGTCGCTGAAAACAGGCTGGTCAAGTATGCGTCTTCATCCTCGAATTGATAGCCGACGGTGGTATGGGCCCAACTCCGCTCGGTGTAGTCGCCCTGGTATTCGAACCCCGCACGATTGGCGTGGAAGGTATTGCGGTAGATGAAATCCAGTTCACCGAACGGAGACACGCGCTGGGGATCGATGACGTCATTCTCGTTCAGGGTGCGGTGGTTGTACTCGAAACCGGTGAAACGGTGCTGCCATCCGGATGGTCCGGCAACGGTGAGTTCGGCGCTGGCGAGCAAGTTGTTCTGCCGGGCTCGCTCGCTTGTCTCCGGCGGGAGGGGCGGAAGTCCGTCGAAATACCACTCGCCCTGCACCCCGGTGCGGCTATTGGAGTGTCGCGTGCGGATACGAAGCAGCGCTCGATTGCTCAGCCGTACCCCGAGATTGGCGCCTTCGAGAGAGTTGGAGTAGTCATCGTTGCGACCGCTGCCCTCGGTGTTGAACTGGTCCCCGAACAGGTTGTAGTCGAAGCGATTGCGTGCCCCCGCCAAACAGAGGTAGCCATGAGCTGTCCCGAAGTTGCCGCCGTCCGCGCCGAAACGAAGTTCGGGTGCTTCGGTTGTTCCGGCCCGGGTGAATATCTGGACGACACTGGTCATGGCGTCGGAACCGTAGAGCGTGCTCTGCGCTCCACGGAGAAATTCCACGCGATCCGCCCCGGCCAGCGGGACGATGCCAAAGTCAAAAATACCTCCGGGATCGTTGACCGGAACTCCGTCGATGATGACCTTGTTGTAGCGAGAGTCGCCGCCGCGCACGAAAAGCGAAGACTGGCCGCCGCGCTGGCCCACCGTGTTGACGATGGCGCCCGGCAGGAATCGCAGGGCGTCAGAGCCCGAGACCGGCCGCATGGTTTCCAGCTGACCATTCTCAAGAGTGGAGATGCTCGCTCCGGCTTGCTGTTCCGACAGAGGCGTGCGGGTTGCGCTCACAACCACGATTTCCGAAGGGGCCGCAACCACAAGCTCAATGGTGAGAACCGTCTTCAGAGGCAGCGCTGCATCCACGGTTTTTGCGGCGAAGCCGGGAGCGAGCAGCTGGACGCGGTAGGAACCGTCCTGCAGTCCAGCAACCGTGGCCAGGCCGTCCCCCGACGTCAGGACTACGGCCACTGGCGCCGACTGGGTCGCCGGGAAAACGGAAACCTGCGCACCCGACACGGCGGCAGAATCTGGATCGACCGCCTTGATCTTGAGATCGCCGGCGAAGGCCCAACCGGAAAGAAGTGCCAGAAAAACCGCGGCACGAAAAACGCGCATGCAATCCTCCTTTTCACGCGAAAGGGATTGTTGGGGGTGGCGGTTCGCACCGGTCTCCTGGCTTCGCGAGTAAGGACGCTCCGGGCGTCCGACTCCCGCAACCGGTCTTCCCAGGGACATTCCCCAGTGACCGGCTGCGAATTTCCTCGCTTACAGTTGCGCGGCAGCGCGGGATTTGCACCCGCTTCCCAATTCCCGTCCCTGCGGACGGAAATGCGCGAACCAAAGATTTTGAATGAGCAGAAAAAATCCGTTCATGGAATTTACTTGGGATGCTGCGGGAAGTCAACGCGGGGCGTTTGGTGGTGGAGTGAATCGTTGCCTGCCGCCACCGGGAACGTTCCCCCGAGTTCGTGTCGGCGGAAGATCGGGAATTCTGCGTCCCCCACGCTGTTTACCTTTGCCTCCGCGAACGCCTTCACGCGATCCAGCGACGACTGCAGCAGGCCGTTGTAGCGCTCCAGGTCCTCCGCGCCGACGTTTTCCGGGACTGGGATCAGGGAACCCACGCGCATCAGCGCACGGGAAAATGGCTTGGGGATCATCAGGCGGTCCCAGGTATTCAGAGTCCATTTGCGGTCCATGGCAATGTGGAACACGGCCATGGGAACTTTGGAAGAGCGCGCGAGCAACACGGGCCCCGGCTTGGTCACGAACCGCGGACCACGCGGACCATCGATTGTGAATGCGACTGTGTAGCCCGCTGCGATCTCCTTGCGCATTCCAAGCAAGCCACGGACCGCGCCCCGGCTGCTGGAGCCGCGCACGGGCAGGAATCCGAAGCGGCGGATCATGCGGGCGGTGAACTCGCCGTCGAAGCTGGTGCTGCTCATCACCCGGATGTCGAGGTCCCGCCAGAGATAGGTGGCGGCGAACGTGCACTGGTGCCAAAAGGAATAGACGAACGGACGCTGCTCGAGGCTCAGGGGCGAGTTTTCTTCGCAGGAGACGGCGAAGCGCATGGTCGGGCCGATCAGGCGGACGGCGATGGTGGTGGCCCAGGAAATCAGCGTGAGGAGCAGGTCTTCCCAGCGCGAGAAGGGGGGACGATCGGAGGCGCGTTTTGCAGTGGAGGTGGCGGCGGTCTCACTCACGCCGATATTGTAAAGGGAAGGGAGGACGGAGCCGTCGCGGCAGAAGGTTCGCGGGCGCGCGCCCTACCCCGGAGCTAAGCCTCGAGGTAAGCGTCGATCCATTCTTTCAATCTGCGGCGGCGCTCGTCGGTTGCATCGAAGCGCACTCCGAAAGAATGTTTCGGCTTGCGCCAGGTGATGTTGCCGCGGATCCAGATTCTCGGCAGGGTGAGCAGCGCGAAAGAGACTTCCACAATCTGGTTCGAACCGATCTCCTCGGCCGCCTTCAGTGACATGCCCCCCGAACTGATCTCCACGCTGGTGGCGGTAATCTTTCTGCCTTCGGAAACCTGCACCGAGACCTGTGTGATCACAGGAATTCGAACGTAGCGGCGGAACTCGTGCAGCACCAGCGTCTGCGTCGCGCGCACCAGTTTGAGCGCGGTAGAGCGCTCCACCGGTTCCTGGAAGATGGCGTTCATGCCGTACTTCGAATAGCGCATGGCTTCTTGCGCGCTTCCACCCAGGCCGTAAATTACCATCCGGCTGTTCGACTGCGAGGTGCGGATCGCTTCCATCACGGCCTCCGCACCCGGGCCGAGCTTCACCACACAGGCCTCAAATTTTTCTCTTTGCAGGCGCTCGGCGGCAGAGGCCGGCATGTGAACCCCTTCGATGCCGAATTGCTTAAAGCAGTCCCCCAGAATGGTCTTGGTGTTGTCCTTGAGATCTACGAACGCAATCCGTGCCGCAGGCTTCTTGGTCTGGGGGATTGGGGCCAAGGTGGTGCCGAAGGCATTTTCCATAGCAGTGGGGTCGATCCTCGCTTCCACACCCCATTCTGGCCCGTAATAGCGGGTTTGGCCAAGGTCCCAATGGGGTGATTTCTGGGTACAAAAGTGTCATTACTCGGAGTGGACTGAAGCGTTACTTTCGGCGGTTGCAATTCGTGGAAAAGCGCAATTGGCGTGGGGGTTCGGCGGGCGATGGCCAGCAAGACAACCCGGGAGCTACTCGCTCCAACGCTTAAAGATCAGTGCGCCGTTGGTGCCGCCGAAGCCGAACGAGTTCGACAGGGCGTAGTCGAGGCGCGCCTTGCGCGCCTGATTGGGGACAAAGTCCATGTCTTTGGTGTCCGGATCCTGATTCTCGAGATTGACGGTCGGAGGCAAAATCTGGTCGCGCAGCGCCAGAACGGAGACTCCGGCCTCCAGCCCCCCGGCACCGCCCAGCAAGTGCCCGGTCATCGACTTGGTGGAGCTGACCGGCACTTTGCGGCCCCCGAAGAAATTGCGGATCGCGTGCGCTTCCAGCACGTCCCCGATCGGCGTCGAGGTACCGTGTGCGTTGACGTAGCCGATATCTGCGGCCTGCAACCGGGCGTCGTGCAGCGCGTTCTTCATCACCCGGAAGCCGCCTTCGTGCTCGGGCGCGGGCTGCGTGATGTGGTAGGCGTCGCCGCTCATGCCGTAGCCAACCAGCTCGGCGAGAATCGGAGCGCCGCGTTGCCGGGCGAACTCCAGATCTTCCAGGATGAGGATTCCCGCCCCTTCGCCGATGACGAAGCCGTCCCGAGCGGCGTCCCAGGGGCGGCTGGCCTTCTCGGGCTCGTCATTGCGGGTGGAGAGCGCGCGCATGGCGGCAAAACCACCGACGCCCATGGGCGTAATCGCCGCCTCCGCTCCCCCGGCGATCATGACTTCCGCATCGCCGCGCTGGATGATCTTGAGCGAATCCCCGATCGAGTGTGCGCTGGTGGTGCAGGCGGTCGCGGTCGCCTCGTTTGGCCCCTTCGCTCCAAAGCGCATGGAGACGTGCCCCGCCGCAAGATTCACAATCGCTGCGGGAATAAAAAACGGAGAGATTTTGCGCGGGCCACCTTCCAGAAGGGCGCGGTGTTCGCGCTCGATTACGTCGAATCCACCGATACCGGAGCCGATGTGCACGCCCACGCGTTCGGCGATTTCCGACGCGACTTGCAAGCCGCTCATCTTCATCGCTTCGTCGGAGGCGGCCAGTGCGAAGTAGATGAAGCGGCCCATCTTCTTCACTTCTTTCTTTTCGACGAAGTTCAGCGGGTCGAAGTTCTTCACCTCGGCGGCAATCTGACAGGCATGGGCGGAGGCGTCGAATTGGGTGATGCGTCCCACTCCGCTCTTGCCCGCGAGCAGGTTCTTCCACACTTCGTCCGTGGTATTGCCGACGCCACAAACCAGGCCGATTCCGGTTACTACGACCCTTCTTGACAAACCTACTTACCGCCTTTCGCGTGCTTGCCGATGTAGTCGATGGCATCCTGCACGGTGCGGATCTTCTCGGCGTCTTCGTCGGGAATCTCGATGTCGAAGGCCTCTTCGAAGGCCATCACGAGTTCGACGGTGTCGAGCGAGTCCGCTCCCAGGTCGTCCACGAACGACGCGTTGGTGGTGACTTCGCCCTCGTCGACTCCGAGCTGTTCGACAATGATCTGCTTTACTTTTTCGTCAACGGCTGCCATTAGTTCTCCTTGCTGGCTGCGCCCGGGCGCTGCCTTTGAATCAAATTGGCTACTTGCCGACCCTGGAATGCTTTTCGAGGTAGTCGGTGGCATCCTGCACGGTACGAATCTTTTCGGCAGCCTCGTCAGGGATCTCGAGGTCGAAGGCTTCTTCGAGAGCCATCACCAATTCGACCGTGTCGAGTGAATCCGCGCCCAGATCGTCCACAAACGACGCGCTGGATGTGACATCAGCCTCTTCCACGCCTAACTGCTCGGAGATAATCTGCTTTACTTTCTCAACGATTTCCTTCGTTTTGTCGCTGGTTGCCATGGGAGGGCCCTCCGGCCATGAATACTTCGATGGGAACGAGTAGTCTAATTGTCCGAATGAATTTGTGTAAAGAAAGCGCGGGCAGTTTTCGAGCCCGATCAGGTCGGCGACCTTCCCTCGGCTCTGTTCGATGCCTCCAGCATCCTAATCGGTGCTGCGGAAAAGGGTCAACGCTGAGAGCCAGCGTTCACCTGCTGGAGAATTCGTCCCGCAGCCGGGTTTGCCGGCTGGTCATGGGAATCTCCTGTCCTCCAATGAAGACGCGCTTCACGTCGGTCTTCACGTCCAGAGGGTCGCCATTTGCGACCACGATGTTCGCGGTTTTCCCGACATCGAGCGAACCCAGCTGCTCAACGACGCCCCAGATTTCCGCGGCGTTCAGCGTGATGGCCTTTAGAGCCTCGTCGTAGGGCAGCCCGAAGCCAGTGGCAAATCCCGCCTGGTAGGGCAAGTTGCGCGCGTTGTGCGCGTCGAAGGAGGCAAAAGCGATTTTCACGCCGCGCTTGTAGAGTTCGGCAGGAAGACTGTAGACGGCATCGAAACGCTCGTCGTCTTTGGGCGTTTCATAAATCGGCCCTACGATGACAGGGGTCTTCAGTCCGGCCACGTAGTCCAGCACCGGACGCGCATGACTGAGGTGATTCAGGACAAGCTTGAGATTGAACTCCTGGGCGAGGCGAACGGCGCTTTCCAGGTCGCTCGGTCCTTCGGCGGCGAGCACGACCGGCTTTTTCCCGTGCAGGTAGGGCAAGAGCGCCTCCAGCTTCAGGTCGCGCTTGGGGGCCGCGGGTTCAGGCTTCTGGTCGCGGATTGCATCCGCCTTTTTCTTCTGGTAGTCCTTGCTGTGCTGTTCGTAGTCCTGAGCATCGAGGAACGCCTGGCGCAACTGGGCCGCCATGCCCATGCGGGTTTCGGGAAATTTGCGCTTTTCCCAGGATTCGTTGCGCCGTTGCCCTCCGGTGAAGTTCAGGGGCAGGGCGACATCGCGCAGGAGCAACATCTCGGAAGCGGAGGCTCCGGCCAGCTGGATGAACGAATCCTGGCCGGGCAGGGTGTCCCGACTATCGGGGGCCACGATGGCGTTGGTCACCCCGTTCAGACGGGTCACAGAAATCAATTCGGATTCCGCGTGGAAGGCGTCGTAGACGTGCATGTGGGGCATGATCTCGTCGCTGAGTTCGATCAGGTCGTTGGTGCTCTCTTCGGCGGAAATCTCGGTGAGCCCGAGCGATGTTTCCGAATCGATGAGGCCGGGATAAACCGTCATGCCGGTGACGTCGACCAGCTTCCCATCGCTAGGAACTTTGACTGAACCCGCGGATCCGAGGCCTGTGATCTTGCCGCCTTCCATCACGAGGACGCCGTTTTCGATGACGCCGTGGGAGACGGTGAGGAGTTTGCCGCCTTTGAGGACAATGGGTTTCTGCTGGGCAGCAGACCGGGCCGAGCAGGCAAGGATGACTGCCGCTGTGGCCAGGGAGGCGATCCGGAAGCGCTTGACGGAGCACTGAGAACCGGCAGCGGAGAGCTGTTTTCTCATTGGCCCTCCCGGTAGTGCGGCATGCCGTAGCTGGGAAGCGAACGATCAAAGTAGACGTCACCGTCGATGAGAACTTTGCTGGGAACCGCAGAACTCGACAACGGGTATCCGTCCCAGAGGACCAGATCTGCATCCTTGCCGACCTCGATCGAACCGACGCGATCGTCGACGCCGATGATCCAGGCCGGGTTGAGCGTGATCATCCTGAGCGCCTCATCCTCGCTGGCCCCGCCGTAACGCATCGTCTTGGCAGCTTCCTGATTCAGGCGCCGGGCGAAATCGTCGGAGTCGCTCTTGATCGCGACGCGCACGCCTTTGCGCATGGCCATGACCGCGTTCCAGGGGATCGCATCCCAGGCTTCCTGCTTGAATCCCCACCAATCGGCGAAGGTGGCGATGCCGATGTTTTCCGCGGCCAGCTTTTCGGGAACCTTGTAGGCTTCGAGGGCATGATGGAAGGCGCGAATCTTGTATCCGAATTCCTTGGCGATGGCGATTTCAGTGAGGAACTCGTCGGCGCGATAGCAGTGGATCTGGACGAGGAGTTTGCCGCGCAGAACGTCGGCGAGGGCTTCGAGCTTGAGGTCCCGCTTGGGCGGGGAAGCATCTTTGTCGCCCCGCTGGAGCTTGGCGTTGTAGTCGTCCCAGGACCGCATGTAGTCCTGGGCCTGCACGAAAGCATCCCGCTGCACGGCGAAGTTCCCCATGCGGGTGGAGGGGAGTTCATTGCGGCTGCCGTAGACGCGCTTGGGATTCTCGCCGCTGGCGAACTTGATCGAGCGCGGCGCGCCCGGGAACAGCATCGCGTCACGGCTGGCGCCGTACTTGTGCTTGATCACGACTGCCTGCCCGCCAATCATGTTGGCGGAGCCATGCAGGAGCAGCGAAGTGGTGACGCCGCCGGCCAGGGCGCGGTAGATGGCCTTGTCCTGGTAGTCGAAGGCGTCCTGCATCATCATCTGCGGAGTGACCGGGCTGGTGGCTTCGTTGACGTCGTCGTCGAGCGCGAGGTGGGAGTGCGAGTCGATGATGCCCGGCGTCAGGTACTTCCCGCCCGCATCGATCACGGCGGCCCCGGCGGGAGCGCTGACGGTCTCGCCCACCGCAGCGATCTTTCCGTCCTTGATATAGACGGCGCCTCTTTTCAGATCCCCGTGGGTGACGGTCATCACGAAGGCATTCTTGATGACCAGGTCGTTGTGCGGGGCGGCGGGAGGCTGCTCGCCAGCGGCGGCGAGGAAGAGCACGATGGGGAGCAGCAAGCAGGGGAAGGGCATCCATTTGGTCGTGGCACGACTCATTCGGCGATCTCCTGCGGTTCTTGGCCTGTCCGGAGCGAGGAGCGATTTTAGGCGCGCGGTTCGCGGAGGTCAATGCGGGTGGCGGGCAGCCGAGCGTTCCCCCTTGCCAGCGCTCGGGCAAAAGCCCGACACTCGGAGGCATGCGCGCTGTGATTCAGAGGGTGAGCCGGGCGAAGGTGACGGTCGAGGGCGTAGTGACGGGAGAGATCCGCCAGGGGCTGCTGGTGCTGCTGGGCGTCGGGCAGGGGGACACGAAGGCGGACGCCGACTATCTGGCCGAGAAGACGGCCGGGCTGCGGATCTTCGAGGACGCCGAGGGCAAAATGAACCGTTCGGTGGCAGACGTGGAAGGCGGGGTGCTGGTGGTCTCCCAGTTCACGCTCTATGGCGATGCGCGGAAGGGGAGGCGCCCGTCGTTTGCTGGAGCCGCTCCGCCGGCCGCTGCCCGGCAACTCTACGAGCATTTTGCCGGGTGCGTGCGCGAGGCGGGTCTGCGCTGCGAGACAGGACGGTTTCAGGAAAAGATGCAGGTGGAGCTGGTCAATGAGGGGCCGGTAACCATATTGCTGGACTCGGGGAGAAATTTCTAGAACGAGCCCGAGGGGTCCTGCCATCCGCATGCCCGGGCGTTGGCCGGATCGACTGCAACCGCAAACGCCGGACGATCGACGCCCTGCTGTGCACGGCGGCATCCCCTGCCCCCCGCACGTTCCTTCGGAAACGGGTGGGGGCCGCCGCGGACGGTGTCACCCGGGCCTCCGCTTGGGAGGTTCAGGAAAAGAGTTCGGGAAAAGCGTCCACCTGGGCTCGTCGGGAACCGATTGGCCAGGGTAGAACGGCGGCCACCGAATGCGATGCAGCCGTCGAGGAGTGCGTTCTTTTTGGCGGGACCGCGGACCGTTCAGGCGACCACGTCGGCAACCCGGGCCGCATCCACGCTGGCGCGCACGTCGTGCGTGCGAATGACGTGGACACCTTTCAGGATGGCTACCGTTTCGGTTGCGACGGTGCCGTAGATGCGATCGGCCAGCGCGGCGTCTTTACCCGCGCTTTTCAGCATTCTGCCGATGAACGACTTGCGCGAAACGCCCGCCAGCAACGGATAGCGGAGCTGATGGAACTCGTCGAGGCGGCGCAACAGGGGATAGTTCTCCTCGAAGTTCTTGCCAAAGCCGAACCCTGGATCAAGCACCATTCGTTCCCGCTTCACGCCCGCCATGGTGGCCGCGTCCGCCCAGTCGCGCAGTTCGCGCTTCACCAGGACCACGACGTCGGCCACCGGCGGCAGCTCGCGCCACTCCTCAGGGCGCCCGCGCATGTGCATGAGCACGGCTCCGCACTTGAGTTCGGCGACGGTTTTCGCCATCTTCGGATCCCACCGGAAAGCGCTGACGTCGTTGACGATCTCCGCTCCGGCCTCGATTGCGGCACGGGCGACACCCGCTTTGTAGGTATCGACTGAGATCACTGCCGCCGGGCGCTTGCGCTTGAGCCGGGCGATGACCGGGAGGATGCGCTCGCATTCTTCCGCCTCACCGACGGGCTTGGCCGACTCGCTGCCTTTGGCCGGCGAAGCTACCCTGGCGCCGGGGCGTGTGGACTCACCCCCGACGTCGATGATATCGGCCCCTTCATCGAGCAGGCGCAAGCCGTGTTCAAGAGCTTTTTCAGGGTTGAGAAACTGGCCGCCGTCGGAAAAAGAGTCCGGGGTGACGTTGAGAATCCCCATCACCAGGGTGCGCTTGCCAAGGGGAAGCACCCGCGACCCGATATTCCAGTCGAAAACCGAACGCATCGAAGCGATTCTAAATCAGGCTGCCAGCCGGATGACCAAGCGCCAACCGCCGGCGCAAACCGCGGGTTTTCGATCGGGATCAATCGAATCGATGGCGCGAGGTTCAATGCTAGAATCTGCTTGGCATCACGATGCGCCGGTTTCCTGCTCGCGCCCTTCTTTTGGGTTGGCTGTGTCTGCTGCTGGCAAGTCAGCTGCAGGCAGTCAAGCGCCGGCCCCTGCCCGCCCGGATCGCAGTGATCCTCGCCGATCCAGAGTTGGCTCGCGGCTTCTGGGGTATCGAAATCGTCTCGCTGCGCACCGGCAAAGTCCTCTACTCGCAGAACTCGGACAAGCTCCTCACGCCAGCTTCCAACACCAAGCTGTTTACCACCGCAGCAGCTCTGGCACTGATCGGGCCGGACTACAAGTTCCGAACCTCGGTGGAATCGACCGGGCTGCTCGACAAACACGGGCGGCTCAGCGGCGACCTTCTGCTGGTGGGACGAGGCGATCCGAACCTTTCCGGGCGGGAACTGCCCTACGATTTGCGCACGCAGCGCAATGATCACCCCATAAAAGTGCTGGAGAATCTGGCCGACAGCCTGGTGCAAAAAGGCGTGAAATATGTGGATGGCGACCTGATCGCCGACGATTCCTATTTCGCCTTTGAGCGTTACGGGGAAGGTTGGAGCCAGGACGATCTGGTATGGGGCGACGGCGCGCCCGTATCAGCGCTGACGATCAACGACAATGTCGTCTTCGTCAATATTCTGCCGGCGGACCGCACCGGAGAACGCGCGTTTGTCAGCGTCATTCCGTTCGCCGACTATTACCACGTCGATAACCGGATCATCACGACCCCGGTGGGGACAGCGCGCCGGATCTTCTTCAACCGTGAGCCCGGTTCCACTGCCCTGACGCTATGGGGTGAAATGCCGATTGATGACCAGGGCGCCAATCAGGCGCTCGCCATCGAAGATCCGGCAGCTTTCGCGTCGGAGCTGTTCCGCAGCCTTCTGGAAAAACGGGGGATTACCATCTATGGCAGCGACCGCGCGCACCACACCGAGCTCGCGCGATTGTCGACCTTCAGCGTGACGGCCACCGCGGAAGCGCGCGGTGGGGGCACGGATCCTTCGCGCCCCCTGCCCCCTGACCGGGCCCTGGTGTTGGCCAGCTACGAATCGAAACCGTTGATCGAAGACATTCGCGTGATCAACAAGGTGAGCCAGAATCTGCACGCCGAGATCCTGCTGCGGCTTCTGGGCCGCGAGAAGGGCAACGCCGCCACGGTCGAGAGCGGTCTCGAGGTGGTGCGAGGATTTTTGAACAAGGCGGTCGTGCCGCCCGATGAGTACGTGCTCTATGACGGATCCGGTCTGTCCCGACAGAATCTGGTGACCCCGCACGCGGTCGTCTCGCTGCTCGATTACGCAGCCCGACAGCCCTGGGGCAAGGCCTTTCGCGACACGTTTCCCATGGCGGGCATCGACGGGTCGCTCGCCGAACGGCTGAAGGGTACCGTCGCCCAAGGGCGGGTTGCGGGCAAGACCGGTTCTCTGGGCGGGGTCAAGACGCTTTCCGGCTATGCCACCACCAATCACGGAGATGAGATCGTGTTCTCCATTCTTTCGAACAATCTGAACGCGCCCATCAAGAAGGTGACCGATGCCATCGATGCGATCGTCGAGGCGGTGGTCGATGACGACGCGGCACGAAAACCGCGCTAGCCTGGCAGGATCACACTGATTTCATTTGCGGGTTACCGGCGAGCGCGATCCTCACAGCGGTCGCCGCGCGGCCTTGCGCCGGCGAACGGCCCCGGCCGTAGCGGGCCCGGTACCGGTGGGAGGTTTCTTCATCCCGTTCAGCAAGTCTCTCAGCACCACGGCGTTGTTGTGCTCTTCGTTGTTGGACGCATAAAGCAACGTGAGCCGCTTCGGTCGTTCGGACCAGCGATAGAGTTCCTGCAGTTGTTCGGAAGCTTCCGGGCGGGACAACTCCTTCAGATATCGCTTGCGGAATGCCGCCCATGCCTGGGGGTAGGCGTGAAACCAGTGCCGCAGCTCATCGGAAGGCGCGAGTTCCTTGAGCCAGGCATCGAGGGCGGTGTCTTGCTTGGTCATGCCACGAGGCCACAGACGGTCGACCAAGACCCGTGTCCCGTCAGCCCGGGAGGGCTTTTCGTAAACTCGCTTGACCACGATGGGCATGCCATTGCTCTATGATTCACGTATTGTACGTCCGAAGGAATGGCGGCGGGCGCCGCCCCAGGCTCGGGAGCTTTCGAGGACGGGAATGAAATTCTCGGAACGTGGTGTTGGTCAGGCGGCACGTCGTGCCGGCCGTCTCTTGTTCCTTTTCGCCTCCCTTGGGTTGCTCGTTTCGGCTCTGGCCTGCGAGCTCGAGCGCCGCAAGTCAGACGCGGAACTGGGCCTCAATTCCCAGCAGGCCACCGGGCGGCGAGTCTACGACCGCTATTGCGACCAGTGCCACGAGCCCTATTCTTCCCGCGGGAAGAAGGGCCCGGGCCTGAAAGGCGTCTTCAAGAAGCCGTACCTGTCCGAGAGCGGCCTGCCGGCAAACGATGACCGCGTGGGCGAAATCATCCGTTATGGGCGCAGCAAGATGCCGGCGTTCGGACGCGATCTGAGCGACCAGCAGATCCAGGACCTGTTGGTGTACCTGCATACGCTTTAGAATTGCCGCCTGGTCCGAACATGCTAGTCTCGGCCTGCAAAGAAACGGGATCATCCGCACGCGTGGCGAACGCCTCCAAATCCGATCTTTACCGGGAACTTCCCTCGATTGACGAGCTGTTGCGCAGCCCGGAAATGGCCGGAGCGATTGCTCGAGAAGGCCGCGCGCTGGTCACCGAAGCGGCGCGCGCGGTTCTCGAACATCTCCGGCAGGAGATCGCCCGTGGGCGACTCGATCGGCCGAGCGTCGATCTTGCGCTCGCGGAACTCGGTCGCCGGCTGAAAACAGAATTGCACGAATCGACGCACTGGTCTCTGCGCCCCGTCATCAACGCCACCGGCGTCATCCTGCATACCAATCTGGGACGCGCCCCGCTTGCGCGCCCCACCATCGACCACATTCGCGAGATTGCGGAAGGCTATTCCAACCTTGAGTTTGACCTTGCGACCGGCAAGCGGGGCGAGCGCGACATCCACGTCGACCGACTCTTCCAAAAGCTCGTGGGCAGTCGCTCCGCCGCCGAGAACCGAGCCCAGCCTGTCTCGACCATCGTCGTGAACAACAACGCCGCAGCCGTCTGGCTCGCTCTGAACACGCTGGCGGCGGGCGGTGAAGTCATCGTGTCGCGCGGAGAACTGGTCGAGATCGGCGGATCGTTCCGCATTCCCGACGTGATGGCGCAATCGAACGGAATTCTGCGGGAAGTGGGGACGACCAACCGCACCCGCATTGGCGACTATGAACAGGCCATCGGTCCGCAGACCCGGTGCCTGCTGCGGGTGCATCGCTCGAATTTTCAGATCACTGGGTTCACCGAACAACCGGCGCTGGAGGATCTGGTCGCACTGGCGCGCGCCCGCGAAATCCCCCTGGTGGAGGACTTGGGGAGCGGAGCCCTGATTGACCCGCCAGCGGTCGGAATTCATGGAGAAACGGGTGTCCCGGACAGTCTCCGGACCGGCGTGGATGTGGTGACCTACAGCGGCGACAAGTTGCTGGGCGGGCCGCAGGCGGGCATGCTGACCGGGCGTGCCGATCTGATTGCTCGGATGCGGTCCAATTCCCTGTTTCGCGCGCTGCGCGTGGACAAGCTCACCTACGCGGCCCTGGAAGCGACCTTGCTGGCCTACCTCAGGGGGGACCCTGATTCGGTTCCGGTCCTGGGCATGATGCGAGTCTCGCGCCAAGAGATCGAGCGCCGGGCCCGGGCGATCGCCGGCGAGCTCACTCTCCATTCGGGAATACAGGCGGACCTGATCGCCGGGGAGTCGGTGGTGGGCGGGGGGGCGGCGCCGTCGGCAGTGCTACCAACCCTTCTGGTGGCGGTCACCGTAGAGCCATGGAGCGCCGACCAGTTGCTCGCCAACCTGCGAACCTGCCAGCCACCGGTGATTGCTCGCGTGCAAGAGGGGCGGGTCGTGCTCGACCTGCGGACCGTGTTTCCGGAGCAGGATGCGGCCGTCGTGTCGGCGCTTCGCTCGCTGGCCGACCCGCGAGCATAACCGCCCGATTTGACACCAGTCGAGGGCGGTTCCGCTCGCCGTTTCTTCCCTTGTCCGACCCGTTCAACGCGGTGAAATTGTTCGGGCGCAACTCCCTCGAACAATCGGCCATCCCCGCGCAGGCTCGAAGAACTCACGCGAGTCCTTGGGGTCTTACTCGGTCAACGCGAGCTTCAACCATGATGCCGACTCCATGCTAACCTCCGGGCTCGAGCATGTTCGCCGGCGAGCGAGTCGGAATCGCCCAAGCGCCCGGGACCCGCCTGCCTGCGCGCCGGAACCGCATCGCATGAGCCGAGGCCGGTCTCGCCGGCGATCGGTTGATCGATTCGGGGGACTTCCCGCTTTCCGGAACCGCGTCGTGCTGCCCGGAGGGTCCGGGGTGTGCTAACTTTCCAGCATGATTGTTGGCACCGGCATCGACATCGCCGAGGTTCCCCGCATTCGCCAAACGATCGAACGGCACGGCGAGAGATTCCTGAAGCGCGTCTTCACCGAGGGCGAGATTCAATACTGTGAATCGAAGGCCAACCGCGTGGAACGATACGCCGCCCGATTTGCTGCCAAGGAGGCGGGCATGAAAGCGATCGGGACCGGCTGGAACCACGGCGTTCGCTGGCGTGACCTCGAGGTGGCCCGCAAGCCGGGCGGGCGTCCCACCCTGCTGCTGCATGGCAAAGCTGCGGAATTTGCGGCCAAACTGGGCGCAACCAACATTGCCCTCTCGCTCACGCACACCGCCGAACAGGCGATGGCCCAGGTGATTCTCGAAAGCTGACGGCTTTCGTTCTGCTAGACTTACGCCTCCAGAACGTAGACTCATGGCGATCATTCCTTCTCCCTCCTTGACCTGTTCCACTCCCACCAGGACCCCGGAACGCACCTTGCTTTCCGGCATCGGACTGAGCAGTTTCGCCGCCCTGCTGCTCGAACTGGGCCTCACGCGTTTGTTCTCGGTCGTGTTGTTCTATCACTTCGCCTTCCTGGCAATTTCGATCGCCCTGCTGGGCCTGGGTGCAGGAGGGGTGTTTGCTTATCTGCGCCGCAGGAAACTTGCGAACGTCGAAACCCGGAAGCTGGCGGCCAGGCTGTGCTGCGCCAACGCCGTGGCCATTGCCGGGGTGCTCGAAATCGTCCTGCACGTTCCCGTGTCGCTCGAATTGTCGTGGACTAACCTGCTCAAGCTGACCGTGTTGTATCTGTCTGCCGCGCTGCCCTTCTTTCTGACTGGCCTGTTGTTTTCGGTGGTGTTCGCGCGCGAACCGAAAACCATCACCCGCCTGTATGGCGCAGACCTTCTGGGCGGGGCGCTGGCCTGCCTGGCCATTGTCCCCCTTTTGAACTGGATTGGCGGTCCCAATGCCATCCTGTTCGCCGGCATGACGATGGCGCTGGCCGGAACCATCTGGGCAGGTTCGTCAGGTGAGCGCAAGACCGGGGGGGCGCTCGCCGCCGGCCTGCTGGTGTTGATCGGCGCCAACTATTCCGGGCGTTTGATCGACGTGATCTATGCCAAGGGCGTGTTTCGCGACAAGTCGTGGGTGGAGTTCGCGCGCTGGAATGCCATCTCGCGCGTCGAAGTGGACCGCCTGAGAGACAACGGGAAGGCGATCGTGATCGATGCCGACGCCTCCACCTATCTGATGAACGCCGACCCGCATCGAGGGCAGGGCGCAGAGTGGCAGAACAACCTCATGTCGGCACCCCCGGCGTTGGCCAATGTCCTGCGGCCGCGCGGGGACTTCGCGATCATCGGGCCGGGAGGAGGGGTGGACGTTTTGCGCGCGCTTGCCAGCGGCAGTCCGAGCGTCACCGGGATCGAGATCAATCCGATCATCGCAAACGCGATCATGCGCGGCCGTTATGCCGACTACTCGTATCACCTGTATCAGCAGCCCGAAGTGCACCTGCATGTCACCGACGGCCGTTCGTTTGTGCGCAACGCACACCAGCTCTTCGACGTCGTGCAGATGACGTTGGTCGACACCTGGGCCTCCACAGCGGCCGGAGCTTTTGCCCTGAGCGAAAACAGCCTGTACACCGTCGACGCGTTCCGGGAGTATTTCGAACATCTCAAACCCGATGGGCTGATCGCGGTCACGCGCTGGGAGTTCCAGCAACCTCGCGAGGCGCTCCGCGTGGTGTCGGTAGGGACCGAGGCGCTGCACCAGCTGGGCGTGGCCAATCCTTCCCGCCATTTCATGGTGGTCTCAGAGGGCGACCTGGACGAAGACGGAATCCCAGTGGTGGTCCTTGCCAAGAAGAGCCCCTTCACCAAAGCGGAGGAAGACGCTGTCCGCGCCCACCTCGAAACCCACCCGGCGCTGGTTGCCTTGTACATGCCTTCCCAGCCGGGTGAGAATCCGTTTTCCGCGCTGATCGCCCGCAACGATCCCCAAGCGTTTGCGCGTGACTACGCGTATAACGTTGCGCCGGTCGACGACAACGCCCCCTTCTTCTTCTTCACGCTCAAGACCGATCAGATTCTTCACGACGGAGGCCTCGAGCGCGCTATCGACTGGAAAGTAAACCTCGGCGTGGTGGTGCTGGGCATGGTGTTTGTGATCTCTCTGATCGCGGTGTTCGCATTCCTGCTGGTGCCCATGGTGCTGGTTGGAGGCCGAGGACAGCGCGCCCTGCCGCTGCTCTATTTCATCGCCGTGGGGCTGGGCTACATGCTGGTGGAGATCGCATTCATTCAGAGGTTCGTGCTCTTCCTCGGGCATCCCACCTACGCCCTGACCGTGGTCATTTTCCTGCTGCTGCTCTCGAGTGGAGCGGGCAGTCTGCTGTCCCGGCGCTGGTTGTCGCAAACCGGACGCGCCTGGATCCCGCTCGTGTTTCTGATGGCGGCCATCGCCGCCTACACCTGGGGACTCTCCGGACTGTTGTCCGGGCTGATCGGCTTGCCATTCCCGGTGAAGCTGGGGGTGAGCGCGGCCGTGCTGGTCCCGCTCGGACTGGCCATGGGAACGCCCTTTCCCACCGGGTTGCGGGCACTGGCCGGCATCGCCGGCAGCGAGTTGCCGGCCTCGGAATTGGGGGAGCCGGCGAACACGGCCGACAGCGCGGTGGAGTGGGCCTGGGCGATGAACGCGGCGGCCAGCGTGCTGGGATCGGTTCTGGCCATGGTGATCGCGATTCACTTCGGGTTGAACGTCACCCTGGCGTGCGGCGGAGTGGCGTATGGGCTGGCGCTGGCTCTGCTTCCCGCTTTCGCGCCGCGCTCGGCCTGACGTGGAGTCGCCGCCTTGCCTCTGCTATGATCAGCGAAATTCCGCTGCCGTAAGCGGAGAGGTGACGATGGGGTTGCTCAAGTCCGAGGGCCAGACACCGGGTCGATTGGGGCGGGGGGCATGTGCCTAGCCAGAAGCAGTTGAGGTGGTCCCAACTGCGGGTCGGCCTAACGGTGCTCGTCGCCAGCATCACGCTTGCCGTGCTGATTTTCCTGATGAGCGGCACGACCGGCCTGTTTACTCCCAAGATCACCCTCAAATCATATTTCCAAAATGCCGGTGGAGTTAGGAACGGTGCGCCCGTACGTCTGCAAGGAGTGGATGTCGGAAATATCACGGGGGTGCGCGTGGTTGCAGGTAAACCGCTGACCCCCGTGGAAGTCACCATGCGGGTCACCACGAAGTATCAAGCCAGTCTGCACAAGGACTCCGTCACCTCTCTCAGCACGGCCGGCGTCCTGGGTGAGACCTACATCGATATCGACAGTTCGCACGCAACCGGTCCGATGGCCCGGGATGGCGACACGCTTGCCACTCGCGAGACTCCGGACCTTCAGGACGTGGTCCGGGCCAGCCAGGGTACCCTGCAAAATCTGGACGCGCTGCTCAAGCGGACCGACCGCATCCTGGCGTATGTGGAAAGCGGACAGGGGTCGATCGGCAAACTGGTGTACGACCCCACGCTCTACAACCGCTTTGCGGAAACCGTGAACGAGTTCAAGGGCATCGTCGACCAGATCCGCAACGGTGAAGGCAGCCTGGGAAAGTTGGTGTCCAATGACGAGGCCTACAACAAGGCCATGGCAGCCGTGGATAAGGTCAACGCCATCGTCGACGACCTCCAGCAAGGCAAGGGTACGGCGGGCAAGTTCCTGAAAGATCCTGCCCTCTACAACAACGCCAATGACGCGATCGCCAACGTGAAGAAGTTGACCGACGACATCAACGCGGGCAAGGGAGCGATTGGAAAATTGACCAAGGACGAAGCGCTCGCACAGAAACTCGACAGCACCATCACCAAGCTCTCGGCGCTGACCAGCCGGCTGGAAGCCGGCGAGGGTACGGCGGGCATGTTGTTCAAGGATCCGTCGCTCTACAACAACGCCGACCAGATGCTGGTCGAGACCCGCCAGTTGGTGAAGTCGATCCGGGAAGATCCCAAGAAGTATCTGACCTTCAGAGTTCGGGTGTTCTGACCTGCGGGCGGCGTCCCCGAGGGGCGAGAAGCCCGATTCAGATCAGACCGCTGTCGTCTCGTTACCGACAGATTTGAACTGGGGTCGAAGCTGACCGTATACTTGTCGCCCGCCATGAAGGTTGTCGTGATCATCCCCGCAGCGGGCCTCGGAACGCGCATGGCTGCGGCCGGCGGTGCCAAGAACAGGAAGCCGGCTCCCTCCAAACAGTTCACCGAGCTGGGCGGCACGCCGATCCTGATTCACACCCTCCGCAAGTTTCGCGCCAGCCCGCGGGTTGCGGAAATTTTCGTCGCCTTGCGCAAAGACGAGATTTCTGGATTCCGAGAGCGTCTCGAAACCGAGGGCCAAGACATCCTGCAGAAGAAGGTGGAACTGGTGGAGGGGGGCGAGCATCGTCAGCACTCGGTTGCGAACGCGCTGGCTGCCATCTCGGCAGCGCCCGACGATGTGATCCTGGTGCATGATGCGGTTCGTCCGTTTGTGACCGGGGAAATTATCGACGAAGTGATCGAGGGCGCGCGCAAGCATGGCGCCGCCATTGCGGGCATGCCGGCGGTCGATACCGTGAAGCAGGTTGAGCGCACCTCCGATGGCGCCCTGATCACCGCGACCGTTCCCCGCGAACGAGTCGTCATGGCGCAGACTCCGCAGGGATTCCGATACGACGTTCTCAAGAAGGCATTCGACGAAGCCGCCGCAGATGGGTTCATCGGGACCGACGAAGCCTCGCTGGTCGAACGGTCCGGACACGAGGTAGCCGTCGTCATGGGGTCCCCGCGAAACCTGAAGATCACGACTCCGTCGGACATGGAACTCGCCGAATTTTACTTGCGCCACTAGGCGCAGGAACCGGGAGGCCCACACTTGCAACCCGCAACCCGCATCGGCTTCGGATGGGACTCTCACGAGTTCCGGAGCGGGATCCCCCTCAAGATGGGCGGCGTGACGATCCCTCACTCTAAGGGTTTAGGCGGACACTCCGACGGAGACGTTTTGCTGCACGCCATTACCGACGCGCTGCTGGGGGCGTTGGGGGAGCCCGACATCGGTTCGCTGTTTCCGCCCACCGATCCGCAATGGAAGGGCGCCGACTCCGTGGTGTTTCTGCAAGAGGCGCTGCGCCGGGTACGCGATGCAGGCTATGCCATCGGCAACGTGGATTCTTCCCTGATTCTGCTGGCGCCGAAGATCGGGCCCCACGCCAGTGCGATTCGAGCGCGCGTCGCGGAACTGTTGGGCCTGGCCAAGGACCGTGTCGGCATCAAGGCGAAGACGCCGGAAGGGATCGGGACAGACAACGCGGCCATTGCAAATGCAGTCGTGCTGCTCGAAAGACTGCCCGCTACGGCAAAGAAATCGGCTCCGGCAAAAGGCGGGGAGGGAAAGACTGCTCCCCGGAAGTAGGGGCACTGGCCCTGAAACGAGCCCCTGAGTCCTGCCCGGCTTTCATTGGGCGCGGCCGTTTTTCGCGGGCTTTAAAGCTGGAAAGGGGTCAGAACGCGTTGGACTCTCCCACGGGCTCGTGGTGGCGCGCCTGGGCCGCCTTGACCAGGGCGCTGAAGATGGCGCGGGAAGCAGCATCGTCGTCGATGGAGCGCTCCGGATGCCATTGCACCGCGAGCACAAAGTGGTCCGGTGATGTTCCCTCGATGGCCTCGACAATGCCGTCCTCCGGGCAGCGTGCTCCCACGGTCAACCCCTCGCCAACCATATCGGCAGACTGGTGGTGGCTGGAATTGACCGACAGTTGGGTGAGGGCAGCGCCCGTTTCACCGACCACCTGGGCGAGCTTGGAGTTCAAAGCCACCGCCACGGTATGCGCAACCGCAACTTTGCGTCCGGCCTCGTGGTTGATCGGCGATTCAATATGCTGCACCAGCGACCCTTTCCGATACACATTCAGAATCTGCAAACCGTAGCAGATCCCGAGCACCGGCTTGCGCTGCCGGTACGCATCCTCGAGCAGAAGTTCATCGACGAAGTCCCGTTTCGCATCCGCGTCCGCGGTCTTCGGATCGCGCGCTGTGCCGTATTTCGCCGGATCCACATCGGCACGACTGCCGGGCAGAAGCACCCCATCGCAACCCTCAATCCTTTTCACTAACGCAGCGGGCTTTTCATCCAGCGGGATCCGCACAGGGTTGCCCCCGGCCAGCGCAACGGCCCGCTCGTATTGCGGCAGGGCGCGGCCCGCATAGTCGGGGTCGCCGGAGTGAGGCACGGGAATGGCAATACGTGGTCGCACCGCTTCGATTGTACCGTGGGAGAATCGGATGACGAATTTCCCGGCCGGCCAAGGCGGGATGCAGGGGGGCCCATGGTCCACCACCGCTCAGCTATCGGCTTGCCCGCGCGATGCCCGCCGGGGCCTTCGATTGCCGGTAATGACGAATCTCCATCGCCAGGGAAAGCACCAGCACGATCGAACCCGCCACGACCGCGGCCGGAAGCGCGACGCCGCGATAGGCGAAGCGCATGTCAGGACTGGCGCCATGAACCCTGGCCACCATCACCATCCCTACGATCGAGAGCAGCAGAACGACGGCAAACGACAGCAAGCTGACCAGAAACGTCACGAAAAGCACCCGCGCCGGAATGATGTACCAGCGGGGTTTACGGGGATTCGACCGGGACAACATACGCGCTTAGAGTACACCCGGGCGGAGGGCGCCGGCGGCGGTCGGCCATGGCCAGTGCGCTACAATGACCTCTATGTCGCACGCAGCCCAGGCGCTGACTCGAACCCCGGCGGAGGTGGTCCGCCAGACCCCCGTCTCGCAGGCGTCCAACGGCATTTGCTATGCCACTTCGGGCGAAGTCACGATTTCAGAAGCCGACCTGGAACGGATGATCGCCGCGGTACCGCGCGCCGCGGCCGCCGCCCTGGAGCGCAAGGCGTACTACTTTGTTCCGCTCACCGTCAGCCAGGGCGAGGACACCGTCATCGCCGACCGCTACGACGTCGTTCTGAGCGACAGCGCGGTCTGCCATCGCAATCTGAATCTTGGGGATGCCCAGTGCGTATTCATCTCCACCCGCCTGATGGACGACAAGTTTTCGGTGGCGTTTGAGTTCTACATCAACGTCGGGCACGCGATCGTGGACCGGATCGGCGTGTCCCAGGTTTTCGCTGACCTGGCCTGGAAACAGGTGGACGCCGGCGTCCGCGGCGAGACCTCGCTCGATGCCTGGGATGCTCGCAAGGCTGCCACCAGCCCCGGTCCCGACACCGAGAAATACAAGAACGAATACTTCGCGGCAGCGTTTGCCGATGCCATCTCGATCTACCTGCTGTCGCTCTATCTGGATGTTGATTACTACGATTTGCGCGAGCGCGACTATCCTTTGCTCGCGCCCACGCCGCTGGCAGAACGGTTGCGCCAGATTGCCGAGCTGTTTCCGCCGAATCCGGGATTCGAGTTCGCGGTTTATTACAAGCGGCGGACCTAGGATTCTCGCCCGGATCTCGGCCGCTCTCACCCCCCTGCCGGAAGCGGGCTGTCTCTTGCGAGCGGGTGGTCGCTTCTTGGCATTGCGCCTGCGCTCAACTATCCTCTATCAGCCTTCGTGACTTTACCGAGAAGCGCCGTAAAGTGCATGTGTGTGTGATGACTGTCCGCTCTTTCGCCAAGATCAATCTCGGCCTGCGTATCGGAGCCCGGCGCGCTGACGGCTTCCACGACTTGCGCACCGTCTACCAGACGATCGCTTTGCATGACGTCCTGCGTATCAAGATCGTGCGCGGCACCGGCGTCGAAATTCGATGTGCCGATCGACGCGTACCCACGGACGAGACCAACACCTGCCATCGCATCATCGCGAAGGGCATGGCGGCGCTCCAGGGAAAAGGCAGAGTCATCGTCGAAATCGAAAAGCGACTGCCGGTCCAGGGCGGCCTCGGGGGTGCCTCAGGCAACGCGGCGGCGGCTTGGGTGGCGCTGGAACGCGCGCTTGGCAAGCAGCTGCCCGGGCCGGAGCGGCTGCGGATGGCCGCCGAGGTTGGCTCGGACTTGCCGCTGTTTTTCATTGGGGGAACGGTGCTGGGCGTGGGGCGCGGCGAGGAGGTGTATCCATTGTCTGACCTGCCGGCGACTCCCTGTGTGATTGCTGCCCCCGAGATCGGAGTCTCTACGCCCCAGGCATTCGCAGACTGGGATGGCCGCCTGGCGCGGGCCGAAGACGCTAGCGAGCTGCGCTCGACCCGGGCCAGGCAGCACGCCCGTACCCAGCGGGTGCGCGGCGGCGCAAAATTGACGGCCGTCGACCCCTCCGATAGAATGGTGGAGCTTGGTCGTATGGTTTCCTCGTGGCTGAGCGGCGTTCCTCAGAAGAAAATCTCTGGAGGGCGTTTATCCGGTGTCCCTGCAGGCGGCAGGGGCCGGGCCGAGACCCTGCTTCTCGACCTCGTCCGTACCGGGATTGAAAACGACTTCGAACAGGTCGTGTTTCCTCAACATCCCGAATTACGTGACGTGAAAGGTGTGCTTGAGCGGGCCGGCGCGTTCTATGCGTCGTTGTCGGGCTCCGGATCGGCGTTGTACGGGTTCTTCCGTACCAGGGCCAAGGCGGTCCAGGCCGCAGACCGCCTGCGCCGGCAAGGTGTGCCGGCGCAGGCCACGACCACACTGCCGCGGGCGCAGTACTGGAAGAAGTTTCAAGTTTCAAGGCTCTAGTTCCGAGTGCGAAGGAAGAATCCGAAAGTTCTCCTTGAAACTCGCGGGCAGAAACTCGAAACTGTTTCTACTGGGCCGTCGACTAATGGTAGGTCAAGTGCCTTTGGAGCACTTTGTCTAGGTTCGAATCCTAGCGGCCCAGCCAGATTTCAGCGGTCGCGGGTAGTCAGTCGGAAAGTTTGCGGGTCGGCTGTGATCGCAGACGGTGACGCGTCAATCGCCGAACTCGAAACCGGAAACTTGAACACCCTGTCTACGAGAGAGCCCATGGCAACTTTAGCGACGCCGGCGGAAAAAAAAGGCCAGCAGGTGCCTGAAGAGAAGGGCGAGCGCAAACCGCGCCCGCGCGTGGACGAAAAATTCAAGATCTTCTGCGGGACTGCCAACGAGGCACTGGCCGACGAAGTCTGTCACTTTCTCGGGCTGACCCGCGGCCAGGCCACGATCACGCGTTTTAAGGACGGGGAGTGCTACGTCCAGATCCAGGAGAACGTGCGGGGGGCCGACGTGTTCGTCATGCAGCCCACCTGCCGGCCGGTGGACGAGCACTTGATGGAATTGCTTTTGATGATTGACGCACTCAAGCGAGCATCGGCGCGCCGGATCACTGCCGTGATTCCCTACTACGGCTACGCGCGCCAGGACCGCAAGGACAAGCCGCGGGTGCCGATTTCCTCAAAGCTGGTCGCGGACCTGCTGACCACCGCGGGCGCCGATCGCGCGCTGGTGGTTGATCTGCACGCGCCCCAGTTGCAGGGATTTTTCAATATCCCGGTCGATCACCTGTTCGGTTCACCCGTGCTGGTGAGCTACTTCAGGGAACTGAACCTGCCCAATCTGACGGTGGTTTCACCGGATGCCGGCGGCGTGGAGCGCGCGCGCTTCTTCGCGAAGAAGATGGACGCCGCCCTGGCCATCGTCGACAAGCGCCGCGTCGAGATGAACGTCGCGGAAGTCATGCACGTCATCGGCGACGTGAACGGCCGGAACTGCCTGGTGATCGATGACCTGATCGATACCGCCGGCACCCTGGTCAAGACCGCGGCGGCGTTGCTGGAAAATGGCGCGACCGCTGTGTATGCGTGCTGTTCTCACCCGGTGTTCTCCGACCCGGCGATTGAAAACATTTCGACCTCCGCCATCACGCAGGTGGTGGTCACCAACACCATTCCGCTGGCCGAAACCGCAAAACGGGAGCCCAAGATCAAGGTGCTCACCATCGCAGGACTGATTGGCCGCGCCATTCAGTCGATCCACGAGGAAACCTCGGTCAGCAAATTATTCATGTAGACAGGAATCGAACTTATGGCAACTGCAACCGAAACCAACTCTCTCGAAGCACAACCCCGGACCCCGGGCAACAAGAACGAGGCGCGCCGCGTGCGCCGTGGCGGCAAAATCCCTGCCGTGATTTACGGGGCGGGCAAGGACGCAGTCGCGGTGAGCGTGGATCCCCGCCAGGTTTCCCGCATTCTCGGATCCGAGACCGGGCACAACACGATTTTTGATCTGGCCTTGAGCGGCGAGCAAACCAAGGCCATGATCGTGGACTGGCAGTACGAGCCCGTAAAGGGCAAGCTGCTCCACATTGATCTGAAACGCATCGCCATGGATCAGAAGCTGGCGGTGAAGGTCCCGATCTTCCTGAAGGGCGAAGCATCGGGCGTGAAACAGCAGGGGGGTATTCTCGAGCAGATGCTGCGCGAAGTGGAAGTCGAGTGCTTGCCGGGTGACATCCCCAGCCACATCGACGCCGACGTGAGCGAGCTCGTTTTCGGCAAGGTGCTGCGTGTGTCCGACCTTCCGCACAGCGACAAGGTGAAATTCCTGACGGACGCAAACCAGCCGGTAGCGCACGTCACTTCGGTGAAAGAGGAAGTCGTGGCGACTCCGGAAGCCGCGGCTGCCGATGCGGCTGCCGGTCCGGCCGAGCCCGAAGTCATCAAGAAGGGCAAGCAGGAGACCGAGGAAGGCGCCGAAGCTGCGCCGGAAAAGGCAGAAAAGGCCGAGAAGAAAGAGAAGAAATAGAACAAATAGAAGAAGAAAGGATCGCCTTAGGCGGGCCCTTCGACGCCTTGGCTTGCGCTCGGTTGTTCAGGGCGAGCTTCGAGCCGGGTTCGCCGTGGTCATCCCGAGCCCAGCACGGGATCCCGGGCTATGAGCCACGAGCTGAGAGCGGAATGGCGTGAAACTGATCGTCGGGCTGGGAAACCCTGGTATCGAATACCAGTTCACGCCTCACAACCTGGGGTTCCTCACGATCGATCGCATCGCAGGTGATCGGAGTGTGGAGGTCAGGAACCGGCAGTGCCGGGCGTTAACGGGGCGAACCCGGATTGGGGACGAGCAGGTTCTTCTGGCCAAGCCAGAGACCTTCATGAACCTGAGCGGGCTGGCCGTGCGGGAACTGCTCGACCAATACCAGCTTCGGCCGGAAGCCGACCTGATCGTCATCTATGACGAACTCGATCTGCCGATGGGCACGATCCGGATTCGCAAGAGAGGCAGTTCGGCCGGGCACAACGGGATGGAGTCCATTATCGGCGCGCTCCAAACGCGGGAGTTTTTGCGGATCCGGCTGGGAATTGCGCCCGAAAAGAAGATTCTGAAGCCGTTTACCAAACGGCAGCTGAAGGTGGTGGACCAGGTTCTCGATACCGCCGCCGATGCAGTCAAGGTGATTTTGACCGAAGGTCCGGAGGCGGCGATGAACCGCTTCAACCGCAAGAAGGAAGAGGACGCGGATGATCCGGACCCGACCCAGTGATTTTGGAGACAAACGAATGAATCGTACCTATGAAGTGATGTTCATTGTCCGCCCCGATATGGCGGAAGAGGATCTCGACAAGCTGATTTCGACGCTTGAAACCGCGGTGTCCGGCACGGGTGGCACCGTCAAGAGCGTGGAGAAGATGGGCAAGCGCCGCCTCGCCTACACGGTGGGCCGGTTCCACGATGGCGTCTATGTCCTTTTGACGGTCGAAGGCGGGGGCGGCCTGATCCATGAACTCGAGCGCCGCCTGCGCGTCACCGAACCGGTGATCAAGTTCCTCACGGTCCGGATCGACGAGGAGCAGAAGCGCCTCGACAAGATCAAGAAGATCCGCGAGGCCCGCAAGAAGCCTGCACCCGCACCGGCGGCGACTCCGGAAGGCGGCGAGACTGCTGCCGTGACCGTCTAGAAAAATCAACGGCAGCGGGCAGCAGTGCCCGCGCCGCACCAGAGTGAAGGAGCATCATGGCTGAAGAAACCAAAGCACCCAGCGCCCCCGCGGAGTCGTCGTCCTCGCCCGCGCCCTCGGAAAGTCACGGCCACGGGCACCGCCCGGGCCCGCGTGGTCCCCGTCCCGGCGGTGGTCCGGGCGGCGGTGGCGGGCGCGAAGGCGGACGCAAGTATTTCCGGCGCAAGAAGGTCTGCAAGTTCTGTGTCGAGAAGATCGAGAGCATCAACTACAAGGATGTTCGTCTGCTCGCCCAGTTCGTCGCCGAGAGCGGGAAGATCGTTCCCCGCCGTCTGACCGGAGTTTGCACTCCGCACCAGCGCCGGCTCTCGAGCGCCATCAAGCAGGCGCGCAACATCGCGCTGTTGCCCTTTGCCGGGCGCGCCAACTAGAACTCGAGGCCGCGGCCAAGCGCCCGACACGGGGTTGAGCGGAATCCCCCGCAGCGCGTGCGAGCCGCAGCCCGGAAATCCAGAAACGGAGTCATCTCATGGAAGTCATTCTGAAAGAGGATGTACCCAAGCTCGGCTCGCGCGGCGACGTGGTGAAAGTCGCCGAGGGCTACGGGCGCAATTTCCTGCTGCCGCGCAAGCTCGCCATCGAGGCGAACTCCGCCAATAAAGCCGTCATCGATCAGATGAAGGCTGCCTCGGTCCGGCGCTCGGCGAAGGAGAAGCACGAGGCCGAGTCGCTGGCCAAGCAGTTTGAAGGACTGGCGGTGTCGTTTCAGCGCAAGTCGGGCGAGAACGAGCAACTGTTCGGGTCGGTGACCTCCAGCGACATCGCCGACGCGCTCGAGAAGAAGAGCTTTCACATCGATCGCCGCAAGATTCAGCTGCACGAGCCGCTGAAGTCCGTCGGCGAATTCGATGTGCCGGTGAAGCTCCACAAAGACGTCACGGCTCATGTGAAGGTCGTCATCGAGAAGGAAGCCGTCGAGTAAACGGCGACCGGCACGCTGGTTCGCCCCTGCTCCCACAATGGGTAGCAGGGGCGAATCTGTTTGCTGGATTGCTGAATTGACCAATTTTTTACATTTGTCGCCAACCTAGTAACAGCTATGGGCTGTTAGGAACGCTTCTGGCATGACCGGGCCCTGGTTTTACTGCTCTGCAGTCAATAACTTAGAGATTCTTTCCCTACAAGGCAAGAATCCTGCCAAACCCCTAGAATCTCTGCTCACGGTTCGGAGGCTGACTCGTCCATTACTACGCAGACCGGACGTACGACGAGGGTTTGCCGAGGATAACGGACACAGATGCCGGCCGACGCGTGGGTGGTACCAATTGCGGTTGGCGAGCGTTCCTACCCTGGCGCCAAGGGCGCGCGGGTGGATCAGGGCAGCAGAACCCAGGACCCCACATCACGGGGCCACATGACTGGGCAAAGTAGCAGCCGCATCGACGATACGATGTTGATCCGCGAGGCGCAACGCGGCAATCGCGCCGCCTTCGAGGAACTGGTTCGCCATTACGACCAAGCCGTATTGCGGCTTGCCCTGCACCTCACCGGATCCGAGCATGACGCCCAGGACATCTTCCAGGAGGCCTTCCTCAAGGCCTACAAGAACGTAGGCAGTTTTCGCTTCGAGTGCTCGTTCTACACCTGGATTTACCGCATCGTCACCAATCTCTGTCTCGATCACCTCCGCAAGCGACAGGTCCGGAAGGAAGACGCTCCCGTGGCCACCGACGCCTCCGGCGAAGAATACTCCGTCCTCGACCAGGTGCCCGATGGACGCGCCGGAGCTAACCCGGAGCGCGACCTCATGCGCCGGCAGCTCGGCGAACGCATCACCGGCGCGCTCGACAAGCTGACCCCTCGTGAACGGATGGTGTTCGAGCTGAAGCACTACCACGGGCTGAAGCTGCGCACCGTGGGCGAGATTCTGCACACGACCGAAGAGACCGCGAAGAATACGCTCTTCCGGGCCACGCAGAAGTTGCGTGGTGCGCTGGCCGACATGCGATGAGGCAATTTTTTTGGGGTAACCCCGAAAGGGAGCAATAAGGGGAGCGATGATGAAGTGCGAATGGGTACAGGAAAACATTCTGCTCTACGTTTATAACGAGCTCGCCGACGACGCTCGCTATGAGCTGGAGCAGCACATCGGGCGCTGCACAGGCTGCGCCACCGAACTGAAGGCCGCACGTGCCTTCCATGCCACCGTCTCGAACCGGCCGGTGCAGGAACCGACGCCGAACTTGCTGGCGTCCTCGCGCATGCGGTTGCAGGAAGCGCTGGAGACCACCCAGCAGGGCGGGCTCTGGCATCGGCTCACGTTCGACCCGACCCACTGGCTGCGCCAGATGCGCTTCTCCCCCGCGCTGGCCGCAGTGATTTTCCTGGTCGGCTTCGGAGGCGGGATCGGCACGATGATCAAGCTGCCTCCCCGCAGCGATGCACCCGCAACCATCAGCGAAATTTCCCAACCAGCCCCCCCTCTCGAGTCCTCCATCACCGGCATTCGCTCCGTCGTCCAGGAACCGGGCTCCAATCAGGTCCACATCAAGTACGACACCGTCCAGACCGAAGAGGCCAAGGGAAGCTTGAATGATCAGAAGATCCAGCAACTGCTCCTGTTTGCTGCCCGCAACAACTACAGCTCGGGCGTGCGCATGGATTCAGTGGATCTGCTCACCCAGAAGCCGGACCAGAAGGGCGTGCGCGAGGCGCTGATTTACGCGCTGCGCTATGACAACAATCCGGGCGTGCGGCTGAAGGCGATCGAGGGATTGGGCGCTTTTGTGAAGGACGATGTGCGCGTCCGGGACGCTGTACTGACGGCCCTGATGACCGACAACAACCAGGGCGTTCGCACCCAGGCCCTGTTGCTGCTCGAGCCCGTCAAGGCCGACGGCACGGTGCGCGCGGCCCTCCAGCACCTGGCCGAGACCGATCAGAATCAATACATCCGTTCGCAGGCGCGCACCGTAATGGCGCAGTTGCCTGAGATTGACTGAACGCAAGTTTGAAGAGCAAGAACAGAATCGGGAGCTTCGGCTCCATTGCTGAGGAGGAAAGCCAAGACTCAACGGGACCCGCTAGACCCAAAAAGTTCGGCCAAAAACGACATGTTCAAGAAGTCTTCCAGATTTGCCGGGGTGATCGTCACAGTGACCTTCCTGGCTTCGAGCGCACTTGCGCAGCAAGTGCGGGTCTATCGCGACGGCGATTCCTGGACACAAGAGATGACCGGGACACTCTCCGCCGCCAGGAATCTTCACGTCAAAGTAGATTTCGGTTCGGTTCGCGTGCAGGGCGGCTCTCAGCAGGACATCACTTACGTCATACGCACTCGTTCTTACAGTTCTGAGGAAAAGACCGCCCGGCGGGAATTTGAAAGCTACAAGATCAACGCCTCCACACGCGGAGACAGCGCCTGGGTGGAAGGCGATTGGCAGGGCGCGCGTCACCATTTGTGTTCCGGTGAGTTCGTCATCAACGTACCGCGCGACCTGGTCTTGGCCAAGCTGCAGACCTCCGGCGGTGGCATGAGCGTGACCGGGATTGCCGGCCGCGTGGAAGCCCAGAGCGGCGGCGGCAAGATTCACCTGGACGACATCGGGGGCCAGGTCTCTGCCGAGACCGGCGGCGACAGCATCGAGATCGGCACCGTCAATGGCGACCTGCACCTCCAGACCGGCGGCGGCAAGATCTATATCGCGAACGCCAAGGGGCGGGTCGAAGCCAGCACCGGAGGCGGAAACATCGTTCTGGTTTCCGGCGCTCAGGGCGCGACCCTGGAAGCCGGTGGCGGCAACATCGAAGTCAAGCAGTGCGGTGGAAGACTCAAGGTTTCGACCGGGGGCGGCAACATCGAACTCGGCGAGATCTCCGGACCCGTCGAGTTGGAGACCGGAGGCGGAAGCATTCGGCTGGGTTCCGCGAAGGGCGTTGTGCGCGCCCAGACCGGCGCAGGACGAATCGAACTGAACGGCGTGCCGTCCGCGCGGGCCGAGACCGGAGCGGGAGGAATTGTCGCAAGATTTGTTCCCACCGGTGAACACAACGATTCCCTGCTGGAAACCTCCGCGGGGGACATCGTCGTCTACCTGGCTGCCGATGTCGCAATCACCGTGCGCGCCAGCATCGATCTGGCCAACGGCCACAAGATTCTCTCCGACTTCAGCGATATTCGCGTGAGCAGCGAGGGCGGGGACTGGCCGGGCCCAAGGAGTTATACGGCTGAGGGCAAACTGAATGGTGGCGGCCCGATCTTGAAAGTGCGGACCACCACCGGGGACATCAAGTTCCTGCGTGCCAGCCGGTAGGCGGCAACAACCGAGTTCGATCGGCACACGTGGTTTTGAGATCGGGAACAATGTCAGACGGCACAGGAGGAATCGTCATGCGTCGGCCCACCCTGCTTTGCATGATCTTCATCCCTCTGCTCAGCGTGGGCGCTTTCTCGTCCCAGTGTCCGGCTTTCGAAAGGCCCGGCGGGCCCTACTCGTTCCGCCTGGCGACCGACACCGGCTTCGGGGGCGACGAGGAGAGCACGGGCGCTTACCTGGGCGTCGATATCACGGACGTGACCACCGAGCGGCTCTCGGCCCTGAAGCTGAAAGACGAGCGCGGCGTCGAGGTCACCATGGTCGACCAGGACGCTCCCGCCGGCAAAGCCGGCCTCCGGGAGCACGACGTCATCCTGACCATGAACGGGTCCAACGTCGAGAGCGGCGCGCAGCTCCGCCGCATGATCCGCGAAACGCCCCCCGGCCGCATGGTCAGTTTCGGCGTGAGCCGCGACGGCCAGCCACTCACCATCAAGGTCCAACTCGCCGACCGGCGGAAGTCGATGTCATGGAACCCCAAGGCCAAGGACTTCAAGTTCCAGATGCCGGACATGCCCAACATCCCGGATTTTGAGCTCCCGATGTCGGTTGTGGTCGTGCATTCCTCCATGCGCAGCGGCTTGATGGTGGAGAACATCACTCCGCAGCTGGGCGACTTCTTCGGGGTCAAGAACGGAAAAGGCGTGTTGATCCGCTCCGTCGAAAAAGGCAGCCGGGCGGAAAAAGCGGGATTTCGTGCGGGCGATGTCATCGTGCGCGTCAACCAGCAGGCCGTGCATGACACCAGCGATTTCAGCCACGCCCTACGCTCCAGCAGCAACGGCACGGTCACGGTTGGAATCATTCGCGAGAAAAAAGAACAGACGATCACTCTGCCGCTGCCGGATCGCAGGGACTCCGGCGACCTGTTCGAGGAGAGCTTCGATGCTCCCGAGGTCGACGCCACCGAAATGCAAATGAACCTGAGCCAAGTGCGCGAGGAGCTCGCGCAGGTTCGGCCGCAAATGCAATATGCCCTGCAGGAATCGCGCCGTGCGCTCGAAAAAATCGGGCCCGAAATCGAGCGCGCCCAGCGCGCAGCCCAGGAAGAAGTCGAGCGCCAGAGGCCCGAAATCGAGCGCGCCCTTCGTCAAGCACGGTCGGCGACTGAACAAGCCCGGCGCGAGCTTTGCAGTCGCCAGAAGGTGCTGCACGAGCACGTGCACGAAATGCAGAAGCAATTGCAGAAACAGCGCCAGGAAATCCAGAAGGAAAATCGCAAGCAGATCGAGCGCCTTCGCCATGAAATGCGCGGCGACTGGATGCCGATCTAGGCTAAAGGGCTAGGCCAGCGGGTTGCCGGAAAAGCCAACCTCAGGCGCGCCAGCGCCGAAGCCGTCTTGAGAGTTTTGGCCATACAGGCAGAGCCTGTTTCCATGGTAGAGGACGGGCTTGCCCGGTCTCGCAGGCGGCGGGCCGAGCAGTGATCCGCAGCCTTTGAAAAGCCTGGAATAGACTGCCTCGACTGACCAACGGAGGGGCCCAAGCTGCAGCCAGCCGCTAGTCGTCGGAACTTCCCTGAGCCGCAGCCTTGTAGAAAGTCGGACCCAGCAACACCCGGTTGCGCCCCCCCTGCTTGGCCGCGTACAAGCCTGCGTCGGCAGACTTCACCAGTTCGTCGCGGGTCGTTCCGTGATCCGGGAAGGTGGCGACGCCTGCGCTGATCGTCACCGGCCGGGGCACACCGGGGAACTGCCAGCTCTCGACCAGCCGTCGTAGCTTCTCGGCCACCGCCAGCGCGTGCTGCGGATTCGTTTGCGAAAGCAGGACGGCGAATTCTTCACCGCCGTAACGGCACACCACGTCGATCTTGCGCAGTTGTTGGTGGAACATCGAGGAAACCTGCCTTAATACTTCGTCTCCCAGCAAGTGCCCGAATTCGTCGTTCAAGCGCTTGAACTGGTCAATGTCGACCATCAGGACGGCCATGCCGCTCTGGAACCGCCGGGCCCGGTCCATTTCTTCCACCATCCGCAGTTCAAAGAAGCGCCGGTTGAAAATGCCAGTAAGGCCGTCGAGATATGCCAGCTGCTTGACGCGTTCCACGTAGTGCGCGTTCTGGATGGCAGTCGCGCAAATATCGGCCACCGCTTCGAGCGACTCGACATCGCCGTCCTCGAAACTTCCCGTCCGCTCGCTTTCGAGCATGAGCACACCCATGGTCTGGCCGAACGAGACCAGCGGGATGCACATGCGCGACTGCGTTTCATGGTAAAAGCCCACGTACTCGACGCTGTTGCGCACATCGTTCTCAATCAGGGTCTTTCCCGCTGCCAGCGCCCGCCCCCACAGCCCGGTGGTCGCAGGCAGGCGTCCGCCGGCGGACCCACAGGCCGTAAATTGTCCCTGACTGGCGCGCAGAACCAGGCCGTCGTCGTCGCGCAAAAGCACCGACACGTGCCCCACCTGGAATGCCTGTTGTATCAACGCGCAGACCTTGATCAGCAGCTCTTCCTGGTCCAGCACGGCGGTGGTTTGCTGGGCGATGGCGTTGATCACCTCGAGTTGGCGCGCGCGCTGCCGCTCGAGTGAATACAGCCGCGCATTCTGGAGCGCCATCGACGCCTGGGTCGAGAAAAGGGTCAGAAGGTCGATCGTGTCGTGATCGAAATGATTCGGGCTCTCACTCTGGCAGTCGAGCACGCCCACCACTTCGTCCCGCACCATCAGTGGAATAGCCAGCTCCGAACGAGTTTTCCTGGAAGAGGAAACATATTGCGGATCGGTCGCAACGTCCGGCGAATACACAGGTCTTTTCTGGCGCGCAGCCGCACCCGTAATCCCCTGCCCGAGCGGGAGACGGGTCGTGTCGTTGCCCGGATCCCATCCGATCACGCACTGTGGATAGAGTTCCTGTTTCTCCTTGTCGAGGAGCAGGATCGCGACGTTCTGCAGGTGAAAATAGTCGCGCGCGATCACCAGAATCTGCTGCAGGACCTCGTCCAACTCAAAGGTCGACAGCACCGCCTGGCTCGCATCGTAAAGGATGGCGATCTTTTGCATTCGGCGGATGGATTCTATCGTTTCCGGCTCGGGTTACCGAGGTGCCTAAGGTAACCGGTCCGCCGGTCGGGTGTAACGGCGCCCGATCCCTGCGCCCGAAGGGCTGGCAGGCCGCAGATGCAAAAGGGTTTAGATCCGGTGTCGCCACCAGGCTGCGGTTCGGATCAGACCGTACGCCACCAGGCAGAACCAGAAGTCCACCACCAGGCCCAGGTCGGGGCGGAAGAGTCTGTGGCGGGCAGCCGGGGGTAGCGAGGGCATGAGGACGTAGTAGACGGCGTTGCCCAGCAGCACCGCCACGAGCGACTGAACGAAATTGGTGAGCACCGATGGTTTAGACACCGCGCGCGACTCCCCCGGGCCACGAGTGACCTCGTTGAGCCACCGGCTCCTGGCTTGCTTCCCCTGTTACCATTCTCTTCGAACACTGCCCATGCTGGAGCTTTCCACCTCGGTCCAATACGTGAAGGGCATCGGTCCCCGTCTGGCCGACGTGCTGGCCGGCAAAGGCATTCACACCGTCTCCGATCTGCTTCATTATCTGCCATTTCGCTACGAGGATCGCCTGAATCCACGAGGCATTGCCGAACTGCGCGCCGGAGAAATGGCGACCGTAATCGCCGAGGTTCGCAACTCGGCTCTTTTTCGGACCCGCCGTATGCCCATCTTTCAGATGACGGCCGGACAAGGTCGCAAGCGCGTGAAATGTCTCTGGTTCAACGGGACCCACCTGCGAGACCGGTTTCAGCCTGGACAGATGGTGGCGCTCTACGGCAAGGTCGAGGCCGATCGCGGCGGCGAACTGCAGATCATACAGCCGCAGTTTGAGATTCTGGGCGAGCCCGCCGAGGATGGCACCTCCGATGCGGCGGATCAAAAGCTGGGCGAGTCTCTCGAGGTCGGACGCATTGTGCCCATCTACGAGTCCGCCGGACAGGGCAGAATTACCGTCCGCTGGTTTAGGCGCATTATCCGGAATGCCCTTGAAAACATGCCCCTCGAGATGCCCGACGCGATTCCTGCCGTCGTGCGCTCACGCATGGCCTTGATGTCTCCTCGCGAAGCCTTGTGGCAAGTGCACTGGCCCGACGCGGGCGAGAGCTTCGCGGACCTGCAGTCCGCCCGGACGCCGGCTCATAGGCGCCTGATTTTTGAGGAACTGTTCTTCCTCGAACTGGGCCTCGAACTCAAGCGGCGGCAGATGAAAGCGCAAACGGGCATCGGTTTCCGCCTGGATGACCGGGTTCGCGAGGCCATCAAGAAGATTCTTCCCTTTCATCCTACCGCCGCTCAGAAGCGCGTCCTGAAAGAGATCGCTTCCGACATGGAGAAGCCGTATCCCATGCGGCGCCTGCTGCAAGGCGACGTCGGCTCCGGAAAAACTATCGTTGCCTTCGAAGCAGCCATCATCGCCATCGAGAACGGCTACCAGGTCGCGTTGATGGCACCCACCGAGATTCTGGCCCAACAGCACTACTTTTCGGCTCGCCGGATTCTGGAGACGGTGGGTTATCGCGTGGTGCTGCTGACCGGCTCGCTCGAGCAGGATCGAAAGCGCAACATCCGCCGCCACATCGCGCAAGGAAATGCTCACCTCATCATCGGCACGCACGCGCTCCTTGAACAGACCGTCGAGTTTGCCAAGATCGGATTGGTCATTGTGGACGAGCAGCACCGTTTTGGAGTGTTGCAGCGCCTGAAGCTGATGAAGAAGACCACCGAGGCAACCGCGTCCTCGGAGGGCACGTCGAAGGGCAACGGCACAACCGGTCGCGCGCCCCAGCCGTCTGGGAACGCCGGCCCGGAGCCTGATGTGCTCGTCATGACTGCTACCCCGATTCCGCGCACCCTGGCGCTGACCTTGTACGGAGACCTGGATCTCAGCGTGCTCGACGGGCTACCCCCGGGCCGCACCCCTATCGTGACGCGGCGCGTGTCCGACGAACGCTCGGCTGAAGTCTGGGACTTCGTGCGCAGCCAGGTCGCCGCCGGCCACCAGGCCTACGTGGTCTACCCCGCGATCGAGGAAAACCAGGAGCGCGAGATCAAAGCAGCCCACAAGATGTACAAAGAGCTGAGCGACCTCATCTTCCCCGACTTGAAGGTCGGCCTGCTTCACGGGCGCCTCGAAACTGACCTGAAAGAACACGCGATGCGGCTGTTTCAAAGCGGGGAACTGAACATTCTGGTAGCGACCACCGTGATCGAAGTAGGCGTCGACGTCCCAAACGCAACCGTCATGGTCATCGAACATGCCGAGCGCTTCGGGCTGTCCCAGCTCCACCAGTTGCGCGGGCGCATCGGACGAGGAGCGGCCAAGTCGTTCTGCGTCCTGATGACCGGCGGCAGGGTTTCCGAGGAAGGCGATCGTCGGCTGGACGCCATGCTGGGCACCAGCGACGGATTCGAGATCGCCGAGCTGGATCTGGAGCTGCGCGGGCCGGGTGAATTTTTCGGCACACGGCAGGCGGGCATGCCAAGCTTCCTGGTGGCCAACCTGATCCGCGACCGGCAGATTCTGGAAGCCGCCAAGCGGGAAGCCGCCGCTGTCATGGCCGGTCCGAACTGCGAGATCTCGCAGGAAGAGATCACCCGGGCCGTCCGTCACATGCGCGCTCGCTGGCAGCGCACCTACGGCCTGGTCGAGGTCGCCTAGGTCGCCAAAAATCGCCTCCGCTATCCCTCTCAACTCGCGTTCCGCCCGACGCGTTCCGCTACGCACGCGACACCATCGATCAGGCTGCGATTGAGCGGGCCACCCTAGCGTGCCGGACGGTTCGCGGAACAGAAGCGGAGGGAGGACTACTTGCGGTCGAGGGTAGCGTCTAGCGTCAACTCCGAGCCAACCGTGAGAGTAATTTCCTTGCTCCACGGTTTGTACCCCTGCTTTTCGCAGCGGAAGGTGTGTTTGCCGGGAGGCAGTTTCAGTTTGGCGGGCGTGTAGCCCACGTCCTCGCCATCGACGTACACGTCCGCAAGGTACGGCGTAGAGCTGATGGCCACCGTGCCGGTGGCGGGCTCCAGCGGAGCCGGAGGAGCAGTCGGGGCTGGTGCCGGCGTCGGGGCTTGCCCTGGTTTCGCGGGTGCCTGGGGCTCATCGAAGCCAATCATCGATCGGGTCTCTTCTTGCTCTTTTGCGGCGGCGCTGCGCTCTGCGGCAACCTCATCCGGCGTCAATGGGTCCATCGTCGGCGCCGGCTTGCTGGACTCCACGTGCAATTTGTAGTCCTCCCCGACCGGCGCTTTGACCAACATCGTGTCGCCCTCGAGTTGGATTCTCACCGGCGTGTGCTTGACCCACTCCAGTGGCGCCGCAGCCTGCGCCTTGCCCAGCACGTAACTACCCTTGATGATTCGGTTTTTGTAATGCACCGTGACGAGGCAGACGTTTTCTTCCTGCACGACTGGAGTATTCACGACCCAGGCGGTCGTGCGACTGTTGGTGGTGGTCTTGACTTCGACGATCCGGGCAGTTTGCCACGGCGAGTCCGCGCACCAGGAAACGATGGCCAGCAAAAGGGAACCAACCAAAAGGATGAGTCTAAGAAGTTTCATCGAAACTGAGGATCGACGGCTGCGTGTGCGTATTGGGCGGAGTCATGAAGCCGACCAAGCAAGTGTAGAACCGTAGCGTTTTGGGGTCAATTTTCCGCCCCCGAGGCTGCCGCTCAGTTTGTTTTGGCCGCGACCGGCTTGAAGCCTATCTGGTCGCGCAGGCGCCGCGACAAATTCACGGCCAGTGACCGATAAAACCGGGATCCAAGATGAGGGAATAATTCGAACAGATCGAGCAGCGCCGCCCACTCGATGGCGCACACTTCCAGGTCTTGTTCGGCAGTAACCGTGGCGCTGGCCACGCTGTTCTCGAGGAAGGCCATCTCTCCGCACACCTGCCCCGGGGCGATGTGCGCGACCAGCGCCTTGGAGGCTGCTTCGACTCTGGCCGTTCCGCGGACCAGCAGGTACACGGTCTTGGTTTGCTTGCCCTGCTGGATGAGGGTGTCGCCCTTTCGGAAACAGGAGCGCTTGGCGCGGTCGACGATCAGGGCCCAGTCGTTCTGGGTGAGATACTCCAGATGATTCTTGGACGTCTGCAGAATCGACAGTACCTCCTCGTGACCAGAGTCCTTCTTTGGATTTGTCATTGCGACCTGTTCGACTCCCCAAGCGAAACATCGAACAGCGAGTGGGAATGCCTGAGCATACCAGAAACCTTCCGCCGCGAATGGTAACCGGAGCTCGACCGGCCCTGTCTGCCTCCCGAATCGGGCCCGGCATGTCCCCACCATCACCGCCCTGAATGAGGTTCTTGCTCAGCAGCTCGGGTTTGCCCGATGCCCGTCCCATCTGAGACAGTGGAATCGCAACCATTCCAGCCCGGCGAAGGATCTTGCTCGACCACCATGGCAACCCTGAGAGAGTTCAAGTGCGAAATCTGCGGAATCATGACCGAGACTCCGATTCATTGGTTCGTGATCGTGTGCGGCGACCTCATGCTCTCGGTCTTCAAATGGGACCTGGAAGCGGCCAGTGGCGCTGGCGCCCGCCATTTCTGCGGAGAAAGACATGCCCAGGTGTTTATCAGCCGCTGGTTCGATTCGGTGTGCGTGCCGCCCAAGCGCCGATGATCGGGGTGCGGTTTCGACGAACTGGCCAATCGCCATGTAAAATTGATGAGCTAGATGGCCAGCACCTCCCAACTCGTCCAGATTGAGCTCGCGCCCCCGCGCCGGCAGCCCAAGCCGCAGTGGCTGCGGGCCAAAGCCCCGGTGGGCGACAATTTCCACAATCTCAAGAAGCTCGCGCGCGGGCTGGGACTGCACACCGTGTGCGAGTCGGCGCAATGCCCTAACATCGGCGAGTGCTGGAATCACAAGACTGCGACGTTCATGTTGCTGGGTGACATTTGCACGCGGCGCTGCGGATTTTGTGCGGTGCCGAAGGGGAAACCGGGGCCGATCGACCGGGAAGAACCCCGTCGGGTGGCTGAGGCGGTCGCCACTCTGGGCTTGAAGCACGCCGTAATCACCAGCGTGAACCGCGATGACGACAACGCGGGCGGAGCAACGATCTTCGCGGAGACCATTCGCGAGATCCGTAAACGCACTCCTGATTGCCGCGTCGAAGTGCTAATCCCGGATTTTCAGGGCCTGGAAGAACCGTTGCGCATCGTGCTCGAAGCTCGCCCCGACGTCCTGAATCACAACACGGAAACCGTGCCGCGGCTGTACCGCGCCGTGCGCTCCGGCGCTCGCTACCAGCGCACCCTTGATCTGCTCGCCCATGCCAAACGACTCTCGCCCGGAATGGTCACCAAGAGCGGTGTGATGGTGGGGCTGGGTGAGTCGATGGAAGAACTCATCGAGGTGTTTTGCGACCTGGGCCAGCGGGGGGTGGATCTGCTGACCGTTGGCCAGTACCTGCGTCCATCGAAGGATCACCTGCCCATCGCGCGCTTCTACACTCCCGAAGAGTTTCACTCCATGAAGCAGGCGGCGCTGCGTTTTGGTTTTCGGCACGTGGAGTCCGGGCCGCTGGTGCGTTCCAGCTACCACGCCCACGAACAGGCCGAAGCGCCTTCGCCCGCACTCGCATAGCGCACGGGTCAGCGCATGCATCGGCTGCTGCCTGATCACTCGCCCAGATTTTGAATCCGCGACCGGAACTTCTCGTTGCCCTTGCCAATATTGCCGGGGTCGGGAACTTCTTTCCCTGTGCCGGCCGGCCCAGCCCTTCTGCGAGCCTCGGCGAAGCCATAACTTTTTATGAATCATACAGGTACGGACGGCTTAAGCCAGCGCGACATTGGCCCCCGAGTTGCCCCTGTTGCAGGTGCGCCTGAATCGTCGGACACAAAATGACCCTGCGAGTTTCAGGAGATCGACCCATGTGGAAGAATCGGTTTTGGCTGGCCCTGGTTGGACTTTGTGCCGCAGGGGCTTGCGCGTTCGCGGTCGCACTCGCGCTGATCTCTGCGACGACCGCTCTGGCCTTCCCCTCCCACCAGGATCCGGAGGCAACCGAAGCGAGTCAGGACAGCCAGCAAAAGACCTTCACAGGCGTGGTCACTGACACCTCCTGCGGCGCCCGACACATGCAGGCCGACAAGAATGCCGCCCAGTGCACACGGGAGTGTGTCAGAAAAGGTGCGAGCTATGCTCTGGTCGACGGCGACCGGCTCTACCGGCTGGAGGGCGACAGAGCGGAGATCGACAAACACGCGGGGCAGAGGGCGCAGGTCAGAGGTCTGCTCGAGGGCAACGTCGTTACTGTCCATTCGGTCGCTCCTGCGCAATAAAGCCTCATATCCCTCATACATACTTTCATGCGAACTAAAAAAGGCGGGAGCCCTGCTCCCGCTCTCCTTCCATGGATAACGCCTGCTGGGCAACAAGCTCAGTCCGCGGGCCGATCCACCGCCACCGCCGGTGGCTTCTTCACGTCTCCGCCGTTCGGAACCAGATTCGCGGGCGACGAAGCAGTGCTGACCGGACGTGGCCCCTCCGCTCGAGCCGCCGCTGCGCGCTCGTCCCACTTCCCGAAGATCATCTTGCCGGCCGTCGTCTGTAACACCGACGTGACCGAGATGTCGATCGTCTTCCCGATCATCTTGCGGGCGTTGTCCACGACCACCATGGTGCCGTCGTCGAGATAGGCCACGCCCTGGTTGTATTCTTTTCCCTCTTTCAGAATGAATACCCGCATGGTCTCGCCGGGCAACACGATCGGCTTGAGCGAGTTCGCCAGCTCGTTGATGTTGAGCACTTCGACGCCCTGCAGTTGGGCGACTTTGTTCAGGTTGAAATCGTTGGTGATGATTTTCCCTTCGTAGAGCTTGGCGAGCTCGATCAACTTCAGATCGACTTCCCGCACACTGGGAAAATCGTCCTCGACAATCTGGATGTTGAGCGAGGCCACTTTTTGCAGTCGTTGAAGGATATCCAGTCCGCGCCGCCCGCGATTGCGTTTGAGCGAGTCGGCCGAATCAGCCACCAGTTGCAGTTCGCGCAGCACAAATTGCGGCGTGACGATGACTCCATCCAGGAATCCGGTCTCGGCGACGTCGGCAATGCGGCCGTCGATGATCACGCTGGTGTCGAGAATTTTGTAGCTCTTCTTCGATTGCTTCTCGCCCCCGAAGACTCCGCCGAGCGCCGCCAGATTCAGCAAGTCGCCCTTGTTGGCGCCCACGATCAATCCCACATACGCCATCAACAGCATGACCATGATCTGCAGGAAGCTCTGGGTGTGTCCTTCGGGAATGCTGCTGCGAATGACCAGCGCGAACAGGTAAGCCCCGATAATGCCGAGAATGCTGCCGATGGCCGCGCCGATCAGCCGCTTCAGGCTCACCAGACGCAATCGCCATTCGAACAGGATTACCGCAACACCGATGAGGATCCCGAGACCCGCATCAAATTGCGCGCTGCGGCCAAAGGGCTGGATGAGGTAACAAGCAACTGCAACGATGAGAACGAATAAGACCCGTACTAGCACCAAGTCCACGAGTATGGACCTCCCCGGGAAGGGCTTGCTGTCAAACCTCGGCAGTTCGGCGCATCCCGCGTTGGCCTGGAAGCCAACGATCTGTAAAGCGGAGCCATGAATAGGGGATAAACGGTGCCCCGCTTCCGGCCGGAAACCACGCTCCCGGTCCGGGTGAACCAACAAAAGTATCCGACCCAGTATATACCCAGGGCAAAAGGCGAAACAGCCCGAGCAGCGGCTCCAAGCGCGCCTCTCCCTCCCCCAATTTTGAGAGCCTGGCTCTCCCCCTGATAAACTCCAGGCGATGAAGGCCGTCGTCATCACACGCTTAGGCGGACCAGAGGTCCTGGAGTTGCGTGACATCCCGGAGCCGGTGATCACTCCGGGCCAGACCCTGGTGCGGGTCGAGGCCGGAGGCTTGAACTTCGCCGACCTTATGACTGCGCAGGGTGGCTACCCGGGAACACCCAAGCCTCCCCTGGTCGCCGGACGCGAGTTCGCGGGCGTCGAAGAAGGCAGCGGACGCCGCGTGATGGGATACACGCAATGGGCCGCCTTTGCCGAAAAGACCGCCACGCGACCCGAACTGTTGTGGACCGTTCCCCAAGGATGGACCGCTGAGCAGGCAGCCGCATTCCCGGTGAACTACTTCACGGCCTACTTCGCGTACTGGGAGGCCGGCTTCTTCGGGAAGCAGACGCGGTCAGGCTCAAAGCGCGTGCTGATCCATGCAGTCGCCGGAGGCGTAGGCACGGCCGCGGTGCAGATGGGACGGATTCTCGGAGCTGAGATGTACGGTACATCTTCGACGGACGACAAGCTGAAGCGCGTGCAGGAGCTCGGACTACAGCACGCAATCAACTACAAGGAACGAGACTACGAAGAAGCTGTCAAGGATTTGACGCAGGGTGAAGGTGTCGATGCAGTTTTCGAAATGCTGGGCGGAGAGCACACCGCCAAGAGCATCCGCTGCCTACGCGATTTCGGCAAGGTCGTGCAGTACGGAACGGCCACCGGCAAACAACCGCAGCTTGACCTGCGCGCGCTCTACGCAAAAGCCGCCAGTGTGCAGGGACTGTGGTTGACTTATCTCTCCGGCAATCGCGACCTCATGCATGAGGCGTGGCGTCAGCTCTCTGCCTGGGTCAGTGAAGGTAAGTTACATCCGGTCGTAGGACACGTGTTCTCGGCCGACCAGGCCACCCAGGGGTATCGGCTCTTGCTTGAGCGCAAGAACTTCGGAAAAGTTGTGCTGAAGATCGCGCACTGACCGCGACCTCGAAGCTTGGGTGCACCGCTTGGTGCACAGAACGATGGCCTGGTCACGTTGTAGCTGCAAGATTCCTGCGTCCTGTTATGCATTGCCAGTTCACACCCTAGACATAGACAGGACGCTTCCGTGTGTGGTGCCGCCCAGAAAACAGGGCTGCTAACCGCGCGCTCCCCATCTCGTCCAAAGCTGTGATTACGTGAGAACCTGAATTGGGAACTTTCGATCGGGATCGAACGTATCTAGCGCAACACCTGGTAACGAGGTGAGCACCGGAGTGGGTGCCGGTCTCGCGATCCAGGCAGAAAAAGTTTACGGGGTTCGGGGGACTGTCTCAACTCGGTTTGGCGGCCAGATGAGAACAATCCCCGGAGCATGAGCACAAGGTCTTGCGGCCTGGCCCTTTGTCTTGAACCCCGACGGCAGCATTGTAAGCCAACTTCGGGGAAACGCAAGAATTCCTGTAGCTGGATGCAGCCAGGCCGCCCAGAACCGATTCCCGACGCTGATTCGGGAGAGAGAAGGAGTTCGCATGAACCGTTTGAAGAGTGTTTTCCTGGGGCTGGCCTTACTGCTGGCAACGAGCGCATTGGCAGCCAACAAGGGATCCCTGCAGGTCCAGGAGCCCATCAACGTGAATGGAACCAGGCTGGCTCCCGGCGACTACAAGGTGGCATGGGATGGCGCTGGCCCGAGCGTTGAGCTGAGCATCATGCAGGGCAAGAAGGTCATCACAAAAGTTCCGGCGCATATGGTGGATCTTGGCAAAGCGTCGCCCAATGATGCAGCCGTCGTGAAGAGCAATGGCGACGGCACCAAGACGCTCAGTGAAGTTCGCCTGAATGGCAAGAAGTTCGCGTTGGCCGTTGGAGAAGAAGCCGCCAAGGCAGACGCAACCAAGTAAGAGACTGGCCTGACCTGGCTGCGGGGGAGCCGACATCGGCTCCCCTCGATTTTCGACCGGTCATTTGCAGATTCAAAGACGCCCACAACTCAGCGAAGCCTTCACGCATCCACTGGTCGCGACGGGAATGGAATCCGATCGTGTGCCCGGTCAGGTTTTACCTTCAACCGCCAGGGGGGTTCAAGAACAGGGCCGCCGTCCCCGACCAAGACGGCGCCTGTCAGTTTGCCTTGCACACGCGCCCAAAAAGCAGGTTGTCTGCGAACGCAAGGTGAAATGCCCCCGCGTCGCGCCTCAGCGTGCGATTGCTGCCTCCCCACGTAGAGTGATATTTCGCAACTGCCGATCAGTCGGATCTGAATTCGGGGAGGATGTTGAGGGTCTGCAGTGGAGACCGCGAGCGCCCGCCAGGTCCTGATACCGGAGGAGGTTACAAAGCAGCTTCCGCCTGGAACGCAACGGCAGCGCCGGCGCTCCCGTTCACCTGTCAGGTCGGGACTAACTTTAGTACTTCGGCACTTTGGGATCTACGCGGTCGGCCCACGCCAGAATGCCGCCGGCGAGGTTGTGCACTTTCCTGAACCCTGCCTGCTGCAGGAACCCGACGGCCTTGGCGCTGCGCACACCCGAGCGGCAATGCGCGACGATCTCGCGGCTGGAATCGAGTTCGTTCACCCGCTTGGGCAGGTCCCCTAAAGGGATGAGGTAGCCGCCGATGTGACAGATCTGGTATTCGTGCGGTTCGCGCACGTCCAGCACAAAAAGATCGTCGCCCGCGTCCAGGCGGCGTTTGAGTTCTTCGACTTGCATCTCGGGGATTCCCGCCTCCACTGGTTTTTCCTCTCCGCGAATTCCGCAGAATTCATTGTAGTCGATCAGCTTGCTGATGGTGGGATGCTTGCCGCACGCCGGGCAGTCGGGATTCTTGCGCAGCTTCAGCTCACGGAACTTCATGGCGAGCGCGTCGATGAGCAGGAGTCGGCCGATCAGCGGTTCACCCTGTCCAAGAATCAGCTTGATCACTTCGGTGGCCTGCATCACGCCGACAAGTCCCGGCAGAATTCCCAACACTCCACCTTCGGCGCACGACGGAACCAGCCCAGGCGGTGGCGGTTCCGGATACAGGCAGCGATAGCAAGGGCCCTGTTCGGTCGCGAACACGCTCGCCTGACCCTCGAATCTGAAGATCGATCCGTAGACGTTGGGCTTGCCCATGAGCACGCAGGCATCGTTTACCAGGTAGCGAGTCGGGAAGTTGTCGGTGCCGTCGGCGATGATGTCGAATTCCCGGAATAGATCGAGGGCGTTCTCGCTGGAGAGGCGAGTTTCAAAGGTCTTCACCTGGACGAACGGATTGATCGCCTTGAGCTTGTCGGCAGCGGAATCCAGCTTCTTGCGGCCCACGTCGGCGGTGGTGTGAATGATTTGGCGCTGCAGGTTGGTGAAGTCCACCACGTCAAAATCCACGATCCCCAGCGTGCCCACTCCGGCCGCCGCCAGGTACAGCGCCAGCGGAGATCCCAGGCCACCCGCGCCGATACAGAGCACCCGCGCGGCCTTCAGCTTCTGCTGCCCCACCATGCCCACTTCGGGCATGATCAGGTGGCGCGAATAGCGCAGAATCTCTTCGTTGCTGAGGGTAGCGGCTTCGGGTTTGACTTCCAATGTCGTGGCCATGGCAACCTCGTTTGTCAAATTGAAATGCTGCAGAACAGCGGATCGGCTAGCGACAACAGCGGGACGGACAACAACCGCAGGTGCGCAGGCGGGGCATTCGGGTTGTCGGTCCGGGGATCATGCGCCTAACAGCCTCCAGCGATCGAAGGCACTATGGAAATGGTATCACCGTCTTTAACCGCGGTCGCTTCTTTCTGTAGGTAGCGGACGTCTTCGTCGTTCAGATAGACGTTCACGAAGGCCCGGAGCTTGCCGTCCTCGGTATACAGGTGCCGACGAAGGTCGGGGTGCTGAGCGACCAGGCCGGCGAGTGCGTCCGCAACCGAGCCTGCCTTAACGTCAACCGCGGCGAGTTTCCCGGTGTACTGGCGTAAAGGGGTTGGAATGTGAATCTTAGCCATGTCTACATGATGCCACAGAGGGGGGCAAGGATGCAGAGGGAGCCGTTTTGCCGGGCTTTCCCATTGCTTTTCCGCGCAGACTAACCCACTTCGACGGCTTCGTTCCGGAATGCCTTGTCGGCTTCCTCCGTGCCGGTGAGCTCAAACGAATTCGTGACGTCGGCCTTGCCCCCAGCCACGCGCGTGATCACATACGAGCAACCCAACCAGTGAGCCTCCGCCAGATCGGTGGGCGACCATTGCGCGGGATGGTCGGGGTGCGAGTGGTAAAAGCCGATGATGTCTTCGCCCCGCTCGCGTCCTTCTCGCTGGATGCGAACCAACTCCTTGGGATCGATGTTGTAACGGTTCTGCGGGGAGTCGGTGCGGGTGTTGCCGCAGCGGGCGGTGGAAGTGACGATGCGCGCTCCGAGCTCGTCGGTGCTGCCCAGAAGAATTCCACAGCATTCGTGCGGATAGGTTTCCTCGCCGTGGCGGCGGATTTCCGCATAGTGGGTTGGGGTCACCTTCAGCATGGAGAATCTGATTCACCACCGGGTCACCGGGACCCAGAGAAAGTCAGAAGAATCTGAAACCGGGAGTTTCGCCGTTAGCTCGGTGGCGCTGTGTCTCGGGGTGGAATTTTTCTACGCTTCGTCCCAGAAACGCTCGCTCAGGTATTTGTCGCCAGAATCGCACAGGATGGCGACGACCACCGCCGGATGTCCCTTCTTGCGGCCCTGGGCGACTTTCAGGCTGCCTACGACGGCGGCCGCGGCTGAGATACCCACCAGCAGGCCCTGTTCGCGAGCCAATCGCTTGGCCATCCGGTAAGCGTCCTCGGTCGAGATCAGAAGATTCTCGTCGGCCAGTTTCGGATCGTAAATCCCGGGAACGATGGCGGTCGCCATGTGCTTGGCACCCTCAATTCCGTGGAAAGCAGAATCCGGCTGCAGCGAAATGCAGCGCACGTGCGGGTTGAGTTCTTTCAGGCGGCGGGCCGTCCCCATGAAGGTTCCGCTTGTGCCCAGCATCGAGACCAAATGCGTGATACGGCCTTCGGTCTGTTGCCAGATTTCGTTGGCCGTGCCATGGTAATGAGCCCGCCAGTTGGCGTCGTTCGAATACTGGTCAGCGTAGTAATACAGTTCCGGATGCTGGGCGTACAGTTCGCGCGCCCGCCGAATTGCGCCATCGGAGCCTTCGCCCGGATCGGTGTAGATGATGTTGGCGCCGTAAGCTTGAAGAATCCGCTTGCGCTCGAGCGACACATTTTCCGGCATGCACAAGGTGACGGGCAGGCCCTGCGCGGCGCCGATCATGGCATACGCGATGCCGGTATTGCCGCTGGTGGAGTCGAGCAGAATTTTGCCGGGCGTCAGCTTTCCGGCGCGGCGGGCTTCGTGAATGATGTTCGACGCGGCGCGATCTTTGACCGATCCGCCCGGGTTGTACCACTCGGCCTTGCCGAGAATTTCAACTTCGGGCAAGTCTGCCGTGATGCGCTCGAGCCTGAGCAAGGGAGTGTTGCCGATGCGATCGAGGGCGTTCAGTCCGAGACGCGCGGCCTGCTCGCTTGATCTCGACTGAGATGAGGCGTGGGCAACTTCCGCGGGTTTTCCCGAAACAAGCGCCATGTGGATCAAGCTGCCGTGACTATAGTAATGTGCCGGAACCGGCAAAAAGAGGTATCTACTAGCTGTATTGGATTATAGAAGAGGTTCTATGGATCCAAGGAAGTTTTCGATACGTACTCTTTCCTTGGTAACCGCATCTAACGATGCAGAGCCAAGGATGCAGAACGAAGAAGGGATTGTCACAACCTAATGGCGAGCAAGCTCGAACAAAAAACCTACGAGGATGCGCTCAGCTGGCTGCGCGAGCATGGCTTCGACGTGCTCGAGGCGCCCGGAACGGCAGGCCGTGTCTTCCTGAAGAAATACAACGTGTCAGCCGCGATCCAGAAGGCCGACCAGGACGGGGTGAAGATTTTTGCCTATCCCGGATACCTGGTGGGCAGCGAGATCTCGAAGCTGGTTAACCGGGGCTATCAGCAGTTCCTGAAGACTTCGAAAACCGAGGTCCCTGCCACCGCCGATCACCTGAAAGCCCTGCACTCATTCTCGGAAGAATTGAAAGAAGCGCTCGGTCTCCCGAGTCTCTACAACGAGTCGCTCGGAACGGTGAGCGAGTCCTACCAGTACGACCGCATCGTCGACCGCGACAAGCCGCAGGTAGACCGCAAGAAACGGCCCTGGGAAGTGGCCGGCGTCAAGGCTCTGGCGGTCAAAAAGAGCCCCGCTTAACCGGCGGATCTTTTCACCGGCGTCTCCGTTTCTGATTTGTGCAGCGCGACACAGCGGCGAAAGCCGCTGTTCTGCTTTCCGCGTGCCACCTGCCTACAACCTGGCAGCAGCGCAACCTTGCGTTGTATGCGAGACTGTGGTCCTCTCCCGGAGAACGCAATGCGTCCTGGCTTGTCGTTGGTCACGATTTTACTGTTGCTGGCTGCCGGGTTTGCCGGCGCCGCCGATCGTTCCACCGCGGGCGTGAAGTCCGCCGTCGAGCAGGTGCTTCACGCCCAGCAGGACGCCTGGAATCGGCAGAACCTCGAAGCCTTCATGGCCGGTTACTGGAATTCTCCCGATCTGACATTTTTTTCCGGCGCGCACGAAACCTCGGGCTGGCAAAGCGCGCTGGAGCGCTACCGAAAGGCTTACCAGGGTGAAGGTAAGCAGATGGGCAAGCTCGCATTTCTGGATCTGCGGATCGAGCCCATCGGCACCGACGCGGCTTTGGTGCGAGGAGCGTGGCGCGTGACCATGGCAGACGGCAAAACGCCGCACGGCCTGTTCACGCTGCTATTCCGAAAATTTCCCGACGGCTGGAAGATCATTCACGATCACACCTCGGCAGCGGACTGAGTGCCGCCGAGCACAGAGAATCGCTACTCCCGGATGCGAATCTGCACCTTCGCGCCTTCCGGCAACTTGACGCCTTCGACCACCACCACTCCACCCCGCACCACGCCCTGAAACTCCTGCGCTCGGGCAATCGGAGCTTGCACGGGCGACGACGCGGCTCTTCCCATCCCCTTATCCATCGCAAGATTTGCCAGCCGATCGGCCTCCTGATTTCCTTCCCGCAGCGTGTGCCCGATCGAGAACCATTCCAGCTTGCCGATCATCTGTTTCGCGCGTTGGTACAACTCCAGCAGCGCCGGGCTCTTGACCTTGTACTCACCCCGAATCTGCTTGACCAACAACTCCGAGTCGCTCACAACCTTCAGAGCCTTGTGCCCATGGCCGAGCGCATAGTCCAGAGCGGCCAGCAGTCCGCTGTACTCCGCGTAATTGTTGGTCTGGTGTCCCAGGTATTCGCTGAGACCCGCGACCTTGTGTCCGGCCTGATCGGTAATCACCACGCCATATCCAGCCGGACCCGGGTTTCCTCGTGCGCCACCGTCGATGTGCGCGATCCAATAGGACTCCGGCGGCGCTTGCGAGGGGAACAAACCACTCGCTGCGGAGCGGGACTGTCGTTTTCCCGGGAAGGATGAAAATGAAAAGGAGGGCATGCCAAGAAGTGTACAACGAGAGAATCGTTCGAGCAGCCCCGTGCGAACTGCACCGGACCGCGCCAGCGCCGTCTTGCCAGATGCGCTACCGAACTCTGGGGTGTCGTCTTGACGCATCGCAAATTCAAAATGCCCAGGTCCGGTCCCTGCGCTCAGAACGACAACGGGGTTTTTGGGGGTCACGAACTTAGCGCGGTGATGCTAGCGCCCTGCGGCCAATCGTGTAGCCAGACGCTGGGGAAGGTTCGCCGCGAAGATCCGGTCCTGCGCGCTTTTCAGGTTGTAGGGCGCGCGCTGGAAAGTAACCATCCAGCTCTCGGTGTCGAAAATCGCAAAGGCCGCGCGCCAATCCCCGTCGCGAGGCTGTCCCACCGATCCCGGATTCACGAGATAGCGCACATCCGGCTTGAGCGCAAACTGCGAGATCTCGTTCTGGCCGACCGTCTTGTACGCAGGCCGATAGGCATCGCCTGCGGTCATCTTGAAGGAAAACGCTCCCTGCAAGTGGGTGTGTCCGAAGAAGGTGACCGATATGGGCCGTGCCGAAAGCGGTCCGATGGCATCATGCAGCGTCACGACGTATTCGTCCTCATCGATCGGAGATCCGTGTACGAACTGTATTTGAGGAAACTCAGGAATCTGCACTGGGCCCTGCGGCAACTCGCGCAGCCATTCCAGGTTCTCGGGAGTCAACTGGTCGCGAGTCCAGAGCGCAGCCAGTCCGGCGATGGGATTGAAGTCCTTCAGGTCCATCAGCCCGCTGGTGGCTTTGTCGTGATTGCCGCGCACGAAATACTTCCCCAGGCCGCGCGAACGCTCGATCACTTCGTTTGGGCTGGCGCCATAGCCCACAATGTCGCCCAGGTTAACGGCTATGTCATACGAACCCGCCGTGGCCAGGCAGGCTTCCAGCGCGTCAAGATTACCGTGTATGTCACTTAGAACCAGAATGCGCACGATGCACCGGGCAAAGGGGCGATTATACGCCCCAAGCTACCGTATTGATGAATTGATTACCGGGCACCTCGCCCAGTGCCCAGGGGAAACTTCTGCGAGCGGGGGAAGGGCCAGGCGGCAGTTGGGGATCCGATCCGCACAGCGAGGTTCGAACGGGCATCCTGGGGGAACGGCACGCGCCGAAGGCACGGTGCCCTCGATGGTCTCGAGCGGACGTGCACGGTCGGTCTTCAGCGTCGGGACAGCCTGCAGGAGCCCGCGTGTATAAGGATGCGCGGGCGAGTGAAAGATGGCGCGCTTGCTGCCCAATTCCACCAGGCTCCCGGCATACATCACCGCCACTCGCTCGGCCACCCGCGAGACCACAGCCAGGTCGTGCGACACAAACAGCATGGCCAGGTTGAACTTCGCGCGCAGTGCGGCGAGCAGCTCAAGAATCTGCGCCTGGATCGTCACATCCAGAGCCGTCGTCGGCTCGTCGGCGATCAGCAGATGCGGCCGGTTCACGATTGCCATGGCGATCATCACCCGCTGCCGCATCCCACCGGAGAGCTGGTGCGGATAGTCTCGCGCACGCCGCTCCGAGTCAGTGATTGCGACGTCATTCATGGCGGCCACTGCGCGCTGCCAAGCCTCGGCTCGAGAGAGCGGCTCGTGCGCGAGCATGGCTTCAGCAATCTGGTCTCCGACGCGCATCACCGGATTCAATGCGGTCATTGGCTCCTGGAAAATCATGGCGATCCGGGATCCGCGCAGGCGCCGCATCTCGTCGTCCGGGATTTGAAGCAGATTCTGCGGTTCGCCGCGGCCGTTCGAGAAAAGAATTTGGCCGGACGCTTGCGCCTGCGCTGGAAACAACCCCATCAGCGCCAGGGAAGTGATGGACTTTCCCGAACCCGACTCGCCCACCAACCCCAGGACTTCGCCCGCGGCGATGGAAAAAGAAAGATCGCGTACCGCGAAGAAGGCGCCCCAAGCTATGTTCCCGGATGCGGGCGGCAGCTCGCCCCCGGCAGGGGCAATCGCCTTCTGCGATCCATCGGCTGGCGCGGGGAATCGGACGTTCAGTCCCCGGACCTCGAGCAGTGCAGTCACGCTTGCTATGGTAGCAGCCGGCGCCCCGCCGGCATCGGCGTCATCGGCCCGAATCACTGGCCCAGAATCAACGGCAGACCGTTCTTGGAGTTCCCGATCACCACGACCTTCGTGTTGGGGCTCTTGGAAAGCATTTCGGTCGCTTCGATGCCTTTCCATTCGAGCAACTGCGTGCTGATGCCCTGGGCAACGATCTGCTGGAAGTCGCGAATGCCGGCCGCCTCGATGCGCTTCCGTTCGGCTTCCTGTTTTTCCTTCTGCAGGCGGAAATTCATGGCCAGCGATTCCTGCTCCGCCTGTTGTTTGGCCTCGATGGCCGCTTTCAGGGTTTGCGGCAGCTGAATGTCGCGCAGCAGGACGCTTTCGACCACCAGCCCGCGCTTGGTCAGTTCTGTCGTGAGCTGTTCGCTGATCTGCTTGGCCACCATTTCCCGCTCGCCGGTGTAGAGCGCGTTGGCGGTGTGTGAGGCCGTCGCCTCGCGGATTGCCGCCCGCAGCGTGGGTTCAACAACCACGGCCTCGTAATTCGCGCCGATCTTCTGGAAGACGTCCGCTGCCTTGTCCGGATTGAGGTGGTAGATGAGCGAAGTATCGAGATTCATCACCAGGCCCTCGCTCGAAGGCACGCTGGCCGACTCCTTGATGGTTTGCGTCTGGATCGACATTTCGTTGTTGGTCTTCAGCGGATTGATCAGATGGATCCCCTCGGTCAAAACGTCCCCAGTGTCGACCCTGCCGAACAGCGTGAGCACACCCACCCGGCCGGTACCGACCCGGGTCACGCAACTGAACAACAGAATGATGACGATGAACGCCCCGATCATCAGGCCGACCAGTTTGAAGAGCGGATTCGGATTGGCGTCCAGGATTTTGCCCCGAGCGTCGCTGTTGAGGGACATCGCAGTTTCTCCCGGCTGCGATTCTAGGAGGTCTGGAACGATCTCGTAAGTAGCTTCGCGGGCCACCCCCGGCGCCTGCGCCGTTCGCAAAATCCGCATGATTCTTGCATGGCCAAGAGATTTCCACATCTCCAGGCCGCCCTGACCACGGGAGGAAGCCGGGTTTGTGATTTCGGTTTGGCGAGAAAATATGCGGTTCACCCCGAGGCCGCGCAAGAGCGCGAACAGTGCATTGCACAAAAATCCGGCAGCGGCCTGTGAACGGGCTGCACTCGTTTGATTTTGCGAAGGATAAAAGCGCGCAGTTTTGATTGACTCCAAATTTAAAGAGCGTACAAACAAGCTCGTTCTTTGACACGTTCCCAAGTTTTTCCGATTGGTGCGGCGTCCGGGGCTCAAGCGAGATCACTTTCACTTCGCAAGAGGAGAAGGAAGGTCAGCAAGGGTCTATAGCAAGGCGCTGGTCGAGGAGAACAGGAGCACAAGTCGAAGGCAAGATAGAGTTCCGAGGCGTTGGACTGATTTATCCGGTTGGCGGTGAGCCCGGAGCCCGAGCCAGATCGCGCGTCGCAACCCGCAAGGAAGCGGCGAGAGCAGGTCGGTGAGGGTCTAAACGCGAGCTACTGGCCGAGACGAATGAGACCAACACCACCTCGGGACTCTTAAGTTTTCGGCGCTGCGAGCTGGTTGGCTCCCCCGCCGGTTTCCCCCTGCAGTCCTCTCTCGAGTCGTCCAAGCAAGAGTTGACTCATCACCATCCCCGCACGATTTCCATCTCTATCGTGGGTTACCCGCGTTTCCTGGGCCGCCTACAGCGTGCAGCTTCGGGATACGGTCCTCGAGAGGCGGGAGGCGCGGAAAGTCCGCGTGCGGTTCTGCCTGATACCAGTACGCGACGGAGAAGAAATTGTCGGAGCGGTGATTTGCGTGGCCGTGCTCGATGGTCGCCTTCAGCGATTTTGTGAAGGGGATCGGTGAATCCAGGTGGAAGCGGTAGACCGAGGAGCGGCTGCCGGCTTTCTCCGGTCCCTTGACCGGCGCGCCATAGAGCCCATAGGCGAATGGATCATCGCCGAAGCTCCATGCGCCCAGAAAATAGTCTTCCGATCCGGTACCGTTGATGGAGGGGCGAGGCTCGCCGTCGATGAAGAACATGTCGTCGCCCTCGCCCCACCAATCGTCCTGGTTCTGCAGAATGGACATGGTGACTCCCACGAAGTGTCCGCGGCCCGTGGCCTCCATCCAGACATAGTTGCCCTCGCCGGTCAGGTTCTTGCGTTCATTCACCCGCGGATCGCCGTTGGACGTCCATTGGTTGCTCCAGCCCGCCTCCGGAGCGGCCTGCCGGTATTGCGCGTGGAAGTAGAGCAGGTCTGCCGGCAGGGGTTTCGAGTACAACCGGTAGTCCACGTTGAAGTAGAAGGCGTTGACCTTGCGTGCACCGTCGTTGCTGACGGTGATGCGGGCGTGCTTGTGAAACGGCATGGGGAAAAAGCAGTTCAGCGCCTTGTCGGAACCAACGCTGAGCGGAATCGACTGGTACCGAAAATACTCGCCCAGTCCCAGACCGAAGAAATCACCGAGCGGAGTCTGCACGCTGGGATTGGTTTCGCCGTCCCAGTAGGCGCGCAGGACGAGCGCTTTGAGATGCTGAGGATCGGGGCTGGCGACGGTGATCCAGAGGTGAGTGACAAGGCCCGGGCCCAAATCATCCAGCAGAGTCAGCGTTTCTCCGGGCGCGACCTGGCGCGCGTCGGCGTTTGCTCCGCTGCGGTCATAACTAGAGGATCGTCTCTGAACGTAGTCTTTCGCTTGGGGAAGGTTCCCGAGCCAGGCTTGGGGGTCTTGGGCGAAAGCGGCTAGAGCGAGTGCGAGCAGAAGCGGAAGCACGAGGCGCTTCACGTTCACCTCCTGGCGACGCCGCATTCTACTCTCGGTTGCGAAAAAAGGGTCAGCCGGTTGGGTGCGAGCTTTTATCTCCGGCAGTGCGGTTTGGGTCAGGCCGTCGGCTGAATCAGTGAGTCAGCTGCGAAGCGTTCTTGCGCAACCTTTCTTTAAGGATTCAGCCAAGGACAAGCAAGTTGAATTGGAGTGCTTCGACCGATTCACCCCTTCTTTGCCTCGAGGCCCGCCTGCAGTTCCCCGCGCACCCGGGTGCGCGCACACCCCCCAGCCGCTAAAGCGGCATGTTCCCGTGCTTTTTCGGCGGATTCTTGTCGCGCTTGGTTTGCAGCATCTCGAGCGCCTGGATCAGCTTCTTGCGCGTCTCGCGTGGCTGGATGACAGCATCCACGAATCCGCGATCGGCGGCGACGTAGGGGTTGGCGAAACGGTCGCGGAACTCCTCGATCTTCGACTGCCGCACTTCTTCCCGGTTCGCGGCCTGTTCCAGTTCCCGCTTGTAGACGATGTCCACCGCTCCCTCGGGTCCCATGACCGCGATTTCTGCGGTCGGCCAGGCGTAGTTCACATCCGTCCGGATGTGCTTGGACGCCATGACGCAATACGCGCCACCGTAGGCCTTGCGCGTGATCACCGTAACCTTGGGCACGGTCGCTTCGGCGAAGGCAAACAGCAGTTTCGCGCCGTGCTTGATGATGCCCCCATACTCCTGCGTGGTCCCGGGCAGGAAACCGGGGACGTCTTCGAAGGTGACCAGCGGAATGTTGAAGCAGTCGCAGAAACGCACGAAGCGCGCGCCTTTGAGGGACGCATTAATATCGAGCGTCCCCGCCAGCATCGCCGGCTGGTTCGCGACCATCCCCACTGAACGACCATTCAACCGCGCAAATCCCACCACGATGTTTTTCGCGTAGTGCTCCTGCACTTCGAAGAAGTATCCGTCGTCGATCACCGCGTGGATGACGTCCTTGATGTCGTAGGGCCGGTTCGACTCCGAGGGAACCATCTTGTCGAGCGCGGCTTCGGCGCGGTCGATGGGATCGGTGCACGCCCGCCGCGGCGGGTCTTCCAGATTGTTGGACGGCACGAAACTCAGCAACTCACGCGCCATCGACAAACATTCCGCATCATCATGCGACAGAAAGTGCGCCACCCCAGAAACTTCGTTGTGCGTCGTAGCCCCGCCCAGCTGATCCTTGCTGACCTCCTCATGGGTCACGGTCTTGATCACGTCCGGCCCCGTGATGAACATGTACGAAGTCTTGTCGACCATCAAGATGAAATCCGTGATGGCGGGCGAGTACACCGCGCCGCCCGCACACGGCCCCATGATCGCCGAAATCTGCGGCACCACGCCGCTGTAGAGCGTGTTGCGCAGAAAGATGTCCGCGTAGCCCGCCAGCGACATCACGCCTTCCTGGATGCGCGCACCCCCGGAATCATTCAGTCCAATCACGGGCGCACCCATCTTCGCGGCCAGATCCATGATCTTCACGATCTTGCCCGCGTTCGCTTCCGATAGCGATCCGCCGAATACCGTAAAGTCCTGCGCGAAAAGGAAGACCAGCCGGCCTTCAATGCGCCCGTAACCGGTGATGAAGCCGTCCCCGTAGAACTTCTGCTCCGCCATGCCGAAATCGTTGCAGCGATGGGTGACGAGCTTGTCGGTCTCCTCGAACGTTCCTTCATCGAGCAGGAACTCGATGCGCTCGCGCGCTGACATCTTGCCTTCTTTGTGCTGTTTTTCGCGGCGCTTCGCTCCGCCGCCTTCCTGGGCAAGGTGGTCGCGCTTCTTCAGTTCTTCCAGTTTTTGTTCGAGGTTCATAGCCCCCAGATTATAGGCGAGCGCTGCAGGTCAGCGTCTGATTTGGCGGGCGAACGGGTGTGATCGGCAAGCTGAGAACAACAATCTGCAATCGAGCTGGCGAATCGGACGCGGCTAGTCCTCCCCGCCGGTCCCGATCGGCTGGTACCGGTACTGTTTCCCGTCCCAGAAAACAACCGAGTCGCCCGCGCTGGAGCTCGCCTCTTCCGCAAAGATCGCGTTGACCACTTTCTTGCGAAGCTGCAGGCGCCGCACAGTGACTTTCTTGAACGGCAGGTTAATGATGACGAACTTGGCCCTGGGTTTGTCCGATCGCCAGGCCTCGGCACCGGCGCCGTGGATAATGAGGACCACGAGGTTCTTTTCCATCAGGTCTTCTGAACCGAAGCTGGCCGTCAGCTTCGGATCTCCATAACCGAAGAAGTCATAATACGGATCGATCACCCGGTAGCTGTGCTCGGCGGCGTCGAGCATGGGCTTTTTGCTCTTGGCCACGATGACAAAGTCGTCCACACCATCGCCATCGAGGTCGCGGATGAACGGCGTCGACATGGGAAGCAACGAAAACTCTTCCCCGAATTCCTTGTGGACAAAAGCCTCGTCCACGCTCACCACCGGAGCGTTGGCAGACTGCGGGGTTGCCGACGCAGCCGGCAGACTCTGCCGAGCGGCCGCACTCGAAAGAAAGAAAGCCGCCGAGGCCACAGAAACGAGGGCACCACGAAAATACGACATGCCCTTACTCTAGCCCCGCTGGGGGGGCCGCACTAGAGCATGGAAGGGTACGTCAGGACGTGGCCTGTCGGGGCTTTCGCGATTTTGCGAAATGCTCCCAGCCCTGAGGCCGCAGGTCGAAGCGCCCTTTGGCCTCGCTCACGAGCACAACCCGTTTTTGCCGCGTGACCTCACCGATGCGAGTCACTGGCACTCCCAGAATCCGGCTTGGAACGCGCTTTTCCCGGGTGGCCGTAAATAGCAGTTCGTAATCCTCCCCGCCGTGGAGCGCGTGCCGCAGCTGCACGGGAGTTTGTTTCCGGCCGATCCTCGCCCGTGGGATCGCATCCTCAACGATCTCCGCCCCCACCCCGGACTCCTCGCAGAGGTGCGCCAGATCCGTGGAAAGCCCATCGCTCAGGTCGATCATGGCCGACGCCAATCGCCTTTCACCGAGAAACTGCCCCACGCGGATCCTGGGAACGGGGGCAAAGGGGAGGGAGTCGTTTCGGGGAGCGACCTTGCGTCCCGCAAAAAGCTCTGCCAGCACGGCCGCCGCCCCGCCCAGCTCGCCGGTCACGTAAATTCGGTCCCCCGGCTTTGCTCCCGAGCGCAGCACCGCGCCTCCCTTCGGCACCGACCCGACCACAACGATGTCCGCCAGGACTCCGCCCGGAGACTCCGCGATGTCCCCGCCCGCCAACGCGATCCCGAACTCCTCGGCCATTCCGAGCAGCCCCTTCATCAAGCCATCGACCCATGCTTGGGGCAGCCTCCTGGGAAGACCCAGTGACAGGAACGCCGCTACCGGTTTCCCGCCCATAGCGGCAATGTCGCTCAAGCCCCGGGCCAGGCAGCGTCGTCCCACCACTCCCGGAGGGTGCCACTCCCGCCGAAAGTGGATTCCCTCAATCGTGAAGTCGGTCGTGACCAGAGCCTCGTGGGCGGGTGGAATGCGCAAGACCGCGCAATCGTCGCCGATACCGGTAACCACGCCCAAACGCCGGCCGGCGCTCCGGCGGATGCGGGCAATCAGCGCCTTTTCGTGAAGGGGCACGGCGATCACTATATAGAGAGTCGCTCCGGCGGTTTGAAATAGAGTCGCCCCGGGGTTTTGCAAGCCGTGCTCCACCCCCGGCCGCCGGTGTCCAGCTGCCCTTCGCTGCCTGGTAACCTGTCCCAACGTCCACCCTGGGTACCGTTCCTTGGTAACCGAAATAAGGTACCCCCTGCCGTTGACAGGTGCGAACACGGTTTGCTACCGTTTGACAGCTAATTCCAATAACCTTTGGCCAACTTAAGTACTGCGATCGGTATGAATTGCAGACCCCAAAAGGTATTTGGCCTTACCCGGTTCCGGTAGGTAGTGAGCACGCATCAGCAGCCCCGCATGGGGGCGTAGCTCGGGAATCGGGATGCAGAGCAGGGCTCCTGTAACCGCAGGCCGCCCGGGCATGGTTTCAGTTCCTCAACGGAAGGGAAGATATTGCGTAAACGCTTTTACATCCTTTTTGTGGCCCGCGACGACGACGGCCAACTACGCAAGATCCCGATCCCCGTCCATTACCTCTACATTTTCGTCGTAGGCGCCGCGGTAGGCTTCCTGAGCCTTACCGGAATCGCAAGTTCCTACGTCCGCATGCTTCTCAAGGTGTCCAGCTACAACCAGCTCCGCACCGAGAAGGAAGACCTCAAAAGCCGCTATTCGCGGCTGGAGCAGGTCGCCAAGGAGCGCGACGTCCAGGTGGCATCGCTGGGGTCGCTGGCGAGTGAGGTTTCCTCGCTGTACGGCTTGAAGTCGGACCCCATCCTGGTCAGCGGAGCCGACGATCAGGTTCGCAACTCCGAAGTCAGTTCTTCACTGGATCAGCTGTACGCGTTGAGAAATTCCGCCCTGACGGGTGCGACCACCACCGGTCTTTCGCTCGGCTTGACCCGCAACGCGACCACGGCTGACTGGGCACGCGCGAATTCCGCGCCCAACGTGTGGCCGGTCGAGGGCCAGGTGACAGGCTCGTTCGGCGAGCGCATTGATCCCTTCAATGGGGAAGGCGCCTTCCACACCGGCATTGATATCGCCGCCTCGGTGGGCCAGTCGGTGGTTGCCCCCGCCGACGGAACCGTCCAGTACGCCGACTTCCTCGGCGGATACGGCAGAGCCATCATTCTCGAGCACGGCCACGGTATTGCTACCCGCTTCGGCCACCTGTCGGCATTCGCGGTTGCCCCCGGCCAGCAGGTGCATCGCGGAGAAGTCATCGGCTACGTCGGCCTCAGCGGCCGCAGCACCGGGCCTCACCTCCACTACGAAGTCCGAATCAATGACACTCCCGTCAATCCCTACAAGTACCTCCGCATCACGGTCGCCCACACGGGTGGATTCGCCGCGGGCAGCTAGAACAGCCGCCGCCGGTCGCCTGTCGTCTGTCTGTCCACGCCCGAGATCAGCACTCTTTGTGCCGATTGGATTGCGATCGAGATCGCGGCGAATTTCGAGATTTTGGTTGACTGAGAATCCAGTTGGGCTGATCCGCGAACGGCTAACGTCTGCTTCCCTACTGCCGCAGTCCCATCCAACGCTCCGTCACAACCAGGGAATTGCCCGGATTCTGCGGGTCGTACTTCACCGACGTGGGTAGTCCCAGCCGGCAGGAGTGCAGATTCACCCATTGCCGCAGGTAGGTGACGTCCTGCGAAGCCTCATAGGAGACGCCGGCGACGTCATATTGATAGATCAACATGGTGGAGGTGCGCTGGTTCTCCCACGGCAGTTCCTGGACGTCGATCACCGTGCCGTCGGTGATGCGGCCCACCGTGTCGAGCCACTCCCGCCGTTTGCGCTCGAGTTCTTCCGCGCTCTTCGGCTTGCGCCGCAAAAGAAAATAGGCGCTGAACGCGATGCCCGTGCCGCCCAAAACCAGACTGTAAAGTCGAAATGGATTCATGACCAACCGGAAGGAACCAGCCGCGCGCGGCGACAACTTCCTGACTCAACAAGAATAAGCCGGAAAGCTGAATCGCGAAAGAGGCGGACTGGTTACCAACGGCCAAGGCTGAGATGACCCTGCTCTTATTCGTCCGCCACGGGATTGCGCAGCGTGCCTATGCCCTCGATGCTCACTTCAATCACGTCGCCGCCCACCACCGGACCAACGCCCTTCGGCGTCCCGGTCGCAATCAGATCCCCCGGCAGCAAGGTCATCACCTGCGAGATGTAACGGATCACCGCGTCGAGGCCAAAAATGAACTCGCGCGTGTTGCCCTCTTGCCGGACCTCTCCGTTAACCGTCGTCTTCACGCCCACACCGGCCCACGGGTCGATCTCGTCGGTCACGATCGGTCCCACCGGACAGAACGTGTCGAAGCCCTTGGCCCGGGTCCACTGGTTATCTTTGTTCTGCAGGTCGCGCGCCGTGAAGTCGTCCACGCAGGTGTAACCCAGAATGTAGGGCCGCACGTCCTCGCCCTCTGCCAGCTTGTAGCAGCTCTTGCTGATGACCACGCCGAGTTCGCCTTCGAAGTCCGTACGGGTCGAGACGCGCGGGCGGCGAATCGTTCCGCCCGGAGAATTCAGGGCAGTCGTCGGCTTGAAAAATATCAGGGGTTCGGTCGGGATCTCGTGCCCCAGTTCGGTTGCATGCTCACGATAGTTGCGCCCCACACACACGATTTTGGACGGACGCACCGGCGGCAGCAAGGCCGCTTCCGCCAGCACAATGTGCTCCATCCGCTTGGTGCGCAGGTCCTCCATATCGCCGTCCACCTCTTCGGGAAGCGTCACCAGCAACCGGGTTATCTGTTCCCGTCCGGCGACGGACTCCACCAGGCCGTACTGCGCCCCATCCTCCTGCTGAAAGCGGCAATATTTCATAGGAACTTATCTAACCACAAAGAACCCAGAGGAAAACCACAGAATTCGTGGGCAACTGATTCACTCGCACCGGTCACGGCGTTTCTGGCACGGCTTCGCTTGCTTCTTCCGAGCGAGCGCTCTCGTTGCCGCGCAGGTCCACGGCCGACACCGAGTACCAGTAGGTCTTGCCCGGGGCCAGGTCCGCATCGCGGTATGCCGGCGTCTTGACCAGGACGTGGTTGATTTTCGCTCGCTGCGTCCCCCCGGCGCGTCGGTAGACGTTGTATCCGGCCAGATCAGAATCCGTATCCGGCGCCCATAGCAGGTCGATGAATGGCGTCTGGCCCGGCCCCGAGAAGACCGCCTGCAAACCCGTTGGGACGCCAGGCGGGTAGATATCCTTCGTGAAGACCTTCTCGACGGACGAGTCGTCGCCTTCGATCTCGGCAACCTGGGTGCAGTCGGAAATCGATACCCCGCCGTCGTCGGACCTCTTCGCTGGGCAGGGCGGCACTCCCCTGTCCAGCCTGGCAGAGGTGACGACCGTGATGAGGTACTCGTACGGCTTCTCCCACTCAATCGTGCGGTCTTCAAAGCGCCCGCCCGAGCACACTTGGTCGGAGAGTTTGACTTCAGTCCCAGTGTCGGTTGACCGTCGATAAATGCGGTAGACGTAGCCAAGTCCGGCCGGTTCTTTGGGGAAAGTTTCGCAGTCCCAGGTCAGAACCACTCCGTCGGAGATCATCTGCACTCTGATGTGTGCCGGAGGCGGCATCGTCGGCGCCAGTGCCACCTGCGCCTGGTTCGACAAGCCCGCGCTCCGGGCATGCAGGTTCATCGCTTCGACCGCATAGGTGGCCGTGCCCAGTGCATTCCGCTCTTGCAGGTCTGCGGGTAAGGTGTCGACGAATTCTGACTGGGGCTTCAGAGTCTGGCTGGGCTTCGCTTGAGACGGCGCCTTGCCTGCGCTTGCCACGGGCGGCACATTTCCCACCGGCGTGTCGCATTGGCTCATGAGGGCGGTCAGGCTGCGGCATACCCGGGTCGGACCCGGCCGGCGCACGTTCTGCCGATCGGTCGTGCTCGAAGGGACGGTCCAGAACAGGTACACCTTGCTGCCCTTCCGTACCGCCCGCAGATCACTGGGAGGTTTCGGTAGTGCAAGGGAAGGAGGCACCGGTGCTCCGATCGAGGCGCATCCCACCAACGATACGGCAAGCGGAAGCGCGACCCACGCACTGGCAAGATGGCGGAGCGATCTCATGCGAGGAAACTACGAGCCTACCACGCACCGCCGGCCGCACGGGATCGCTCTACGCAAAACAGCAGCTGTCTTGCGAGCGCCCGGGAACCGTCTGCGGTGCGCAGTCTCTTATCCCAGCAACGCCTGGGCGGCATCGCGGAACACCTTGGTGTGCTGGTCGACATCGTCTTTGGCCGTCATGGGCGACATCAGTGCCATGTTGTGGAAGGGTGTGAGCAGAATTCCCCGATTCATCGCGTACAGATGCAGGAAGCGTTCCAGTTCGAAATCCATTGCGGCATGCGCCTGCGTCCCGTTCCTGGGAATTTGCGGGGCGAAAACGTACTCAGCCCGGCAGCCCAGGCGGGTGACGTTCCAGGGCAATCCGAAATCCGTGATTGCCCTGGCCACGCCTTCGGTCCAGCGCTCCGCCATCGGGATCATCCGATCAAACGCCTCCTGGGTCAGAACCTTCTGCAGCGTCGCGCGCATGGCCGCCAGCGACAACGCGTTCCCGGCCAAGGTTCCGCCCACCCCGCCCGTGTCGCAATCTTCGAGGCGGTGTTGCGCGCGGATGCACTCCGCGACCTGTTCGGTGAACCCGTAAGCCGCTCCCGGGATCCCGCCGGCGACGGGTTTGCCGAAAACCAGCAAGTCCGGCTCGAGATTCTCGGCCCGCGTGTAGCCGCCCGGCCCGGCGCAGATCGTGTGCGTCTCGTCGATGATCAGCAGGGTGCCGTGCGTGCGCGTAATCTCACGCAGCCCCTTGTGGTAGGCCGGCTCCGGCAGCACGATGCCCACGTTGGTCAGGGCAGGCTCTGCCAGCACACACGCAATGTCCTGCCCGGCCAGGGCAGTGTCCAGTGCATCCAGGTCGTTGAACTCGACGACGCTGGTGGTCACCCGAGGGTCCACCGGAGGCCCAATGTTCCCCCGCCGCGCCTGCACGACCCCGTCGTTGAGCGTGATGAAGCTTTCGTCCACCGTGCCGTGATAACACCAGTTGAAGACCAGAATCTTCGGCCGTCCGGTGATCTGGCGCGCCCACCGGATCGAGAACCGGTTGGCATCGGTTGCCGTCAGCGCAAATTGCCAGTATGGCAGGCCGAACCGCGTCTGCAGTTCCTCGCCCACCACGATGGCATCCTCGCTCGGCAACATCAGGGTGATCCCGCGCCGCACCTGCTGCTCCACAGCGGAAACCGTCGCCGAGGGCGAGTGCCCGGTCATCGCGCCCGTATCTCCCAGGCAAAAATCGATGTAGCGGTGACCATCGACGTCGAAGAACTCCGCGCCCCGCGCCTCGCGCACGAAGGGCGGAAACGCCCCGGCCCACTTGGCCATCCAGTTCATGGGCACGCCACCCAGAAGGGATTTCCGAGCCCGCTCGAAAAGCGCGGCAGACTTCGGCCGTTCGGCGACAAAACGCTTCTGTTCGCGCTCCATCAGTGCCTGCAGGCGAGCGCGATCGATCTGGCTCATGAATAACCCCGCGATCCAGCTGAAAGTTGCAAGGAGTCAAGCAGTGTAAGCGGGCGCCGCGCAGACGCGCAAGCGGCTTGCCGGCTCCGCCGACGGCGTCGTCTCGAGAGACTGGCTCAGTGGTTAGGGGCGACCAAGATCCATCGCCTGCAGGGTGAGAAGAAAACTGCCGCCAGCTACAGGATGTAGCGCGACAAATCCTGGTCCTTCACGATGTCCGACAAAGTCTTGCCGACGTAGGCCGCGTCAATTTTGACCAGCTCGCCCTTCTTTTCAGGAGCCTCGAAGCTGATCTCATCCAGCACGCGCTCCATGATGGTATGCAAACGCCGGGCCCCGATATTCTCGGTGCCTTCGTTCACCCGGAACGCGAACCGGGCGATCTCTTCGAGCGACTCGTGCGTGAATTCGAGCTTGACCCCTTCGGTTTCAAGCAGTGCCGTGTATTGCTTCACCAGCGAAGACTTCGGCTCGGTCAGGATCTTGATGAAGTCGTCCATGGTCAGCGACTGCAATTCCACGCGGATCGGGAAACGTCCCTGCAACTCTGGAATCAGGTCGCTCGGCTTGGACACGTGGAACGCTCCCGCCGCCACAAACAGGATGTGGTCGGTCCGCACCATGCCGTAACGCGTATTCACCGTCGTGCCCTCCACGATCGGCAGAATGTCGCGCTGCACGCCCTCGCGCGAAACGTCCGGCCCATGCCCGCTCTCCCGGCCCGCAATCTTGTCGATCTCGTCCAGGAAGACGATTCCCGAGTTCTCCACCCGATCAATCGCCGTCCGGGTCACCTGGTCCATGTCGATCAGCCGTTGCTCTTCTTCCTGGATCAGGTACTCGAAGGCCTCATTCACCTTCATTTTCCGCTTCTTGCTGCGCTGCCCGAACAGGTTCGGCAACATGTCCTTGATGTTGACGTCCATCTCCTCAACGCCCTGGTTCGAGATGATTTCAAACGACGGGAAATTCCGCTCCCGCACGTCGATCTCGACCGAGCGCTCATCCAGCTTGCCCTCGCGCAATTGCTGGCGCAGCTTCTCGCGGGTGCGCGACTGCGATTCGCTGGCGTCCGTGTTCGAGCTTTCGATCGCCACGCCGCCGCTGGAGCTATCCGGGGTGCGCGCAGCCGGGGGCGGCAGAAGCAGATCGAGCAGCCGCTCCTCCGCGTTCAACTCCGCCTTGTCCGCGACGTCTTCCAGCTTTTCCTCGCGGATCATGTCGATGGCAATCTCGACCAGGTCGCGGATCATCGACTCCACGTCGCGTCCCACGTAGCCCACTTCGGTGAACTTCGAAGCTTCCACCTTCAGGAACGGCGAATTCGTCAGCTTCGCCAGGCGCCGCGCAATCTCGGTCTTGCCCACGCCGGTGGGCCCAATCATGATGATGTTCTTCGGAATAATTTCTTCGGCAAGTTCCGGCGCCAGCTTCTGGCGCCGCATCCGGTTGCGCAGAGCAATCGCCACGGCGCGCTTGGCGTCCTTCTGCCCGACCACATGCTTGTCGAGTTCGGCTACAATTTCGCGCGGCGTCAGATCGTCGAGCGCCAACTGTTCTTCTTCAGCGGTCGGAGGTAAATAAATAGCCATATTTCAGTCGTTGGTCGTCAAGCGATCAGTCGTCGGCAAAACCAACCGCCACCAGCCCGTTACAACTCCTCAATCGTCACACTATCGTTGGTATAGATGCACATCTTGCCCGCAATCTTCATCGCTTCTTCCGCGATCTCGCGGGCAGAAAGCTGGGTGTGCAGCGCTAATGCCTGCGCCGCAGCCTGGGCAAACGGTCCGCCCGACCCGATCGCCGCGATCCCGCCATCGGGCTCGATCACATCCCCCTGTCCGCTCAACATGAACGTCTGGTCCTTGTCGCAAACCAGCAGCAGCGCCTCGAGGTGCCGAAGGTACTTGTCCGTGCGCCAGTCCTTGGCCAATTCGACGGCGCCTCGCCCGATATTGCCATGGTACTGCTCCAGTTTCGATTCGAAACGGCTGAACAGCGAAAAGGCGTCCGCCGTGGACCCCGCAAATCCCGCCAGGATCTTGTCCTGATACAGGCGCCGGATCTTCTTGGCGGTGTGCTTGATCACCGAGTCCCCCAGGGTCACCTGCCCGTCTCCGGCCAAAACCACCTTCCCCTCGCGCCGAACCGCCAAAACCGTCGTGGAACGTATCAGTCTCTTTTTCGTCATGAGCGCAATTTTTGATTATAACAGCCGAGACGCGAAGGCCCGGAAACCTGGAGCGGGCAGCGGAGCCTCTTGCATGGATTCGTTTTTAGGCGTGGACCGGCTCGGGCTTGGCCGCCAGCAGTTGCCGCAACACGTAGGGGAGGATCCCGCCATTGGCGTAATACTGCGCTTCCTGCGGCGTGTCGATTCGGACGGCGGCCGTGAACTCCGTGGTCTTGCCGTTCGCAAACGCGCGTACCTTGATCTGGCGTCCCGGCGCGAAGTGCTCGACCAGTTCGCGAATTCCGGTTATTTCAAACCCTTCCTCCCCGGTCAGCTTCAGCGACTCCGCACTCTCACCCGCCAGGAACTGCAAGGGCAGGATGCCCATGCCCACCAGGTTCGACCGGTGAATACGCTCGTAGCTCTCCGCCACCACCGCGTGCACCCCCAGCAGCCGCGGCCCCTTCGCCGCCCAGTCGCGCGAGGAACCCGATCCATATTCCTTGCCCGCCAGAATCACCAGCGCCGTGCCCTCCGCGAGGTATTTCGCGGACGCATCGTAAATCGACATTTCCGCCCCATCCGGCAAATGGCGCGTGAAGCCACCTTCCAGGTTCGGGACCATCTTGTTCCGCAACCGGACGTTGGCGAACGTGCCCCGCACCATGACCTCATGATTTCCGCGACGCGACCCGTAGGAATTGAAGTCCGCCGGCTTCACACCGTGCTCGATCAGATATTTTCCTGCCGGACTGTCTTTCTTGATCGATCCCGCCGGCGAAATGTGGTCGGTCGTCACGCTGTCCCCCAGCACCGCCAGCACGCGCGCCCCCCGAATGTCCGGTACCGCGGTTGGCTTCAGCGTCATTTCGTCGAAGTACGGCGCCCGGCGAATGTAGGTCGAGTCCTGTTCCCACACATAGGTCTGTCCCTGGGGCACGGGCAGCGAGCGCCAGCGCGAATCTCCGTCGTAGACCTCGCCATAGCTCTTGCGGAACATGTCGGACGAAATTTGCCGGACCGCCTGCTCCACTTCCTGCTGCGTCGGCCAGATGTCGGCCAGATGCACCGGCTTCCCGTCCTGGCCGCGCCCGATCGCATCTTTTTTCAGATCCAGGTCGATTCGGCCGGCCAGCGCGAAGGCGACCACCAGCGGCGGCGACATCAGGTAGTTGGCGCGGACTTCCGAGTTGATGCGGCCTTCAAAATTGCGGTTCCCCGAGAGCACCGAAGCCACCACCAGGTCCTGCTCCTCGATCGCCTGCGAAACTTCGGTCGGCAGGGGCCCCGAGTTTCCAATGCAGGTGGTGCAGCCGTAGCCCACCAGATTGAACTTCAGCTGCTCGAGATAGGCAAGCAGGCCCGCCTTCGCCAGGTAATCGGTCACCACCTTCGATCCCGGCGCCAGCGACGTCTTCACCCACGGCGGAGTCTTGAGGCCGCGTTCCACCGCCTTTTTGGCGAGCAGGCCCGCCGCCATCAGCACCGACGGATTCGACGTGTTCGTGCAGCTCGTAATGGCAGCAATCACGACGCTCCCATGCTTCAGAGCGCTCTTCACATCCTGCGGAACATGCTCCTCGACCCGCGGATCTTCCACTCCGACCGAGGCCGGGTTCCCGCCCTCCTGCTCCCAGCGGTCCACCTGCCTCACCGCACTGTCGTTGGAGACGAGCGCCGTCGCCGTCTTTGCCCGGAGCTTGACGAGCGATGGGAGGGCCTGCTGGAACGACTCACCCGCCTTCGACAGCGCCACGCGGTCTTGCGGACGCTTCGGACCCGCCAGGCTCGGTTCCACCGTCGCCAGGTCGAGCGACAGCAGCTCGGAGTATTCCGCTTCGGGCGTGTTTGCATCGTGAAACATCCCCTGCTCGCGCGCGTAGGCCTCGACCAGCGCAATCTGCTCCTCGGAACGGCCCGTGAGCCGCAGGTAACGCAGGCTCTCTTTGTCGATCGGGAAAATGCCGCAGGTCGCGCCATACTCGGGCGCCATGTTCGCGATGGTGGCACGGTCGGCCAGCGGCAGATCCTGCAGCCCGGGCCCGAAGTACTCCACAAACTTTCCTACCACGCCGTGCTTGCGCAGCATCTCGGTAATCGTAAGCACCAGGTCGGTCGCGGTCGCACCCTCGGGCAAGCGTCCGCTCAGCTTCACCCCCACCACGACCGGGATGAGCATCGAAACCGGCTGTCCCAGCATGGCCGCCTCGGCCTCGATTCCACCCACGCCCCAGCCCAGCACGCCCAGCCCATTGATCATGGTGGTGTGCGAATCGGTGCCCACCAGCGTGTCGGGATAGGCGACCCGCTTCCCATCCGCTTCGTGCACGAATACAACCCGCGCCAGGTACTCAAGGTTGACCTGGTGCACGATTCCGGTGTCGGGTGGAACGATCGCCAGATTATGAAACGCCTTCTGCCCCCAGCGCAGGAACGCGTAGCGCTCCTTGTTGCGGAGAAATTCCAACTCGGCGTTCAATCCGAACGCCTGCGCGGAGCCAAATTCGTCGACCTGCACCGAGTGATCAATCACCAGCTCGGCGGGCTGTAGGGGATTGATCAACTTCGGATCGCCGCCCAGCCGCTTCATCGCATCGCGCATCGCAGCCAGATCCACCACCGCCGGAACGCCCGTGAAGTCCTGCAGCAGAACGCGGCTCGGGGTAAACGCGATTTCCTTGTCCGGCTTCGAGTGGCTGTTCCAGGCCGCCAGCGCGCGCACTTCTTCCTTGGTCACGTTGCGCCCGTCTTCGGTGCGCAGCAGGTTCTCCAGCAGGATGCGCAGCGAGTACGGCAGATGCTTGGTCGGGATGCCCTGCCGGTCGAGCGCATCGAGGCGGTAAATCTCGTACTCCTGGCTGCCGACGCGCAAGCGGGAGCGGCTTTGGAAGCTGTTCGACGACATGATGGCGGTCCTTTCAAAAATCGGTGCCTGGACTCGAACGCCCGAATCCGGGCGGCGCTTTGGGTGTTCCCCACACCCGACGGTTGACCGTCTAGTTTAGAACGATCCGCCGAAGGTTTGGTAGAGCAGGAGGCCGTTCAGCGCGATAATAATGGCCACCGTGAGATACGCCAGCCCGTTGGTGCGCCGGCTGTTGACCAGATCGCTCATCAGGTCGGCGCGCCGGGTCAAAAGAATCAGCGGGATCAGCGCGAACGGCAGGGCAAAGCTCAACACAACCTGGGAGAGCACCAGAATTTTCAAAGGATCAAGACCCGCGGCAATCACGGCAATGGCCGGCAGCATCGTCAGGAAGCGGCGGAGGAAAATGCTCATCTTGACGTCCAGGAAGCCTTCCAGAATCACCTGGCCCGCCATGGTTCCGACCGTCGACGACGAAAGCCCGGAGAACAGCAACGCAATCGCAAACGCCGTCGCCGAGAGATTTCCCAGCAGCGGTTTCAGCGTCTCGTGCGCCTGCTCGATGGTCACCACCGGCCGGCCCGCATGCGCAAAGACGGCGGCCGCCATGATGATCATGGCCGAGTTCACCAGCCAGGCCCCGTTCATGGCCGCCAGCACGTCAATCAGCTCGTAGTGCGCATGCCGCAGCTTCTTTATGTATTGTCCGGTCGGGCAGCTGAAACTGTCTTCTTTCAGCCGCGACTGCACCAGCGCCGAATGCAGGTACACCACGTGCGGCATCACCGTAGCCCCCAGCATTCCGACCGCGATGTAGACGCTGCCCGCGGTCAAATGCGGGATCACCACGTAATGCGCGACCTGTCCCCAGGTCGGCTTCGCCAGGAAAATCTCGATCGCGTAGCAGGCCGAGATCCCGAACACAAATCCCATGATGACCTGCTCGAGCCGCCGAAATCCGTAGAGCTCGGTTGCGAGAATCAGGAACACGGCAACTCCGGTGACCAACGCCGCCGCCAGGAGCGGGATGTGGAAGAGCAGGTAAAAGCCCAGCACCGCTCCCAGAAACTCCGCCAGATCGGTCGCCACCGCCGCCAGTTCCGCCGCGACCCACAGCCCGAAATTCACCTTGGGAGGAAATTCACGCCGGCAGTTCTGGGGAAGGGTGTATCCGGTGGCGATCCCCAGTTTCGCCGACAAGTACTGGACCAGGATGGCCATCGCGTTCGACCACAGCAGCACCCACAGCAGGGTGTAGCCAAACTCGGTCCCGCCTTGAATGTTGGTGGCGAAGTTTCCCGGATCGATGTAGGCAACGCTGGCGACAAAGGCAGGGCCGAAATAGGCCCACACCTGCCGGCTGCGGAACGCGGGCAGCCACTTGAACCGGATCCGCCCGTTCACGCTGGCTGCGGCTTGCGGCGATTCTCCCATGGGTGAGCGGGGCTGCCCCGGGGATCGGAAGCAGGTTAGCCCAAGTATATCGCAACAGGTAAACTATGGTTAAGTGTTTTTCGAGATGCCGAAATTCGGGGACGCGGTGGTTGTGCACGGGTCTTTATGCGTTGCGGTGGCGGCTTTCAGAAACCACCCACACGCGCTCCGCCGCCGCCCCGCCCAGCGCGACGTTCCCGGCCCCGGTGTTCAAGGTCAGGGTTTGGTCGTAGTTTCGACCCACCACCCGGAGCCTCGCGCCCGGCCGGATGGCGCGCGACTCCAAAAATTCCAGCAGCTTGCGGTCGCGCTCGTAAATGCCGCTGACCACATAACCGGTCCCCGGCTCGGCATCGGACAGAAGCAGCAAGCCGCGGCGACGACGACTGGATGGGCTCTCCAGTTCGCTCAGGTTCCCGTGCGGACAAGCGCCACCCCGTCCCAGTCTGGCGAGCAGCTTGGCCTCGAAGTCGGTCGATACCGCGTGCTCCAGCCGCTCGGCTTCGTCATGCACCTTGTACCACTCCATGCCAAAGATCTCGGAAAGCATGCGCTCGATCAAGTGGTGGCGCAGCGTCAGCTTGCGGGCAATTTTCCGCCCGGTCGCGCTGAGCCGCACATTCCCGTCGGTCTGCACCTTCACGAACCCGTCTTTCTTGAGCCTGCGCAGCGCCATGGTCACCGCCGGCGGCGACACCTTGAGCCAGTGCGCCAGGGTAGCCGAGATGACGGTCTCTCCCTCGCTCTCAGCCGCAAGAATGGCCTTCAGGTAGTCTTCCTTCGAGACGGTAATCATTCCCGCTCATTATACGGCGAGGTTAAGTACGGTTAACGCGGGTTCGTTGGGATCCATCCGGGCCGAGACCCGCAGACCAAAGGAACAAAAATCGAGCCCGCCGTTTGACAGCGCCCGACGCTCCCCCCTACCCTTGTCTGTCCCGGACTATGAAGATTCTTGTCATCGGTGGTGGCGGCCGCGAGCACGCCCTCGTCTGGAAGCTTCGCCAGTCTCCCCGCGTCTCTAAGATCTACTGCGCGCCCGGCAACGGCGGAATCGCCGGCGATGCCGAGTGCCTGGCCGCCGACGTGAAGAGTCTCGCTTCCCTGGTCGCCGTGGCCAGTCAGGTGCATCCCGATCTGACCATTGTCGGACCCGAACTGCCGCTCACCATCGGCGTGGTAGACGAGTTTCAGCGCCGCGGCTGGCCGGTCTTCGGGCCTACCCGCAGAGCGGCTCAACTGGAGTCCAGCAAGAGCTTCGCCAAGCAGTTCATGCAGCGCCATCGCATACCCACGGCCCACTACGCGATGTGCAATTCCGTCGACCAGGTGCGTTCGGCCCTGCCCCACTTCAGCACTCCCATCGTCGTGAAAGCCGACGGTCTGGCCGCAGGCAAGGGCGTGGTGATCGCCAAGACCAAGGAGGAAGCCGCCTCGGTCGCCTCGGAAATGCTGAGCGGTCGGATGGTCGGAGACGCCGGTTCGCTGGTCGTGCTGGAAGAATGTCTCAAGGGCGACGAACTCTCATTCCTCGTGTTTAGCGACGGGGAACGCGTCGTTCCGCTGGTTGCGGCCCAGGACCACAAACGGGTCGGCGACGGGGACACCGGGCCGAACACCGGGGGCATGGGCGCCTACTCCACCCCCGCGATCGTCGACGACCAGATGCGCGACTGGCTCGTCCATCACATCGCCCGGCCCGTGGTCGCCGGCATGAAGGCCGAAGGCGCCGAGTACAAAGGCGTTCTCTATTGCGGCCTGATGATGACCGCTCGCGGCCCCATGGTGCTTGAGTTCAACTGCCGCTTCGGCGACCCGGAGACCCAGCCCATCCTCATGCGGCTCCAAAGCGACCTGGTCGAAGCCATCGAAGCCTCGATCCAGGGGCGCGTCAGCGAGGGAGACTTTCGCTGGTCCTCGGACGCCTCCGTGTGCGTGGTCATCGCCTCCGGCGGATATCCCGGAACCTTCGAAGCCGGCAAGAAGATCGCCGGCCTCGAACAGGCGGGCGCGCTCGAAGGCGTGAAAGTCTTCCACGCGGCCACCAGCAGGCGCGACGATGTTTATTTCACCTCCGGAGGCCGCGTTCTCGGCGTAACCGCGCGTGCAGCCAACCTGGCAAAAGCCGTGGATCGCGCCTATGAAGCCGTCTCCAAAATCGGCTTTGAGGGCATGCACCACCGCCACGACATCGCCGCTCGCGCCTTGCGCAAGTAACGGGTCCAGGATCGGACGGGTTCATTTCACTGGGGCAGGTGCAAGTCGATATGAGTGATCAACCGCTGGTTTCCATCGTGATGGGCAGCGACTCCGACCTCGAGATCATGCGCGAAGCCGGCAAAGCGCTGGAAGAGTTCGCCATCGCCTATGAGATCGACGTAACCTCCGCGCACCGCTCGCCCGCTCGCACCGCTGACTTCGCCAGCAAGGCCGCCGGCCGGGGCATTCGCGTCATCATCGCGGGGGCGGGCGGCGCCGCACACCTGGCCGGCGTCATCGCCGCTCACACCACCCTTCCCGTCATCGGCGTGCCGATTCCCTCGACCTCGCTGCAAGGCATAGATTCCTTGCTCGCCACCGTGCAAATGCCCGCCGGCATTCCCGTGGCCACGGTCGCGATCGGCAAGCCCGGCGCCACCAATGCCGGCATCCTGGCGGCCCAGATGCTGGGCTTGTCGGATCCCGCGATTGCAAAGAGACTCGACTCTCACAAGGAAAAGCTAGCTCGCGGCGTGGAAGAAAAGTCGAAGAAGCTGAAGAGCTCCAGTTAGCGCTCGCGGGCGCGGACCTTCGCCACCCAACCGTTTTTCGCCGACCAGGTGCCCGGATTGCCGATCCTTGCCTTTGCGAAATTGCCCGTACCGACAGGCAACGAACTGTTTGCCGTGAGTGAACAAACCGGGAAACGTTGCAGCGGTTCTGGCGCGAGTCCAGTTCGGAGGAACTAGGTCCCAGGCTCCAGCCGCCCGGCTTCTGCAAGCGGAAAGCCGGCACGCGAAACCGGGTCATGCAGGCCATCGGGCGCGGCATTCACCCCTGGGGGATAACTCGCGAGCTTGCGCCCGCAGGGTTTCGAAGCGGACTGGACACCCGATTTCATCCCGAGGCCGGTCATCGAGGGAAGCCGATAGCGCTCCGTCCTCCCGGGGAATCAGAGTTTCAGGCTTTTCAGATATTCCCTGAACTTGTCGCCCAGGTCTGGCCGTTTCAACGCAAACTCGACCGTCGCTTTCAGGAAGCCCAGTTTGTCGCCCGTGTCGTGCCGCCGCCCCTCATAGACATACCCGTAGATTCTCTGTTCTTTCAGCAATGCCCGCAGGCCGTCGGTCAGTTGCAGTTCACCGCCCGTGCCATGGGGCGTGCTGGCCAGCAACTCGAAAACGCGCGGTGTGAGGATATAGCGCCCAATGATCGCAAGTTTCGACGGCGCATCCTCGGGCTTCGGTTTCTCGACCATGTTATTGATCTCGAACAGGCGTCCGCCAAACCGCCCGTCCGCAGGCTTGACGTCCAGCACGCCGTAGGCTGAAATTCCCGGCCCTTCCACCACCTGGGTCGCCACCACCGAGCACTGGGTCTCCTCGAAGACGCGCATCATCTGCTTCAGACACGGCTCTTCCGCGTCGATGACGTCATCGGCCAACAGAACCGCGAAAGCCTCTTCCCCCACCAGTTCTCGCGCCATCAACACCGCATGTCCCAGACCAAGCGCTTCTTTCTGCCGCACGTAGGCCAGATGAATCATGTCCGAGATCGACCGCACGATCTTGAGCAAGTCGGTCTTCTTGCGCTCCTCCAGCATCTTCTCCAGTTCGTAGCTGACGTCGAAGTGATCCTCAATCGCCTGCTTGCCACGCCCCGTCACGATGATGATCTGATCGCAGCCGGCGGCTAGCGCCTCCTCGACCCCGTACTGAATGATGGGCTTGTCGACGAGCGGGAGCATTTCCTTGGGTTGCGCCTTGGTAGCCGGCAGGAAGCGCGTTCCCAAACCGGCCGCCGGGAAAACCGCTTTGCGTACTTTCATTGCCATGGTCTTTGCTCTCTCTTGCAGGAACCGCCCTTCGGATCCATGTTGGCGTCAGCACCCCTGATTCCGAACCGCCGAGCGCCAAAGCACCGACCACAATAGCAGGAGCAGTTGTATCGCGCGAGGCGACATTTCCCGGGCGCGCTGCTTTCCTCGATGGGCCCGCAGGGCGGCGGGCACGCTCCGCCAGCCGAATTTTATACGCCGCGAAGCGAAGCACGCGCCACCCTGCCCAACTGTCCCCGCGCAGCAAAAAACCGCCACCCCGAAAGGTGGCGGTCGACGACCATCCAAACTGCGTGTTCACTGTGCGGACATGGTCCCCGTCAGATAGAGCAGCACGTAGGCTTTGATCGAGCCATCAGCCTGCGGTACCCCGAAAGCCTTAACCGGCGTCCCCGCTACCAGCGCCGCCGAGACGTGGGCCAGCCCGGTCGCGCTCGTGAGGTCCTGCGGCGTCACCGTGACGATGCCATTCGTGCCGTCCACCTGGGAGACCAACGCCGCCGAACCCGAAACGCTGCTCAGGTCCACCGTCACCGCATTGGACCCGCCCGGCACCGTCATGGCGATGCTTCCACCCTTGCTGCCCGAGCTCCACCCCGTGCTGACCACGCCAAGCGGAACCGGCGTCGGCAACAGCACGGTCCAGCGCGCCGACCATCCATGGGGATTCGCCGGGTTGTTCCAGGTCGCGTAGCTCACGCCCCAGACCGCCATCGGCTGAGCCGAACCGCCGAAGTTCGCCGAACCGTCGGTCGCGTTGACGAAATCCGTCACCGCCGTGGACCCGGTATCGGCCAGCGTCGGGAACGTGAAGTTCCACCACTTGAAACCGTCGATCTGGTTCCCGTTCGAGTCCACGCCATTCGGAGTGCTGCTCGAAATGTAGCCGAGCGTGATCGTGAAATCGTCAGCGGGAGTCCGGTAGTCCCGCGTGTACACAAACCCGCTTCCATTGGGTGCCGACAGGAAGCCGTCATACTTGGCGATCTCAATGTCCACCGTCTGCGCGACCAGCGGAACCGCCAGCGGATCGACCACGCCCACCTGCACCTTGAATCCGCGCACCAGGTTTTTCGCCGCCAGGAAACCCGTGCCGGTAGCGATCGGAGTCGCATGGAGTTCACATGCAGAACGTGGCCTTCAGGACCGGTCCATACCGTGTTGAACGTGCTGCTGGTCCAGATGCGCACCGCGACCAGCGCGCCATTGTCCTGATAGCGCGCGGCCACCCGGACAAACTTCCCGCCGAGGCTGCCGGCCAGCGAAGAGAAATCCCTGATCGTCGCAACCGTCTTCGCGTCCAGGTCGTAAAACAGAGTTCCGCTGGTCGAATCCGCCAGGATGGTCAGACTCTGTGAAGACTGGACCGCTGTTTCCGGATTCGTCGCCGGATACACCGGATAGTCCTTGATCATCGTCATCGACGTGTTGTCGGGGGCGACGCTGCTCACCGTTCCGTACATGTGCCGCAGCACCAGCCACGCGAGCTGGCCGATCGGGGGATGCCGCACGGGAGCGTTAAAGTTGACCGCCACATCGTCGCCCCGGGACCGACCGGCACATGCGCCGCGATGAACGCGGGATGGGAAAGATCGAAGTCGAGATCGAGCGCATTGCTCTGGTTGGCCGTGACCACCAGGGGCGCATCCAAGCTCACCTTCACCGGAACGGTGAGGTTGCCCGAACTGCCTTCGGTTCCCTTGATCTGAATCTGGCTGGAAGGAATCGTCGCGCCCGGCGTGCCGGCAAATCCGGTCTCCGGATCAGCGGACACGGTCAAGGCCACGTCTCCCGGATTTCCGCCAACGGTCAGCGTGGCCCCCGTATAGGTACCGGCTGGAACTGGAACGTTCCCGAGAATTTCCCCAGCTGGTCCAACTGCACCAGATTGATCATCGGCGCTGGCGTCGGGGCAGTGAACACCGTCAGCGGTGAACCGCCGCCCTGCGGCGTCAGGGAAATGCTCACCACCTTCACGCCGATGGTCGCCCAATCTTCTGTGGACCCATCCTGCATCAGGAGGGCCAGCCTGCCGTTTTGGCTTTAATTTTGGGTCCCCGACGGCGACCCCGAATTGCCGCAGGCGACGAACACGAGCGGCAGAGCCGCCCTGACCACAAGCACAATCCAACGAGCGATCTTCCGATGTCGTGCTTTCATGACAAACTCCTGTGAGTCAGTGTTTCGGGGAAGTACAACTCGCTTGCTTTGCCGTACGGGCGTAGAAACCCCCGCGGTTGCGGGAAAGTTGCGTAACGTCCCGCAGGATTATCGGAAAGGTTCCCCAAGGGGCATGTCCTTACGCCCGAGTCCGGGCCGGCAGAAACCCTGCGGCTCGCTTTTCCTGGATGGGGGGATGGTCGGGTGACGACGTGGCCGGGTGAGGGTTACGGCCGTGAGCCGTACACGGTGGGGAAAGCTGGCGACCGCCGCAAAAACATGTTCACTGCCGCACGCCTTCTTGAGCCTGTTCCACCACCAGCTCTTTCAGCAGTTGCTTCAGTTGGCCCAACACGTCTTCGGCCGCCGTCACCTTCTGCGTGAACTTCAAAGTGCCATCCGGGGTGAACTGCGTTCCGCGCTGGGACGCCACAAAGCGCGCCAGCCGCTCGGGATCGACCGCCGCGTTCTGCCGGAACTTGATGCTCACCTGGTCCCGCTTCCGCTCGATCGCGTTGACGCCCACGCGAACCGCCAGCAGCTTCAGATCGGCGTACTCGAGCAGGCTGCGCACCGCGGCCGGCGGCTCTCCGTAGCGATCGATCAGTTCGGCGCGCACGTCCTGCAATTGCGTTTCGCGTTCCACTCCCGCGACCCGTTTGTACATTCGCAACCGCTGGTTCTCCTCCGGAATGTACTCGGCCGGGATGCGAATGTTGAGACCGAGATTGAGTTGGGTGGCAATCTCCTCCTCCGGCATCTCGCCTTTCATCTCGCGCACGGCGCGCTCGAGCATCTGGGTATACAGTTCGAAGCCGACCGCCTCGATTTGGCCGCTCTGCTCGCCGCCCAGCAAATTCCCGGCGCCCCGCAGCTCCAGATCCAGTGCCGCAATCTTGAAGCCTGCCCCCAGGTCAGAGAATTCTTTCAGGGCCGCCAGCCGGCGCCGCGCAATCGGTGTCAGCTCGATTTCTGACGGCAACAACAGGTAGGCGTAGGCCCGCCGGTCCGACCGTCCCACCCGCCCCCGCAATTGGTAGAGCTCGGAGAGCCCCAACCGTTCTGCGCGATTGATCAGGATCGTGTTGCACAGCGGAATATCGAGCCCGTTCTCGATGATGGTGGTCGCCACCAGAATGTCGGCCTCGTGATGCATGAACTTGAGCATCACTTTCTCAAGCTCGCTCTCCACCATCTGCCCATGTCCCACCCGGATGCGCGCTTTCGGCGCCAGTTCCTGCAGCTTGGCGGCAATTTCCCAGATACTCTCCACGCGGTTGTGCACGAAGTAGACCTGGCCGCCGCGCTCGAGTTCCTGCTCGATCGCCGACTGGATCAGCTTTTCATCCCAACTCGCAACCACCGTCTGGATCGCCATGCGGTCTTTTGGGGGCGTCTCGATGACGCTCATATCGCGCAACCCAACCAGCGACATGTGGAGGGTCCGCGGAATCGGGGTCGCCGACATGGTGAGCACATCGACCTGCTTCCGCATCTGCTTCAGCCGTTCCTTGTGCCGGACTCCAAAGCGCTGCTCTTCGTCCACGATCAGCAGCCCCAGATCGGAAAACTTGATGTCCTTCGACAAGATCCGGTGCGTGCCAATCAGCACGTCAATCTTGCCCGCTTCCACTCTCTGCAGGATTTCCTTTTGCTGCTTCGCCGACCGGAAGCGGCTGATCATCTCGATCGAAACCGGAAACGCCGCGAAGCGCTGCTTGAAGGTCTCGTAGTGCTGAAAAGCCAGCACCGTAGTCGGCGCCAGCACCGCCACCTGCTTGTTGTCGCTGAGCGCCTTGAAGGCGGCGCGCATGGCGACTTCGGTCTTCCCGTAGCCTACGTCGCCGCATAGCAGACGATCCATCGGCCGTCCCGATTCCATGTCGGCCTTCACGTCGCTGATCGCCTGCGCCTGGTCTTCGGTCTCGGTGAACTCGAAGGCGTCTTCGAACTCCTTCATCCACTCGGTGTCGGCCGGAAAAGCGTGGCCCTGCGCCAATTGGCGCTGTGCATAAAGCTTCAGGAGCTCGTCGGCCATATCCTTCATGGCCTTGCGTACGCGCGCCTTGGTCTTTGCCCATGTCGCGGTCCCCAGGTGACTCAGCACCGGCTTCGCGCCTTCGGCCGAACGATATTTCTGAATCAGGTTCAGCCGCGTCAGCGGAACGTACAGCCGCGCCCCCTCGGCAAACTCCAGCAGCATGAACTCCGCCGGACCGTCACCTTGATTGATCTCCTTCAGCCCCTGGTACTGCGCGATGCCGTGCTCGACGTGCACCACGTAGTCGCCCACCTGCAGATCGCGGAAGTCCGACAGAAACGCCGAGACTTTCGACTTGTGCCGCTGCGGACGCGCGGCCACCAGCTCCGACTCATCGAACAGATCTCGCGCCCCGAAAATCGCCAGGTTCGCGTCGGCCACGACCACTCCCTCCGGAACGTAGGCCTTCACCAGCGTGGTGGTGAGAACATCCGCCGTGAAATAGGCGGTCTCGTCGGCATAACTTTCCCCGCCGCGCGTGCGGCTGCCCAGCCGGAACGAGACGTTGTATTCGGTAAAGATGTCCGCCAGCCGCTCGATCTCTCCCGTATTCGGCGCGGCGAAGACGACCCCCTTGCCCTCTGCAATCAGCTTCTGCACCGATTGAAGCATCGCCGGAACCGAGCCGTGAAAGCGCGGCGTCGGCTGGGTGGGGAATTGGACGAGTTCAGTCGGCTGGTCGCGCGCGATCCCCAGATGCTCAAGGTCCGCTCCCGGCAGCGTCGCGAGCGCTCGCCACCAGTCCTCCGGCGGGAAATACAGATCATTCGGCCTGACCAGGTTGCCCACCCCGCTGCGTTCATGCGCTTCTTCAATCCGCGTCCAGGTGCGATCCAACTCCTGCTTCAGGAGGTCGGGTTCGTCGGTCAGCACCACCGCCTGCGGCAACAGCTCGAAAAGACTCCGGCTCTCGCGAGCCACCGGAGCGTAGAACTCCCATCCGGGAAACACCGTGACGCCCCCGGAGCGCACCGCCTGCTCAAGGACCTCTTCCTTTCCCGTGATGCGCCTGCCCGACAGGCGCACGTGAATCGCGCCCAGCAGATCCTCGCGCACCGGGGTCTCGGTCAAGGGCAGCAGCAGAGCCTCGTCCAGCGGACTCGAGGAGCGCTGCGTAGACGGATCAAATTTCCGGATGGATTCGACTTCGTCCCCAAAAAACTCAATGCGCACCGGCCGATCGGCTTCGGGAGAATAAACATCCAGGATTCCGCCGCGCAGCGCATATTGCCCGGGCATTTCCACCACGTCGGTCGAGTCGTAGCCCACAGTGTTCAGGTGCCGGAGCAGGGCTTCGGTGTCAAAGGTTTCGCCCCGCCGCACCGTCCGCGCCAGATCGGTGTAGTACTCGGTGGACGCCAGCCGGATCGTCGTCGCCGCCACCGGAGCAATCACAATCGAAGCCGCCGCGGTCGCAATCTTCCACAAAGCCGTCGCGCGTTCTTCTTGGATCTCCGGATGCGGGGAGAGATTCTGGAAGGGAAGCACGTCGCGCGTAGGCAGCGTCACAATCGAATCTGGATCGACCCCGCCCGTGAGTTCCGCGAAGCCCTGCAAGACCGGCAGGAGATCCTCCGCCGCTCGATTGTCGGCCACCACGAAGACAACCGGCCGCCCGGCCGCTTTTTGCAGCAGGACCAGCAGCAGCGCCTTGGCAGTGGGGGTCAGTCCAGATACACGAATCCGTCCCGTGCCCTCTTTCAGGTGGGAGGCAACACGCGAGAACACGGGCAACTTCTCTACGTCCACGAAGAGTTCGCGGACGAACGGTAGGGCCATTCTTTGTCAATTCTAACAGTGGAGCGGCCAGCACGCAGGATGGCGGAATACCGCGCCCGCCGCCCTGTCCACCCAGGGTCACGTCCTTCGGTACCGGTTCGAAAATCTCTGCCCCCGTTTATAAGGGTCTCGAGGGGCGCGTAGGGGGCCTGCCGATGGACGCTTTATGAATACCCGGTGTCTTGTTCCTCTACTTCTTGCACCTTTTCTGGTTGGGACGTTGTTCGCGCAGTCCGAGCAAAAGTCCGTACCCCGTCCGGAGAGTTTCGAATGGGACCACCAGATGGCTCTGTTCGACGAGGCGTTCAACAACCAGAACTTCGTTGAGGCCGAACGCTACGGGCGCCGGTCGCTCGAAATCGTCGATCAACTGCAGTTGGGCGATGGCAAGCGAGCCACCAGCTTGTCGAGCACGGCGCAGGCTCTTCGACATCAGAAGAAATTCGCCGAGTCCGAACCTTTGTTCCGACAGGCGCTCGCCCTGCGGGAGAAAGTCCTTCCCCCGAATCATCCCCGAACCGCCAGCACGCTCGAGGGTCTGGCGGTTTCCCTGGTCGGATTGCAGCGCCTGGACGAAGCCGGACCCTACTACCTGAGGGCCCTGGCGATCTGGGATCGCGCCGGCGACGACGAAGAGCCATGTCCGCACGGCAAGGTGCTCGATGGCCTCGGCCGAATCTACTTTCGACAGGGCAAGCTCGACCAGGCAGAGCCCCTTTATCAGCGGGCCATCTCGATCTGGATCGCTGCCAAAGAGAAATGTTCGGTCATCGTGCCCGCCATGAACGACCTCGCCGCCCTGTATTGGGCGAGGGGGGACACCAGCAAGGCCGAAGCCATGTACCTGCGGACCATCCCCATGCTGCAGCGGGAACTGGGCGACGATCAACCCGAACTCGTTGCCCGGCAGCAAGCCAACCTGGCCAGAGTCTACGTGGCTCAAAAGAAGTTCTCGGAATCAATACCGCTCCTCGAATCAGCCGTATCCGTCTTTGAGAAGCGCCAGCCTGTCGAGCGCGAGACGTTGAAGTGGGTTTTGTCACTGGAGAGTAGTGCGCTGCGCGAGTTGCATCGCGATTCCGACATGCAGCGGGTGGAGGCACAACTGGATGCGATCGAGGGCATCAAGGCCGAGTCCATCGATCCCCTCATCCGCTGGCAGGGGCTCATGGGCCTTCGGCGGCATGCCACCACCAGGGAGCAGCAGGTCGCACTGTTGCAGCAGGCACTCCAGGAAGCGGAAAGACTGCCTCCGGGAGAACCCCTTTCCCGGACCCTCGTCCAGCTCGCGGGCGCCTTGGAGGGAACTGATAACGCTCTCGCCGAACGGTATTTCAAGCGGGCATTGGCGAACAACCAGACGGTGTTTGGCCCTGATTCAGCCCAGGTGGCCGAGGGGCTCGAATGTCTCGCCAGTTTTTATGAAGCTTTCCAGAAATCGGTGGGTGCCGAAGCTCTGCGGCTGCGCGCCCTAGCGATCCGGGCAAAGCAAGGCTCGGACATGCAGCTGGTCATGAGCCGCGAGCAACTGGCTGCCTTGTACGCCCACCAGAACAGGTTTGCCGAAGCGGAATCGCAATACCTGCAAGCGTTCGAGGTCAAAGAAAAACTCCCCGGCATGACTGAGGATACCGACGTCGTACTGGTCCAGGGTCTCGGGGATCTTTACCGAAACTGGGGAAAATACCAGGACGCCGCGCGCTACTATACCCGACTCCTCCAAATCGAGGAAAAGCAAATGGGTTCCAACAGCCCCAGGCTGCTCGCTCGGCTGCAAATGCTCGCCGATCTGATGCGCAAGCTCGGCCGGCCTGCCGACGCCCAGCAATACGATGAGCGCCGCAAGAACATCGTAGACGAGCAGATCGCTAGGGGAAATTCGTCACCCACGAAGTAGCGGTCGGGTGAGGCAGGTGGGCCCGCCGCTCCCGTTGATACAAATCTCCGAGCCCGGAAAGGTGTGCACCTCGAATCCCGCATCCCGCAGACGCTGGTTCGTCTTCGCATTCGCGTCGATCGCCACCAGTCGCCGCGCTCCCAGCGACAGCACGTTGCACGCCAGCGTATCCCGCTCGGAATGGTCGATCTCGATGAACCGGTACCCCCTCGACTTCAGCCGTTGCACAGTTTCCACCGCCAGCCACGCGAGATCCACCAGCGCCGTCTCTTCGTCCAGCAGGCTGATCAGCGACATCAAATGCAAACAAGCCGATGGCCCCGGGCCGTGGGGCAGAGGCGCCGTAAGAACCTCGACCCCGTGAGGCTGGAGCAGGCTTCGCAGCTGAGCGATTCCGTCCGGATTCGTGCGATACCCGTGACCAGCAAGCAACGTCCGCCGATCGATCCAGACGAGGTCGCCTGCTTCGGTATTCCCGGGTGCCGCCACCTCACCCAGCGTACCGATCCCCATCGCCTTCAGGAAATCGCGATGATGTCGCGCTTCGGCCACCCGGTTCGCCTTGCCAGGATTCATGGGAATCACCCCAAAATCGGTTGGCAGCGACGCATCGTGCGCATAAACCGCATCCAGCGTAAGATCCGCCGACCCGGACAACTGCACCACCTCCGCCCCAGCCCGCTCGAGCACTGCACACAGAGCCTCATGCTGGGCCTGCGCCACCCGAGCATCGGGCAAATGAAGAAATCCCAGCTCCCGCGAGCGACCCACGCGCCCGGAATTCTCCCAGCCCGCCGTGCGCGGCGAACACACCATCACCTTCCTCAACACTCCAACCATCGAGTGGCCATTCGAACCACCGTTGGTCCCAGAGCTGGTCATAGTTTGAAACCGTCCGCCCGCCTAGGAATCTAAATCGGTGTTATGGCAAAAGCAATGTGGGAAGGCGCGGTCGTCGCCGAGAGCAAGCAAACCATCGAAGTGGAAGGCAACCAGTATTTCCCGCCCGACGCGGTCAAGCGCGAGTACTTCAAGCCCAGCTCCCACCACACCACCTGTCCGTGGAAGGGTCTGGCCAGTTATTACGACCTCGAAGTGAATGGGAAGCAGAATGCCAACGCCGCCTGGTATTACCCCGAGCCCAAGCAAGCCGCCCAACAGATCAAAGGCTACGTGGCGTTCTGGAAAGGCGTGAAGATCGAGAAATAGACTCGGAAGATGCCCTGTGCAACGACGGCTCAGCACACTGCGCCCCAAAAAATCAGGACAGCCCGGAGCCCCCGAGGCTGTCCTAGAAAAAACCCTCCCGGTTAGAAGGGCCATCTACTGCGTAGAAGCTAACTCTTTGATGTTTCTGCAGTATTGCGACTCTGTAAAAATCTCATGAATTCCCGGACTACCCCGCTGGGTCCGACCCTCATCCGACCCGGTGACGGCTTGCGCGGTCGCCTCCTTCCCGGCTGCTATAGTCATTTTCTGGATTTCCGGAGGCGCCCATGGCCCGCAGACTCGAATTATCACGCCAATTGCAAAAGCGCGCCGAGACCTTGATCCCGGGCGGAGTCAACTCCCCGGTCCGCGCCTTTCGCGCCGTAGGTGGCGATCCGCCATTCATCCTGCGCGGCGCAGGTTCGCACGTCTGGGACGCTGACGAAAACGAGTACATCGACTACATCGGCTCCTGGGGCCCCCTCATCCTTGGTCACGCCGCGCCCGTCGTCATCGACGCCCTCGGCGCCGCTATGGGCAACGGCACCAGCTTCGGAGCATCCACTCCCGCCGAAGCCGATCTCGCCGAACTCGTCATCTCCGCATTCCCGCACATGCAGAAAGTCCGCTTCGTGAGCTCGGGCACCGAAGCCACCATGTCGGCCATCCGGCTGGCGCGCGCCTACAGCAAGCGCAACTACATCGTGAAATTCGAAGGCTGCTACCACGGGCACGCCGACGCCCTGCTCGTCAAAGCCGGCTCCGGTGTCGCCACCCTCGGCATCCCGGGCTCCGCCGGCGTTCCCGAGGAATTCATCCAGTTCACCATCGCGCTCCCCTACAACGACCCCGGCGCCCTCGAAGAGGCCTTCAGGAAATTCAAGCAGCAGATCGCCTGCGTGATCGTGGAACCCGTCGTCGGCAATATGGGCTGTGTCCCGCCCGCCCGCGGCTATCTGGAAGCCGTGCGCGCGCTGACCTCTGACCACGGCGCCCTCCTCATCTTCGACGAGGTCATGACCGGCTTCCGCGTCGCCTTCGGCGGCGCCCAGGAGCTCTACTCCATTCAGCCCGACCTGACCACCATGGGCAAAATCATCGGCGGCGGCCTGCCGGTCGGCGCCTACGGCGGACCCTCCGAGATCATGGACCTGGTCGCCCCCCTCGGTCCCGTCTACCAGGCGGGAACGCTCTCCGGTAATCCGCTCGCCATGGCCGCCGGCTACGCTCAACTGCGTTACCTCAAGGAACACAAGAATCTCTACGCCCAGCTCGATCAGCTGAGCGGCGAACTCGTGACCGGAGTGGCCGCCGCCGCAAAAGCTGCCGGCGTGCCCATGACCTATAACCGCGTGGGCTCGATGTTTACGTGGTTCTTCACGCCCGGCCCAGTCACCGATTGGAATTCGGCGGCGAAATCCGACACCGAAGGCTTCGGACGCTTTTTCCGCAGCATGCTCGACAGCGGAATTTACCTGCCGCCTTCGCAATACGAGGCCGCATTCCTGGGTGCAGCTCACACCCAGCCGGACATTCAGAAAACGGTCGCGGCCGCCAGGCAAGCGTTTGCGCTGGCACACGCCTGAGCTTCCTCGGTGATGACGGGGCGCCCGGCGCGGGTGCCCTCGCCCGCGACCAGCATTTCCGTGCTCGAATGCTAGAATGCGCCCGATGAAGCGTGGTTTGTTGTGCGCGCCGCTCCTGGCGGCGATCCTGGTTTACGCGCCAGGGGCCGCTGAAGTCGAGATCACCAGCGAGCCCCACCACCACTTCCTGTTTGCGAACCAAACCGTGCGTGTCTTCAACGTGGAAGTCGGTCCGCAGGAAGCCACCCTGATGCACCGGCACCGTCACGACTATGTGTTCGTGACTCTCGGAGCGAGCGAGGTTTCAAACGAGGTAGAAGGCAAATCGCCGGTGCGGCTGACGCTCCAGGACGGCGAGACCCGCTTTGTCCCCGGAGGCTTTGCGCACGTGGCGCGCGACTTTGCGTCCAAGCCTTTCCGCAATGTGACGGTCGAATTTCTGCAGGATCAGAAAGCGCACAGCAGTGCTGCTCCGAACTGGGACGAAGACCGCGGCCTCAAGGTTTTCACCGGCGGCACGCAGCATATCCTGTTCGTTAACGATGGAGGGCGCGCTTCCGAGATCGAGTTGCAGCCGGGAGCGATGATTCCAAGCCAACTTCACCGGGGTCCATATCTGCTGGTCGCCATCACCGCTCTCGAAGTTCGAAGCGCTGCGAAAGGCGTGGGCGCGATGGCTGGACGTTTCAGGTCCGGCGATGCGAAGTGGCTCGCCGGCGGCAAGGCCCGTGCCCTGACCAACACCGCGAGACAAACCGCTAGATTCGTGACCCTTGAGTTTCCCTAGCCTTCGCAAAGCTCGGGCGGTCGGTCCGGTGGCCGCCCCGTCTTCCTGGTCGTTTGCGGAACAGGAAGGGGAACCCGAAAAAGCAACCACCCCCTTGCACAATCCCCGGTCCCATGCTATAACCAATCACGTCGAGAGCAGTGTGTGGCTAGCCGGGCGAGATTTGTGCAACTCTCGTCGCGCGTCCGGCATCTAAGGTTTTGAGCAACAAAACTTCACGAATTAAGCCCCGGCCACGGGGTTTGCATTCGGGGACAAAGCTCCTCGAAGGGTTTAAGCGTCATCGCAAGAACCTCCAAGTGATCTTTTCTCAAGCTTGAACGCTTCCGCCTCGGCTCGTGCCGAAAATCGGTCCAATGGCTAGGCGGAAGATGCGTTTCGTCGTGCGCAGAAAGCGCTGGGCGCTCCTGTTGGCGGAATCCTCACAACTGTGCAAAAGTTGTGGAAGTCTTGTGATTCCTTAGGGTTGACAGTTCGCCGACGAGCGCTGTAGTTTTAAAAGGTTTCGAGGACAGACAGATTCGCCTCTGTGCGTGATCTGTTCTGGACTGAAGGCGCGCCGCTCAGGCGGAAAGCGAGTCGGTCTTTGACAAATAGGTTGAACGTGCCAGTTAATGAGTAGGAAAGGTTCGGGCTCAAGTCCGAGCGTACTCACAATATAAGTCTCCTCGCCTTCGGGTGGAGGGGGCGTGTTTGCCCTTCGGGGCAGACATCAGGTTTCAAACGAGAGTTTGATCCTGGCTCAGAATCAACGCTGGCGGCGTGCCTAACACATGCAAGTCGAACGAGAAAGTGGAGCAATCCATGAGTAAAGTGGCGACCGGGTGAGTAACACGTGACTAACCTACCTTCGAGTGGGGGATAACCTCGGGAAACCGAGGCTAATACCGCATAACATCGAGAGATCAAAGGAGCAATTCGCTTGAAGAGGGGGTCGCGGCTGATTAGCTAGTTGGCGGGGTAATGGCCCACCAAGGCGAAGATCGGTAGCCGGCCTGAGAGGGCGCACGGCCACACTGGAACTGAAACACGGTCCAGACTCCTACGGGAGGCAGCAGTGGGGAATTTTGCGCAATGGGGGAAACCCTGACGCAGCAACGCCGCGTGGAGGATGAAG
>Ga0137415_10000007_pt1 | contig 183431 bp, 140 predicted proteins | sample CZODoug3_1_1_16f_FD_183082 | JGI IMG/M metagenome (GOLD analysis project Ga0137415, IMG submission 183082) | Vadose zone soil fungal communities from Angelo Coast Range Reserve, California, USA - CZODoug3_1_1_16fungal (Hybrid Assembly) | ecosystem: Environmental > Terrestrial > Soil > Vadose... | reverse complement strand
TTTGCTCCTGCAGCTGTCGCCAGCCCTATCATCTCGAACCTCCAGCTGACCCGAACGGAATTCGGCCTAATCATGTCGGCTCTAAACATTACGATTGTGATTTGTCAGGTTTTGGGCAGTGTGCTCGTCGACCGTGCAGGGCTGAAACTCGGTCTGTTTTCTGGAGTTGCACTGTTGGGTATAGGTGCGGCCATTCTGCTGGGTGTGCACAGCCTAAGATTTCTTATATTCGGCAGAGTTCTTCAGGGAATTGGCATCGGTATCAGTTATCCCGTGATGGGTGCTTTAATCATGGCCTGGTTTTCCAAGCGAGAGCAACCGTACATTAACACGATTTTTGCGGCAGTCACTTTCTTGGGAATTGGCGCAGCAATGCTTGTCACTGCCGGGCTATTTCGCTGGTTCAGTGGCTCATGGAGGCATGCACTTGGCTCTTATGGGTTCAGCATCCTCGCAACCGCGCTCGTTTGGCTCGTTATCGGACGAAATAGCCAAGAGGTCCATTCTGCGGAAGAGACATCAGCAGCTGGTGCCACTGCCAGGAATCCAAGTTCTCTCTCGAAAGCCCTCGCTATGCCTGTCGCTTGGACGCTGGCACTAGGCACCTTCGCGGTCTCATGGGTTTACAATATGTATTTTTCTTTCATACCTCTGTTTCTGGAAAGCGGGCGGGGCATTTCGTTAGCAAATGCCAACCGCCTGGCATCACTACTTCCGTTTAGCGGCGTAGCAGGGGTAATTGTCTTTGGCGTTTTCGCAACTCGGGCTACATGGCGGAAGCATTTACTGTGGACAAGCTGCGCGGTGGTCATCTTGGGCAGCATCGCCTTTTTTTTCGGCGAAGGTGCGCTGACCAAGGCAGGGTTGCTCGTCGCAGGATTTGGGCTCTCCGGCTTCCTTCCTGTCTTGAACACATACATTATGTCCTTACCGTCAATGACGCCGTCGCTGGTAGCGGCATTCGTCGTCGTGGTGAATGTGGCAGTATACATGGCCGGATTCATTTCTCCGCTCGCCGTTGGCTGGCTTTCTCAGAGTCCATTTGGATTGCGGAATTCCCTGGCCCTGTTTTCCTGGATTGAATTATTGGCGATTCTGATGTTCATGCGGTTACCCACGATCGCCAGCGTGGACCTTTCTAACATCGAGAGGACAAGCGCATCCCTCAATCATTGAAATACCTCCCTCGTGACCGACGGCGAGTACGTACTCTCCAAGTACATTTGAGCAACCTCGAAGTCGGTTACGGGTGCGTATGCAATAGGAATTTGTGCGTCTGACGAGGAGGAGCTCAGCAGCGCCATGGAAACACACAAACAATACGCGAAGGTTCGGATCGCTATTGCCCGGACATCATTGGCCCTTTGCCGCGCGAATACTGCAGAACTCCTCTCCCACTGCCAGGCGGAGACCTTCTAAAATGCGCGTTCCAATGATCTTAGAAATAGAGCTTCAGCCCGAATTGAATCTCGCGGGCGTTGCTGAAGCGCGCCGTCGAGAAGATCTTCCCAAAATTCGGATTGTTGCCAGCTGAAAAGTCTAGGTCGGGGACACCGAATTGGGGATGGTTAAACAGGTTGTAAAATTCAGCACGGAACTCGAGATTGCTTCGCTCAGTGATGCCGGTGACTTTGGCGAAATTCAGGTCGACGTTCTCCGTACCATCAGCAAAAAGTATGCCTCTCCCAGCGGTGCCGAAGGTGCCGAGGGGTTGCACCTGAAATGCCGCTCGGTTGATCCAGTTGTTCGGGCTGGGATTTTCTAGATGGGGATCACCCACACGATTCGGACGGCAACTCGCAAAAAACGGAATGCGCGTCAGGCAAGGATCGCTGTTGTCGCGGACCGTCAGCGGCACTCCGTGAGAAAGAACGACGATCGGGCTCATCCTCCATCCGCCGACCAACTTGTCCGTGAGGCCCTTTTTGTTCAGGAATCGCTTCCCAAATCCGAAAGGCAGCTCCATCGACCCACTGAACGTGAATCGGTGACGAACGTCGAAAGCGCAAAGCCCTCTTTCAGCGGCGGGGTGGTACTCGTTTTGAGGCACGAAAGGATCAATCACAGAGCCGCCGCCGGAGTGGAACTGCGAAGCCTGATCGATGCATTTCGACCAGGTGTAGCCGGTCAGGAAAGTGTAGCCGTTTGAAAAACGCTTGTTGATGTTGGTAACCAGTCCGCTGTAGTTCGAATTCCCCCAACTCCTCGATTGGAAAATGTCGCCGAATCCCCGGAAGGGTCGGCGCTGCTCCAGATTTGCTTCCAACGGAGGCTGGCCGTTCACCGGAACAACAAACGGTTGGTTCCGATCCCGAAAATTGAGTAGCTTGCGGCCGAGCGTCCCGACGTAGCCAGCTTCCAGGAGGAAACCGGCGCCGAGCTCATGTTGCAAGTTGAGGTTGTACTGCTGCATGTAGCTGGTGCGGATATGTGGATCGGTGACCACAACGAGGCCAGCTCCCGGAGGCACGCAAGTTCCGCCGCACGTTGGGTCGGCCAGGCTGACAAAACCGACACCGCCCGAATCCGTCACGCTTGGAAAGGTAGTGAAGGGCGGTTGCAACAGATTCTGTAGAACGAGATTGGAACCAAACTCTGCAAAGAAAATTCCGTATCCGCCTCGCACAGCCCACTTTCCGTTGCCAAAAACATCGTAGGCGAAGCCCAATCGCGGCTGAAAGCCCCTCTTGTCTGGGAAATACCCGCACTTGTCGCACAGCCCGCGGGACTTGTCTCCCGCTAGCACTGTGGTGGCGACACCGCTACCAGGGACACCAAACGTGGGTTGTTTATCGATGAACACTGTCGAGGTTTGTCCATTCTTATCTATCATCGGCGTGGCGTATTCCCACCGAAAACCGAGATTGAGAGTCAGTTTTGAAGTGACTTTGTAATCGTCTTGCCCAAATACGCTAAAAGCTTTCCAGCGTTGGAACAGCACGTCGCGTTTGAACGAGCCGTAGGTGAAAGAAACCGATTCACCTAGCAAGAAATCCGCCAAGCCGTTCCCTGTTAAGTTCCCGGTGAACAACATATTTCCTGCTTCAGTGAACTGGTAGCGAACATTCTCCTGATGCCAGCGGACCTCCCCGCCGGTCTTGATGGTGTGCTTGCCGTGCACGATGATCAGAGTGTCGTGATACTGGTACGTGTTGAATACGTAACGGAAAGGCCCCTGGACCGTGTTGCCCACGCCCGAATAACCGGTGATGCGTATGTCCGTGAGACCTACGTTGTCCGGTACCGGGAAATTGATGCCCACGTCCTTGGGCTTCGGTGTATTCGGGTAGGTGGTCGGATTGAAGGTTCGACTGAAGCCGGCGTGGAAATCGTTCAGGAGTTTGGTCGAAAATGTGTGCGTGTAACCAAAAGCGAAGTTCTGGTTTCGATTGATAAGTGTTTCGGAAAATCCCGGGAACTGCGCGGGGGCTGTACCTCCGGGTTGGAACGGATTCACCTGGTTATTGTTGTCGTAAATGTATCGGCCGAAGATCTGGTCTGTTTCTCTCAGCAGATGATCGATGCGCACGATGAACTGCTTGCTATCACTCTTCGCCGAGGGACTGGAAGTAAAATTCTCGCCGCCTGCGTTGGGCTGCGGGTAGAGCTTCAGAATTGCTTTTGCCACCAGACTGATGCAAGCGTCCGGAATCGTGCCGCCGACGAAATTCGTTCCGGGCACATTGCCGCCCGCCGTGCATCCTGAATTCGTAGGATTTTTGATTTGTGCCGATGCACCGAAGACCCCCGCGCGATGCGCATCATTGGGAACCGTGGTTGCCTGCGTCACACCCCTGCGCTCACGGAATCCCTCATAGGAGAAAAAGAAGAATGAACGGTCTTTCAGTATGGGGCCTCCGATATCACCGCCAAACTGGTTTCGCTTCAGGGGCGGTACCTTATCCGCGAAGAAATCTTTGGCGTCCAGCTTGTCGTTTCTCAGAAATTCCCACAACGCACCGTGAAAAGAATTCGCTCCGGACTTGATCACTGCATTGACGACAGCTCCGGAGTTACGTCCGTACTCCGCCGAAAACAGATTGGTCTGTATCTTGAATTCCGCCAGAGCATCAACGGCCGGCTTAATCTGCAGTGTATTGCCCTCCAGTTCGGAGTTTGCAACGCCATCCAACAGGAAATTGTTCATCGTATCGCGCGCCCCATTGACGTTGTAGGCGTTCTGCGTAAACCCGCGGCCTGGTTGAATAGGTGCTACACCGGTCTGCAATAGCCCTAGGTCGCTGAAATTCCGCCCATTCAATGGAAGATCTTCAATCAGCTTCTCGGACATGACTTTTCCGAGTGTTGCCGTTGTGGACTGCACCTGGATGGCCTCTCCAGCAACTTCAACCGTCTGGCTCAAGACCCCGATTTGCAGTTCCACATCGACGCGAGATTCCTGGTTCACTTCCACCGTAACGAGCCGTCGGACATAGCGCTTGAAGCTCGCCAGTTCGGCGGAAAGCTCATATTGCCCTGGAGGCAACAGAAGAATTTCGTAAGTTCCGGCGCCGGAGGAGACCGTGTCTCGCGTAATCTTCGTCTCGGTGTTCAGCGCTTTTATGAGTACCTTCGGAACAACCGCGCCCGAACTGTCTTTCACGGTCCCGACGATCTTTCCCGTGGTCAGCTGCGCGGATCCTGGCTGCGCGTATACGACGTAGATCGTCATCATCAGTAATGCGAAACAGCTTAGCCGCATCCTCGTTTTTTGCATGACCTCAGGTCCTCGATTCCCGATAGCGTCCTCGCCAGCTTCGCATGTCCGTAGCTTTTGAGAACCTCACCTTGTGTACTTGTCAAACCAATCCGCGGCTCGAGTTAGCAGCGCGATGCGATGCGTTGGATCGCCCACGGAAAACATCACGCGGCCTTTCGCCAGGTTGACCGCACCCGGGGGGGCAAAACGCGACGCCCTCAGCGACAGCAGCGCCGCACTTCTTGCAGTGTGGCATCTCACCCTCCCATTTCGATAGTTTGGAAATTCTTCCTTGGCCTAGACGGCGTTACGCCTTACTTCTTGGACCGCTGGAAGAGCAAAAGAGGGAAGTACTCGGGGTGGGCAGAGAGAGCAAGAGGTGGTGAAACATGCACACCTCCCTTAGGCGGACAATTTCGACGAATTCTAGTCTCGGCGGCGAGTCGGGTCAAGAGGCTTGAATCCTCTCACTGCGACATATTTTTTCCCGATACCTCAGATCAAAATAACGAAAACTCCACGCCTTCGACTGGCACTAGAGTCACCGGCCAGCTCTTCTTTCGTGAAAGACGCGTGATCCCGAACTCCCTCCAGAGTTCCGCCACCGACCGGACCTTAAATCGCTGGTCGACTTCATGCGGTCCCGCCAAATTGCTCACTACAGCCAAGCCGGAGAGCGAGACATTGTGGACTTCACTGAACACCTCCGGGGGAAGGGATGGATTCCTGCCACAGAGCGAAAGCGCCTCATCTCGCTCGAGGCGTTCCTGTGATGGATTGAGCAGGACCCGGACTGCAAAAGCGGCTCAGATGAAGAGCCATGTTCACTGTTGCCGCGCATTGGCAAGGAAATCAGACGGAGCCTGATCACGAAGCGCGTTTAACTCTCCAGTTTGCGTTTGGAAATGTACGGAGTCGGCAGAACCGCGACAATTGTGGTTCCAGTGTTCCAGTATCCCCTGATTTCAGTTCAAACTTGCCATTGAGTAGCCGGACCCTCGCGCATGCCCTGAATACCGACGCCTATCGTGAAGGTTGGATCGCCTAGGGAACTGAACTGTGCAATACCTCGACCCTTGTCCTCTATCTCGACTCGAACGTTCTATGCACCCTCGGTGATCCGTACCGTGGCGCTCTTGTTCTGTGCGTGGCGATGGATGTTGGTAAGTGCCTCCTGCACGATCCGGAAGATGGCCGTCTCAACATCGGGGGACAGTCTTAGCAAATGGAGATCTAATTCCAGGGTCACATTAAGTCCGCTTCTTTCTGCAAGCCCCTCCAAGTACCACCCGAGAGCCAAGGACAGGCCAGCCTCGTGCAACAGCGGCGGGTGTAGAAGGCGGGATACCGTGCGAAGCTCCTTCCATAGTTCATCCACCAGTTTTAGGCAATCTGCGGCGCGCTTTGCCTCCTGCACGTGCCGGAGAATGCGGTGTAAAATCCCCACATCAAAAAGGAAATGCCGATAAAAGAGTATCGTTTTGCAAAAAGCCCAGACACCACGCTCCGGCACAGTCGCACTGATTTCGGTGGCCCTCCTCGGAGGGGCGCTCATTCGGTCCCCTCTTGCGAGTGCAACTGAGAAACCTACAGCCAATGAATCTGCCAAGAGTAAGGCAGCGGTGATTAAGGAGGGGGCGTCCCTGTTTCGCGCCAACTGTTCCCCGTGCCACGGATTAGGTGCACGTGGCGGCGGTCGCGGGCCAGATCTCACTTCCGGACGCTGGACTCATGGGTCGACAGACACCGCTATCTTTCGGACTATCACCCAAGGCGTCCCCGGGACGGAAATGCCCGCCAACGGGTTTGAGGATTCGGAGATCTGGTCCATCATCGCCTACCTACGTTCCCTGGTGCCGCCCAAGCGCCCGATCGTCTCCGGCGATCCAGGCAAAGGTAAAAAGATTTTTTTCGAGAGCGTCGGTTGCTCCAATTGTCACATGGTCAACGGACGTGGAGGCCTGCTGGGGCCTGACTTGTCGCGCGTGGCTGCGTCGCGGTCGCTTTCCTACCTGATCGACTCCATTCGGCAGCCCGATAAGGACCTCAGCAGCGGCATGACGGATCCCAACAATCACTACGGTCTACCGCTGGTGTACGACGCGGTCACTGTGGTTACGGCAGCCGGGGAAAGGATCACGGGCGTTGCCCGGAATGAAGACACGTTCTCGGTTCAACTGCTTACGTCCGATCAGAACCTGCAATTTTTTCTCAAGAAGGATGTAAAGGAAGTGATTCACGAGCGCAAGTCCCTGATGCCGCCGTATTCGGAGGACGTGCTCAGCGCGCGACAACTTCAGGATCTGATTGCCTATCTCGAAACGTTGCGAGGAAGTGAGGACAACGGACCTAAGGAAGGCAGATGAAGAAGATCCTCTTGCTAGGGTTGCTTCTCGCGGCCAGTGCAAACTCGCAATCGCAAGTGACCTATGAGCGCTTACTCGGTGCGTCACGCGAACCCCAGAACTGGCTCACCTATTCCGGCCGCTATTCCGGCTGGCGCTACAGCACGCTCAATCAGATCAATCCCAGCAGCGCCTCTCGTCTGACAATGCAATGGACTTTTCAAGTGGGCGATCTCGGCCAGTTTGAAACCACGCCCCTCGTCGTGGATGGCGTCTTGTATGGAACCGGTCAGAATGACCGCGCTTTTGCAATCGATGCGCGCACGGGACGGGCCATCTGGCGGTATCAACGAAATCTGCCGGAGAAACTTCAGCCTTGCTGCGGCATGGTCAACCGCGGCTTAGCCATTCTCGGAGAGCGCTTGTTCATGGCCACGTTGGACGCCCATGTCATCGCCTTAGACACCAAAACCGGGAATCTGCTCTGGGACGTCACCTCCGCCGACTATCGCAAGGCCTACACCTTCACGGTGGCGCCACTGGCGGTGAAGAACGAGTTGATCGTTGGCATTTCGGGAGGGGAATACGGCGTTAGAGGCTTCATCGATGCTTATGACGCCGCCACCGGTCGTCGACTATGGCGTTTCGAGACTGTCCCCGGTCCCGGCCAGCCCGGGCACGAAACCTGGGAGCGTGACTCCTGGAAAACGGGAGGTGCTCCCGCGTGGATCACCGGCACGTACGATCCCGATTTAAACCTCGTGTACTGGCCTACCGGAAATCCTTCGCCGAGCAACTACGGAGGCGAGCGAGGCGGAGACAATCTCTACAGCAACTGTATGCTGGCCCTCGACGCCGATACCGGAAAACTAAAATGGTACTTCCAGTTCACACCCCACGATTTGTACGACTACGACGCGACGCAGATCCCGATACTGATTGACGCGGAGTGGGAAGGACGCGCGCGCAAATTGCTGATCCAGGCTAATCGCAACGGATTCTTCTACGTGCTCGACCGCACCGATGGAAAATTTCTGTTCGCGAAGGCTTTCGGCAATGTGACTTGGGCAACAGGTATTGACCGCGATGGCAAGCCGGTCGTAAACACCAGCCTCAAGACGAGCCCCTATGGAACTCGGGTATGTCCCGGCGCTCTGGGGCTTACCAACTGGTACTCTCCTTCCTACAACCCCGAGACCGGACTTCTCTACGTTGCCACCTCAACCGAGTGCGACGTCTTCACCAGTTCGCCACAACCCTATCGTGCAGGGCACGATTTTCTGGGCAGCGTCTATGTTCCTGATCCCGTTGAGCGACCGACCGGCGCGCTGAAGGCGATCGACGCTCTTACCGGAACGGAGAAATGGTCCTTCCCCTACTTCAGCAATCCCAACGGAGGCGCACTCTCCACATCTGGGGGGGTAGTCTTTGCCGGTGATTCTGACGGGAATTTCATCGTGCTCGAAGGGAAAACTGGCCGCGACCTCTGGCACGTCCAACTAGGCGCGGCCATCTACTCGGCGGCGATCACCTTTGAACTGGATAGCAAACAGTACGTGGTGATACCGGCAGGGTCCGCCCTTTTTGCGTTCACTCTTCCCTTGAATGTCACACCTATACACGCGCCTCACGCCCCGTCCGATCCCAGCCCAACACCCCGCGCTGAGCTTATTTTCAAGCACTTGCAGAGCTGCCAAGGCTCGAAAAAGTGAACACTTGTGGGCCCGACCGTGCATGAGGAGGATGAAATGCGCACCTGCTAAAATTGCCCCTCATCGTTGTTGAGTCGGAGCGGGCGTGTCACACATATTTCGTCACGACGACTTTTATGGCAGGTTGCAGCTTCGAAGGACCGTGCCTGGATTTACGCTCGCTCACCGTGTTGCCGACCGCCCTCCTGACCAAGTTCAGACGCATACCCATGTTGAAGCTCACTTTGTTCTCGTAACAAGCGGCCAATATATTTCCAGCGCCGAGGGAACAACTGACGGACTGCTTCCGTTGGTCTACAATCCCCCTGGAACTACGCACCGCGATCATTTTCGTCATGGAGCTGGGAGTTTCTTTACCGTGTCAGTCGCCGCAGATCGGTTTTTGAAGGACGCGATCAGCGGGTCTCGACCATCTGCATCTTTTTTGGTGGACGGTCGGTGCCGGGGCTTGGCGCGTGCGTTGCTTTGGGAATCTACCCGTGGCCATCACGGTTCCCGGCTGCATCTCGAGTCTCTCTCGCTAGAGCTCCTTGACGCTATCCCAAAAAGGGACCGATCTCGCGTTCTTCGCAGCCCCGTGCGCAAACCCCAGTGGCTCGATCGCGCGTATGAGCTGCTGCAAGACAGCTACGCGCAAGCACTCACGGTGCGCGAATTGGCATTTGCCGTAGGAGTGCATCCGATTCACCTCGCACGAACCTTTCGCAGTTATTTTCGCTGTACGCCAGGCCAATTGATACAACTGCGTCGCTTGGAGAAAACCGCTGACCTGCTGTTGTTCTCGGCAATGCCTTTGACGGACATTGCGATCACGTGCGGATTCACCGACCAAAGTCATATGACAACGTCATTTCGACGCGTATATGGCCTGGCTCCAGGCCGGTTCCGCAAAGTCGTATGCCGGCACGGACCTCTGCCTGAGTCATACGTTTCATTTTTGCAAGACGCGCGCGCCCGGTTGTAAGCAGAATGATTCCATGATCCGTCGCCCATTTCCATTGGCCGCAGGTGTGGCGGTTGCGGCCCTGCTCGTCTCGCAGCCAACACTTTCTCAAAGCACCGGCGACGGTTTAGCAATCGTTGATCCTGCTCAGGAAGGCTTCTCCACTCAGCGCTTAGAGGAAATGCAAAAGGCAATTCAGGCGGGAGACTTCAAGGCCATCACCAGCGTGATGATCGCGCGCCACGGAAAAATCGTTTACGAGCATTATTTCGACAGCGATGGCGCCGAGGGCCTGCGGAATACGCGCAGCGCCAGCAAGACCATTACCGGCACGCTTGTCGGATTGGCAATTGACCGCCATCTCTTGCCTGGCGTCGATGCGCACGTGATGGATTATTTCCCCGACAAGCAGCCCGTCACAAATCCCGATCCGCGAAAGAGCAACATCACCATTGAAGACTTCCTCACCATGAGCTCGCTGCTCGAGTGCGACGACGAGAACGAATTTTCGCGCGGAAACGAAGAACGCATGTATCTAGTGGAGGACTGGGCCAAGTTCACGCTCGATTTGCCCATTCGCGGCTTTCCCGCCTGGGTTCCCAAGCCCAGGGACGCTCCCTTTGGTCGAAGCTGGCAATACTGCACCGCCGGGCCTGTCACGCTTGGAGTGCTGCTGGAGCGCGCGGTGAAGCGTCCCCTGCCGGAGTTTGCGCGCGACAATTTGTTCGCGCCACTCGGGATTCCCCCTTCCAAAGTGCAGTGGCAATTTCAGCCGTTAGGCGCGGCGATGACCGGCGGGGGACTCGGCCTCCGCAGCCGCGATCTCCTGAAGTTCGCGCAACTTTATCTGAACGGCGGGACATGGAATGGCAACAGAATTCTCCCCGCCGATTGGGTAAAAGCCTCAGTCACACCCCACGCCCAGGCTCGCGAAGATACCGACTACGGTTATCTGTGGTGGCTGCAAACCTTTCACAGCGGCGGCCGAGACTGGCGCTCCTGGGGAATGTACGGCACCGGCGGCAACAAAGTGGTGGCCTTCCCGGAGCAGCAGGTAGTGGTGGTAGTCACGACCACGAATTATCATCTCCAAGGCGCCGCCGCGCTCACCGATAAGTTAATCGTTGACTATGTATTGCAGGCTGAGCAACCCGAAACGCAAGCCGCCCATTGACCCGCGCGGTGCAAGCTTGTTGGAACATTTCAACCGATGGTGAAGAGGCACCAGGAAGTTCCGCCTTTCCTGTTTCCGGCCAAATTAGACTCTTCATTCGGCGCAGCCCAGGAGTCCGTGGCGCTTTAATGCCGAGTGAAGCAGCGGTTCCACAAGGAACTGGAGATCAGCGTTCGCGTACTCCGTCCAACTCACTTCTGCTCCCACATCCAACAGGGCCTGCAACCGATCGCCTTTTTCGCTGGTGATCAAGACTCCAGCCTCCCGTGCGATTAATTCAGTACAAAGGTCGTAAGGATGACAGCACAATCCACATGCTAATGCGCGCTGCTTCAAAATAGGGCGCAAGAGAGGCCGTAACTCAGCCAGGAATCGGCATGCCCCATCATTCACTCGTAGAGCTGCCCGCCAGTAGAAAGATATTGGTCTTCGAACAAGTACGCTTTCCCTTTGCGGCCTGCCCCCAAAGCCGCAAAGGCAATTTCATCGTCGATGGCGGCCAGGATGTCGCGCCCGCCAGAGATGAAACGAGTCACAGAGCTGAAACCGTGAGCGAGATTTGGCGCTGTCGAGGGCTGAGGAACAAAAGGAGAACGTTCACGGGTAATTCGATTGAAACGCTCCTCCATGCACCCCAGAGCCGCGCACGGCCCACAACGCGTCGGAAAGATGCTGCTTGACGAGTGGAAGTTCTGTCTGAACCGCCAACTCGACATCCAATAAAGAGGTTTCTTCGCCGTGATTTCGAGCTACGCCCGTCAAAATCCAGCCACTACGTTTTTGATACAGCAGGGAACGCGTCCCGTCGATGGGGTCGGCTATGATGCGCCAAATGGCTTCCGAATCCTTGATCCCACGCGGAAGGGCGATTCTTCCCCCCGGCAATCCTTCGGCGATCAGGAGAATGGGATCGTGGGAGGCGATTTTCTTGTCAAATAGATCGACCAGCACCGTTTCACTGATACGATCGACGGCGTAGATTGTGTCCCCTTGGCCGTCTTCGACAACAGCAGCAATTTCCTTTCGAGGACCGGATTCGCAGGCAGCAACAACGGCGGCGTCGCGAATTTCTTCATGGATTGCTCGAATTAGTTGGATAAACAAACCCGTTTCCATGAGCCCTCTCGTTCGTCAGTGGGAATAGCCTGTTATATTTTCACATTGCATCTGATAGTATGTAACACGCTATCGATATAAGCATATTGCTGCTCTGGAGCGTGCGACGTCTCCGGCTCAGCGTGTGAGTTGCGGCCACCGGGAACGGCCTTGTTGCGATGGTCTGGATTTCTTATTGAAAGCACCGATTCAGCCTTATGGAGAAACCGAGAGCGCTGATTGTGGGGGCGGGAGGCTTCCTCGGCAACTATTCAGTGCGGGCCGCAACGGAGAGGTTCGAGGTCATCGCTGGCGACCGGTCCACCTCGGGCCCGGGAAGGGTCCTCATTGATATCACCGACGCCTCCAGTGTGGACCGTGCCTTCGAAATGGTGAAACCGGATGCCGTGCTGCTCTTAGCGGCCATGTCCGACGTTGATCGGTGCGAAGCACAACCGCAACAAGCGTTTCTAGTGAACGCCCGCGGCGCGGAGAACGTCGCCAACGCCTGCGCGCGACTGAACTCTCGCTTATTGTTCACTTCGACTGGTGCCGTCTTTGATGGCTGTAAACATGGATATCGCGAAGATGATGATACGAATCCTTTAAGCGTCTACGGCGCGACCAAGGTGCGGGCCGAATCAGTCGTCCAGGCGCTTGTGCCTGCCGCTGTGGTGATCCGCTTGTCGCTCGTGCTCGGTTTTGCCGGGAAGGAAGCGACGAACTCCCTGTTGGATACTCTACAGGCGAACTGGAAGGCGGGAAAATCTATCTCCCTTCCTACCTTCGAATTCAGAAACCCGATCGACGCTCATTCCATAAGTGAGGCCATGATCCGTTTGCTCGCAGACAACCAAGTCCGTGGCGTATATCACGCCGGCGCAGCGGATAGCATCTCACGCTACGAACTCGCGAGGCGCATCGCAGCCCGCGCCGGGTTTCCGGATGCTCTCGTTCAGCCGCAAATGCAAGCCGTGTCGGGCCGCGCGCCTAGGGGACGGGATCATTTCCTCCTGACCGAGAAACTTCAAAGGGTCTGTCGAATCGAAATTCCCACTTGCAATCAGGTTATTGAGAGGTGTTTTGATGGAGTTGCCTAAGGCGAAGTTTGAGCTGGAGTTTTCACATGGCTCTACTTATGGAGAGGAAGAGAAAGCTGCCGTGCTTGAGGTACTTGAAGCCAACGCCCCTTCCTGTGGGGTAAAAGTCCAGCAGTTTGAACGGGAATTTGCGGCATATTGTGGAGTTGCGCATGGTTTAGCGGTTACTTCGGCGACCGCGGGACTCTCTCTTGCCTTGATTGCTGCCGGCGTTGGTCCTGGCGATGAAGTTGTCACCACACCGATAAGTTGGATTTCTACCGCGAATGCCGCGGCTGTGCTGGGTGCGAAGGTGGTTTTCGCCGATGTAGATCCATGCACACTGAACTTGGATCCACACTCGGTGGCCAGCAAACTCACCGATCGCACCAAGGTTATTTTGCCCGTCCATTTGTACGGACAATGTTGTGATATGGATGCACTGAATGCGCTCGCCCGTCCGCGCGGCATCCTGGTCGTGGAAGATGCCGCTCATGCTGCCGGCGCTGAATATAAGGGGCGCAAGGCAGGCTCCCTCGGAGATATTGGGATCTTCAGTTTTCATCAGCAGAAGAACATGGCCACTTTGGGCGAAGGCGGCATGATCACAACCAGCGACAAGAGATTGTTCGACAACATGCTTTCGCATCGCTCCCTATGCTGCCGGACATACGATCCCAAGGGGAAGTATCTCGCTATTGATGAAGCGGTCCACCCTATGGGCAAGAGGTACTGGCACCTGGAGTTCGATGGAATCGGATTTAACTACCGTATGACCGAGATCCAGGCTGCGGTCGGCTTGGTCCAATTACACAAACTCGACTCGCTGAACGCCCGCCGCATCGAGATTGCCGCCAAGTACTCGGAAGGACTCGCCGGCATCCAGGGTCTGCAGAGACCCCATGTGCCCTCTGAGCTGAAACATGTTTTTCATGTTTACGTCCTCCGCCTCGCACCAGGATTTCGGCTCAGCAAAGAAGATTTCATGTGGGAACTTTACACAAAAAAGCAGATCAAGGCATGGTCGCATTACATGCCGATTCACCTGACTGCGATCTACCGAAGTCTGGGCCATGGCGAAGGCGAATGTCCGGTAGCGGAGGCGATGTTCGAGAGCTACGTAAGCATACCCATACATCCCCGAATGACGGAAGAATCCATTCAGTATGTGATTGACACCATCCGAGACCTTGCATGAACAGTTTTGAACAGGTGGTCTCCGAGCTGCGGAAGTCGGCGGAGTTTTTCTCCGCCACGAGACCGGTGTACGTCAGCCGCGCGCCCGGACGCCTGGATTTGATGGGCGGGAATGTTGACTACTCTGGCGGGCTGGTGTTTCAAGCAACCATCCGTGAGGCGACTTGGGCAGCGGCCCAACTCCGGGACGATGGACGAATCGTCTTCTGGAATCCACAGATGGAGCGGGAGGGCTGGCTGGATTTGGTGGAATTCGAGCTGGCATCGTTAGCCAATGACGCTGCAGTACGCCAACAGGTGAACAGCAGCCCGAGGGTTCGATGGACTGCCTACGTATTAGGCGTGTTTCACCTCCTCCTCCGCAAATATCCCGAGAACGTGAAAGACGGGGCCAGCGTCTATATCGAGTCCGACGTCCCTCTTAACAAGGGGGTCAGTTCTTCGGCAGCGGTTGAGGTCGCAGTCATGAAAGCTGTTGCCGCTGCTTACGGCATTGCGCTCGCAGGAGTGGAACTGGCGGAGGCGTGTCAGTGGGTGGAAAACGTCATTGCCGAGTCTGCCTGTGGAATCATGGACCAAGCCGCCTCTGTGCTGGGCGACGAGGGTTACGTGTTGCCTCTGTTGTGTCAACCGTGTTCGCCCTGGCCGCTGGTGAAACTGCCTACTGGCGTTCGATGTTGGGGAGTTGATTCGGGCGTACGTCACGCGGTGACCAGTGTGCAGTACGAGGCGGCGCGTGCAGCAGCATTCATCGGCTATCGCATGATTTGCGACTGGGAGCACTCACCGCTCGCTCTAGACAGCAATGGAAGAGTCCCACGCTTCGTCGAGCCACGGTGGAATGGTTATATTTCGAATATTTCTCCTTCCGTGTTTCGTTCTGTCTATGAAGATGAACTCCCGCTGTTGGCTTCGGGAGCAGAAATACAGGCGTTGGGAACGATTCACCCGGATCCGTTTACCAGCATCGGTCCCGAAGTGAACTATCGCGTGCGTGCGTGCACGCGCTACGCCGTGGAAGAGAATCAGCGCGTTGAAATGTTTGTCGAGTTGGCGCGCGGAGCGAAACCGGGCGAGTCTGTGAACGCGCTCCGTCTCATGGGCGATCTGATGTTCCAGTCGCACTGGTCCTACAGTGAATGCGGCCTGGGTTGTGAGGCCACTGACTTGCTGGTCGCCCTTGTGCGCGAGGAGTGCGGAGTAGGCAAGTTGTACGGCGCCAAGATCACCGGCGGTGGTGGAGGAGGCACGGTGGCGGTGTTGGGTGCTGAAGGCGCCGAAGAAGCATTTCGTCGAGTTGTCGGCAGATACGCTCAATTACGCGGCCACGAACCTTATGTGTTCGAAGGCAGCTCGATCGGTGCGGACCGTTTTGGCGTACGCGTGTTTGAGGCCCGGGCATGAGCGCAACGACCGCGGTGGCACCCGCCAAAGCCAGAACGGGCTGGTATTTTCTATTGTTGGCGCTCGCTTCCCTCATGTGGTCGGGACAAGGCACAGCTGTCAAAGTGCTCGACCGCCACATGGGACCGATCGCCATTACATTTCTACCGTTCTACATAACCACGCTCTTGTTTGTACCTCTGCTGCTCAAGATGCGGCGAGAAAATCCCGCCGCGCCTAGTCCTTCCGCGAGCGATTGGGTCAAGTTCGTGGTTGCCGGTGTTGCCGGACAGGTGCTGGCGCAACTCGGGATGACCTGGGGCATCAGCAAGTCGCTGGCTTCAAACGGCGCGATTCTGAACCTGTTGATTCCCGTAATCAGCGCGGTTCTGGCTTCGCTGATGCTAAAAGAGCGCATCACTGCCTTGCGGATCGCGTCCCTGACGATCGGCCTACTTGGGGTGCTCCTGATGTCCACGCCCGATCTAAAGCAGGCTTCATTCGGCAAGATGCAATTTCTTGCCGGCAATGTCTTGATCCTGTGCGGATGCCTGGGTTCATCCTTCTATAACGTCTATTGCAAAGGCCTCATGCAGCGATTTAGCGAGATTGAAATCTTAATCTTCAGCTACATCACGGCATCTTTGGCAAGTCTGCCGTTGCTGATTTGGGTGGAACCGTTTTCTTTTCGCGTCTTTCGGTTGTTCGACTGGCATAGCTGGGTCTCCTTTGCTTTCCTCGCCTTGTTTATGTACGGTGCTTCGATGCTGCTGTTCTTCAAAGCATTGCAGCATCTTGACGTCACCACCGCATCCGCCTCGCTGTACTTGGTTCCCGTTTTCGGAGTGTTTCTGGCGGCCGCGCTGCTCGGTGAACGATTGAACATTTTGGCCATCGTGGGTACGGCCGTAGTCCTGATGGCTACAATTCTGGTGATGAAATATGACACAAGCTACTAGCGGGGGGCCGTCCATCTTCAAGGGCTGGCGAGTTGCGGTGGATGTCTTGTTCTTGCTTTCGACGCTTGCCGGCCAGGGGCAGAACAAGTTTCCTGTTGTCTCAACGGTTAATGCACCTGAAATTGCCGGCAGGCCCGTGCAGCTCGATGCGCAGGGCAAACTTCTACCCTGGCCGATGCCCGACAACATTGGTTATTCCTACTCTTCGCACGTTCTTACGCAGTGGACCATCTTGTGGGATCAATATAACCGCCAGCGTTTGCACTACTACTACTGCTGCTTCGATTTTGACCGCACCACGTTCGAAATGTTTCCTGATCTGCACTGGGCCAACTCTACAGGCTATCTCCGTGCAATGTTGCAGGGGTTCATTGAACGCCTCTATCCCTACACTGGCGATGCGCGGACGCTCGTTTTCTTGCAGGATTTCGTGGACTACGAACTAGAAAACGGGCTTACGCCAGAGGGCTATGCCTGGGCGCGAGTTCCGTACGCATCGGCGAATCCCGGAGCCAAGCGCTACACCGGATGGAGCGTTCATGGCGAAGACTACATTGAGCCTCACGTGGTTGGTGAAGACGGTTATGCGTACCTCCGTCTCTATGAAATGACCGGGAATACGAAATATTTGCGCGCGGCGATCCGTTGCGCTGACGCCCTGCTCAAGAATTACAAAGTAGGCGATGAAAGGAACTCTCCGTGGCCTGTGCGCTGCTACGCGCGCGACGGAAAAGCTGAGGGTGGGCCCATGGGGCCATATTCAGCCAACGTGATTGAACCCATCATGTTGTTCGACGAACTCATCCGCCTGGGACATGGAGACATCGCTGGTTACGCGCGAATACGAGCAGGCGCGTGGGACTGGTTTCAGAAATATCCGCTCACGAACAACGTGTGGGTTGGTTACTTCGAGGACGTGGTGCCCACCATGGCTAACATGAACCAGGTTATTCCATTGGAGTTTGCCCGATACGTTCTCCTTCATCCAGAAAAAGATACTCAGTGGCGTCAACATGCGAAGCAACTCATCGATTGGGTCAAGACGACACCGAAGTGGCCCAAATACATCGTGCATGGCGCCACTGTGACAACCGAGCAGGGAAACGGTCTCGAGTTCTGCTGCAACGAGCCGAACCAGTGCTGCGACAGCCACACCTCAAGGCTTGCCGCGATTGAGGCGATTTACTTCGCCAAAACAGGAGACGAGTCCTATCGCGAAGCCGCCTTCCGCTCCTACAACTGGGTCACTTATTTTCAGGGGCTTTCTGCCGGAGCCCATACTCCATTTGGGCCGCAGTGGTGGTTCACCGATGAATTTGCCGACGCACCTCGAAGAATGATGGATGCGTTCTGGGCGGTGCCAGAATGGGCGCCTGCCGATGAGTCGCACCTGCTCGGTTCGAGCTCCGTGGTGACACGAATCAACTACCGCAAAGGTTCTGTCACCTACACAACCTTTGACCGCGAGTCCACAGATGTGCTTCGCCTCGACTTCGTTCCTGAGTCTGTAACCGCCGATGGGAATCCCTTGGCCCGCCGACAGGATCTCGACGAACCCGGCTACGTATTCGATGAATCGACCCGCGTACTCCGCGTCCGGCACGGTCAGGCAAACATCGATATTCAAGGCAGAGATGGCCAGGCGCCGCCTCAGTACGTAACTTTCGACGACCCTCGTCTTCCAGCTGGAACCGACCTGCGCGGACCATACCCGTCCGGCGTGATCGATTGGAACGCCGATGAATGGCGCGTCAGTGTGCCGCAGGGTAAGTTCGGGACTTTCAACCTTGCCCTCGCCGATCCGAAAGCTAGATCCGCAGAATTTCGCTTCTATGCGCCTCGTGTTTTCGTGGGAGTCGATGTATACAACGGAGGCTCCTCCGAAGCCGTGCTCGCCATCCATGCCCCCAATATTCGCGAAGCATCCTTCACTGTCCAGCCCGGCGAACTACGACGCCTGCGTATCGGCTGGCGCGACTCCGCCTCTAGCGTCATTTTCGATCTGAAGAATGGAGAGGGCCTGCGCTTCGACAACCTCGCGTACCTCCACGAGTGAAGCCCGGGCACACCCAAAACTCGCTCCCATGAAACGGTTCAAGCTCTTTGTTTGGCCGCCCCCCTGGCCTTGATGTTCTCTCCCGTTGCGGCATGGCTCAAGAACCAAGAAAAGGGTTGACGACAGCCATGAAATGTGGTCTGTTACATATTCACATTTGCTATGAAAATTACTAACACAGAGTCTGCACGCGCCTCCGACGATCGCCAGAGCGAAATCCTTCGATTCATCAAGGAAAAAAGCACAGCGTCGATCGCGGAAATGGCCACGCAATTCTCGGTATCGGAAATGACTGTTCGTCGCGCTCTGCATAAGTTGGCGGATGCGGGGTTGGTCATTCGGACACCGGGAGGCGCCATGACAGCGCCGTCCGGTTCCATGGAAAGAAGTTTCCTGGAACGTTCGGCGAAGATGTCAAGCGCCAAGGATGCGATTGGCCGGGAAGCAGCACGGTTGGTGCAGACCGGCGAAACCGTGGTACTCGACTCCGGAACGACCACCCTCTATGTGGCGCGGCATCTGTCGGCGCAACGCGATCTGGTTGTTGTGACGACCTCGCTAGCCGTGCTTGAGGAGTTGGCTGGCAGCCCAGGTATTCAGGTGAAGCTTACCGGAGGAGTCTATCGCCGAAGCAGCCACGATCTCTCTGGTCCAGCGATGCTCAACGCCCTGGGGGATGTTTATGCTGACAAAGTGTTCTTTGGAGCTGCCGCGCTCTCTTTCCACAAAGGCGTCATGAACTACGACGCTGAGATGCCGAGGGCATTTCTGCGTTCGGCTCGGGAGCGGGTTTTGGTGATCGACAGCAGCAAGATTGGGGTTGAGGCGGTCTATCGGCTGTGCCCGGTAAAGAAGTGTGACTTGGTCATCGTCGACCAAGGAGTCAAGTCAGCCGACCTCGCACGGCTTCGCAAATTGACGAACGTGCTGGTGGCTGGCTAGAGCGCCATACCAGCGCGAAAAGCGCGAATCGATCCCGTGTCACAAGGGGAACTTGAGGATGAAATTCCATCGAATGCTGTGGATAGTCGCCCTGTTAATCCTGACTCTGTGCGCGGCCGTCTGGGCCCAGGATACTGCCTCCATCACCGGCACGGTGATCGACTCTAGCGGCGCGGCAATCGCCAACGCGGAGGTCACGGTCAACAATGCGGCGCAAGGGATCAGCCGCCAGGTGACGGCCAACGGCAGTGGGGAGTATCTCTTTGCTGGCCTTCCCCCAGGAAGTTACGACATGGCGGTGACCGCGAATGGCTTCAAGAAATACCATGCTAAAGACGTAATCCTGCGCGTCGCAGAAAAAGCGCGTGTCGACGTCGCTCTGCAGGTGGGCGAGGCCAACGTTGAAATTGTGGTTACAGGCTCCGACGTCGCTCAGGTCCAGACCGAATCCTCTGATCTTGGTGGTACGGTTACAGGCAAGCAGATCTCTCAGCTCGAACTGAACGGCCGTGATTTCAAACGACTCATCACGCTCGTTCCCGGGGTGAGCAACCAGACCGGTTCCGATGAAGGTGGCGTTGGTGTTACTGCCAACAATTCCTTCAGTGTCAACGGCGGCCGTGTCGAATACAACAACTGGGATCTGGACGGCGGCGACGTTCTGGATAATGGCCAAAACAACACGCTGAATGTTACCCCCAGCATCGACGCTATCGGCGAGTTCAAAGTTCTGACCTCCAACTACGGAGCGCAATATGGCAAGAACGGCTCCGGCACGATTGAAGTCGAAACCAAATCAGGTACGAACCAGTTCCACGGTGACGCCTACGAGTTCGTTCGCAATACCGCGTTTAACGCGCCTGCTTGGGGGCAGCAGGGAGTGGCGCCGCCCTATCACAAGAACGATTTTGGCTACACGATCGGAGGCCCGGTCTACATTCCGGGTGTCTATAACCGTAACAAGAGCAAGACTTTCTTTTTCTGGTCCCAGGAATGGCGCAAGGAGCGCGTGCCTTTCACGTTCAATCAACTCGTGCCGACCGCGGCGGAGCGCGGTGGCAACTTCAGCGACGTTTGTGCGCTGGGAGCGGCGGATTGCCCGGTCGATCCCCACACCGGGAATCGGTATCCTGGGAATCAACTGTCTGTCAACGGCAACGATCCCAACGTGACTGCGCTACTCACGTTGATTCCGGCGCCGAACTTCGGTCAGGTCGACGTGCCTGGCCAAGCGTTGTTCCACCAGATCAATTCTCAGCCCGTCGACTGGCGTGAGGAACTGGTGAAAATCGACCACAATCTTAACGACAAGCAGCGCCTGAGCTTCCGCTATATTCACGACTCCTGGAACACTCTAAACGAGACTCCGCTGTGGACAGATGCCGGGAGCTTTCCGACCATCCAAACGAGATTCGGCGGGCCCGGAGTAAGCATGGTCGCGCATCTGTCGTCCACGTTTTCTCCTACCCTCCTGAATGAGTTTGTGGCGAGCTACACCACGGACCACATCGTTTTGAACAATACCGGTAACTGGAAAAGGCCTTCCAATACAACATTTGGTTCCATATTTCCAGGGCAGGACCGCGGCGTCATGCCGGGAATCAACCTGGTCGACGTGGCCGGAGTGTACGGTAACTTTGGCGAGGACGCCGGCTACATCCCGAACGGTCCTTACAACTCCAATCCAAGCTACACGCTCAAGGACAACGTCAGCAAGCTGGTCGGCAGGCACAACTTTCAGTTTGGAGCTCTATTCCAGGCGGTCCAGAAGAATGAACTGGGCGGAGAACTGTCGGCGGGTTCCTTTAACGGCTTTATCACGTTCAACCCGAGCAAAGCGTCGACCACGACCGGGAACCCCTTTTCCGACCTGCTATTGGGATATGTCGCTTCTTTTGGGCAGCAAAGCAACGTCATCAAGTATTACAACCGCTACAAAATTGTTGAGCCCTATTTTAACGATGACTGGCATGTAACCAGCCGATTGACATTAAACCTCGGTATACGCGTGAGTCTATTTGGTACTTACCGCGAGAGATACCACCAGGCTTTCAATTTTGATCCCGCTCGCTACGTGCGGGGGCAGACGACGATCAACCCCGCAAGCGACGTTGTCTCCAACCTTACTGCCGACGGTCTGCCGCCGTCTCTAAGCGACCTTCCCAACGGAATTGTGCAGTGCGGGGTCACAGCGGGAGTGCCCGTCAGCTGTATGAATGGACATCTGTTCAACCCCGCTCCGCGCATAGGTTTCGCCTGGGATCCCTGGGGAAATGGCAAGACTGCGATCCGTGGCGGATACGGCATTTTTTACGAGCACGGAAACGGAAATGAAGGTAACACGAACTCATTGGAGAACTCTCCACCTCTCGCCTTTTCTGCCACGCAAAACAATATTGTGGGCTACCCCAGCCTTGGTAGTGGCACTGCGGGAGCGCAATTCCCCTTAAGCATCATTGCTTTTCCAACCCAGGCGAAGTGGGCGTATGTGCAGCAATGGCACCTTGATTGGCAGCAAGAACTCATCCGCAACACCGTTGCCACAATTTCTTATGTAGGAAGCAAAGGAACGCACTTAACTCGTGTGTCAAACCTCAACCAGCTTCGTCCGGTTTCACAGAATCCCTATAAGCCGGGGGAAACGTATAGCGGCGCTGAGTGCAGCGGAACCCTCGACACCTACGGCATCCCAATAGCCGCCACGACGCCAAGCGGTGTTCCAATCCAATACACCGCGGGCGTAGGAGGTGGTCCTCCGTCCGGACCGGCGGTCAACGTCGGCATCGCCAAATGCGGCGCCAACGCCGATCCCCTCCGCCCCTTTCCTGGGTATTCCAACATCACATACCTGCAGCCGGCGGCTTCGTCGAACTATAACTCTTTGCAGGTGGCGGTGCGTCGTAGCGTTGGCGGATTAGAGCTGAATCTTGCTTACACCTACAGTCACTCCATCGACGACTCTTCGGACCGTTCGGATGGCAGTTTCACCAATGCGTACAACCCCGCCGTGAATCGTGCTAGTTCGAACTTCGACGAGCGTCATGTGTTTAATGCTGGTTACGTATGGGATGTCCCGCTGTTCAAGTCTCCAGGGCTCGCCCACAGAGTGCTCGGGGGATGGCAATACTCGGGAGTCACCACCTTCAGCACCGGGTCGCCATTCAGCGTCATCTTTCCAACGGACAACGCTGGAGTGGCCAATGGAGTCGGGTCGTCCTCCTACGCCGATATCATAGGTGACCCAAAGGCTGGAGTTGTTCAGAACCCTGCGAACGCAAATCTCGGGCGTCTGTTCTATAACCCAGCGGCCTATGCTGCTCCAACGGGCCTCACGTTTGGAGATTCGGGGCGGAACAGCGTGCGCAATCCAGACTTCATCAACTTTGATATGGCTCTTTTCAAGCACTTCCCGATTAAAGAGAGCGCCGCAGTCGAGTTCCGAGCGGAAGCTTTCAACATCTTCAACCACACGGAATGGCTCCCCATCGGAGGGCAAGCTGGCTCTTTTGCCGGCAACAACAACTCAGGCAACAATACGGAGGGCAGCACAACTTTCTTGTACTCCGGAGGAGTGCACAAGGCACGCATACTCCAGCTCGCATTGAAGTTTCTTTTCTAGGTGTGCCACGAGCGAGCCAGTCGGCGACAGACGACTGGTTTGCGTAGCTGTCCTCTGGGAACGGCAGCGCAGTAAGGTTTTCACCATGGGAGCCGTATGAGTCGAGAGGCTCACGTACGGTTCTCGAAGGGCCTCGGGGTGAAATTCCCCGGGGCCACTGAATGTCGTTACCGCCAGCCTCGAAACCATCCAGAATCGCTGCAACGCCCTGGACTATGATCACGCGCACGCATGGCCCTCACCTCTGGCACCAAAACTTGGTCCCTATGAAATTCGAGTGCCGCTCGGTACCGGCGGAATGGGCGAGGTGTATCGCGCTGCGGATTCGAAGCTGGGACGAGATGTCGCGCTGAAAGTGATTCTCCAGGAATTTGTCCAGGACACGCAGCTTATGGCCCGCTTCCAACGCGAGGCGCAAGTGCTTGCATCCCTCAACCACATGGAAGCAGTCTGCATGTCGTCATTCACTGGGCCGTAGAGCTGAAACAGATTCTCGCGGCCGACGGCGTTCGTTAGCCTGTGATCTAGGTTGGGCAGTCGATAACGGTGCTGTCGCTTAGCGCGGTTTCCTCCTCAATCACGGGAACCCTGAACTAATCCCAAGGTAAGAGTCGCCGCCATCTGTCCGGAATGAGCCGTGAACGAGCTTCGGGGACTCGTCCTGCGGGGCAAATGGGCTGTGGGAGGGCAGCTGTTGCGCTTTTTCACATCAGCTCCGTGGACTGGTTCTCTCTCTCTCTCTGCCTTCGCGGCTATGATTGTCATGTGAATCCCTTGAATCCACGTTGGCTGTGGGCGGTCCGCATCTCGGCTTTCTGCATTTTCCTGGCTATCTTCGTCCCCATGGTCCTCATGTATGCTTCTCTCTCCTGACGCATTACGATTCGGAAGACAGCTCTCGCTCCAGACGGCAGTGGGCATTCATTCCATTCCTGCTTTGGTTCCCCTATTTCTGGGTGTTTTGGCAGTTGCGCGACATCACGGATGCCGGGAGGGTCAAAAAGGCTCTAGCACAAGCTGTGAGTTGGGGCTCGTTCGGTGCTCTTTGCGTTTCGGGTGCGGCAGTTGCAGTATGGACCGAGAAGGAGTGGCCAACGGCGGTCATGATGTCGATTCTCGCCCTCCTCCAATTCGTGCTTCTCGGCAGCGCGACTAAAACCTATTACTCCACGGAGCGCAGACGAGGCGACCTACTTATTCTCTTGGCGCGTGTCGTGGTCATACCTTTAATTGCCATACCTCTTGCGATCATCATTCCGAGTTCGTCATTTATCGCCATGGAGGGTCACGAAACATCAGCGGCTGACGCGCTTCGCACTATCAACGCCGCCCAGGCCGAATACGCCAGGGCTCATCGAGGCAAAGCCTTTGCCTCGTCCCTCGAAGAGCTGGGACCTCCTCCTGGCGCGGTTCTGATCGACGAAGACCTCGCCAGCCGCCGGAGATACAACTACACCATCACTCTGAACCCTGCCCCTCCGGACACGACTGGACGCATCTCCAAATACACGCTCACCGCCCGCCCGCAATCATACGGCAATGGCGGCAGGCGCAGCTTCTTCAGCAATGAATCCGGCGTCATCCACTATACTGCGGCCGACCGCGCCCCAACGGCTCACGACCGTGTTCTCTCGTGGTACTAGCTCGGAAGTTGAAAGCACCATTGACACTTACCGCCGATTGCGAGCGGATCACGGGCTACCCGCAAGTTATCGAGAAGCTGACTTCTCGGACTTATCGTTACCCCTATGTGGCAATAACCCCATCGTCCTTTCGCAGTATCCAAGAGGACGCTCCTGAAGGTGTTATTGTTCTGGCGAGCCCGCTAAGGGTCTGATCAGTTTGCTTATGCTGTGAGCGACGCCGAATGACTCTGCGACAGAGGACCTATCGAGAAGTCCAAGTCCGCACGTTGCCGTGATCATCGCGCGCTGAGCAAATTTCTGGGGATCGCCAGCCAGTGATGCTGCTTTGAGCCAGCGAATAAAGATGCTTGCTGAATCGACGGCGTTCAGACCTGGCCTTGTGGGGACTATTCCATAGGCAACCGTTCCTCCCTGTTGCACGAAGTCCAGCGCATGCCAATCAGCAAAAAACGAGTCAAGTCCCGCATGGGCATCGAACGAAATGATGTCCGGGCCTACGCGGCACATGCGCTCGAACGGACGCGCTGCACAGCAATGCAGTCCGGCGTAGGCTCCGCGACCTCGCGCATCCTCCAGTGTGGCCGCCAATGCGTTGAGCCTTTGTTCCTCTGTGACAGCGTTCGCGACGGGTGCTTCCAGGCACAAGGCTGGTTCATCAACAAACAGCAGCACAGGCAGGCCAGTGGATTTCAGGCGATCAATCTGCCAGCAGATGATCTGCGAGACATGAAATGCGATGGCCGCAAAAAGTGCGGGATCGGACAGGAAGGGCCGGCCCCGGTGGAACAGATACGCCGACAGCGTGATTGGACCCTCGATCTGACCCTTCACGGCGACAGCGGACCTGAAGAGGCCGGCTGAAAACGCTTCTTCGAACGCAGCAAATCCTGCTGCGTTTGCCGGCGTGAGCTCTCCACTACTCCGATGAAAGATTTCGAGCACCAAATCGAGCCGGCCCTCTTTTACCTGGTAACCGTAGCCGTCATCGCAAGGCTCAATGAGCTCTGCCACAATACCCAGGCCTTGGCCAATGACACTCTCCCGTTCTGAAAGTTGAGGCATCTGGGGCCAGAAGGGGACTTCCGGCGAAAATTCGGCCACTGACCGAATTGCCGATGTAATGGACGTGAGCGGCAGGCTGCCAATGCCTGTGACCGCGCCCGCCGCGACGAATGGCATTCTAGCGGTGTGAGATGTAATCACCGTGGATTGCACCCTTTCAACTCTCCGCAGAAAGCCTTGCCGTCAATGCCTGAGAGCCAGGCGGCATTCGCGAAAAGGCTAAATCTTTTTACGGTGGCGCGACCGCGCCGATTTTCACCGGACATCCCGTCAGGCCCCTTACAGGCGCCGAGGCAGTGTCAACCGTATCACGATTACCTTAGCGATCGCACGCCCCAGGGTTTAGGCCTCCTGCTGATCGTGCCATATCGCTATAATTAAGGAGGTCTGTTGTGGCGTCGAATGTCGAGTTCAGGAAGCTAGAGCTCGGGGTGATGCCTCCCGTTGTTAACATAGCCAGGTTCGCAGCCCTCAGGGAAACATGACTAGAGCCCACCAACATCCTCTTGAAAAGGTCCTCGAGAGTCGCATTGCCATCATTGACGGAGCGATGGGCACGACGATCCGCACCTATGGCATGACGGAAGCGGACATCCGAGGGGAGCGTTTCAAGGATTCGACGAAGAGCTTGCTGAACAACGGCGACCTGTTCTCGCTGACCAAGCCGGAGATGATCGGCGACATCCATCGCCGGTTTCTGGAGGCTGGAGCCGACATCATCGAGACGAACACCTTCGGGGCAACCAGCATCACGCAGAGCGAATTCTTTGTCGACGATCCGCGGGAGCACGGCGGCCGGAAGGATCCCGTGTTCTACCAAAAGATCATCGACGATCCGTTCCTCGGCAGCCTGGCCTGGGATATCAATGAGCAATCGGCGCGGCAGTGCCGTGAATGGGCCGACCGTGTCGGGACTGCAACCTCGCGTCAACGGTTCGTGGCGGGGGCGATGGGGCCGCTGACCGTGTCTCTCTCGAACTCGCCCGATGCCGATGATTCCGGCTTCCGGGTGGTCACGTTCGATCAGGTTAAGACCGCCTACATGCAGCAGGTGCGCGCCCTCATCGCCGGCGGCGCAGACCTGCTCCTGGTCGAGACAATCTTTGACTCGCTGAACGCCAAGGCAGCCCTTGTCGCCATCCGTGAGGTCTTCGACGAGGACGGCATGGAACTGCCGGTGATGATCTCGGCGGCGGTGGGGCGTGGCGGCGAGACATTGATTTCCGCGCAGACCACTGAGGCGTTCTGGAACGCGGTGCAGCACGTGAAACCGTTGTCGGTGGGACTCAACTGCTCTCTCGGTCCCGATCTCATGTATCCGTTCCTGGAGGAGCTGTCGGAAAAGGCGGACGTAGCGATCTCGTGTTACCCGAATGCCGGTTTGCCGAATCCCCTCTCGGAAACCGGGTTCGATCTGGGCCCGCAGGACATGGCCCGCTATCTGGCTAACTTTGCACGCTCGGGGCTGATTAATATTGCCGGCGGCTGCTGCGGCAACACACCCGAGCACATCGCGGCTATTGCCAAAGCGCTCGAAGGCCAGCCTCCGCGAAAGTGGAGGGCGACATCCACCGGGGAGTCCTTTGCTCGCCCGATTGAGAGCCGAGCGTGAGCGTGTCCGATGGGGTGAGCGCGGCCGAGCCCACGCAGCCGAAGCCGCTCCGTCTCTCGGGCTCGCAGCCATTCACGCAGCAGCCCGCCGTCTACATCGTGATCGGTGAGCGGACCAATGTGGCCGGTTCGCCGAAGTTCGCCAAGCTGATCAAAGAAGGCAAATATGAAGAAGCGGTAAGCGTAGCCCGGCAGCAAGTCGAGAATGGCGCCAATGTCCTCGACATCTGCATGGATGAGGGCATGATCGACGGCGTGACGGCAATGACACGCTACCTGCAGTTGCTAGCGAGCGAACCCGAAGTCGCCAAGGTGCCCTTTATGGTCGACTCCTCGAAATGGGAGGTCATCGAGGCAGGGCTCAAGTGTCTTCAGGGCAAGGGGATCGTGAACTCGATCTCGCTGAAAGAAGGCGAAGAGAAGTTTCGCAAAAACGCCGCCGCGGTTCTGAAATATGGTGCGGCGGTGGTGGTGATGGCCTTCGACGAACAGGGCCAGGCCGCGACTTACGAGGACAAGATCCGGGTCTGCGAACGCGCCTACCGGATCCTGGTCGACGAGGTCGGTTTCCCGCCCGAAGACATCATCTTCGACCCGAACATTCTTACCGTTGCCACCGGCATGGAGGAGCACAACAACTACGCGGTTGACTTCATCAATGCTACGCGCTGGATCAAGGCAAACCTGCCGCACGCGAAGGTCAGCGGTGGCGTATCAAACATCTCGTTCAGCTTTCGAGGCAACAACAAGGTTCGCGAGGCCATGCACTCCGCCTTTCTTTATCACGCCATCGGGGCGGGCATGGACATGGGCATCGTGAATGCCGGGATGCTCGAGGTGTACGAGGAGATTGAGCCTGAGCTGAAGATGCTGGTCGAGGACGTGCTACTAAACCGCCGTCCCGACGCGACAGAGCGCTTGGTGGAGCACGGCGAATCGCTCAAGGGGACGGGCGCGGCAGCGAGTGAAAAAAAGGCCAAAGAATGGCGCAACGGCACGGTCGAGGAGCGTCTTTCTCACGCACTGGTTAAGGGCATAGACACCTACATCGAAGTCGACGCCGAGGAAGCCCGCCTCAAGCTGGCCCGCCCCCTGTTGGTTATCGAGGGCCCGCTGATGGCTGGCATGAGCGTGGTGGGTGATCTGTTCGGAGCCGGCAAGATGTTCTTGCCCCAGGTGGTCAAGTCTGCCCGGGTTATGAAGAAGGCCGTGGCGCACCTGACGCCGTTCATGGAGGCCGAGAAGGCCTCGCTGGCTGCGGCGGGCCAGGTGGTCAAGGCGCAGGGAAAAATCGTGCTCGCAACGGTCAAGGGTGACGTTCACGACATTGGCAAGAACATCGTCGGCGTCGTCCTCGCCTGCAACAACTACGAGGTCATCGACCTGGGAGTGATGGTGCCCTGCGAGAAAATCCTCGAACGCGCCAGGGTGGAGAACGCGGACATGATCGGCCTCAGCGGCCTGATCACGCCGTCTCTCGACGAGATGGTGCATGTGGCCCGCGAGATGGAGCGTCAGGGTTTCAAGTTGCCTCTGCTCATCGGCGGTGCAACCACTAGCCGGGCGCACACGGCCGTCAAGATTGCGCCCCACTACAGTGAGCCCGTGGTCCACGTGCTGGATGCCAGCCGGGCGGTGCCCGTGACTACCAGTCTTCTCAGTGAGGAGGGGAAGTCGGCGTTCGTGGCGCAGCATCGCGCCGACTACGAGGCGGTCCGCAAGGCCCACTCCGCGCCCCGCCCGAGGGTCGTCTCCCTTGACACCGCTCGCACAAGGCGGACTCCGATCGAGTGGCGCGCCGAAGACCTTCCCATACCTGCGTTTACCGGTGTGCGCGTACTGGAAGATTTTCCTCTGGCGACGCTGCGCGACTTCATTGATTGGACGCCGTTCTTCCACACCTGGGGGCTGAAAGGCATTTATCCCCGCATTCTCGAGCACGAGCAGCACGGTGCACAGGCGCGCCAGATCTTCACGGAAGCCAATGCTCTCCTGGATGTCATGATTGAGAAGAATCTGATCACGGCGCGTGGTGTATACGGCTTCTTTCCCGCCAGCGCCGTGGGCGACGATATCGAACTGTACCCGGACTGCACACGCGCAGAGGTGCTCGAGCGATTCCACTTCCTCCGCCAGCAATCAAGCAGGGAAGGCGAGCCCTGCCGGTCGCTCGCCGACTTCATCGCGCCGAAGGAGACAGGGCTGCCCGATCACATTGGTGCTTTCGCGGTAACCAGCGGGATCGGCCTGAAGGAACTGTGCGACCGGTTCAGGGCCGAGCACGACGACTACAACGCGATCATGGCCGAAGCCGTCGCTGATCGCCTGGCTGAAGCTTTCGCCGAATGCCTGCACAAGCGGGTTCGGGATGAATGGGGTTACGGTTGTGAAGAAGGTCTGAGCATCGCGGATCTCATCCAAGAGAACTACCGCGGGATCAGGCCAGCCGCAGGTTACCCGGCGTGCCCGGATCACACGGAGAAGGGCGCGCTTTGGCGTTTGCTCGATGTGCAGGCGAACACTGGAATGCTGATTACTGAGTCGTTTGCGATGTGGCCCGGATCGAGCGTGAGTGGGCTCTACTTTGCCCACCCGGAATCGCGATATTTCAGCCTCGGCAAGATCGACCGCGATCAGGTCGCCGATTATCACGAACGCAAGGGGATGAGCGTTGCAGAAGTCGAGCGCTGGCTCGGACAAAATCTGAACTACGACCCTGCGGAATAGCGTCTGGACCTGTGGCCGCCAGAGGACATCCCAACCCTTGGGAATTCGCGCCGCCCGACCCTCCGAAGCACACGATTGGAAAATTCATGCGCCAGTTCGGCGACCCCGCGGTGGCGGTACTTGGCGGAATCACGCACACGTTGACCTGCTTCTCGGGCGCAAGTACAGATTCCAGCAATCGCCGTAACGCATCGCTCTGGTCTGTTTTGTAACGCCAGCGCCAAGGAGTGCGTCGTTGGAGAGGTTCCGCATTTTGACGATTACCCGCCTCAGCTTGCGGAACGCATGACGAATATGTCTGAGAGCTCTTAAGTCCCTTTTGTTTGCGGATACGCCCGCCTGTCGGTCGATTTAGCCGGGGACCGAAGCGTAAAGAGACCGGCGATTGCGTTGTTCGAACCTGGCGGAAAGGTCCTTGCGTCTTGGCATTCCCGAACGGTTGCCGCAAATTCCGCAAACGGGCCCATAGCAGCTGCCTCAAGCGCCCCTCCTCGTGCGCAATGCCCGGATCGCTGAACAGAACTGTACCGCGCAGGGTGCTCCTGTCCCTAGGCGACAAACGTCCGCAGCGCTCGTGCCTTCCAGAACGGGAGGGTTTGGATGCCTGAATGCATGATCAATACAGCCAAAGCTCACGGTTGCCAAAGTGAATGAAAGATGAGGTCGATCATTCATACTTTGCTAGTAGCGATGGTGATCGCGATCACGCAGAGCCTCGCCCAAGCGCAACAGTGGTCCACCCCGCAACAAACGCCCTCACCTCCATCCATAACCGTCGACCACGGGTCTGGAGAGAACGGGACAGCATCCATCCAGCACGGACCATTGGATCAGAAAGCCAGCAGTTCCTGCAGTTTACAGCTGCCCGACACTCCTCCCCAAGCCACGACGAATACCAATGCGGCCACCGCGACCCAAGGGTTACTACCCATCAGCCCTCTCTCCCCGCGGTGCAAATTCCACCTGTTTCTTAGGCAAACGTACTCGCCCTACACATTCGCGTCAGCAGGATTTCAGGCGACTTGGGCCCACGCAGAGGGGCAGTGGCCCCACTGTGGCGGAGGTATGCAAGGTTGGGGGAAGCGATTTGGCGCGACTCTGGCAGACACAGAATCGCGGAGATTCATCCAGACTTTTGCTCTATCGACGATATTGCATCAGGATCCTCGATATTTTCCTTCGCACAAGCGAACGCTCATCTCCCGAGCGTGGTACGCAGTAACCAGAGTCGTGGTCACGAACAATGACAAGGGCGGTAGTACTTTCAACAGCTCCGAGTTTCTGGGGGCCTTGTTCACCAGTTCATTACAAAACTCCTACTACCCAAGACACGATCGAACTTTCGATGACACGCTGAATCGCTTTGGTGGTGCCCTGAGCTCTGATGCGATCGGCGATCTCTTACGCGAATTTACACCCGACATGAAGCGCTTGTTTCGGAAACATGCACCGAAGGAAATCCGAAAGATCGAGGAGAAGCTTCCCATCCCTGCCGACGATAAACCTTGACTCTCGCTCTATCGCCCGGTGTGAGTTGCCGCGTTGTGGGTGCAGCCGCGTACGCGAGACCTGCAAGCAGGATGGCCAAGCTAGTACGACACAACACATTCAGTTTCCACTTATCAATATTAGGTTTCGCCGCAAGTCCTTGGCTGACGCATGTCGACCTTTTTGGGTATGGCTGCTGAACCTGGGCGTTCAACGTGCGTTGTCGAGCTGCCTTGCATCCAGTCCTGATCTGACATTCTGAACCACGCATCTCAGAGTGCATGCAAGGTCCTTGCCAGTCAGCCAACTGCTTAATAGGCAGGCCAGTCATTGAGGGGCACGATTGCAACTCGAGACCGCAGCGACCTGTCTGCGGCATCATTTTGACGGGTGTCAGTCTGTAGTCGCTTCACGATGTTAGAAAAAACATGTCATTCATTCCACCAGCGAATCTTGCGATCGGAGGTGATCCGGATCGGAGTGAGTGGCGCGCAGAAGGAGAGACAAAACCGGCGCGGTGCTGGTTGCATTTTGCTGGAGAACGAGTGTGGGGCAAGTCGGTTTGGAAGAACAGTTGCTCACGATGTAGAGACGCGACCTCAAGTGGTGAGCTTGGGTGAGCGGCCACGATCCCTTCGCTTTGTCGCGTTGGGTTCCAAGCCACCTCTCCCTCCGTTTTCGAGTTGACTACAGCCGGGGACGGGTGAGGAGATTGTTGCGCCGAAAGCGTTCGTAACGGTGTGAACCCCAAGTGGTCTCAGGCCGACGCCCAGACGGCTGCGGCTGGTGAGTTGTCGTTCAAGCCAGCAAAAAAGGAGTGAGCAATGAAGAATTGGGTGCTGTTGAAGAGAGACTTTCGCGCAGGCGTCCGCTTGGTGGTGCTGACGGCTGCTGTTCTCGGCGTTGTTGGCTGTTCCACGAAGCGTGAAGTGGTTGTGCCAGCGCCGAGCGCGTTCTTGGCTCCCCAGCCTGAGTCGGCCAAGGGTTCCGATCGCGGTGTCAAGATCCTCGTGCAAACGAGCGCCTGGGATGGGCGCCCTCGCGACCTCGGCGAAAGGGTGCTTGCGTTGAAGGTTACGATTTGGAATGACAGCTCACATCCACTGGCAATCCGCTACAGCAACTTTTCGCTGGCGGCTGCAAACGATCGGCGATACACCGACATTCCTCCATACGGGGTAACCGGCCGCAGCTATCAGCACCTTCAACCGCGATGGGCCTATTCGGACGCCTACTACGTCTCGGTTCCGCTGCCGACAGAACAAATGGTTGAAAAAGCCGTTGCCGAGGGCACGGTGTCCGAAGATGGGACAACCGCCGGGTTCTTATACTTTCAAAAGCCGGCACCACAGTCACAAGCAATTTCTTTCAGGGCCGTCCTGGTGGACGCCCGCACGGGAGAAACATTCGGCCGGATCGAGGTTCCCCTTCTTGTCAAGGCGATCTAGTTGCCAACAGACGTTTCCCGGTGAAGCTACTTGTTCTTGTCCCGAATCCGCGTGAAGGCACGCGTGGCCGATGGCAGACCCGAAATACTGACAGCCAGGTCGGCTACACGATCGATGTCTTGTTCCTCATCCCCGTCTTGCGGGCGGAGTTGGCCCCTGTGCACGACTGGGAAACGCTCTGCGGTGAGCCAGTGCTGTACCTCGGAAGTGAGCCTTTCGATCGGCTGTCCGGTGTTCACGCAAGCATCCACGTAGGTCGGTAATCGGTCGATTCGGTCCTCGCAGAGCAGCACGATCGGAACATCTGGGCGAAGTGCTCGCAGGCTTCGCGCCACGTCAAAGCTGGTGTGTTCTCCCGCCCGGTCACGGAGCACGATGCCAGTAACCGAATGCATGATGAATAGCAGAGCGATCGCTTGGGTTGAGATGTCAGTGCTAACGACCTCATAGCCTGTGGTCTTGAGTGCGGCTAAGATCGAGTCGCTGGCCGCAGCCTTGTCGGATATGTAAAGAATTGTCTCGCGCGCCATTGCATTTCTGCCTTCTTTTTCGAAGAGCACGCGGCCTTCCACATATCCTGGTCACTGGAGCGGGAGAGAATTGGCTACGCAACAGGCCATCCGCATGACGCCGCAGCAATGGAGCAGAGGACTACTACCGCGCGCGTCTGTCCGTTGACAGGTCTGTCCAAATCCCGACGCCCAAGTCCCTGGCCCATGTCAGGAGAGCTTCCGCTTCTGAGCTGTCAAGAGACGCACTAGCCACGCTTCATGAAGTCCGAGCGCAGCAGGCTCACGAACGGAACCATAACCATCTACCGCCCGGTCATAGGAGTCTTCACTGCCACTTTGTTCCCCGCGGGTATCCCCAGATGACCACCGCCGATGCCGTGGCAGATGCATTCATCATGGAACACAACGGCAATCAGTCCTGGTTGGTGAACCATTTCTCGACGGTTCAGTGACCGGACCGAACGAGGCGTCCAGCCTATGCCGCATCGGCAGGAGCGCTGCGCGTTCCATGCTTAGAGCCCCTACGCGTAAAATACGTCTGTGGCCATTGTCTCGCGCAAACACGTCCCGCATGGACCCCTATCGTCGTTCGTAAAGTGTTTCTGGTACTGGGAAGGCGCTCCGCAGACGCACGCGAAAGAGCGGCTCATGCCGAACGGTGAGGCCAGCATCGTTTTTAATCTCCGCGATGATCCGATCCGAATCTACGATGCGGACGACCTCGGCAGCCACAGGTCATACGGTCAGTCGGTCATTTCCGGCGCCCGAACGAGCTGTTTCGTCATCGACACGATGCAGGAAGACCGTGTGTTTGGCATTCAGTTTCAGCCCGGCGGGGCGTTTCCGTTTTTCCGAATGCCGGCCTGCGAAATGGAGAATAGATCGATGGAGCTTGAGTTTCTGTGGCCGGGAGCTGCAAACCAACTGCGCGAGAGGCTGTTAGCTGCACCGACGATCGACGCGATGTTCCTCCTGGCCGAGCAGTATCTTTTGGCACAGCTCGTGAAACCACTCGAACTGCATCCGGCGGTCACATTTGCACGCCAGCAATTCTGTCAGCGCCCGCATAAAATCAGGGTCGCGTCTGTGCTTGGCGAAATCGGCCTCAGCCAGCGTCGATTCATCCAAATATTCCACGACCAAGTGGGCCTCACACCGAAAGCTTTCTGTCGTGTACGCCGATTCCAACGCATACTGGAGACGGTACATGGTCTGCGGGAGGTTGACTGGATTGAGGTGGCACTGAACTGCGGATACTACGACCAGGCCCATTTCATCCACGATTTTCGGGAGTTTTCTGGGCTCACGCCAAGCCAGTACCTGGCACGCGCCACCGAGCACCTGAACCACGTCCCAGTCTTGTAGGGATTCCGACCTGGTCAGTTTCTTACAATCCGACTTTCCCCCCGCCGTGCAACAATTGGGCGATTGAGGAGGACGCGATGCCCGCTACAGAGCCCGTTGCCCATGCCTACAACACGTTGCAACCCTATCTCATCATCAGGAACTGCACCGCCGCGATTGAATTTTACAAAACGGCGTTCGGGGCTACAGAGCGAATGCGGATGACTCGCCCAGACGGGTGCATCGGACATGCCGAAATCCAAATCGGCGATACCTGCGTCATGATGGCTGACGAGCATCCAGAAATCGGGGCGTTCAGTCCGGATCACTATGGTGGTTCACCCGTCAGCATGCATTTCTATGTCGATGACTGCGACGCGAGATTTCAGCAGGCCATCGCGGCTGGAGCCAAGCAGGTGCGGGAACCCGCAGACCAGCCCTATGGTGACCGCAATGCGGGCGTAGTCGATCCCTTCGGATACAAGTGGTGGATTGCTGCGCACATCAAGGCGGAATCGAAAGAAACGGCCAGCCCAAGACACTGACGGTTGCCTAGGACGAGCGACCAATTTCGCCGAATGGCCAGAGACCTCGGAGCAGTCATGTATGGAGCATCCGGATTTCCAGATGCGTGGGGGAATATTTGCGACCCTTGGCTATCCCTGAGGAAGGCTGGGCCATGGTGAAGCTGCCAGAACAATAACAGCAATTTGTGCCCATCCGACCCGCGATCCTTGTCCCAGTTAGGGGAAGGTGGGACGACGAGGCCCCACGAACGTTTGCCTCATGCTTACCACTCAACCGGCCCCAGGACGCAGCCTGGAGAAACGTGGCACCAAGAGCTTTGACGAGGAAGCAATAGCCAAAATCCTGTGCGGGAGACTCGACATGAATACCTCCACGCGAATTCATTGGGCGCGCGCTTTGATTGGCGGATTTCTGGCAGAAGCATCGGTCTTCGCGATTGTGATTCCAGTTTTTATGATATGGGGCCAGCATGCCCTGCTCTATGCCGCGCCATCGGCATCACTTGTGATGTGTTTCCTGTTCGCTCTCTGGGTCGGGCGACGGCTCGAATCAGGCTTCGTCTCACACGGGATGCTCGTCGGAGTCGCTGCTACCTTTCTGTACGTGGGTCTGACTTTGGCTCGCCCCGAGCCCTTTGCGTATCTCGTCGCTCACGGTCTGAAAATATTGGGAGGTGCCGGAGGTGGTGCCTTCGCGGGATGGCGACGCGCGGCGACGACCGCCACAGATCGGCCTGCGTATTGAACCGGCCCTAAGCGCGATCGAAGTTTCAGCCGAATAGACGGCGAAGGACCGGACCTGGCCAAGTGTGCGCGGTTAGTGAATTCTCGCATCATGCGCTCGCTAGGCGCGCCGCTTCCTCCGGCACCTTCATCACCATGAGGTAAGGGCTGGGCCACGACTGACCCTTGCGACGCCATCCTCAGCCAGTGCGCGCACTGGCGGAGTAGCGTCGCCGACCATGATGTTCAGGGGGAGAGGCGACGCTTCAGCCAGGCGCGCGATCAGAGTGATATCCGCTAGACCGGGCGCGAGAGCCCATCGGCGCCGGCTTCCGCGTATGCGCGTGCTCGATCGATGGCTTCAACCACCCTAGCATCGTCATGCTGTTCCCGTGGTCGCTGGAAAAAGACGTCGGTCCGGGCATACGCGCCAAACACGGTCACCGTTTGATTGGAGATCATCGGAGAATTCCTCGGGCTTTCTCAACCATGACATCGCTCTCAGTGAAAACCCGAAGTCCGGGGCGTGTGATTAGGCCACCCGGGAAAGGAGGGGCGCTATCAGAATCTCTAGCGACTCGCTTGAATAAGCCCGCTAGCTTTCCTCGCACCAATGCCTTCCGGATTGCCAGTAGCACGATCGTGATCGGCGGCCATCGGCAGCCGCGACCTGCCGGTGCGCAACCATACAAACCAACGGAGTTGAGGGGTAGGATAGAGGAGATCTGGATCGCCAATGAATCTATGAGTGTCACCCAGAGCGAAAAGGCAGCTCGCTTTCGCGCCCTTCACGACGCCCCTGGCGTCTTCGTAATTCCGAATCCATGGGATATCGGCTCCGCCCGCATTCTCTCAGGGCTCGGCTTCCAGGCATTAGCCACGTCGAGCGCCGCCTCCGCCTCTGCGCGTGGTCGAAGAGATGGCGGGTTGACGCGAGATGAGGCGCTGGCGCACGCGCGCTTGATTGTCGATGCGACGGATCTGCCCACATCTGCGGATCTGGAAAAGGGGTTTGGCGACGCGCCGGAAGTCGTGGCGGAAACGATCCGGCTTGCGGCCGAGGCGGGACTCGTCGGGTGCACGATCGAGGATGCGACGGGCAACCAAGAAAGTCCCCTGTACGATGTTCGCTTGGCTGGCGAACGGATTGCTGCAGCCGCGCAAGCGGCACACGCACTGCCGTTCCCCTTTATCCTGACCGCGCGAGCGCATGGTTTCCTCTACTCCGCCCCGAGCTTGGACGACACCATCAGCCGCCTTCAGGCCTTCGAACAGGCTGGAGCCGATGTTCTTTTCGCCCCCGGCCTGCCTGACCTGGCCGCGGTGAGCGCAGTCTGTGCGGCGGTGTCAAAGCCGGTCAATTTCATGGCGGGAATCAAGGGAAAGTCATTTTCGGTGAGTGAACTCGCTGCGGCCGGAGTCAGGCGCATCAGCCTTGCGACCTCACTCTATCGCGCGGCAATGACGGGTCTGCTCGACGCTGCATCCGAGGTGAAAGACAAAGGCCAGTTCGGTTTCCTCGAGCGGTGCGTTATAACGGCCGAGCTCAACAAACTCATGCGGATTTGAACTGTGCTGTGGACTAGAAATGCTTCCCGGTTTCCTGCCTCCAGCGGTCGGCAACTCGGTCGTTAAAAGAAGTGAAAATGCTGGTTCGAAAAGATCGTTACCCAGAAAAGTTCGAAAGTCGTCTGCTAGAGCTGGCCATTCCCTCCTGCCTTGGCCCGCGTGAATCAGTCCAGGCTACTCCAGAGTCAACGTAAGCTTCGTTACCGAGGCGGCTGGAAACAGATACGTAAGAACTGGCTTCCGGTTTTCGAGCGCCTTTGTCAGCGGTACGACAACATCCCGCTGATCGAAGGAATTGTGGGCGTGAAGGTCCGAAGCCGCCAGCGTTATGGCCGTTCCTGATTTGATTGCGGCACCCGGAATAGCGACCTCTGCATCACAGGTTTCGCTCACGTGTGGATTGACCACCGTCAGAACAAGTACCTTGTCATGGAGTGACGCCGAACCCTTGAGCCCCGCAAAGGAGGCGGGCTTGCCATCGCGATCGTAGTGGACTCGCGGCGCCGAGAATAGGGTGCGCAAGGACTGACCGCCTTGATGCGCGGAGTACATAGCAAAGACATGGCCTACCGGCGTGACACAAAACTTGTCCTCGTGCGCTAAATACAAACTGTTCAGACAGTTGATCAGCTGGGCGCAGTTTGCCATCGCGATCTTTTCCGGGTGCTGGTTGAAAATGTCCAGGGTCATTGCGCTGAAAACTGCGTCTCGCAGGGTTGGAGTCTGTTCAAGGATGTCACCGGGCGTCATCTCGCTGCCCGGGCGATACCATGGACCCCACTCGTCCACGACCAGCTTGATCTGGTGCTCCCGGTCGACCTCGCCCATGATCTGCCAGTGTCCCGTGATTAGAGACTCCATGACATCGCCCTGCCGGAATAGCTCATACCAATCCACATCGTCAAACTTCAGGGCATCGCCCTTCCCTGTATTCCAGTCCCGGGTGCGGCCCCGGCTCAGATTCCAGGCGTAGTAATGGAGCGCCAATCCGTAGATCGAAGGCAGCTGCCCGGGCCCCTTGCGGACGATCTCTTCGAGAAAGCTGCGCGTCCACTCCCAGCTATCGTCGTTTGGTCCCGACGCGATGAATGACAATTCCTGTCCGAAGTGCGGAACCCAAGTGGTGAAACGGCGGAATTCGACGGCATATTCCTGGGCAGTGAAATTGCCCCCACACCCCCAGGACTCATTTCCGACGCCCCAGAAGCGCACCTGGAACGGATCAGCGTATCCAGCGGCAGCCCGGGTGTCGGCCAGGGTCGTGCTGCCTGCAGGTGAGTTGCAGTACTCGACCCAGCGATAGAACTCCTCAGCGGGCAGGCTGCGGAGATTTGCCGCGAGGTAGGGCTGGCTGCCGATCAACTTACAGAAGTGGATGAACTCATTCGTGCCGAACTGGTTGGGATCGTATTTGTGGGTCTTGGGGGAATTCGGCGTCTCCACACCTTCCCAGAAATTCGTGCGGCGCGGACGCCTGTCCGCAGGGCCGATGCCGTCCCGCCAATCGTAACTGTCCGCAAAGCAGCCACCGGGATAGCGAATGACCGGCGCTTTGATGGTGCGCATGTGTTCGACCAGTTCCTTGCGAATACCATCGATATTGGGGATGCTCGAGTTTTGGCCCACCCAGATTCCGTCGTAGATCACGCCTCCCAGATTCTCGGCGAAGTGCCCGTAGAGGTTCGCCGAAATCATTCCCAGCGGCTCGTCCGGCAAAATCTCGATCTTGGACCCGGCACCCGCGGATGCCGCCCACGCAAAGGACGAATACTTTGAAACCAGGAGGGCGCCTGCTCCGAGGACACCGTTTCTGAGGAATGCTCGACGCTTGATCATGAATCTCTCCCTTGCTCGGAGCCAAGTCTGGTGGAATCCCAGGCGCTCTCTGCTTCTACACTGCACAGAAAAACCCGCGATGCTTTCGCAGTCGCTCACTCCCACGATATGCGTACCAGGGAAAGGCCTTGGCGCGGCAAGGCACACCGCAGCAGCGCGGTGCCTTTCTCCATCCGGATCCATGCCGGAGAACCCAGCAACTGCAGCTGCCCCGCCCTTTGCAGTTGTTCGGATTGCGACTGGGAGAGCGCCGGAGGCGATCCCATGTCCCTCCATACGGTGAACGAGTTGCTGTGGTCCGCATCGACGCGGTAGTGCTCAAGAAGGCCGCGCCGGGCCTGTTGCGGGAGACCGTCGAGAAAAAGATCGATCGCCGCAGGGGCCGCCGGCAGATCGTCATCGTGATAATTCCAGATCAGAATCTCAACTTCGTGACCCTTTCGAGTGGCAATCACGTTGATGTCGGGCCGTCCCCGCACTCCCCCGCGCAGGATGTCCTCTGGTCGTAGAGCGCCCGCACTGGCTGTCTTTAACCGGTCGTTTCCAAGTAATCCAAACATGCGAAACGCATTCAGGACCGGCTTGTCGATTCCATTCGTGGCCAATTCTCGAAAGCCCTCAAACGCCGGTTGATCCTCGAATTCAAACGCCCAGGTCACAGCTCCCAGAAAATTGATGCGGTGTTTGCGGGCCAGCGCAAGAATGTTGTTCAGGATCTCGGTTGTATAGGCGGCGTAAAGCGGCCCGTTCCGGTAGGAGTTCTGCGGATTGTTCCTGGCCGAACAGGCTGCACACCCCTCGGGGTCCGACTCGCCTAAAACAATGGGCGTGCGCTGCCATTCGGGAAAGGACGCAACGATCTCGAAGCCCTGCTCGATGGCTGCCAGGTGGCGATCAAGACCCATCTGTACATGGTCGCCCAGCCACTGGGGTGAACCTTTGGGATGGAACGAGATGAAGTCCAGACGAGAGCCGACCCGTCCAGTCACGTAGTTTTTGCCGCGGGCGCAGTGCTCCAGAAACCGCCGCAAGAATTCCGCGGCTTTCGGGTTTGCCGGACCGGTGCTGTCGGGGCCGCCAATCCGCGCTTCCGGAAGAGCGCGCAAAACCGCGTCCACTGAAAAATCATAAAGCTTGAAATATTCTTCCGGAGTTCCTTTCCAGTAGGGAATGTCCGGCTCATTCCAGACTTCCCACAGCCACGTCCGAACCTCGCCGTCGCCGTAGCGCTGCCGCAAGTGCCGCACAAACTGAACCACGAGATCGGACCACCTCCGGTAGTCCTTCGGCGGATACGCCCATCCCGTGAAGATCCCGCCCACCGGTTCTTGCGGAAAACTGTGGCGATAGGGCTGCGCATGGCTGGAGAGTGCTTCCGGCATGAAACCAATCTCCACCAACGGCTTCACCCCAGCCGACTGGAACGTGTCGAAAATCTGATCCAGGATCGTCCAGCTGTATACGGGATTGCCGCGGGGGTCCTCCGTATAGACGTTCGTGGAACCCCACTTCAGGGAGGCTGAGCCGTCGCCGGTCGTCAGGAGATTGTGCACGCGAACGTAGACGGGCGACGAGCTGAGGGCTGACAGGTCAGCAAGCAGTTTCCGTCCATTGGGCGCGTAGCTGTAGTTGGGCTCGTCGTATCCAAAGAAAGTCCAGATCGGCGGGAACGTCCCGTCCGGCTGATCCAGGTGCACATCGATCCGCACGCTGTCTGCAACCGGTTGCGACGATCCAAGAGCGGACGTGAGCAAAATGGCCAGAACTACGCCCGCGCTGCGAAGCCGTCCAACGGGCGACTTCGTCCCATAAGAGAACAAGCGGACGTGGATGACTATTGGAATGGTGCGCACCAGGACCCAAAGCTTCGCTCGGGCATCCGTCTCAAGACCTCAGCTGCACATACGTGCTGTAGCTTTCTTCCTGGATGCTCATGAATGGCCGCATTGAAACCGGCCTTCCTTCTGTCGGTTTGGCGATCAGCTCGCCAGCCCGCTTGTCGCCCCACGCGGCGCGAAGCAATTCTGCTTTGTCGAAAGCAGGTTGCGACTCGGAGATCGCGAACAGAACAAGCGGGCCTCGCAGCAGCGCCGCTTGGTTCAAGTGCTGGGCGTCGACCGCCTCGAGGCGAACTGGCATGGGGAACTCGGCCTCGAGCCGGTCGCCATCCTTCCAGGTGCGACCGATGCGCGCGAAGGCGCCGGACCGGACAGCCGAGATCCTCCGGCCGTTTACCGAGACCGTGGGATTGGGCCCGGCCCACGCGGGAATGCGGACGTAGAGCGTGTATTCGGCGGGCCGCGATCCGCTGATCTGCAGTTGCACCGCGCCATCCAACGGATAGTTGGTCACCTGCGTCAGACCATACCGGCCGGAACCATCCGTCCATTGCAGGCAAGAGGGCGTAAACAGATTGATGTAGACGCCATCGGTGGATCGCAAATATGTGCTGATGTGGTAGTCGGCGGCCAGCTGCGGAAAGGTACCGGAGCAGCAGGGCCATTTGTCGGGGTGCCACGACTTCTTGCCCGTGGCTGCATAGTCGGAGTAGTAGAACGAAGTGCCGTCGGCTTGCACCGGCCACGCTCCCAGGATGGTGTTGTACAGGACGCGTTCCATACTGTCGCCGTATCGCGAGTCTTTGGTAGCGCACAGCAGATATCGGGTCATCTTGAAGTGGCCGTAGGCCCCGCATGGCGTCTCGAAACTCGCGTGTGTTTTCTTGAGACTGTCACCCAGCATTCCGCGATCCGGTTCTACGAACGCTTCGTCTGGTCCCCACCCGCCGGTCGCGAAACTCTGTGCCGAAACCATTTCAAATCCATTCTTGGCGGCGCGCAGGTGTTGCTCGCTCCCCAGCGTGCCGTATGCCTGCATGGCAGAACTGAACGCGTTGACATGGCTGTAGGCATGTTCGGTGGGAAGCACATTCTGGCCTTTGGATAGCGGGCCAAAGTATGTGTCATCCTCCAGGAACTGTTTCGCCAGATCGCGATAAAACGCCTTGCCGCTCCGCTGGTAGGCGAGGAACAGATTCTCGGGGAGGGTGTAGGTCTCGTCCCAGGTGTAGGACTCATCCTTGTGCGGTCGCGCGCGCTGCTCGGCGCGCGACAGGGCCTTCTCGGGCAGGTACGCCAAGACGGCGCGAGTCAGCTTCTCGTGAATATCCAGGGCCCTCGGATCATGCGCGAACTCGTGAGCGTCGATCAAACCGCAAGACAACTTGTCGTATGTGTATCCGGGAAGGCGATAGCCGGCGAAGAACCTGGCTTTCGGGTCGAGCGTCTCCCCATAGCCCTTAACCAGGCGATGCACCTTTTCGGCGGTGTCCGCCGATCGGGTCACCGCGTAAGCTCGCGCGAGCGCGGAAACGTACTGCCCAAAGCTGTGACCGGCGATAAAGCCGTGAAAATCATGTCGTTCCAGACTGAAGCCGCTCAGGTCGTACCACCCACCCATATCCAGGCCGGGAGCCGGCAGGCCAGCCACCTGACGGAACACCTTCAGCAAACGATCATCGTCGAGGTTCAGGAAGCGGGCGTGGTTCTCGTCGAACTGCCGCTTCATCGGGCCGTCCAACAACTGGACGTCGCCATACTGAAAGGTGCTGAGCGGGGTGGTCACAGCCACCCGAGCCCGGTCGGAGGTCGCCCAGCCGGGAAGAGCGCGCGCGGCGTAGGCGCCAGCCGCGGTCGCGCCGGTCGCTTTCAGAAAAGTTCTACGGGTCAATCCCCAAGACATGCGTGCCTCCTTTGGGCTGGCAGGTGTAGTAAGCGTTTGCCCGAAAGAGCCTATGAAGCCGCCGCCCTCTTTGTCAATCGCTTTCTTTACTTTCTCGGTTGCCTCCTGGATCGCCGGTCAATATCGTTGACGCTGGCCGGATCCCCTGGAAACCGTTTACTCACCGACCCCGGAAGCATTGCCTCCCCGGCGCCGCGGGGGAAGCACGGGTGAAATGAACATGGCCGCGGTCGGAAGCTGTGGCGGGAACCTGATGAGTGCTGCTTTAGCTCAGTGCGCGGTCCAGATGAACATAGCCGCCGTCGACGAATATGTGTTGCCCGGTAACATGTCCGGCCCGGGCAGACATCAGAAAGACCACCATGGCCGCGATCTCATCGGCGCCAGTCATCCGGTTGCCCAGAGGAATCTTTGATGTGATGGTCGTCAGTTTCGAGTCGGGGTTCGGGAAGGTGGCCAGCCACTGACGGTACAAGGGGGTCATCACCTCTGCCGGCACGACCGCGTTGACGCGGATCTCGTATGGCAGCAGTTCGACTGCCCACTCCCGGGTCAAGGCCAGGACCGCTCCCTTCGACGATGCATAGCCGGAAGTTCCACCCTGCCCTGTGATCGCCGTTTTCGAAGCGATGTTAACGATCGATCCCTTGGAACGCTTCAAATGCGGCAACGCATAGTGTGCCATGTTGTAGTAGTGCAGGAGATTTCGTTGCAATGAGCCGACATACTGCTCAGGACTGCCGTGCTCGAGCCCGATGCGGTCATTGACTCCGGCGTTGTTGAGCAGCGCATCCAGTTGGCCGAATTCCTTCATCGCATATTCCACCGATTGCGCGCACCTTTCGGGCGAAGTCAGGTCAGCGGTCACCAGCAGGCACCGCGCGCCCGCGCTCAACAATTCCTGGCGGAGTTTTTCTCCGGCCTCAGCGTCCCGATCCACAATCACCGAAGTGGCGCCTTCCTCGCTAAGCGCCCGGGCACAGGCACCGCCAATGCCCTTGGCACCACCGGTGATCAGTACGACCTTGTCTCGCAGTTGCAGGTTCATGATGAGGAGCCTTTACTCCCAAGCCATCGCTGGATTCCACAGGGAATCTCAGCCGCGCAGGTGCAAAAAACCTCCGTCGATCGGATAGTCGACCCCCGTGATGAACCTGGCTTCATCCGAGCAGAGGAAGAGTGCGAGCGCCGCAACCTCCTCCGGGGCCGCCATTCGCCCGATCGGTTGAGTCCTTGACAAGCGCTCAAACATCTCTTGCTCGCGGCCCGGATAGTTCTTCCGCAAATACCCGTCGACAAAGGGCGTGTGAACTCGCGCAGGTGAAATGCTGTTGCAGCGAATGTTGTGCGCCAGATAATCCTTGGCGACCGAATAGGTCATCGCGACCACCGCGCCCTTGCTCATCGAATAGGCAAAGCGATCCGAAAGTCCGGTCCAGGCTGCGATGGAAGCCATATTCAGAATGACGCCACCGCCGTTTGCCTTCATGTGTTCCGCGCTGGCTAACATGCAGTTGTAAATACCCTTCACGTTCACTCGAAAGACCCGGTCGAAATCCTCTTCCCCGGTGCTCTCCAGATTGCCGACGTGTGCGATCCCGGCGTTGTTCACCAGGATGTGCACCCGCTCTCGTTCGAAAATCTGTTGCAGGACGGTTCTTACCTGATCCTGCCGTGAAACATCGCATTCCCAGGAGCGCAGCCTGCTCCCGGTTTCGCCCAGTTGCCGGACCACCGCTTCGGACTGCTTCCCGTCAACATCGACCAGGTGAACACTTGCGCCATTCAGGGCGAACCTCTGCGCAATGGCTCGACCGATACCGCTGGCGGCGCCCGTAATGATGGCTGCCTTGCCATCCAACCGGAACCCGTTCGACATCTTCTCCGAATGAGTCAGAGCGAGCCCCTCTCTTTTGCGCTACCTGCCGGCACCGCACGGGCTTGGCCGACAGTCGAGTCGTGCTCCGCCCGGCAGGCGAGGCCTCACCCCCGTCGCCGGACCGCAGTGCAATTCAACATAATACACAGTCAGCTCGGCTGCTAAAATTCGTGGCGCTGCCCAATGCAGATTGCCCAGACCCCCGACTCTCAGCATGAAACTCGGTTCGATCCGGCCGGGACAATCAGGATAGACCTGTGGTAGACTCCCCTCGTTCTTGCCGGCTTTTGACCACAACCTCCCCGGCGCGAACCGGGTTTGCCATCAGGAAACGATCGTTATGTTGCGATTCCACCGGGCAATTCGAATTACCATTTGCATGCGGAACTGCATGCCTCGGTGGGGAGCGCGCATGAGCTGAGCGACCAAAGATTTTCAAGGCTCGTAAGCCCACCCGCCGATTTCAGGTGAGGTGGGTTTTGTGTTTTCGCAGACCTCACGGGAGCGGTCCTCATTCAGGGCACCGTCCACCGCAATCGGAGATACATGTCGAAACCCGAAGTAACCCTGAAAGCTGTGCGCGAAGCTTACGCCCGCATTCACGGCGCCGTCTATTTCTCCCCCTGTCCCAATTCTCCCGCCATTTCCGAGATCAGCGGTCAGCCCGTTTTTCTGAAACTCGAGAATCTGCAGCGGACCGGTGCGTTCAAGGAGCGGGGTGCGCTCAACAAGATCCTGACGCTCAGCGACCATGACAAAAAGTGTGGCGTCATCGCTGCCAGCGCCGGCAATCATGCGCAGGGCGTTGCCTTCCATGCGCGCAACAACGGCATCTCCGCAAAGATCGTAATGCCCGTGATGACTCCGCTGGTGAAAGTGAACGCCACCAAGGGATTCGGCGCGCATGTGGTCTTGCACGGCGATGGATATGACGAGGCCTACGAGGAAGCGCGCCGGCTTGCCGATCGCGAGCACCTCACCTTTGTCCATCCCTTCGACGACCCTGCGGTCATCGCCGGGCAGGGAACGATCGGCCTCGAGATTCTCGAGCAGGTTCCCGACCTGGAGGCCGTCGTAGTGCCCATCGGCGGCGGTGGCCTGATCAGCGGAATCGCCTGCGCCGTGAAAGAGACTCGGCCGGACGTTCGGGTCGTTGGTGTGCAAGCCGCCCGTATGCCATCCATGCTGGAAGCCCTCAGGCTTCACCAGCCCACGACGATCGCGCTGAATCCCACCATCGCGGACGGTATTGCGGTGCGCCGTGCAGGTGAGCGAACTCTGCGGTTGATCGAGAACTACGTCGACGAAGTGGTGGCGGTCGAAGAAGAAGAGATTGCCAGCGGAATTCTCACCTTACTCGAGCGCGAGAAGACTCTCGCGGAAGGTGCCGGTGCCGCGGCCGTGGCCGCACTCCTGCATCGCAAGACCAAGCTCAAGAACAAGAAGACCGTCGCTCTGGTGTGCGGCGGCAATATCGATGTCACTCTGCTCTCCCGTATCATCCAGCGCGGTCTGGTCAAGGATGCCCGTCTCGTTCGTCTCCAGATTCATCTTTCCGATCGGCCCGGTTCGCTCCATCAATTGACGAAGATCATCGCGGCACACCACGCCAACATCGTCGAATTGCAGTTCGATCGCGCCTATTACGGCGTCAGCCTGGGAGACACGCTGATCGATATCACGCTCGAAACCCGCGGCAAAGACCAGATCCAGCGCATTCTCGATGCCCTGGCAACGGGCGGATATCGCCACGAACGTGTCTTGTGATCCGAACGCGAACCCATCCGCCCGACGCCGGGATGGCCATGCCGGCGTAACTTCGTTTGCCTCCGTACCCGCTTGGTTTATCCTTGGCTCCGCCCGGAGGATCACGTGACCGTTCCCCGCCGTTTTTTTCGGTTGCTGCTAATTTCCACTGCATCCATCTGCGTCGCCGCCACCGCGCCTGCGCAACCGTTGAGTTCCAGCCTTTACCAGGGCATGCGTTGGCGCATGATTGGGCCATTCCGGGGCGGCAGGACGGTCGCAATCACCGGCGTTCCGGGAAAGCCCAATCTCTTCTACATGGCGCCAAGCAACGGAGGCGTCTGGAAGAGCACGGACTACGGCTTGACCTGGAATCCGATTTTTGACGATCAGCCCACCGGCTCTGTAGGAGCGCTCGCGGTAGCCCCGTCGAATCCAGAGATCATTTATGTCGGCAGCGGCGAAGGCCTCCGCCGGCCCGACCTTTCCGTTGGCAACGGCATCTACAAGTCGACCGACGGCGGCGTCACCTGGCTGCATTTCGGCTTGCGCGATGCCCAGCAGATCGGTGCGATTCTGGTGGACCCGCGGGATCCGAAGCGGGTGTTCGTCGCAGCTCTCGGTCACCCGTACGGGCCCAACCAAGAACGTGGCGTCTTTCGATCGACCGACGGCGGGCTCACCTGGGAAAAGATCCTCTACAAGAACCAGGACACCGGGGCCGTGGACCTGGCATTCGACCCCGGGAACTCGCAGACGGTCTACGCCGTATTGTGGGCCTCGCGGCGTCCACCTTGGACCACGGGCGGTTCCTATGGCGCTCCCGGCAGCGGGCTGTTCAAGTCAGTCGATGGCGGCTCAACTTGGCACGAACTGACCCGGGGACTGCCCTCGGGCGCGGATCTGGGACGAATCGGTCTCGCCATTGCCCCCAGCGATCCCCATCGCATGTATGCGCTGGTCCAATCGAACAAGGCCGGTGGGGTCTACCGCTCCGACGACTCAGGCGATAGTTGGCAGCGGGTGAACTCGGAAGAGCGGGTGTACGGACGGGGCGACGACTTTGCATGCGTCCGCGTCCATCCGGGAGATCGCGACACGATCTTTATCGCCAATACCTCTACCTACCGGTCGACCGATGCGGGCCACAGCTTTACTGCCATCAAGGGAGCCCCGGGCGGCGACGACTATCACACCGTATGGATCAATCCGGAAGACCCCCAGATCATCGCCTTGGCCAGCGACCAGGGCGTCGCCATCAGCGTCAACCATGGTGCCACCTGGAGTTCGTGGTACAACCAGCCCACTGCGCAGTTCTATCACGTCATCACCGACAATCAGTTTCCTTACTGGGTGTATGGAGGGCAGCAGGAAAGCGGCAGCGCCGGCGTCGCCAGCCGCAGCGACTTTGGAGAGATCAGCTTTCGCGATTGGTATCCCGTAGGTGTCGAGGAATACGGCTACGTTGCACCCGACCCCGTCGATCCGAACATCATTTACGGGGGCAAGGTCACACGGTTCAACCGGGTCACGGGTCAGACCCAGGATGTTTCTCCCGTCGTGCTGCGCACCGGAAAATATCGCTTCAACCGGACGGCTCCCCTGATCTTCTCCCCCGTCGACCCGCACGTCCTCTACCTGGGTTCGAATGTGGTTTTCAGGACGACCGACGCCGGCATGAGCTGGCAGATCATCAGTCCCGACCTGACCAGGGAAGACGCGGGTGTACCGCCGACCCTGGGCGTTTTCGTCGATGCTGATCCCGCGCGGGGAAAGCATCGTGGCGTGATCTATTCGCTAGCGCCCTCGCCGAAGGATGGAGACCTCATCTGGGCAGGAACCGACGACGGACTCATCCACGTGACGCACGACGGCGGAAAGACCTGGCAGAACGTTTCACCCGGCGAACCAACCTCTTGGAGCAAGATCGCCCAACTGGACGCTTCTCACTTCGATACCGGCACTGTTTACGCAGCGGTCAACCGGTTCCGGCTTGACGATCTGCATCCTCATATTTACCGGACCCACGACCGAGGCAAGACCTGGCAGCAGGTCGTGAACGGAATCCCGGAAGACGAGCCCGTCAACACCGTCCGCGAAGATCCGGAGCGCAAAGGACTGTTGTTCGCCGGTACGGAAAAGACCGTCTACGTTTCGTTCGACGACGGCGACCACTGGCAATCCCTCCGCCTCAACCTTCCGGCTACTTCGATCCGTGACCTCGTGATTCATCAGGATGACATCGTCGTGGGCACTCACGGACGCTCATTTTGGATCCTGGACAACATCACTCCGCTGCGCCAGCTGACTCCGCAAGTCGCCGGCTCGGACGCACACTTGTTCGCGCCACAACTCACCTATCGCTTGCGCCGCAACAACAACACCGACACACCCCTGCCGCCGGAGATCCCCGCCGGTCAGAATCCTCCGGACGGAGTCATGCTCGACTACTGGCTGAAGTCCTCTGCGCACCGAACCGTGTCCCTGGAGGTCACAGACTCCTCTGGCGCGGTGGTTCGGCGGTTTTCCAGCGCAGATAAACCGCCGCACGTCGAGGATAAAGAGCTCAATGTCCCGACCTACTGGATCCGTCCTGAGCGCACCGTGTCGTCGGAGGCCGGCATGCACCGATTCGTCTGGGATGCCCACTACCCGCCACCCGACTCGTTGGAACATGAATATCCGATCTCGGCCATCTATCGCGACACGCCGCGGTACCCGCTCGGCCCCGCCGTTCTGCCCGGGACTTATACGGTGAAGTTGACGGTCGACGGTGTGAGCTTTACTGAGCCACTGACCATCCGAATGGATCCGCGGGTGAAGGAAACGGTCGGGAACCTGCAGGCGCAGTTCGACCTTGAGATTAAAATCACCGGTGCAATGCAGCGCGATTTCGCTGCCCTGACCCAGGTCCGAAACCTGCGTGCCCGGCTCAAGGAGCTCCTGCAACCTGGGGGACACAACGTTCAATTTGCGCTCACGGACCTGGACAAGAGAGTGGCTGAAGTCGAAGGAGCCGAGGGAGGCTACGGCGCAAGCTTCCTCAACGGCCCCTCGGGGCGAGGGCTGGTCCGGCTGAACCAGGGACTGAACAACCTGTTGGGTGTCGCAGATTCCGCCGACGCCGCTCCCACGACGCAAGCCGTCGCCATGTTTGATGATGTGGCAAAGGCCCTCGATGAGCAGCTAGCTGGCTGGGCGGAAATTCAGAAGAAAGATCTGCCGGCTTTGAATGCAGCTCTCAAGCAGGCCGGCATCCCGCAGATCGACCTGAACTCGCGGGCTCGAATCGACGCGCCGGCGAATCATTAGTCACCGGCGTTGCTTCAGTTCGCCTTCGACTTCAAGCAGACTCGTTCTCGTGCTTGCGCAGGATCGCGTAGGTGACGTCTTCGATTTGCCCCAGAACACTGTCAGCGCGCGCTTGAGCGCGTCGTTCTTGCGGTGTGGTGATGGGTTGAAGGTCGAGCTGCGCCTGGTTGTCTTTCGCGTGCGGATCCGGCATGGTCTCCCCGGGCCGAATGACCAATCCTTCTGCGGCCACCAACCATGCCATTATCGGGTCCTGGTAGGAAGTTACGGAATTGCCCGGCTTGATTCCCCCGTCGGAAAACACAGCTCACCGGGAGGGGGTGCCCCGGTCGATCAAATAACGCTGCAAGGCGTCCTCCCACCTGGGCATCACGATCCCGTATCCTTCCAGGCTTGCCGAAGACAGAACGGAATACGAAGGTCTCTTGGCTGGACGGACAAATTTGTCGCTCGTGGTCGGCCGCACGATCGTCGGAAGCTTCGCAGTTCTCACAATCTCCGAAGCGAAATCAAACCAGGTGCACTCGCCGCGATTGGTCGCGTGTATGGTCCCCGTGGCCTGCTTGCGGCACAATTTCACGATCGTTCGGGCGAGATCAATCGTATAGGTCGGACAGCCTCGCTGATCCGCAACCACATCGAGCTCGGTTCGCGAACTCGCCAGCTTGAGAATCGTATCCGGAAAACATTTGCCGCCTGCCCCGAACACCCAGGAAGTGCGGAGAATACAGCAGTCCGGAACAATCTCGCGGATCCTCACTTCCGCCTCCGCCTTGGATTGACCATAAACACTCTGGGGGCGGACAGCATCGTTCACCTCATAGGGACTGGTTTTCTCCCCGTCGAACACGTAGTCGGTACCGAGAAACAAAACCCGGCTCCCGGCCGCCGCTGCGGAGCGCACCACGTTGACGGCTCCGCGGCAATTCACGTCGAATGCCAGGTCAGGATTTGTTTCGCAGCCATCCACATCGGTGAAGGCCGCCGCCAGCACGGTCCACTCCGGCCGGTGCCGCGCCATCGTTTCCGCCACCTGCTCGGGAGCTCGGATGTCGACCTCTCGCGAGCCCAGGCCGGTCACCTCGTCCTGGTCCCACTCGCCGATCAGGGCCTTGCCGAGCAGTCCGGTGGCTCCGAAAATCGTTACGCGCATCAGGTAAAATCCAGGCTAATCGAATTTCTCAGCATCGCGGAAGGCCACGCCGTGCTGATCTTTGGCCGAAACCGTCGGCTCACCGTCCAACTGCCAGTCGATCTTCAGGTCCGGATCATTCCAGGATAAAGTCTGCTCCGACTCCGGTGAATAAAAGTCGGTTGCCTTGTAGAGCACGTGCGCATCCGGGGACACCACTCGAAATCCGTGCGCAAACCCTGCCGGAATCCAAAGCATGCGCCTATTTTCTGCGGAAAGGGGAACCGCGCTCCATTTCCCAAACGTGGGAGAGCTCTTCCGCAAATCGACCACGACGTCGAGAATCTCGCCCACAACCACGCGAATCAGCTTTCCCTGCGGATGCCGGATCTGGTAATGAAGTCCGCGCACGACGTTTCGGACCGAGTACGAGTGATTGTCCTGCACAAAGCGCTCTCGAATTCCCAGGTCCGCCATCACCCGCTCGTTGTAGCTCTCTAGAAAAAAACCGCGAGCGTCGCCGAACACCCGTGGCTCGAGAACAAACGCACCTTCGAGCTCTGTGCTGAGGGTTTTCATCATCGCCGACGCTGGAGCGGCTTAGAACACTTTCTCCCGCAGCAACTGCAGCAGGTAATCGCCGTAGCCATTCTTCATCGCATGTCCCGTTTGCTCGAGTTGCTCGGCGGTAATGTATCCGGAGCGGTAGGCGATTTCCTCGGGGCAGGCCACCATCAGACCTTGCCGTTTCTCGATCGCCTGTATATAGAGGGAGGCATCCATCAGGGATTCGTGCGTGCCGGTGTCGAGCCAGGCCATGCCGCGGCCCATCACCATTACTTCCAGTTGTCCACGCGACAGGTAGGCCTTGTTGACGTCGGTGATTTCGAGTTCTCCGCGGGCGGAAGGCTTCAACGATTTCGCGATGCTCACCACCTGATCGTCGTAGAAATAAAGACCAGTCACGGCATAGCGAGATTTGGGCCGCTTCGGTTTCTCCTCCAGGCTCAGCGCCCGGCCCGTCCGGTCAAACTCCACCACCCCGTAGCGCTCGGGATCGTGCACCGGATAGGCGAACACGCGCGCGCCGCTGGTCTTCTGTCCGGCCGCCCGCAGGTCTTTCGCCAAATCGTGCCCATAAAAAATGTTGTCGCCCAGCACCAGCGCGCTCGCCCTGCCGGCTATGAATCGCTCGCCCACCAGGAAAGCCTGCGCGATTCCTTCCGGTCTCGGCTGCACAGCGTACTCGATGTGGACGCCGTACTGCTGGCCGTCGCCGAGCAGGTGTCCGAACTTGGGAGTGTCCTCCGGTGTGGAGATGATCAAGATCTCCCGAATGCCCGCCAGCATCAGCGTGCACAGCGGATAGTAGATCATGGGCTTGTTATAGACGGGCAGAAGGCTTTTGCAGGTGGCGTGGGTTACCGGGTAAAGACGCGTGCCCGATCCGCCGGCGAGCACGATCCCTTTGTAGGACGGGGTCTTTGGCGCAGTTGTCGACATGGTGACTGTGAACCCTTCGCGGACTTTCAGCCCTCAGAACAGGCCGCTTCCTTGGCTGGCGGAATACTGTTTTTCGATCCATTGCCGGTAGGCGCCGCTGGTTACTTCTTTCACCCAGTCGTCATGTTCCAGGTACCAGGAGATCGTCTTGAGGATCCCGCTCTCGAATGTTTCGCGGGGACGCCAGTGCAAATCACGCTCAATCTTGTGTGCGTCGATCGCATACCGGCGGTCGTGCCCCGGACGATCCTTCACAAACGTGATCAGATTGCGGTGCGGAATCGCCGGATCTTTTGGGCACAGTTGGTCGAGGAGCGCACACACGGTTTCGACGATCTCGACATTTTTCTTTTCGTTCCACCCGCCGATGTTGTAGGTCTCGCCCGGTTCGCCCCGTGCGAGCACCCTGCAAAGCGCCTCGCAGTGATCCGCCACGTACAGCCAGTCGCGCACGTTCTGGCCGTCGCCGTACACGGGCAACGGCTTGCCGGCGCGCGCGTTCAGGATGACGAGGGGGATCAGCTTCTCGGGAAACTGGTAGGGCCCGTAGTTGTTCGAGCAGTTCGTCGTCAGCACCGGCAGGTGGTAGGTGTGATGGTAAGCCCGCACCAGATGATCGGACGCAGCCTTCGACGCCGAATACGGGCTGTTTGGAGCGTACCCGGTAGCTTCTGTGAAGGGCGGATCCTCGGCTCCGAGCGAGCCATAGACCTCGTCGGTCGAAACGTGCAGAAAGCGAAAATCCGAGCGCTCCGATGCTGTCATTTCCGAGCAGTACGCGCGCGCGGCCTCCAGCAGGCTGAAGGTGCCCGCAACGTTGGTTCGAATGAAGTCAGCGGGCCCCAGAATCGAGCGGTCAACGTGGCTCTCCGCGGCAAAGTGAACGATCGCTCGCGGCTTCTGTTCCCGCAGCAGTCTTGCGACCAGTTCGCGATCTCCGATGTCTCCATGAACGAACCGATACTGCGGATCAAACGATAGCCCCTCCAGGTTTCGAAGATTTCCCGCGTACGTCAGCTTGTCGAGGTTAACGACCGGAGTCTGTTCCTGTTCGGACCAATGCAGAATGAAATTCGATCCGATGAATCCCGCCCCACCGGTCACCAGGATGGTTTTCTCCATAATTCTCGGACAAGAATCCCTGACTGCCCGGGAAATGACACAGCGCCCGAACGAACCATCGATTGTAATAGAAAAGGCGGGAACTCGACTCCCGCCTGACACAGGGGCGACCAGAGCGGCTTTGCCCGGGTTCCGGGCGCGCCATGACGTTCAGCGGACTACCACGCACCTGATTCGCGTTCGGTTGGCCGGCTCCGCCCGATCGAACTTCCGATGCCACCGGAGCCCGGGGCGCCTTGCTTTGCGGAGGGGATCTCAAACCAGAGAGATCGCTGGAGGAACTCGCACTCGGTGAGAGCACACCGGCAGGAAGGATCTGTTTCGTATTTTTGACAAGCTCGAAATTTCTACCCGAGTCGACCGGAGATCACCACCCCGCTGAATGGCCACCTGGAACGGCCTGCAGCGTCGGGCACAGCTTCCAGAGTCCACAGGTTCCACCCTCCACTCGCATCTCCACCCCGGTCTGTCTACAATGAGAGAGCGCCCATTGCGCAGGAGGCTCATTGCCCGAAACACCATCGCCCATGTCTCGCCGCTGGACGGTCATTGCCTCGGGCTTTCTGTTGTTGTCCATCGCTCTGGTGGTGCTCTACTCTGGACGCACGGCGTTTCACAGTCCGGTGGCCGTGGTTGTGTTGGCCGCCATCGGTCTCGCCGCCGCCCTTTTGCAGCTTCGCTTGCGGCCGGATGTTCCCGGCAAGGTGCGCGTCCCGCAGTGGCTCAACGTGGTCGGAATCCTGTGCGCGCTTTTCGCGCTCTTCGCCGATCGGCTGAAGCTTAGCTCGAACCTCGGTCAGGTGATGGCTCTGGTCGCAGTGGGATGTTTCGCCGTCAGCAGTTTTGTCGTGCTGGATGCAATTCGAAAAAGCCGCGCCCTGCCAAAGTGAACCCTCCGGCGCACTGCCTTCTGTCTCAGTTGGGCTGGTTCGGGGGAACAAAGCTTGAGAAATTCGAGCGCCAGAGCGGAGACCGGCAGCGCTCTTGAGTGAAACCCACACCTACAGGAAATTTATGGCGATCGTGGTCTCGACCTCCACGGCTTGTCCATTTGCTCGATAAGGTTGAAACTTCCACCACTGCACCGAGTCCATCGCCGCCCGCGCCAAGGTGTCCGGCCCGCTGATCGGGCGCAAACTCACGACCGAGCCGTCGCTCCCAATCACTGCCTCCAGCACCACCCGCCCCGTGAGTCGTTTCGCCCTCGGTCCTTCTGGAGCCGCCGGGTCCACGCGGTGGATCAGCAATCGCTGCATCACTTCGCCCGGCACATTGACCGGTGCTTGGGCGGCAGTGGCCCGTCCCGGGAGCTTAGACTCCAATTCGCGCCAACCTTCTTCCCAGCGCCACCAACCCATGCCGACGGCGACTATGACTGAGGCAATCAGCAGCATCAGAATCTTCCTGCGCAGGTAGCGTGGCGTCGGAAGCTCGGTCTCGACCGCACCCGTTGCGTAGGCTCCGAACAGTGGCCGCGGTTCGGTGAGCATAGGATCCACGCGCACGTCGGGCGCCTGTTCGCGCTTGGCGGCTGGTGGGAGATGCTCCCGACCTGCCTGGGTGAAGAAGTCGATCATCGTCCGCTGCTCGGGAGGAATCGCCAGAAACTGCAACCCGCAGCGCAAGCGTTCCTGATAACAAACCCGGGCCTTCGCCAGCACCAGGCCCGCGTGCGGCAGTTGGAACTCAACTCCCACCAGTTCTCCAGGAAACAACTCGGCTGCCAGGATGGCGCCGACTCCGCCTTCGCACACATCGACCGAACGGCCCGGCACCGCATCGGGAACACCCGACCGCAACACGGTGACACTAAGCGGAACCGCCAGGCGACGTCGGGCCGCCACGCGCCGGCCTACCGGCGGCCGGCCACTGATCAATGGTTGAGCAGCTCTAGCTGCAGCCGTGCTCATTCGACCCCCGCGCGCAAAAAGTATGCACCCCGGCCCCGGATCGCCTGGGCCAGACGCGACGAATGTGGCGCTCAAAAAAGGGTTATTGCCGGGAGTATATCACTCTGAGACAAACACCCACGAACACTTTATTTTCCACAGACTTGGCCAGCCAGGTCCCCTTGGTACATGCCCGGAAAACCGCCGCGTCTTTCCGCGGCTGTGCTCAAAAGTCTTGTTTCCCACCGAAAACCGTGATCTCCCGTTCCAGCAAGAACAGCCCATTGGATTGCGGAGATTTCCGTTCCCCGGAGTCGCCGGGAAACACGAATTCCGCCCACGGAAAACACAACGGCCCGGGATCTCTCCCGGGCCGCGAAAACTTTTGTCGTCCTATCGGATTGAAGCGAACTCTACGGCCACCGCTTCGCGGTTTCTTCCCACCCCGCCGCGCGGGCCGGTTGCGGATTCTGGTTGACTGCCGCCTGCGGAATTCGGATCGGTTGTTGCGCGGTCTGCGTTGCCAGCGTCGGCTTCGCAATTTCTTGTCCCATCTCCTTGGCTTCATCGGGGGAAAGCAGTGGAGCCACCACCCGCAAAGCTTCTACTTCCTTTTCGAGCCGGGAGAGCTCGAGCTCTTTCTGTCTCAGTACTTCATAAACGTTCTTCATATCCTGGGCACCTGTTCACCGCTCTGGGATGGAGCACTGATTCGCACTCTAGGCACCGTGCCCATGTTTGTCAAGCACCTAGAATGGTGTTGTACGCAGGCTGGCTGTGAAAAACTATGCAGACAACCGCGCAGAAACTAGCACAGGGTGCGAGAGCCCCCTTTTAGCGCACCAGCAGCAGGAGCACGACGCCCGCCACGGCAATCACGACAGCCCCCACCAGGTACTTGTGACTCGCCAGCCAGGAGGATTCCTCCGCCTGTTGGTCGAGAAAACGCGGCCCATCGTCGAGCGGCGAGACCGCGGGTGCCGGGGCCCTCGGTGCACGGTCATGGGTTGCTGCAGGGGCGGGCCAAGCCGTTTGGTTCACTGTCGGTCCCCCCGCACGCTGTTTCTTCTTCTCGCAATCGAGACAGAGTTTTCGCCCTTCCGAGACCGGGAACCCGCACGCCTCGCACCTTTGCAAGTTCGCCACAGCAGTGCGCACTGGCGAAGCAGTTGGAGCCTGCTCTGCGACCGCGGGCTCGTTCAACCCGGACTCGGACCCGACCACCCGGGACTCTCGAACCACGGTCCCTGCGACGATCTCCGCTGCCGGCTTTTTGGGCGGCTCCAGGACCGGCGCCGTTTCTGCCGTCGTGACCATGACGCCCGGGGCACCAGGCACCACCACCGCCGCAGTCTCGCTGGAAGGTGCGGTCCACGTGTGTTGAACCTCGCTCAGAATGTCCTCGTCCTCGACCGGCGCGGGCGCTTCGGCCTGCACTGGCATCGTCGGTGCAATGCCCGGAGCCATCTTGGGTGCCACAAACGGTGGAATGAATGGGGGCACTCTGCGGTGAAAGACAACGCCGGAAGGCGTCCTCGGAACCCCGCCCGAGCTCGCAGATTCATCGGCCTTCCCGACCTTCCGATCGAAAGGCTGCACTGCCTCCGCGGTGCGGGCTGATTCTGCGAAGGTTGTCGGTGTCGCTCCCGGGACCCTTCCCGACGCGGACTCATCCGCCACGGCCCCTGCGATCGCTGCTTCCGCTGCCGGGTCCACCCCCGGTTTTGCCCGCGCAGCCAGCGCCTCGTCGGCCTCGGGCAACAGACCCTGCGCCGCGATCGCATGCTCCAAAGCCGTGAAGACCATGCTCCCCATCCGCTCCAGTGCCGTGATATCGCGTCCTTCAAAAATGTTCGGCTTGTCCGAAAACAACTCAAAGACACCGATGACGTCGTTTCCGTGCAGCAGGGGCATCACCACCACCGACGCGATTCCCAGCGCCTCGCAGCTCTCACGATTTACCCTGGGATCGCTCGATGCATCATCGCAGCGCAGAGTCTGCTGCGTGCGTATGCTCTCCCCCGAGAGTCCCGAGTTCACTTGCAGCTGCGCGCCCACCTCTGGCGCCGACCTGCCTGCGCTAGCCCGGCACACCATCTGTTCGCGGTCGCGCAGCGCGATGGCCGCTCCCGTAGCCCCCGTGATGTACTGAGCCCTTTCTGCCAGCAACTGCAAGGTGGCGGCGAGATCCTTCTGGGCCATCTCGGCAAGAGACTTTCCGCCATCCTCGCCCGGAAAACGCAGGTCCCCCGGCCCGGGCGGCGGTTGCTCCGCGCCCGTACCCGGCCACCCGCGCTCGAGCGATTCTGCCGTGGCTGGCTCGGGGCTGGTTCGGTTGTCGAGAATCGAATGTGGATCCATCAAAATGTCTTTATACGCCTCCCTCGATGGTGCGGGTGAGGTCGCCGACCAATTCATCCAGCCCGGCAAAACGAAGCCGCAAACCGAAGACCGTCCTAGTCCCCGCCTCCGGTTCTGGTCCTATGAAGGGATCTGTGTTTAGCTTCTCGCCCAGCGCGCCCGGGTGTCAAGCCGATGCCCCCGCCGATGTCCCGGCGATGTCCCCCGCGAGGCTGTGCCGCCCCTAACGGTGTAAGGACTCTGCCGCGGTCGCGCACTTGTGCTGGCCCACCGGAATGGAGGGTTTAAGGGTTGCGAATGACCTGCGGAAAAACCTTCTGAAAGACGAAGGGGAACGCCGGGAGACATGGCGCACCGCCTCCTGCGAGTGGAACTCAGCTGAAATCGGTAATTGTCATCACTGATCGTCGATATCGCCGTAGATAATCCCTCGACCATTGGTCGAGAAATAGACGCGACCGAAGACTCGCGGGTCGCCAGTGATGGCCGCGTTCGTCGAGCCGTACTGGTGGGCGTTGTCGTTAATGCGCGTCCAACTGTGCCCCCCGTCAACGGAACGATCGATGCCACCGACACCGTGAACCCGCGCGCTAGTGTAGAGCGCCACTACTTCTGATGAGGCGCGGGCATGCCGAAGCCCATGTTGTCAGCCACATCCAGCGGTGGCAGCTTGTCGAAACTTTTGCCCGCTGTCGGTGGAGTGCCACAGACCGTAAACCCCGCTGGCGGTGCTGCCGCCGGCCAGCCACAGATCGCCCCCACGTCCCGGCACCGCTTTGAAGTAGCCCGCCGTGCCCGCGGGAGGCAGGTTGGCTGCAGCCGACGCCAGAAACGTCGCTCCCCCCATCGCTGCTGATATAAAAGACCCCGTTGGCGAAGGCGTAAAACTCCAGTGGATTCACCCGGTCAGCACCGATCCGTACCCCTGCCGGGACACCCGTGGACGCCGTCCAGGTACTGCCTTTGTCGGTGGTGAAGAACCCTCCCTGTCCCGATGGACTCCACAACACCCGGCTGCCGTCGGCGCCCGCCGCCACGGTGCCGCCTCTTGCACCCGACGGCGCCGTATTCCCAGGCGACCAGGTCGTGCCACCATCACTCGAGAAGCCGATATTCTGACCGCCGCCGTTGCCGTTGCCCACCCGCACCATGAAGCTGGGTCTTAAGGCAGCGTAGTCGAGACTGGTGGTTGTGCCAATTTCCGGGTTGATCGACATCACGCCGGGCGTGCCCAGATCGTTGTGCGTGAACCCGCCGATGTCCCCCACGCCGCTGACCAGCTGCGGCCCGGCGGGCGGGCTGATCAGATCCTGCACCGATGTCTCTTCGACACCCCGGGCGTTCAGCGAAACCTGAAAGCTGCCTCCGCTGTCCCATGCCGTCAGGTTGCCGGTGCCAAAAATTGTGGCCCCCGTCCCGTACAGCATGTGATCGGAATTGAAAGGATCGACCTCGAGCGACCCCACCATCCATCCCAACTTGGGTGTGGGCTGTGGGCACAACGAATTCGTGCTCAGAGCCGACGTGCAGGGCGAAGGTGTGGAACCGAACGTCAGCCAGGGCGCTGCCGAATACTCCAGCGTGTAGCTGGCAACCAGGGTGGGCCAGGGACCCCAGTTCCAGACCCGGTTCCAGGTTGCGCCTCCATCCCGACTGCGGAAGAAAATCGTGTCCGGCCACCATGAATTCAACGACGCCACCGCGATCGTATCCGGATGTTGCGCGTCAACGCTCAAGCCGCCGTAGCCAAAATAATCGTTGGCCGTGTCGGTCGAAGGGACGGGACTGACGCGCGTCCAGGTTCCTGCCGAAGTGTCAAGTTTCCAGACGTCACCGCTCGAGCCGTCATAAGGTCCGGCGCCATTGCTGTAGCTGATGTGAGCATTCCGTTGGACGCCAGTTTGCCGTGGTGCGGCAGAAACCCCATCGGTTGACCCGGGACCGCCGCCCAGCTTTGGCCGCCGTCGGTGCTGCGGTAAACACTGTTCTGCAGATCGGCAACTCCCACATAAATGGTTTGCGTCGTCCCACCCCCGGCCCGCAGTGCGCGGGTCAAACGTCACCCACACAACGCCGATCAGGTCGTGGGTATAGGAACTGGAGGCATCCGGAAAATAAGTGCCCGCATCCGGAAAGGTCGTCACCTTGGACCTGGTGGGAGAGCAGGATAAATTATTTATTTTAAGGCAGTTGAACGGATTGACGGCTCGGACTCGGATGCATCGGTGAGCCTAGCGGACGCAACCGGACTCACTTCTTTTTGGCCGGCAGGTACTTTTTCTCAATCGACGCCACCACCACGTAATTGGGATCCACCATCTCCGACAACCGGATCCTGGCGACCTTGCCCAGCAATTCGTAGGCGTCCAGTTCCGACAATCCGTAGTCCTGGTGAATCCATCCCACCAGTTCGGTAAACGCGATGCGCAAGGCGTCGTCGACCGGGCGGTACGCCCCCACCGCCATGATCGCCTCATCATTCTCGAAGCGCGGCCAGTTGATCTGGTGCCCTTTGATCACGTCGACCTGCACGCGCGCGCGGAGCGGCACCTCGATCGCTGCCCCGGCCACTTCGCCGTCTCCCATGGCCGCATGTCCATCCCCGAGATACAGCAACCCACCTTTCACGTTGACCGGCAAGTACACCGTATTCCCGACGCTTGCCTCGGGCGAATCCATGTTGCCGCCAAACTCCGCCGGCACGATCGAACTGCGCGCCTCGCCCCCCGCCGGTGCCACACCGATACATCCAAAGAAAGGATGAATAGGAATCTTGACCGAGAACTTCGAGTCGTGTGCCTCAAACGTCGCGGTATTGCCAGCGTGATCGATTGGATAAAACCAGATCCGCTCGGGCAGAGGCGGATTCAACATGGGCGTGTAGTTGGTCCTGTTCAGCGCGCCGAATCCTGGATCGAGCGCTCCGACTCCCTGGTCGCCATTCACCTGCAGATCGAGAATCTTCACCACCAGCGTATCCCCCGGTTCGGCCCCTTCGACAAAGAACGGCCCCGTCAGCGGATTGTCCCCCCGCGCCATGCTCAGCGTGTCTCCCGGCTTCTTGATCGCATCCCCGAAACAATCCAGGGTGTTGGTATCCAGAACGTCTCCCGGCTTCAATCGCGCCACCGGCTCCGCCGAAGCGTACACGTACTTCACGTTGTTGAGCGTCCCCTGGAACTTAACCGTGTGACCATCCGTCCCGCTCTGCGCTAAAGCCATTCCAGGGTGGGCGATCGCAATCGCAAATAGCGCACCCAACCACCTCACCGAGCCCCTCATCCGCATGCCGACTCTCCTTCGTGAACCTTCCTGTCCCGGGTGCTTGTCCCCTGTGGTGATCTGGTTTCGACGGCCGGAAATGGCCGACTCACCCCATCCATGTCAGCCATCCCCACCCCACCCCCAGCGTCATCAACGTGATCGGCACCCCGGCCTTCAGATAATCCCGAAACCCGATCTCCACCTCCGGCTTCGCCGACTCCACCACGATGATGTTCGCCACGCTCCCGGTAATTGTCAGATTTCCCGCCAACGTGGACGCCATTGCCAACACCATCCACGCCAGTCGCGGATTCCCAAATCCCGGCACCAGGGACTTCAGCAACATCACCGCCGGCACGTTATTCACCAGGTTGCACAGCCCGGCCACGGTCAGCGTGAAAACCCCCATCCGCTGCAGGTTCCAGTGCCTCGCCACATCGAGGAGCTTGTCGGTGATCCCGGCATTCTCGGCGCCCCCTACAATCAGGAATAGCCCCACGAAAAATACCAGCAGTCCCCAGTCCACCTCCTTATAGACCTTTTGCGGCTCGAGCGTGCGGGAAATGAGCAGAACCGCAGCACCCAGAGCCGCCATCAACGCCGGATCGATCCCGACGAAAAAGCCGGTGACGACCCCTGTCACGACGATCACCGGCTTGGTCAGCTTGGAAAGGTCCAGCGCCGGAAGAGGAATTTCACTCCTGTCAATCTCCGCTCGGATCCCCTTCCGCATGTGGATCCAGTGCAGCACCGCCCAATCGATGAACAGCCCGACAATCGCCACCGGCCCCAGGTGCGCGAGAAAGTCCCGATAATGAATCCCCGAGAACGATCCGATCAGCATGTTTTGGGGATTGCCGGTCATGGTCGAAACGCTCCCGATATTCGACGCGGTCGCCACCGCCAGCAGGTAGGGAAGCGGCTCCAGTCCCATGCGCCGGGTGATGCTCAGGACGAACGGCACCATCACCAGGCACACAATGTCATTCACAAAAAACGCCGACAGCACGCCGCAGGTAAAAATCACGGCAGGCAGCAGTTGATGAGGCTTCAATCGCCGCAGCACCGCCTCGGCATTCCACTCGAAGAACCCCACCAGGTGCAGGTTCCCGACGATCAGCATCATCGAAAACAACAGCACGATCGTCGGAAAATCGATGTATCGCAGCGCTTCTCGGGCGCGCACGATCCGGAACGCCACCATCCCCACCGCCCCGATGATCGCCGCTCCCGTGCGGTCAATCTTCAGTCCTGGGAATTTCCCCAAGGCGAACACCACGTAGCTGGCTAGGAAGATGACGTACGCCGCGAGGATGCGGACCTCCGACAGCGCAGCCGGGTCGATTGCGGGCATTTTTGCCCGCTCAGGATAGCAAGCCCCGTCCAGGATTCAAAAGCGACCTCCCGGGGCGCCAAAATATTCCTGACCCAGACCGTAACCTTCCCCCGTCCCGGCATCATTAGACGAGTAAGCGGAGAAGATCAGGAACCAGAGACGAACCCTCCCGCGGAGAACGGATTTGAAAGCCACCGAGCACGACACCGACGAGCGCCACCAGATCGAAGCCGCGCAACGCGACCCGAGCCGTTTCGCCCACCTCTACGAGGCCAACTTCGACCGGGTCCACGCGTTCCTGGCTCGACGGGTTCCGACTCGAGAGGAAGCTGAGGACCTCACCGCGGAAGTCTTTCAGCAGGCGCTGGCTGGCCTTGCGAGCTTCGAATGGCAGGGTGTCCCCTTCGCGGCCTGGCTGATTGGTATCGCGTCGCACCTGATCGCTCGCCGCTGGCAGCGGGCGGCGAACCGAACGGAGGTCTCCACCGACGAACTCGAGTCAGTCGAAGTCCCCGAACAGGCCGAACGCCAGGCGATGTTCACGCAACTGGTCGATCGCCTGCCGGATGATCAACGTCACGTCGTCCGGCGCCGTTTCCTCGACCAGCGCAGTATCCGGGAAATTGCCCAGGAACTCGGGCGTAGCGAAGGAGCGATTAAGCAGCTTCAGTTCCGCGCGCTCGCGACTCTCAGAAATGAAGCAAGGAGCCGTCATGCATAACGCCGCCGCAGATCAGCTCGACCAAGCCATCAACGCTTTGCTTCGAGGCCAGTCCCACGCATTCACGCCGAAAGACGGCGAACTCTATCAGCTCACTGAAATCGCGTCCGATCTTCGGTTCCTACCGTGCCCCCAGTTCCGTGCCCGCCTGCGCGACAATCTGCTTGCACAGGCCTCCCTGCCGCCGGCCGCCTGTCGCGTCTTTGACTCAGCACTCACCGACGTCGCTCGCTCGCAATCCAGACGAAAAACCCCGCGCGAGCCACTGGTTCCACCCCTGTTCAGCAGTGGGCCTGGAGCATTCCCGGTCCGCGGATCTCATCTGGCCGTCTCCTTTGCATTGCACGTGGCGGCGCTGGCCGTGGTCGTCACCTCAGGCTGGTGGATGGTCGAGAATCGCGCCAGCGTCCGCAAGCAGATCGCTGCAGTCTTTCCGGCAACCGAACTCTATCTGTCCCCATCGACCAAGGAAGCTCACGGCGGCGGAGGTGGCGGAGATCACGACAGGATGAACGCCTCGCGCGGTTCCGCCCCGCGCTTCACATCCGAGCAACTCACACCACCCACCACGATCATCGGAAATGAACAACCAGTCCTCCCTGCCGAGCCAACCGTGGTCGGTCCTCCGGAAGTGAGACTGCCCCAAATCGGACAAACCGGAGATCCTACCGCGGCGATTCTCAATCCTCCCTCCAACGGAACCGGTAGCGGCTCCGGCATCAGCTCAGGCGGTGGGGGCGGCGTCGGCGCAGGCGAAGGCCGAGGCGTAGGGGAAGGCCGCGCTGGCGGGATCGGCGGCGGAGTCTATCACGTGGGCGGAGGCGTCTCGGCTCCACGTCCCGTCTACGATCCCGATCCGGAATACTCCGACCAGGCGCGCCAGGCCAAATACCAGGGGAGCGTGATCTTGTCGGCGGTCATTGACCCCGAAGGCCGCCCGCGCAATCTGCAAGTGGCGCGATCCCTTGGAATGGGCCTCGACCAAAAAGCCCTCGAGGCCGTCACGAAATGGCGCTTCGAACCCGCCCGGAAAGACGGTCGCCCGGTAGCTGTGGTCATCAGCATCGAAGTCGCCTTCCGCCTGTACTAGACGTTGTCCATTAAGACCGGCGCGCGCCACTCGACCGTGGAATCGCGCCCCGAGTCGAGCAGGTCGGAGCCTTCCCGCGCTCCGACTCTTCCGGCATATAATGGGGCCGACTCTCCACCAGGAGGAAGCTGTGTCGCGAGCCTCCGTTCTGTTTCCGATCGCTGTTCTGCTGGTTCCACTCACAAGCGCCAGGGACAAGAGCAAGTCTCTGCTGCCGGCCGATGTCCTGAGAGCGCAAACTGTCCTCGTCATCATCCATCCCGATGCCGGAGAGCCCCTCACGGATCCGGGCGCCAATCGCCGGGCGCGGGAGGATGTCGAAAAGTCGATCATGAAATGGGGACGTTTCAGGCTCGCCATGGAGCCGCAAACTGCGGACCTCGTGATCACGGTGCGAAAAGGTACCGGCCAGATTGCGGGTCCGACGATCCACGGCAGTCCGATGGACACCTCACCTGTGATCCTCGAACCCAACGGCAGCGGGGACACTCGCATGGGTGCCCAACACGGGCAGCCTCCCGGCGCGAACCAGCGCGGGATGGGCATACCGCAGGACGCCGGACCTCGGGTTGGCACCGACATTGGCTCTTCGCAGGATAGCTTGGAGGTGTATCGCGGCGGAGTGGACTACCCGCTGGACAGTGCTCCCGTTTGGCGGTACGCGGGCAAGGACGCCCTGCGTCCTCCCGGAGTTTCGGCGGTGGACCAGTTTCGCAAGGCGATCGACGAAGCCGAGAAAGCCGCCACTCAGAAGCAACCGAAACAGAAGCCTTAATAAGCCGATTCCGCTCGTCCTCAACGATGTCGTGCTGCCTGTACATGAGCGGATACCCACCATTGTTGCCAGGGGCCGGGAATCGCATCCGGAAGCCGGGGTTTTGTAAGTTTTCTTTGTGCCGAGGTCTTCGTCGCGCAAGAGCTGATTGTAAAGGGGGCGCTCTTCGAGAAGCCGGTGTCGCCACGAGACCTCGTGAAAGACGAGACCTCCTTCACACCCACGAAGCAAACAAGTTATTCAAACTCTCGGCCAGCGTCGGATGCGCAAAGATCCCCTGGCGCAGCGCTTCGCAAGTGACTTTTCCCATCATCGCCACTTCGAGCACTGCCATCAGCTCTCCACCTTCCACTCCCAACACGGTGGCTCCCAGAATCTCTCCGCTCTCGGCATCCACGATCGCTTTCATGAAGCCGCGGGTTTCGTCCACCTCCAGTGCGCGTGCCACGTGGCTCATCGGCATTTTTGCGACCCGCACTGTTCGTCCCGACTTGCGTGCCTCCTGCTCGCTCATGCCCACGCGTCCAAGTTGGGGATCGATGAACGCCGTATACGGTACCTGCCGCCCGTCGATCGAGACATTCTTTTTCTCGAGCACGTTCGCGCGAATCACGCGGAAGTCGTCATAGGAAATATGGGTGAACGCCGGACCGCCCTTGATGTCCCCCAGCGCGAACACCCCGGCCACATTCGTTTCCAGCCGGTTGTTGGTTTTGATAAATCCGTGGGCGTCGGTCCGAATCCCCGCCGCACCCAGATTCAGCGTGTCGGAGTTCGGTACCCGCCCGGTGGCCACCAGCAAGTGCGAACCTTCCATTGTTTCGCTCCGCTCTCCGCTGCTCACTTCCAGCCGGATCTTTCCCGCCGCCTGGCTAACCCGCAGTGCCTTCGAGCGCAGCATGACCGCAATCCCATCCTCCCGCAGGATCTTCTCCACCTCTTCCGCCACATCCCGATCCTCGCGCGCCAGCAATTGCGGTCCTGATTCCACCACGGTCACGCGGCTGCCAAAACGTCGGAACATCTGCCCGAATTCCAGCCCGACGTATCCCCCGCCCAGCACCAGCAGCTGCGCGGGCACCGAGTCCAGTTCCATGATTGATTTGTTGTCCAGAAACGGGACCTGGTCCAGTCCTTCCAGCGCCGGCCGCGCCGCCCGTGTTCCTGCATTAATAAAGATCTTGTCTGCCACCAGCGACCGCTCGCTGCCATCGTTCCCGCGTACCGCCAGTGTCTTCGGCCCCCTGAAACTTGCCGTGCCGAAAATCAAGCTGAGGTTCGGGGTCTTCTCGATCCGCGCCTGATTGCCTTCCCGAAAACTCTTCACAATCTCGCGCTTCCGCTCCCGCACCCGCTTCAGGTCGATCGTGATTGGCCCAGTCTGCACGCCATAATTCGCGCCCCGCCGTGCCAGATAGGCCACGCGCGCGCTCGCCACCATGGTTTTGGTCGGCGTGCATCCTTCGTTCACGCAGGTGCCGCCGACGTGCTCGCGTTCCACCAAGGCCGTGCCCATGCCGGCTTCCGCCAGGGCCCGGCTCAGTGGCGTCCCCGCCTGGCCCGACCCCACCACGATTGCGTCATACCGTTCCCCAGCATCCACGGTAAACCTCCTCCAGGCTCGCGTCAGATTCGATGACGCGTCGAGGTTACAGGCAATGTAAAACGATCGCCACCCGGATCCGTGCACGCCTGCTTACAGGGCGGAGAAACTCGCGAATGTAGGCCGCGCCGTCGAAGAGCGGCGCTTGAGGATGTCATGGGGCTTGGACAGCGCTGGCGCCGCGTAAGGCACTTCGAGAATCCTCAGGCTCGTTCGTGAATCAGATGCGTAATGGACCAACCCAGACTCGTTTCCGTCAACGTCGGTCAGCCCCGCCAAGTCGGCTGGAAGGGAACGCTGGTCTCCACTTCCATCTTCAAGAGTCCAATCGAAGGCCCGGTCGACGTGAAGACCCTCAACCTGCGCGGTGATCAGCAGGCCGATCTTTCCGTACACGGCGGCCCCGACAAGGCCATTTACGCGTATCCCTCGGAGCACTATGCGTACTGGCGCACGCAACTTCCGCCAGCCGGACTCCTCTGGGGCGCCTTTGGCGAGAACCTCACCACCGCAGGCCTCCTCGAGGATCAGCTCCATATCGGCGACCGGCTGCGGATCGGCTCCGCGCTGCTGGGCGTCACCCAGCCCCGCGTGCCCTGTTACAAGCTGACCATCCGCTTCGATCGCGACGACATGATCAAGCGGTTCATCGCCAGCCAGACATCCGGTTTCTACTTCGCCGTACTCGAAGAAGGACAGCTCGCCGCCGGCGCGCCCATCGAAATCGTCCACCGCGATCCCGCCGCCGTCTCCGTTGCCGACATCAACCGCCTCTATTACGGTCACGGCAGCGACTCCGTGTTGTTGCGCCGCGCCGTCAGCGTCGAAGCCCTGCCCCGGGGATGGCGCGAGCATCTCCTGCAACATGCGCGCTAGAGTCACCTGCTCTGGAACGGCAGAAGCCTGCCCTGAAGAGTTACCGACAAATCCTCACGGGCGGCAGAATAGAGGGCTCGAGTCTGGGGGATGCGGCAGGACTTAGGATTTGCATCAGGGCATGTCTTTAGGCATGTCGTAACCAGACGCCTTGCAACCCGCCTGCCGGGCGATTTGCCAAAACTTCACACCAGATCCACCCCGGAAGGGCACGGGTTTGCTTGGGCCGCAAAAATGTTGAAAATGAACTGCACTTCGAGCGGCTGCAGGTGAGCTGTTCGCGCGACGCCATGTATTTCCGCCGCCACCCGGGTCAGCCGGGCGAACCAAGGCGCCTTTTCCGCTGACCACCGTCTCGATCCCCTCCATGAAATCATCTCGCAATGCGGCGCTCCGCGATTCTCCGATCAGGACCGTCGATCTTGAATCCGGCAAGCCCCTGGTTCGCGACGCCCTCTCTGGTCTCAACCGCGAACTCGCTGCTGCCAAACAACAGCGTTGCACCATCCTCAAGGTGATCCACGGCTACGGCTCAAGCGGGGTTGGAGGCGACATCCGCATCGCCATCCAGAAACGGCTGCGTGAGCTTCAGCAACAAGACCAGATTCGCGCCTGCATCTTCGGGGAGGACTGGTCGAGATCCGATTCCCGGACCTGGGAGCTACTGAAGACCCGGCCCGAACTCAAGCGGGACGCCGACCTGGGCCGCGCCAACCGCGGCATCACCATGGTCCTGCTCTGACAACAGCCGATCAGGAAACCAGCATGGCAGAGCGATTGGCCGGGCATCTGGGCAGGATTTCGAGCAGACTCCGCTCCCTATTCCGGGCCGGCAGCCTTCGCCGCAGTCGCGGCAGGCGCCGCGATCGTCAGCGAGTCCGGTTGGGTCCAGGTCGCTTTCCCGTCTTTCATCTCCAGACGGTTCATCGTGATCTTCAAAGTTCTGCCGTCCACCTGGCAGAGCAGGTAGTGGTAGTTGATCTCCTTGCTCTGAAACAGATCCTTGGCCGCTCGTTCAATGGGATAGGCGTGTGCCCCGCCGCCTCCGGTCACAAAGTACGGAATCCCGCCGTGTTCGTGCCGTTCGTAGTTGTGCACGTGTCCCGAGAACACCACGAAGCGGGCCCGGGTGCGCGATTGCCGCTCCTCCAGCATCCGCGCAAGCGTCTGTTCCGGCGAGCGTGCCGAATGCCCGCCTCCAAACTTCTTCTCGTCCGACGAACTCGTGTACGGAGGATGATGCAGCACGATCAGCACGAAGTCCACGTCCGCCGGGAGCGAGTCGAGCTTGGTGTTCAGCCACGATCCCTGCGCTCCCGAAGTCTCATCCAGCGCGCTGTCGAGCACCAGCATCATGGTGTTGGCTGCTCGCGCCGAGTAGTACCGGTTGTTCTTGATATCGGGAAACCGTGCGAAGTAATTCGCCAGCGCCGTCTTCTCGTTCCCCTTCAAATCATGGTTGCCGAGTGCCGGAAGCGCCGGGATCGCCCGTTCGCGCCACACCGCGGTCTCGCCGTCCCAGACTCTCCAATCGTTCGCGTCCGCTTTGTAGGAGATATCTCCACCGATCGAAACAAATGCCGGCTGTGCCTCGGCGATCGCCTGCACCAGGGCACGCCGAACCGGCGGATTCGAAGCCTCGGTCTCGTTCGGGTCGGTGAAGCGGGTATCCCCGTAGGCTACGAACCGAAACTGTGTCGTCACCGGAATCTGCAACTCCACCGGTTGCGCCTGCGCTCCCGCCAGGCAGGCCCACGACAGCCATGCCGTCAAGCCGCTCCATCGCAGTCGTGCTTTCATAAAAGCAGGATCCTCACAACCACAGATTCGTGCGCCCCGCGGCTGCGAAGCAGCCCCCGAGCGCTACTTTCCCAACACCAACACCTCGAACTGCCCGCCCTCGGCTGTCGACAGGAAAAGGTGGTGCGTCTTCGGATCGAGCGCCATCGTCTTTGCGCGCGGCACCGTCTTTACGGTCTCGACCACGGAGTAGTGGTCCGGACTCTCCTGCCGGATCACGGTGACCGACCCCTCGCCGTTGGAGTTGAAAATCAGCTTGGTCTCCGGATCAAACACCGTCGCATCCACGTGATCGCCGATCGGCAGGGTCGTGATCATCTGCCCGGTGTCCGCGTTCATCACCGCCATCACCTTGCTTCTGCATCCGACAAACAGGCGTCGGTTCGGCCGGTCCATCGCCAGGCTCGAGGGCGATTCGCAGGGCGCTGTCTTCCAGCGCTGTTCCACCGTCAGCCTGCGTGCATCGATCTTCAGTACCACGCTCTTGTCCTCGAGATTGTTGAAGACATATCCGGTTCCATCCGCCGCGGCGAACTCCGGTCCGCCCCCCAGGTCGATCGTTCCTGCCACCTTTCCCGTCGCGGCTTCGATCACCGTGGCGCTGTCGCTGCCACCGTTGAAGGCGAACACCCGCGCGCTCGCCGCGTCGTAGATGATCGCATCCGGTTTCTTTCCGGTGGGCACTTGTGCGATTTCCTTCAGAGTCTTCAAGTCGAAAATGGTGACCGTCGAGGCCTGCCCGTTGCTGGCAAATCCGCGCCCCAGTTCTGGCGCAATCGCAATCCCGTGCACCCCGGCAGTGTTGGCTACCTTGCCCGCGACTGTGCCGGCGTCGATGTCCAGCACTTCGACCTCTGTCCCGTGCGAAACGTACAACCGCCGGGCGCCCTCATCCACCGTCAAGTAATCCCAGCTCCCCTGTCCCGGGATCGGAATCTTCTTCGTGACCTGGTAGCTGTCACCGCCAACCGCAGAGACCACCGCGCACGCGAGACACACCATGAGAGCAGCCAAAGTTTTCAAGGAATCCCTCCAGTACCGAAACGCCGTGCCACCCCCGCCGGTCACGCACTCCGCGCTTTATTCGAGCGGGCTAGAACCGCCAATGTAGCCGCCCAGCCTGAAGTTTCCATGAACGCGGTCATTCCTATTCTGTCGACCGAATGCTGTCTTGCGAAGCTAGAACTCAAAGCGAAGCATGAACTGGAGCTGGCGTGGCAGCCCGGTACCCGTGTTCGGAGAAGCCTTGTTGTCGTTGTTGTTATTGAAATTCACCGTTGAGGTGATGATCCCGAAGGTTCCGGGGGCGGTTAGGTTCGTCGCTGTTTGTCCAGGGGCGTAGGTGAGAGACAGAGTGCCTGGGTCGCCCAACTGAGTGTGGTTGAAAATGTTGAAGGCCTGCACCGCGAACTCCATCGCGACCCGTTCGGTGAGCCTGGTTTGCTTGGTGAGCGCCAAATCGGCTTGCCACGAAGACAATGCCCGGGCCACTCCGTTCGGGGCATTGCCGAAGTGGGTGAAATTTCCATTCCCATCCAGCGGTGGAGCCTGGAATGCAGCCGCGTTGATCAGCGGTACTCCATTGCGCCCGCCTCCTGGCAGCCTGACCGGGAATCCCGGAACCAGGTCCGGCCGCTGGCTGGTCTGATCATTTCCATCGGGAAGAAGGTAGGTAAAAGGGAGACCGTTGAAAGGCCCTCCATTGATATTCTGACTGAGGTCCATCTGAACCGTGAGCGGATGCCCGGTATGCCAAAGCCCGACCGTGCTCAGGCTCCAGCCTCCCACGATCTTTCCGACCACGCCCGAATCGTTCAGGTAAGTCTTCCCAGGCCCGAACGGAAGTTCGTAGACAGCGTTCATCGTGAAATTGTGACGTATGTCGAAAACGCTGGGCCCCTTGTCGCAGGGCAGGCAATTCACATTTTCCGGCCCGTTCGACTCCCCACCTCCGACCGACCCGTCATTGATCGAATGGGACCATGTGTAGCGCGACTGAAACGATAGCCCTTTGCTGAAGCGGCGCTCCAGGGATACGCCCAGACCGTTGTAGGTGCTCGAGCCGATATCTCTCTTTATGTCGACCGATCCAAAGGGATCCGGGTTGTTGGGGTCCGGATAATATGGATCGAGCGGACGGACGCAATCCCCGTCCGCTGAATTAAACGTAACCGGCGCAGTGCATAGGTTTACCCCGCCGCGCGAGAAAAGTCGCACCCCACGACTGCCGATGTACTGCGTTGAGAACAGGAAATTAGCGGGCAATTGGTGCTCGACGCTGAGCCCCCACGCCTCCGCGTACAGGTCCCGGCGCCCCTGCCGCTGCAGGGCGCGCGGGTGCGAGGCTTGCTTTTGAAACGTTACATTCGAAAGATCCGGGGCGGTTTGCTCAAAGGCTGGGTCTAAGGCGATTGTCTGGTTGACCTTGACGCGGAAGGTGTCGCTCTCCAGCCCGGAGTTCAAATCGTCGTTTTGGGCCGCACCGTGGTAAATGCCAAAGCCGGCTCGCACGACCGTCTTGCCGTGCAGGGCCGATGGCGCCCAGGCCACACTGAAGCGAGGATCAATGTTTTTGTAATTCGGGTTGTATAGACCTGGATTTTTGGGGCAGGGCGCCGTGTTGATCGGTCCTGAGCCAGGCGGCACGGGCAGCGTATTGAATGAGCCTGACCCCAGGCAGACGCCGTGAAACTGATTCAGGTCGAACGCCGTGGTCCGGTTCGTCGCCTCATGGGCAACTCCGTAGTATTCCCAGCGGAGCCCCGCCGTCAGCGTGAACGTCGGAGTGACTTTCCACTGGTCCTGGAAGTAGGGCATGTAAAACGTGCGGCGCAAACGGTGACAGCACCACGGGGCATTGAACGTAATATTCGACAGCCGCGCGTTTGCCATGTCGTCCGGGCTGGCGAAGGTGAGGGTGTTATCGGCGGTTTGCCCCTGATTGAGCCTGACGCGGCGAATCTCGATCCCGGTTTTGAAAGCGTGCCGGCCGCGGGTCCAGCTCAAGTTGTCAATCACTCCAAACGTCGTGCCCACTTCAATGTCCGCCGTGTTGTCGTTGAGCCCTACGAAATTGCTCGTGCTCACCGCAAACGTCAGAGCGCTCGCCTGAGGATTGTGAAATGGTGAGCGGTTCACATACAACTTGGCCTCATTCAAGAGATTCGGCGTGAAGGTGTGTTCCAGCGCCACCAGGTAGTTGGCCGGGTGGTTGAGGGTTTGCAATTTGTCCGGCGGTAGGCTGCTGCCGTTTGGGGCATTGACCAGGCTGATGTCGCGCTGGGCCCGGCCATAGAGCAGAGTCTTATCGTTCAGTCGGTGATCGATACGCACCAGCCAGGTATCTTCATGGACCGTGGTAGGCGTTGCGGCTGTGACCAGGTCACCGTTGGCATCGGAGGTGGTTTGAAACGCCGCATCCGGATAAACAAATCGTGGTTTACAGCCATTGATCGTACCTGCGGAGGCGCGCCAGGGGTACGCTTGCATGATGGTGCACATCTGCGGAGACGTATTCAATACCAGTTGCTGATAGGTGAGGGTCGACCCCGGGACAACGTCCGTGCAGCAAGCGCCGGAAGGAACCGCAAACTGCTGGGTCGTCGACTGCAACTGGCGCAAACCCTCGTAGCTCACGAAGAAAAAAGTCTTGTTCTTGATGATTGGCCCGCCCACCGTCACTCCATACTGCCCCATGCGGAACGGAGGAATGGCGGGGTTCCCGTTGAGATCAAAATCATTGAAGTTTCGCGCGTCGAAAACGGAATTTCTTAGGTAGCCGAAAGCACTGCCATGAAACTCGTTCGTCCCCGACTTGGTGACGACGTCGATCTGGCCACCCGCCTGGGTGCCGTACTCCGCATCGTACAGAGCGCTGTTGACACGGTATTGCTCGATCGCATCCTGCGAGATCTGCAGCCGGGTCTGCGATTTCTGGGCCTGCTCCTGGATTCCCCCGGCATCGACCCCATCGATTTGAAAGTTGTTGTCGTCGCGCGCCCGTCCCGCGAACCGGATGGTTCGCTGGTCGCCCCCGCCGTCATCTTGAGCAAACGGCGCGAGCAGCGTGAGACTCGCCCAGTCGCGGCCGTTGTTGGGCAGATTCGCGATCTGGTCCGTCCGAATCACCGTGGACGCCTCCGCCGAACTGCGGTTCTCAGGCTCGGCCGACGCCTCGACTTCAACTTTCTCAGCAACCCCACGAACTTCAAGGCCGATGTTCAAAGTCCGCGTCTGACCTACCTCGAGCACCACGTCATCGACGACCTTGGTCGTGAACGTGGGAATCGTGGCCGTCACCGTGTACCGGCCCACCGCCAGGCCCGACAGGCGGTAATAGCCATTTGAATTGGTTACCTGTTCCGGGCTGATACCCGTGTCCGCTGCCAGAAGTTGCACGTGCACCCCTCCGATTACCGCCCCCGACGGATCCGTCACCGTGCCTTCCAGCACCGCGCGATCGATTTGCGCATAGGACCCTACACAGGCGATCGTTACCAGAGACAGAACGCTGACAAAACGCATTGCCAGGACTAAAAGCAACGAGGTTCGGCAAGACCCGACGCTGCACCGCATAAAGCCTCCTGAAAATGTGGTTCAGACACGACACCGCATTCTGCAAACCGGAGTTCTTGGTCAGCTAAGGTGAAGCGCGATTTTAGGAAGGTTCTGTTACTACGAGATCAATAGAAGATGAATCTTGTGTTTCAAAATCGCTGGCGGTTTCAGATCTGTAGGGCAGTTGTGCCCGGCCGTCCCGGATTTCCACAGTTTCCACCGTCGATGCAGTCGTTGCAACGCACCCCAGCTCGAGGTTGGTCCCGACAGCGAGACCGACCCTTGAAACCTGATATCCAACCGCCATGGGTCCCGCCACCTGACCGCCCGGCCCTGGCAATTGACTTGCCCCCCTGCTGCCCATAAGATGGCTGCCCAGCGGGTTCCACCTCGGAAATGATCGGCCAGACCATCTCTCACTACCGCGTGGTCGAGAAGCTCGGTGGTGGCGGCATGGGTGTGGTCTACAAGGCTGAAGACACACGCCTCCACCGTTTCGTTGCCCTCAAGTTCCTGCCCGACGAGGTTGCCCGCAACCCGCAGGCCCTCGGTCGCTTTCAGCGTGAGGCTCAGGCTGCGTCTGCTCTCAACCACCCCAACATCTGCACCATCTATGACATCGGCGAGCAGGACGGCCGCGCCTTCATCGTCATGGAGTTCCTCGAGGGCGCCACCCTCAAGCACCTCATCGCCAACCGCCCCATGGAGATGGAGACGGTTTTCACCCTGGGTATCGAAATCGCCGACGCCCTCGACGCCGCCCACTCCAAAGGCATCGTTCACCGCGACATCAAGCCGGCCAACATTTTCGTCACCAGCCGCGGTCACGCTAAGATTCTCGACTTCGGACTCGCCAAGCTCTCTCCCGCGAGTTCCAGCTTTTCGGCGGCGCCCGACGGCCTGACCGCCCAGGAAACCGTCATCGGCGAGGAGCACCTCACCAGCCCCGGCTCCACCCTCGGAACCGTCGCCTACATGTCTCCCGAGCAGGCCAAAGGCAAGGAACTCGATGGCCGGACCGACCTGTTTTCCTTTGGAGCAGTCCTTTACGAGATGGCCACCGGGACGCTGCCCTTCCGTGGCGACACCTCCGCGCTGATTTTCCAGGCGATCCTCGACCGCGCTCCCACCCCGCCCGTTCGCCTCAACCCCGACCTGCCGCCCAAGCTCGAAGACATCATTAACAAGGCGCTCGAAAAAGACCGCAACCTCCGTTACCAGCACGCTGCCGACATCCGCACCGACCTGCAGCGCCTCAAGCGCGACACCGACACCGGCCGCGCCATCGCCGCCAGTTCCGGCTCGGTTCCCATCGCACAGGAGTCCGTCGCCCACACCACCACACCTCAACCCGCGCCTCCCGCAGCGCTGCGGTCCTCGGGTTCGGTCCAGATTCCGGTGCCGTCCTCATCCGCAGTAAGCCCCGCCGCTGTATCCGCCGGCGCTCAGCCGAAGCCGCGCACCGGGATGTACGTGGTCGCCGCCCTCATCCTGCTGGGCCTGGTCCTCGCCGGGGGCCTGTACTTTTACTCGCACCGCTCCCCCAGGCTCACCGAAAAAGACGCCGTCCTGCTCACCGACTTCGTCAACACTACCGGCGACGGCGTCTTCGACGGCACCCTGAAGCAGGCGCTTACTACCCAACTCGAGCAGTCTCCCTATCTGAATATTCTTCCTGAGTCCCGGATCCGCGAGGCCTTGCGCTTCATGGGGCGTCCCGAGAATCAGCGCATCACCATCGACATCGCCCGCGAAATCTGCCTGCGTGAAAACGCGAAATTGATGCTCACTGGCTCCATCGCTCCGCTCGGAAGCCATTACGTCATCACGCTCGCCGCCGTCAACGCGCAGACCGGAGATTCTATCGCCAGCGAGCAGGCCGAGTCGGAGAGCAAGGAACAGGTCCTCAAGTCTCTCGACCAGGCTGCCACCAGCCTTCGCAGCAAGCTCGGTGAGTCCCTGCCCTCTGTCCAGAAGTTCGCTACGCCGCTCGAACGGGCCACCACCTCTTCGCTCCAGGCGCTCCAGGCCTACAGCCTCGGGCACGCTGCCCACACGCACTTCGACGACGAGGGGGCGATTCCTCATTTCAAGCGCGCCGTCGAACTGGACCCCAACTTCGCCATCGCCTGGGCCGAGTTGGGCGTGAGCTGCGGAAACACCGGCCAGAGCAGGCAGTCACAGGAATCCATCAAAAAGGCGTTCGAGCTGAAAGACCGGGCCAGTGAGCACGAGAGGCTTTACATTCAGGGGCACTACTACGACGAGGTTGAAGGCGACTCCGACAAGATCGTCGAGACCTACGAGCAGTGGAAACGCACCTATCCCCATGAAACCCTGCCCTGGGATAATTTGGCCCTGCGCTACCAAGGCCTGGGGCAGCCCGACAAGTCGCTGGAAAATGCCTCCGAAGCGATTCGCCTCGACCCCAACGACAACTATGCCTACCAGAACCTGGCTGACGCCTACCTGAACCTGAATCGTTTCGACGAGGCGCAAGCCATAGTGGACCGGGCGGCTGCGCAGAAGATCGAGCCCCGCACCACCCGCTTTGCTCGCTACCAGCTTGCCTGCCTGCGTGGGGACCAGGCGGCCGAGAACCGCATCGTCGCCGAGGCCGCAGGCTCGCTCGACGAGCCCGTGATGCTGTTTTTACAAGGACGCAGCCAGTTCGCCCTAGGCCGTGTCAAGGATGCGCGCGCCACCTTTGATCGCGGGGTTGACCTCAGCCGCCGGCACAGCAATCCAGAATTCGCCGCTGTCCTGCGCGCCGTGCAAGCCACCCACGAAGTCGAGCTCGGCTACCTGACCGAACCTCGCCAGCAGGTAGCCGAAGCTCTCAGCCTCGCGACCAATCGAGACACCAAGTCGATTGCGGCTTCGCCTCTGGCCCGCCTCGGAGATCTGCCCCGCGCTCAGAAATTCAATGAGGAACTCGCCGCCCAATATCCTACTGACACGCTTCTGACCAAGGTCGGACTCGCCGTCAACCAAGCCATCATCGAGCTCCAGCGCAACCAGCCTCAGAAAGCGGTTGCGGCCCTGGAAGTAGCCTCTCCCTACGATCTAGGAAACGGCCCGGCCGGGGGCAACTATCTGCCCATGTATTTTCGGGGCGCCGCCTATCTGAAGGCCGGCGATGGAGCCAAGGCGCTCGTCGAGTACCAGAAAATTCTCGATCACCGCGGCATCGATCCTCTGAGCGCCTTCTACCCCCTCGCCCGTCTCGGTGCCGCGCGCGCCTACGTCCTCCAAGGTGACAAGGTCCACGCCCGCACCGCCTACCAGGACTTCTTCGCCCAGTGGAAAGACGCCGATCCCGACATCCCCGTCCTCAAATCGGCGCAAGCCGAATATGCGACGCTCCAGTAAGGTGCGCGTCTTCAATGAACTCGAGGTCAAGCGCGCCCACCGCAACCAGGAGAAATTGCCGGAGTATCCCGCCCCGGCACGAACCGATCCGAAGTCGGTGGAGCCAGCCGCGGCGCCGTTGCCTTACTTCGTACTCGCCCGGCTCTTCTCCCCGGTACCGAATCCCTTCATCCGGTTCTGCGCCAGCCGGTACGACGACGACGGAACCTGCACCGCCTTCTTCGGTTTTGTCACGCGCTCGTAATCCGCGATCGCTGCTTCCTGCTCGCCGTACTGCTCCGCCAATCGTCCAAACGCGTACCAGAAAGGTCCGTCCGGCTCATCCAGATTCTCCAGGTCCATTGCCTGCACCAGCACTTCGCGAGCTTCCTTCGTCTTGCCGGCTTCCGCGTACACGCACCCCAAAGTGTGCAGGACGTTCCCGTTGTTCTGGCTCGCTTGCGCTGCGCTCAGTGCGGTCTCAAGGTCCTGCTGGCTCACGGCCCCCCTGAACAGTGCGTCCCACGCTAACTGATTCTTGTCCATCCCTTCGCTGTTTCCCGACTTCACCACCGCCCGCGCGCGCTCGTACGCCAGCGCCGAGTCTCCTCGCGCTTCCGCCGACAACACCAGCGCGCGCATGGCGTCCAGATCATCCGGCAAGCGCTTCATCCGGTCCCGGGCCAACTGATCGGCCTCCACAAACCGCCCCAGCGCCCGCAGCGCCCACGACTCGTCCAGAAACGCCCGCCGCGACTCCGGATACTGCTGCACCAACTGCGAAGACACCGCCAGCAGCCGGTCGTACTCTTCGAGGTTCGTGTAGCCCGTCACAAGGGCCAGCGCGATGTTGAGCTTGGTCGTCTCGCTGGTCGTCTGCCCCTGCTCGGCTTCCAGTATCGCCACCCCCTCCTTCGCGGTTGCCTGCGTCTGCACCAGGATCGCTGCCGCCGCCAGCTTCATAGCCGTGGCATCCGAATCTTTTCCCTTCGTCCACCAGCGCGGGAATGCCTCACCCGCCAGCGGATCGTCGCCCCCTGCCAGATGCTGTTCCTCGCGCAGCCAGTCGAGCAGGGGCCGCGCCCCATCGAGATTGTCCGCGTTCACCCGGTCGAGGATCTCCAACCCGATCGCGTTCGGCTTCTCGGCGCTGTCGAGCAGTTTGTATGCGCCGTCTTCCTTCACCACGAACAGGGTCAGTTTTTTGCCTCCCGGCATCGTCACGCTCACGCGGTAGCCGGACGCGTCTGTACCCTCGACCCGCGTTTCCATCACCTGCAGCACCATGTCGAGCGCTACATCTGGAGACGATCCCGTTCGCCCCATCGTCGCTCGGAACGCCCGCCCCGCATGCAGGCTCTTGTTGAGTTCATCCGGATCCTCTGCGTTCATCACTTTTTGCGCGTTGCGGCTCGAGAGCCTCAACACGTTCTCCTCGGACACTTCTGGCTTGGCCAGCAGCAAGACCACTTGCGTCGCCATGCCACCAGGATCGGCAGCCGGCACGATTTCTTCGTGATGACGGGCCTTTCGCAAGACCGCTGCCAACCCCGCCGTGCGCGAAGCATTCTCTCCGGCTGCGCCTGCTTCCATCAGGTCTGCGGCTGCAGGGTAGTGGCGCACGTTCATCAGCATTTCGCCCGCGGTTTTTAGCATCTGCTTTCGCTCGTCGTCCCCCGACGTCCGCCGGTTGGCCTCAGCCAGTCCCGCAGGCGCGCCCTTCAGAGCTGCCTCGCACGCCACGATCAGCGCGTTGAGTTGCGGATTCTGCGCTTTTCCCTCTTGTTCCGCGTCGGCGAATTCCTCGCCATAAAAGAGGGCAAACGCCAAGTTGTTCTTGAGGCCCTGCTTGCCCAGTTGCTCGGACGTCAGGCTACGGTAGGTCTCTACGGCTCGCTTCAGCGGGGCTCCGTCACCGTACCGCCGTCCCTCGTGGTTGTATTCCAGCAGGATCGCCAGGTTCCCGGTGATCGCCTTGTCATCGGGATCCAGTTTCTGCGCCACGCGAAATGCTGCCTCCGCGCCGTCGTAGTCGCTGCCCGCGCGGAATTTGCGCCCCACCCGGTCATACTCCAACACCTCCGCCAGGGTGTGCTGGGCCAGAGCCGATTGCGGTTCCAGCTTCACCGCCAGGCGCGCCTGATCGCGTGCTGCTTCGCCCAACCCCGCTTGCAGCAGCGCATCCGCAATCTGCAGATGGTGCAGGGCCTCCTTGGGGTGCAGTGCGATCAGATCACGGTAGGCCTGGAATCCCTCCCGCATCTTTCCTTCTTTCAGCAGCGCCTGGGCGATCGGCTCAAACTGAATCAGGCTCGGCTCGGCATCCCTCCACTGTGCGATCTGGTTGCGCATCTCGGTCGCTTCCGCCGCCGTCAGCCGCGACTTGACGGTGTCAAAGCGCAGCGCGGCGTGCACCGTGCCGTTCGCATCCGACGAGAATTCCTCGGTCAGCAGCGCCGGACCCGCGTTCGCCCTCACGTTCTGCGGCAGCGCCTTGGGACCGAATCCCGCCGGCGGCACCACCGTGTACTGCCACTCTGTCGCATACGCGACCTGCATCTGGTAATCCGCAGTCCGTTTCTTCTTCGGCTTGTTGCCGGCATCTGCGTTCCTGTCTTCTTCCGCCTCCCGCTGCCGTAACTCCGGAGGCAAGCGGTCAAACAGCGTTTCCAACCGGATCGCCGCCACCGCGCCCTGTAAGTCCGTGTACCCGCGCCTGGCCTTGCGGGCCTCCAGCGTGAGTTGGAACTGCTTCGAAAAATCTCCCGGATCGCTACGCTCCACGCGGTCCAGTTTGTCCGCCAGGTACTGCGCTTTCACATACTCGGTCAGGCCTTTTTTCCGCTCATCATTGTCTTTGTCTGCGTAGTAGGACCGGTACTGCGACTCGAAGCTGCCCCGCGGTTCAGTCGTCTCCACCACCCGCGCCGGTCCGTTCTCCACCAGGAAAAACTCGCGCTTCTCTACCACCAGATTCTCCGAGGAGGTCGTCTCCGGCGTGCGAGTCAGCGAGTCATTTCCCGGCCGCGCCACCAGTGCCAGCCGTCCCTGGTCCACCGCCGGCGTCTGACCCAGCCGGGCGTACTCATCGGTCGCATCGATCCATACCGCCGGACTTCCGGGAACATAGACGATCGCGTGATCGAACATCCCCATGCCCGGCAACTTGGGCGCAATGTCTTCCCCTGGCCCGGCGTCCAGCAGCGCAACATATGCGGGAATTTTCGCAGCGCGCAGCATCGCCACCAGCAGCGACGACTTGTCCTTGCAGTCGCCATATTTCTCCTTCAGCGTCTCTACCGGAGAACGCGGAACAATGCTGTTCTCGCCAAACTCCACGCCCGTGTACCGCACCTCGTGATTCACATAGTCGAGGATCGCCGCCGCCTGGTCGTCTCGGGATGTCTGTCCTCGGATCAGCTTACCGACCAGCGCTTTCACATCCGCGCCTGCGATCTGCTGGTCCACGACCTGGTTGTATGCCTCGGCAACCTGTTGCCAGGATTGGCCGGTCGAGAACGTCACGCTGGGGAATCTGGGCACGTCACCGGGCAGCAGCGGTTCCTCGTTCTCCAGCGCATCCATCGGACCCGTCTCAAACACGATCGTCACCCGCCCGTCCGCCTCGGTGCGCTGCGGCTTCAGGCCCGGGAGCAGGTGCGTTTCATACCGCAGCGGCAGCGACGACGGCGTCTCCAGCGTCAGCCGCATGTGATGCACCGGGTCGGAGCGCCCCAGGTACACCCGAGACACCGTCCCCGCATCAAAAAACGGCGCCGTTTCCCGCCCCGTTCGTTCTTCCTCCACCACCACACCCGGCGCTATCGCCGGCAAGGGCGCCCGCAAAACTCGCTGATCGCCGTAGGTCGCGTTGTCTTCATCCTTGGCCGGTGCATCGGTAATCGCTTTGTCACCCAGGGGATGGACTTCGTAGTCCTTGCTGATCACCCGCGCCTTGATGATGGGCCTCTCGTCATGCCACGGTTCCCAGTGCATGGTCACCGCGTCCCACTCTTCCGCGCCCTTCTGTGTGAGCACCTTGTAAACGAGATAGTGCGTGTACACCTGTCGTCCCTGCTCATCAAACGAGTACTTCTCATCTTCTTCGAGCACCATCACGTCCGCCGACGCGGGTGCCTGCACCGCTGAAGCCGCGTCATAGAAGGCTCGTGCATCGCCCGAGAAGTGCGCGCCCTCCCACGGAAGCGCACTTTGGGCCACCACCCGGACACTCATGCACCAGGAGAGAAAAGTTAAGAAAAGAGCGAAAACTGCACGGGACAAACTGGCACAGAAAGACGACGAAAGGGACACGGGCAAGCCTCAAACGGGTTCAAGCTTTTCGAATCGTTATGTTCTCACAGGCGGTTTCTGTCGGACACTCCTTCCATCAGGTCGCTGGCTGAGTACGGCCTGCTTGCCATCGCGAGCTTCGCCGCTCATCTTAAGCGGCCTGATCCTAGCCAGCCTTAACCCGCGCGTAGTGCCGGCGTGCCTTCACGCGGTTGCCACAGATCTTCATGTCACACCATCGACGGCGGTGATTCTTGCTCTGGTCCAGAAACAGCCAGTCGCAGTCCGGCGAGGCACAGATGCGCAGCCGGCTCAGGTCGCCCGACGTCAGCAGTTCGGCGGCCGAGCGCGCGATCGGCCAAAGCACCGAGTCGAGATCGCTGTCCATCCCCGTCCACTCCCACTGGAAGTGCCGGCTCAGGTGCCCGACCCGCGCATGCTCGCCGCCCGCCCGCACCACGGAATTCAGTATCGCCAGCGCGTTCCCTGGAATGGCGCGCCGTTCGACGACCGCCGTGAAAATCGCGAAGATCGCCTCGCGCAACCGGAGCGCATTTTGCAGGGCAGCCTTGCCCAGTCCGGGCGCAGCGCCCGTGACCGCGTAAAGATGATCGACCGCTCGCGGAGGATACAGGCCCGCTTCATCCCCGAAGCACACCAGGTCGCGGTACTCAGCCAGCCGGTCGAGGCGCTGGGGGGTGGGACGATGGCTGACGGTATTTGCGAAATCCAAGGCGAGATGCCCGCCGCTGAAGTCGAAGCGTCGTTTGGGTTCTTCTGACATCGAAACAATCAGGTTGCGTCTTGTCTAACCGTCAAAACGACCTTGACTGGTTAGAGGAACATCGCATATCATACCGTCTAACCGTCAAAAACGGCTTAGATGGTTAGGATACCATGGTCGACGAGCAGGCTTCAAAGATTCGCATTCTTCTTCGGAGCGGTGAACTCACCGACATCGGAGGACCCGTGCCAACCGAGGTCGCTTCCGTCGACTCGCTCCCGAACGCCTCCCTCCCGACTGGCAAGCACGCGACCACTGACCTTTCAACGGCGGGCCTGGTCGCCGCGTTCGCCGCAGTCTACCTGATCTGGGGATCGACCTATCTGGCCATTCGGTACGCAGTTGAGACCATTCCGCCCCTGCTCATGATGGGCATGCGGCACCTGACCGCAGGAGCGCTTCTCTATGGCTGGGCCAGGTGGCGCGGAGCGCCTGCCCCGCGCCCGCGCGAATGGTTCTATCCCGCGGTGATCGGGGCACTGTTGTTCCTCGGAGGACACGGCAGCCTCGCATGGGCTGAGCAGCGGGTGCCTTCGGGAATCGCAGCCCTGCTGGTGGCAACGCTTCCCATGTGGATCGTCGTGCTGGCTCGCCTCTGGGGCACTGAGCGCAAGCTGAGCGGCCGCAGCCTGACCGGGCTGGTGCTGGGATTGGTCGGCGTCGCGGTTCTGTTCGGTCCAGACATCTGGCGGCACAGCGAAGAGCTCAACCTGATCGGCGCCGGCGCCGTCCTGCTGGGAACGTTCATCTGGGCCGCCGGGACCATTTACATGCGCAACGTCAAGATGCCCGATTCGCCGCAGCTCTCCTCGGCCATGCAGATGCTGGCGGGTGGCGGCGCGCTGCTGGTCGCCGCCTCGCTCACCGGAGAAGCGCGAACGTTTCACTTTGCCGACGTTTCGGCGCGCTCTTGGATCGCTATCGTCTATCTCGCCGCATTCGGCTCGATCATTGCGTTCACGGCCTACACCTGGCTGCACATGGTTGCGTCCCCGTCGCGCGTGTCGACCTATGCGTACGTGAACCCGGTGGTTGCCGTGCTGCTGGGATGGGCGCTCGCCGCCGAGCCCATGGGACTGACTACGGTAATCGCCATGGTGGTAATCCTGGCCGGTGTGGCACTGATAAACTCCGGACATAAAAAACAACAGTACATCCCACACCGAGACCTGGAGCGCGAAGACGCAGCGGCGTGAGCGTTGCAGAGCCAACAGCTTGGCCCCATGGTTCCGCCTCGAGGCCGGCGCGGACCGGGAAACGCGCCTTCGAAACACGCGGAACGCTGTGGGGAACCCTTAATCCGCCGGTAGGGTCCGCGCGCGGCCAGCCGGGGGATGGGCGCCGTGCTGCCGATGTGTCGTCACAAGACCAATCATGGGGCACTTTCGGGCCACTTGCTACACAAGGGTAACTTGCACACTCGTGCCGATGGGACACAATGTAACTCCGGGATAAGACTCCCTTTGTAGGTTTGTTGGCATGGCAGTTGCTGTAACCCGCATTCAACGTGTCCTGGCGCGACTCGGCGCCTGTCTCCTGATTGCTCTCGGAGTTTCCGTACTGATTGGGTGGATGTTCAGGGTCGGTCCTTTGCTCACCGTCGTTCCCGGACGGATCACGATGAAGGCCAACACCGCAATCGCTTTCCTCTGTGCCGGCCTAGCGCTGGTGCTCGTGAACCGGCGAACGGGTACACGAGGCTCGCGCGCCTCGGCTGTATTTTTCTCCGCGATGGTTAGCTGCGTCGGCCTGTTGACCTTGTTCGAATATTGCTTTCACCGCGACCTCGGCATCGATGAGATGTTTTTTCGGGACCTGCTCCAGCATCCCTACCCGGGACGGATGGCACAGATCACGGCCGTGATGTTCTGCCTGGCGGGAGCGAGTCTCCTCCTGCTATCGCTCTCCGAGACGCAAGCGCGCTGGCCTCAATTCCTGGGACTCCTCTGCGGCCTGGCCTCTCTGCTTGCCATCGTCGGATACGCGTACGGCGTGCCTTTGCTGTATGGCTCCCTTCACTACACGTCGATGGCGCTGCACACCGGGGTGGGATTCCTGGTTCTTTCCCTTGCCATCCTGGGTTGCCGTCCGGAGGGTGGAATCATGGCCGCCGTCAGCAGCCCGTACGCCGGCGGCTGGCTCGCAAGAAGGCTCTTGCCCATCGCGATTGTCGCTCCGGTCGTGCTGGGAGCACTCTCCATCGACAGCAAGTTCGCCCTGAGCGACGTCCGCTTGGCTCTGGCGTGCCTCATCGTCAGCCAGGTCGTACTTTTTGTCACGCTGGTCTGGTCCCTGGCATCCGTCCTGAACCGCTCCGAACAGCAGAAGCTCTCCGCTCAGGAAAACTGGCGGGAATCAGAAGGACGGCTGGAGCAGAAATACCGCAGCATTTTCGAAGGCGCGATCTTCGGAATTTTCCAGACTACCCCGGAAGGCCGCTACCTCAGCGCCAATCCGTCGATGGCCCGCATGTTCGGTTACGACTCTGCCGAAGAGCTGATCGCCAGCATCCACGATGTGGCTCAGCAGATGTATGTGGACCCCCGCCGCCGCGAGGAGTTCAAGTCACTGCTGGAGCGTCACGGCAAAGTGCAGAACTTCGAGGTGCAGTTGTACCGCAAGGACGGCACAACGCTGTGGGTCTCGGCCAACGCCCGCGTGATTTTTCAGGATGGTGTCCCGGTTCGCTACGAAGGCATGAACCAGGACATCACCGAGCGCAAGCTTCTGGAGGGGCAACTCCTCCAGGCGCAAAAGATGGAAGCGGTCGGCCGCCTCGCCGGAGGCGTAGCCCACGATTTCAACAACGCCATCGGCGTGATTGTCGGCTACAGTGCGCTCCTGAAAGAGCGTCTCGGCTCCGACGTGGTCTTGCACCGCTACGCCGAGGAAATCGGCAAGGCCGGACACCGCGCCGGCTCGCTCACTCGCCAACTGCTGGCCTTCAGCCGGAAGCAGGTCATCCAGCCCACCATTCTCGACTTGAACTCTGTCATCACCGAAATGGAGAAAATGCTCCATCGCCTGATCGGTGAGGACATCGCAGTGACCATCACCCGCGCTACCAACCTCGGTCGCATCAAGGCCGATCTCGGGCAGATCGAACAAATCCTCATGAACCTTGCCGTCAACGCCCGGGACGCCATGCCGACGGGCGGCAGGCTGATCATCGAGACCGCCAACGCCGAACTGGACGAAGTGAATCTCGCCCAGCACGCGTTCGCGAAACCGGGCTCTTACGTCGTGCTCAGCGTCAGCGACACCGGCTGCGGCATGGACAGGGAGACTCAGGCGCACATCTTCGAGCCGTTCTTTACCACCAAGGGTGCGCACGGCACCGGCTTGGGACTCTCCACGATCTATGGCATCGTCAAGCAGAGCGAAGGCTACATCTGGGTTTACAGTGAAGAGGGCAGGGGGGCACGCTTTAAAATTCATTTTCCCCGCGTGGAAGCTTGCGCGCAGTCGATCGTCGTTCCCGAAGACAAATTCGCCGCTCCGCGCGGCTCCGAGACCGTCCTGCTGGTGGAAGACGATGAAGCGATGCGCACGCTCATGCGCGGCTGTCTTGCCGATCACGGCTATGCCGTGCTGGATGTGCGGAGCGGCGAGGCCGCCATCCTTACTGCCAGTCAGTACGACGGCCCCATTCATCTACTGCTGACAGACGTGGTGATGACTGGAATCAGCGGCCATCAGTTGGCCGAGAGCCTGGCAGTCTCGCGGCCTGAGATGAAATGCCTCTACACGTCCGGCTACACCGCCGACCTGATCGCCGGGCACGGGATCCTTGAGCCCCAGGTGGTGCTGCTCGAGAAACCCTTTACCCGGGAAGCTCTGCTCCGCAAAGTCCGCAAAATCCTGGATACCGCCGGGCTGGCAAGAGTAGCCGCGGCCGGGATGGGGCCGTCTTTCTCACAGAGCACGGCCTAGCAGGAAGCGGCCACGCGCAATTACAGCAGCTTGCCTCTGCCCGCTGCCCGCCGTTCCTCAATCGCCTTCAGGATCGCCGTCCTGGCCGCTTCGCGCCGGTTGGTCTGCAAATTTGCTCGCGCGGACATTTTCGCATCGCTCGCGTCAAGGTACCCCAGGCCGTCATGCCCGCGGCCGCATCCAGGCACCGGGCAAATATGGCCCTCCATCGGTCCCGAGCTTGTTTTCAGCGCGCACGGGACCATCTGCAAGTTTCTGTGCCGGTCGCAGCTCGGATGCACCTTCTTCATCCAGACCTCTGTTCAGCGTCGGAAATGCCGGGGGCCGTGCCACCTGAAGCTGCTCAAATCCTCTGCCGCGGTCTCCAGCAGACAATGTGGATACTCGCAAACGCCAGTGGGCAAGAGAAAACGTCAGCACCGACCTTTCGGTTGTCGGTACCTGTGCTCGGCGTAGCGACGGATTCCGAGCAATAGTGGGGAGACTATGCTGCCAATCTGAAAATAACCTGAAACTGTCCGATTGCATGCACTTCCGAGTATGACCTGGAAGGCTCGGCTGGATTGACGGCTCCCCAGGGCGCGGGATATCAGTCAAAGCACGCCGCACGCGGTCCGAGCAAGACATGCTCTGGAAGCCGAAATTCCACGGATCGAGCCCGGCCCCGATCGCTCGCCTATGACCATGTACCAGCCCCACCTCAAAGAGGCCGCCCGCAAGGCGGCGCTGTCTGTCCTCTGTCCCACCTGCGGTGTGAAGCCCGGAGAGCGGTGCGCGCTCGGCTCCGGCCTGGCCCGCAGAGACCCGCACCGCGACCGCCGGAGAATGGCCAGTGAATCGAGAGCGGGCCATGGCAGGGGGAGTCCTTTCCTGAATCCAGGGCAGCGGCACGGCCCCGGGCACCAGCCATCCGAGCAAAACGCCGTCGGCCATCGCCGCAAAGATCCAGCCGGTCAGGTAACGATCCAGAAAGTTGAGCCGACCGGACGTTTTCATCGGCGATTTCTCCACTCGCTCGGGCCGGCTTATTGGCAAGGGGGGCCCAGGCAGCCAGACCGAACCCTACTCTGGCCCGATCTTGTCGATCTCCCGCTTGAGCGCGAGCCGGTCAAGACTCCCCAGCGGCCGACAAAGAAACAAACTGATCCGACGGTCGAGCAGGAAGAAGGCCTCGCGGTAAGCCCGCTCGATTTCTTCGGCAGTGCCCTGAACCGCCGTCGGATCGGGAACGCCCCAGTGGGCTGTCATCGGCTGGCCGGGCCATATCGGACACAGTTCTTTGGCAGCCTTGTCGCAGACCGTGAATACGAAATGCAGCTCGGGTGCGCCCGGTCCGGAGAACTCGTCCCAGGCCTTGCTCCGCAAACCCGCCGCTGGCAGATGCGCGATCTCCAGCTGCCGCAGGGCTTCCGGCCGCACCACTCCCGAGGGACGGGCCCCCGCGCTATGGGTCGTGAAATTGGACTTGCCCTTCTGCTTCATGATCGGTTCGGCCATGGTGGAGCGTGCCGAGTTTCCCGTGCACCGGAATAGAACGTTGTAGCGGCCTTGCATAGGATTTTCCGGTAGAGACCGGGCCTACCCCGTCTCCGACGCAGCCAGCCGCGTTTCTGCCTGTCGCGGGAAGTCAATCGTTGTAGCAGGTGGGTCCGCAACACGATTTCGCTTCCGCGGGTTTCACCGCGCGCACAAAGGCGCTCATGAACTTCTGCATGATCCGCAATCGAGGCTCGGTGCCCATTGCGGGAAACATGTCCGCATACTTGGCGACCCGTTCGAGGCTCTTCTTGCTGGTGGCCAGGTAAATATTTCTATAATTGCAGAAATATGAAATGGTATCAAAGGCAAGCGCCGGGCTTCGAGCCACAAGGCTCGAGCTGGCAAAAGTACGGGGGGCTGGCCGGAGCGCACCCATCGCTCGCACCCATTGCTCGCACCCGTCACGGGCGCCCGTTCAAAGCTCCGCTTGGGCAGGGGTCTTCGCAAGCTGCATCACGGTGTCTCGCGGTGTTATGTGCTGGCCCAGTCCATGGATCGTGAATCTTCCCGTCCTGTCTTTGCTATCGAAACCTCCCGCCTGGCGTCTAGCAACAACGGGAGGAGATCTCCATGTGCCAAGGAAATGCGAAGCGATTGGTATGGCTGGCGACGCTGGCGCTCGGCGTGAGCGCAGGGATGGCGTGTAACAAGACGGGCGGCCGACCGGCGATGGCCTCCTCGTCCGATGGGAAGATCCCGATTACGAGCAGCTCTGAGGATGCGAAGAAAGAATTCCTTCAGGGCCGCGACCTGGCAGACCGGCTGCTAGGTCAGGAGTCGCTCCAGCATTTTGACAGAGCCATTGTGCTCGATCCCGACTTTGCTTCGGCCGAGTTGGCCCGCGCCAACAATTCGCCGACCGCGAAAGAATTCTTCGCGCACCAGCTGAAAGCCTCAGTCCTCGCGGACAAAGTCTCCGACGGCGAGAAGCTGCTGATCCTGGCCAACGAGGCGGGCGCCAACGGCGAGGTCGTGAAGCAGAAGGATTTTCTCGAGAAGGTGGTCGCCGCCTACCCGAATGACGAGCGCGCGCAATTTGCGGTCGCCAACTACTACTTCGGGCAGCAGCAGCTCGAAGAGGCGGTAGCGCACTACAAAAAGGCTACCGTACTGGCTCCCAGCTTCTCGCCCGCCTACAACGTGCTCGGCTACGCCTACCGGCAGCAGGGTGACTACGCCAACGCGGAACAGGCCTTCAAGAAATATGTGGAACTGATTCCGAACGATCCCAATCCGTACGACTCATACGCGGAAATGCTCATGAAGATGGGACGCTTTGACGACTCGATCGCGCAGTACCGCAAAGCGCTCGCCATCGATCCGCACTTCGTTCCCTCGCACTTCGGACTTTCAGGCGACCTCATGTACAAGGGCCAACCAGAACAGGCGCGGGCTGAGCTTGAAAGCATGGCGGATCAGGCGCGCAATGACGGCGAGATGCGGACAGCCTACTTCGGCATGGCGGTGGTGGCGGCCGATGGTGGCCAGTTCGAAAAAGCTGCGCAAGCGATAGATAAAGAGTACGCAGTCGCCGAAAAGAAGAGCGATGTAGCCGCCATGGCTGCCGATCTGCAGGCCAAAGGTAACATCCTGGTGGCTGCGCAGAAGTACGACGAAGCCGCAAAACAGTTCGCCCGTTCGCTGGAACTGACCGAAGGCTCGACGCTGTCGCAGGAGATCAAAGACAACGCGAAGCTGCAGAATCACTTCAACCTGGCCGTGCTGGCGATCGAAAGGAGGGACTTAGCGGCCGCCAGGACACACGCGGGAGCTTATCGCCAGGGTGCGGAGGCATCGAAGGGCGCCGGCCGTATCCAGCAAGCCCACGAATTGGCGGGGCGGATCGCGCTGGCACAGAAAGATTACGCGGATGCCATCGAGCAACTAAAGCGGGCCAACCAGCAGGATCCGTCCAACCTCTATCGGTTGAGCCTGGCGTATCAGGCGAAGGGCGACGCCACCCAGGCGCACGAGTTCGCAAGGAAAGCCGCAGAGTTCAACTCACTGCCGCAGCTGAACTACGCCTTTGTTCGTGTGAAGGCCGAGAAGGGGTGAAGAGGCGTTCAGGCAACCGCGACTGGTATGCCTTCCAGCGATGGTGACGCTGCCTCGAAAACTGCCACGGCACCTCTACACGCGGCCCCGGACCTTGGCGGCCCACCAGCGGGTGCCGACTAACAGGAAGCGCCAGTCGGAGAAGAACTCGGGCGGCTTGCCTTCGAAGGCGTGGCCAATAAACTGAAACACCCAGCCCGCCACGAACAGTCCGACGGCGACCGGCCAATAGCGGTGAGCAAAGACGGTCACCACGAAGAAGACCATCGACACGAGAATCAGCGGGATTCCGATCGTGTGGCAGACGCGGTTGACCGGGTTCTGGTGGCTGGCGGAATACTGCGCGATCCAGTCGTCCCAGGAACGGTTGGCGAGCATGCGGGCGTCCTCCCCGGGAGGATAGGGCGGGGGGAAGCAGGAGTCAAGCCTTGCGCAGCCGGCCAGAAATCAGGGAGCGTGGGTGAGGTCGATCTCTCCGGTTGCCACGTGGGCGTGCAGGCGATACTTGCCGGGGCCCTTCTGTTCGAAGGAACGGAACAGGCCTCCTTTGGAGATCCCGAACACTGAGCCTTCAATGCTGCCCGCGCGGACGCTGGCGTCCCGGCGTCCATATTCTTCGGGATGGGGAATCCGGATTTCGATGCGTCCGGCGTCGACTTCGACGTCCTTGTCGCCTTCGACGCCGTCGATGACGACCTCGCCCGCGAACATGCGCACGCGCAGGCCGGAGCGCAGCGGGACCCTGATCGTGGCCTGAAAATTGTTGTGAGGCGTGTCGGAAACGAACACGTCGGCGCTCGTGGTCCCGGTGCGAATCTTCACTTTGACATGCTTGAGTTGATCGGAGTTCGGGGTCTGGTAGGTGACCTGAATGGAGTCGGGGTCGCCGGCGACAATCTTGTAACCACCCGGACTCAAGTGCAAGCGGATGAATCCACCTGGCGCAAATTTCTCCTGGAACTGGGCGTCGGGAGATTTTTCTGTTTTGTCGGCCGCGATGGCGCAAGGGGTCAGGGTCAGCAGGAAAAAGGCAAGGTAGTTCATCGGGGCTCTCCTTGCGAGTTTGTACGGCAGGGGGGAGAGAGAAGTTCCGCCCTGGATGATCGGACGGCGCAACCGAGGTATCTCCGCGGCGCCTCCCAACATGCGGAATCTGCCAGAGAAAAACTGCCGCCTCCGGCCGCCACAGTGACCGCAAAAGGCCCGTCCATGCTCGGCCGGTTACGGCACCCCTGAAGGCGCGCCCCGATAGAAATGTTCTGTTTCTCCGCAGCTTCTGGGCGCGTCGCCTTCCTGCTTTCGGGCTGCGGTCATGACACTGCCCTCGAGGGTAGGACCATGCTTGCCCCGCCCCAGACACGGGCGAGCCCGAATCCCCACCCCGGTCTTTCCTGCAGCCTGTGAGGGAAGCCCTCCTACCAAGCGTGCCCTTTGAATCTCAGACCAGGGGCTTGGCCATTTGGACAAAGTGAAAGGGGACCTTCATGCGCGCCGGGTCGGGGGATTCGATGACGCCAGTTTCGACGTATCCGAGGCGGGTGTAGAAGCGGCGCAACTCGTCGCGGTGATTGATAAAGCGGAGTTCCATCTGAAGGTAGCCGGCGGCGCGGCAGTGGACCTCGGCTGCGAGCATGATTTGCGCGCCCAGGCCGGCGCCTTGCCGGGATGGGGTGACCGAGACGAGCCCGATGTGGGCGCTGTCGCCGCGGCGTTCGACGTAGACTGCGGCGACGAGCATGCCTTCCAGTTCTCCCAGCAGGAATGTTCCTGTGGACAGCAGTTCGCGCACGCCGTCCGAGTGGATGCGTTCGCCGGAGACATAGGGACTCTCGGCCACGAACGCTTGATTGATGAGGCCGGTGACGTCGTCGATGTCTTTGGGTTCGGCCGGGCGCATGGTGAGTTCTTGCATGCGAGTTCATTTTAATGGTAGGGCCGAGGCCGCCGATGGGGTCACGGGTCAAGCAAAAGAAGCCGTGGGGAGAGGCCCAGCACATAGCTCCTTTGCTTCGATGAGGATGACGGAGGAATTTAGACGACCGTTTGGGGACGCATTCGCGGGTTTCTCGGCAGCCTGCTAACTCAACTAAGACCCGGCCTTTTCATCCCGCGTGCGAAGCCAGTCGATGAACATCTGTTCTACCGGTTTGTCGTAGGACATCAGGACGTGGCGCACGGTGTGGCCACTGACGAAGTGGCAGACTTCTTCGGCGAGGTTCTTGGCGTGATCGCCCGCGCGTTCAAGCGACTGGGTCATGAAGATGACTTGCAGGCTGGCCTGGCGCGCGATGTTTTCGGGGTTCTCGATGTGGCGGAGGAAGATGAGGTTGCGAAGGCGGTCCATCTCGGCGTCGGCGCGCAGGACGTCGATCGCTTTCTTGACGTCGCGCTTCGAAAACGACTCGCCCACATCGGTCAACATTTTTTCGAGGATCGTGGCCATGTGGGTGAGGTCGTGGACGTCCTGGGGATCAAGGCGCCCACCGGCGGCCTGGGCGCTGTTGGCGAAGCTGAGCAGGAGGTCGCCGATGCGTTCGAGGCTGATCATGAACTTCATACAAGCGAGCAACTCGCGGGCCTCGGGAGCGCTGACCTGGGTGATGGCGTCGGTGACGCCACCGTCGATTTCCATGTCGAGCTTGTCGAGATCTTTTTCGCGCTGGCGGAGGGAGTTCAGCAAAGCAGAGGAGCCAGTGGCGATGCCCTCGGCCGCCGCTCCGGCGGCCTCTTTTGCCACCTGGCACGCTTGCACCGTAAGTCGCACCAGGTGGCCATAGGCCGGTTCGGGCGGCGGACTCTTAACCGTGGCGGTGCTCATGCGTGGACTCCTTCGGGGCGGTGCAGTCTGGGGGCGGGACTGATCGTGCTCTTTGCGCCGATTATATGGATGGGTAGCCAAGCCAGGAGGATAGGTTGTTTTGGCGCCCGGCGGGTTAAAAGGGTGTGAATTCTGCAGCAGGAATGGGGCAGGGAGTCTGTCCAACGGTAAAACTTGAAAGCAAACGGATGAGGACGCTGCGGAGCAGGGTTTTCACATTTTCGACGGCACCTCAGCTGCTCTTGGCGACCGGCAGGGTGAACAGGAATACCGAGCCGTGGTTGAGTTCGCTCTCGGCGCGAATTACGCCGGAGTGAGCGAGGACGATGTGCTTGGCGATGGCGAGGCCGAGTCCGGTGCCGCCGGATTCGCGGGAGCGGGCCTTGTCGACGCGGTAAAAGCGCTCGAACAGGCGGGGCAGGTGTTCGGAGGGAATTCCCGGGCCGAAATCGCGCACATAGAACTCGACTCCGCGTTCGGTGGGGCGCGCGCCCAGTACGATCCGGCCACCCGAGGCAGCGTACTTCATGGCGTTCTCGATCAGGTTGGAGAACACCTGGTGGATGGCTTCCCGGTCGGCGTTGACCGATGTCGCTACGACGTCTTCGATCGCCAGCTCGATGCCTTGGGCGCGGGCGATTTCACGGAAGCTTTCGATGGCATCGTCGAGCAGTTCGCCGGGCGTGGTGGGCTCGACGTCAAAACGTGTCTCGCCGGATTCCACGCGGGCGAGAGTGAGGAGATCCTCGGTGAGGCGTGACATGCGGGTGGCGTTCTTGCGGACGATTTCGAGGAATTCGTGAACGTGTCCGTTGTCGGCGGTGCTGTCGAGCAGGGTCTCGGTGTAGCCCTGGATGGAGGTGAGGGGCGTGCGCAGTTCGTGGGAGACGTTGGCGATGAAGTCGCGACGGGTTTTTTCGACGCGCTCGGTCTCGGTGAGATCGCGGAGGACGGCCACGGCTCCGCCCCCGGGCAGGGGAGCGGCGGTGACATCGAAACTGCGTCCCGGCACGATGGAGGCGGCACGAGCCGAGGCGAACCTCTGACCTTCGGTGGCATTGCGGATGGCGCCGAGGAATTGCGGGTCGCGGACAGTCTCGACGACCGGGGCGTGGAGCCGGGCACGCTGCGGGACCAGACGGTCCATGCCGCGATTGGCCCACTGCACCCGGCCATCGGCGTCGACGGCGATGACGGCATCCTGCATGGAGTTGAGCAGGGTTTCGAGCTGGTGCTGGCTGGTCTGGACGGCGAGAAAACTCGCTTCCAGCTTGCGGGCGGTCTTGTCGAGGGCCATGGCGACCTGGCCGATCTCGTCGAGCGACGTGGCGGAGATGCGGGCGGTCAGATCGCCGGCGGCTATTTGCTCGGCAAACGTCACGATGCGTTGCAAGCGGCGCGAGGTGTACAGCGCGGCGATCGCGGCCAGCAGCATCACGATGACGAAAGCGACCAGCGATCCCAGAAGGAGCGCGTGGTGGACACGCTGCGAGGCGGCTTCGACGTCGGAGAGCGGATAGGCCATGCGAACCGCGCCTCCAGAGACGGGCGCGGCGACGTACAGAAAAGGAATGCCGATGGTGTGACTGCGGCGCTCATCCACACCGACGTTGCCGCCGAGCGCCGCGGCGAACTCCTTGCGACCGCGGTGGTTTTCCATGGAGGCAGGATCGGCTTCGGAATCGGCCAGCACCTTGCCGGTCGGATCGATGATGGTGGCGCGCGCGCCGGCGGCCTGACCTTCCTGGGAAGCGATGTCCTGCAGGGAGTGCTGGCGGTCGATTTCGACGCGATTCGCGAGCAGGCGGGTTTTGGCGGTGAGGCTACGCTGGATCTCGTCGCGCAGCGAGTTTTCCCAGGCACGCCGGATGGAAATGTCGAGCGTGACTGCAGTGACCAAAACTACCAGGGCGAAGGTGAGCAGGAGCTTGAAGAGAATCCGGTTGGTCACTTCGGGACCTCGAAGCGGTACCCGGCGCCGCGCACGGTTTTGAGGTAGCGGGGGTTCTCGGGGTCCGGCTCGATCTTTTCGCGGATGCGGCGGACGTAGACGTCGACCGAGCGCGGGGTGACGTAGGAGGTGTCGCGCCAGACCGAATCGAGCAGTTGATCGCGGGTGAAGACTCGGCCGAGATGACGGGCGAAGTGATCGAGCAAGCGGAACTCGGTGGCGGTGGTGGTGACCTGTTTCCCGCTGACGTTGAGAGTCATGGCGACGGGATCGATTTCGATTTCGCCGACCCGCACCGGGCCGGGAGCGAGGGGGCGCTCGAAGCGGCGCAGCACGGCCTTCACGCGGGCGACCAGTTCGCGCGGGCTGAAGGGTTTGGGGATGTAGTCGTCGGCGCCGAGTTCGAGGCCGAGAACGCGGTCGGCTTCGCTGTTCTTGGCGGTCAGGAAAATGACTGGAATCATGGCCAGCGACTGGGTCTGGCGGATCTGGCGGCAGAGCTCGAGGCCGTCCTTGCCGGGAACCATGATGTCGAGAATGAACAGCGTGGGGCGCTGGCGCTCGGCCTCGGCGAGGACGGCGTTGCCGGTGGGATGGAGTTTGACGGCGAATCCGGCGCCCTCAAGGTGATGGCGCACCAGGCGCGAAATGTCCGGATCGTCTTCTACGACGAAGATGTGCGGTTTCACGAGAAGTATTGTAGCTGTATCGCGACGCGGGTCCGTGTTCTTTAACAGGACTGTAACAATTGCGCGAACGACATAGGACGCCAGCGGAGACTTGACCGCCGACGGCCGGAAGGATCAGCAAGGGCGCAGGGCCAAGCAAGAAGCAGCCGCAATCGCAGAGGGTTCGCCGAGCGCTTACCGCCGCCCTAACGGATGTCCACCAGAAGGTTTCCGGCGCGGTCGAGTGAGAAACGCATTCCGGGCGGGACGACGGTGGTGGCGCTGTATTCGGTGATGACGGCTGGGCCGGAGTATTTTCTTCCGACCGTGAGAGCTTCGCGTTGGTAAATGTTGGTGCGGAGCGGCTTTCCGTGGAATGAAACTGGCAGCACTTCGGGAGAGGGGGGTGAATTGTGGGCTTTGGAGTCGGAACGGCTGGAAGTCTTGGCGTGCAACTCGCCCGCCCAGATTCGGGCTTGAGGTGATTTAACGATGGCGCGCAGGCGCAGAGTGACGAGTTCTACTTCGCGCGCGGGGTGAGGGTAGCCGTAGCGAAGGGTGTGCGCCTGGTGGAAATCGGCAAGCAGGCTACGGGTGTAAGGTACGTTCAGTTCATATCCCTGGCCGCGATAACGGACGTCGACACTGCGCTGCTGGCGAATTGCGCCCGTCCAGCCTTCGGAGCGGACGTCGCGCCCGGCAGTCTGAGAGAGCTTCGCGAATTCCTTTTCCAGTTGAACCAGGGGAAGCTTCGTTGTCACACGCCACAGGACAGTGCGGGAGTAGTCCTTCACTACGTCGCTGACCAGGATGCCGAAGGCTGACAGGGCACCGGGCATGGCGGGGACGACCACGCGCGGGATGCCGAGCGCCTGGGCGAGTTCACAGGCATGCAGTCCGCCGGCTCCGCCGAAGGCGGCCAGCGCGAACCTGCGGGGGTCGTGACCGCGCTCGATCGAAACCACGCGGATGGCTTTTTCCATGGTGGCATTGACGACCCGAATCACTCCGGCAGCGAATGGCTCCAGCCGGAGGGCGGATTTCTGATGCTTCAGCCATTCGCTGACGATGCCGCGGGTGCGCTCAAGGTCGAGCTGAAAGTCGCCACCGAGAAAGCGGTGCGGCTGCAGGCGGCCGAGGATGAGGTTGGCATCCGTAACGGTGGGCAGGGTTCCGCGTCCGTAGCAGATGGGACCTGGATCAGCACCGGCGGATTCCGGTCCCACGCGCAGCGCGCCGGCGGCGTCGAAGCGGGCCAGGGATCCGCCTCCGGCGCCTACGGTGTGAATGTCGAGCATCGGAACGGCTACGGGCAGTCCGGCAACTTCGGACTGGCTGCCGGCGCGCGCTTGGCGGTCGACCAGAGCAACGTCGGTGGAGGTACCGCCCATGTCAAAGGTGATGATCCGATCGAGTCCGCTGCGTCTTGCGGTGGACGAGGCTCCGACCACGCCACCGGCTGGACCGGAGAGAACCGTGCGCACGGGCTCGCGGGCGGCAGTGGCCAGGGGGGTGATGCCGCCGCTCGATTGCATCACGAAGACGCGGGTGCGTTGTTTGCGTGCAAGCGGTTGCTGGAGTCGTGCGGCCAGGTTCTCCAGGTAGCTTTGCATTGCGGGCTGAAGGTAGGCGTTCACGACCACTGTGCTGGTGCGCTCGTATTCGCGGAACTCGGGAAGGATTTTGTGAGAGATGGAAATGGGGAGGCCGAGTTTCCGCAGGGCATCGGCGACCGTGCCTTCATTGGCGGAATTGGCGAAAGAGAACAGCAGCGAGACGGCGATTGAGTCGGGCCGCTTCGCGGCGAGTTGCTTGGCGAGGTCTTGCAATTCCTGCGGCGACGGTCGGGCGAGGATCTGTCCTTCACTCCCGGTGCGCTCATTCACGCCGAAACGCAGCTCGCCGGGGACCAGCGGCTCGACCCGGTCGAAGAAGAAATCATAGAGTCTGGGGCGCGCCTGGCGTCCGATTTCGATGGCGTCTTCGAATCCGGCGGTCGTGACCAGGGCGACGCGGGCGCCTTTGCGCTGGAGCAGGGTGTTGGTGCCGACGGTGGTGCCGTGGAGGAGCACGATGCCGGCGCCGGCGGAGATTGTTCCGACGGCTCTAGCAATGGCTTGGGAGGGATCCGCTGGCGTGGAGAAAACTTTGAGCATGCGGACCTGCCCGCGTTCCACCCAGACGCAGTCAGTGAAGGTGCCGCCGGTGTCGATGGCGATTCGTAGGGTGGGCGAAGGGCGCGGCATGGGTGTTCGGACGGAAGGTTAGGGTAGCATCCGGCGGGTAGCGGGAGCGATGCTATGGTCGCAGCGGCCGAGGGCACGATTTGGTGGGTGCCTTGGGACTGAAGGTTACTTACTCGTAGTGGTAGAGAACGGCTTTCTCGATCTTGATGGAGTGCGAATCGAAACGCCAGTAATTGCCCTGATCGTTTTCGTCACCGTTGAGGCGGCGTCCGGGTGTCCATCTACCGTCTTCGTAAGTGCCCTCGTCAATGGAAGCGTAACCGAGCTTGAACGGACTCGGCGAGCGCGCCGTGATAAGGACGCGAAAGCCTTTGCCGACGCCCAGGAATTCGTTCAGTCCGGTGGCGATGATCAGGCCGAAGGCGTTCTCTGAGTGATTGCCAAATATCTCGTCCAGGCTGACGTGGGCGGTATAGCCGTTCATGCTGAACTCGACAGACGGATGTTCCCTCGTAAGAGTGAAGCCGTGGACGTTACCCCTGGTCTGCTGCTCGACCAGGAAGGGGGTGACCGAAGCGATGGCGTGATAGCTTGCGCCCAGATCCGTGGTGCCTTCGGGGAATGAGTCGACGGCGAACGGCGAGAATCCAATGGCAGCGTGTTCGCCGACAGCATAAAAAATGTTGGCCGCTCCGGTTGTGCCTCCGTTGGTTTCAGGCACCCAGAGCGGATTGTCGTCACGGTGATAGCGGTTCGCCCAGTAGGAGAAATTTGCGGCGTAGACATCCGGGGAGTAAATGTCGATCGCAGATCCGGCTGCCTTCCAGATGTCAATGACGCGAGGCTGGGGACCTCCACTCGGGTAGTCGCCCGGTACGATGTCTTCGCCTGCAAGCCACGTATTCACGTACATGGGAAGGTGGTAGGCAGCTTTTCCTCTGCTGGTCACGGCATGGACGTAACGGGCATAGTTCCATGCCATGAAGATCTCGTCCCCGCGTGCGGTGTCGCCAAATACCTGCGCCCAGCTGCCGGAGGTCTTCTGCCCAAACTGCCGCCAGAGTGCGTGAAGTTCGGGATCGAGGGTATCGCGATGGGACTCGAGGTATTCAGTCAGGGGTGCGGGCACGGCGGAGGCAAAGGCCTGGTCGGCCTGGGAGGAGTGGTCACGGGCATCGCCGAGGACGCCGACTTCGTTCTCCACTTGCATCATGATGACGGTGTGGTTGCGGCTGTCGATCTCGCGAATGTGCTGCATGACCGCGGCAAAGGCGCGGGCGTCGGCGTCGCGGGTGGCGTCTGAGAAGCCCGCGATGGCGCTGAGAATGTTGGCTTCGTTGTGGTGGAGCATGACGCGGGGAAAGCGTTTCGTGTCCTGCTTGACCCACACCGGCGCGTAGCTGGACATTCCGTTCTTCCATGCGGCGAGCCAAAGGAAGACGACCCGGAGATGCTGCTCGCGGGCTTGCGCAAGCAGGCCATCGACGAGCGTGAAGTCGTATTTTCCCTCCGCCGGTTCGACCAGCTCCCAGGAGATGGGCGTCAAGACGGTGTTCAGTGGGATGGCCGCGAGGCGCGGCCAAAGGGGCTTCATGTATTCCAGGCTGGAGGAACTGGAATTGTGGAGCTCGCCGGCGAGCATCAAGAAGGGTTTGCCGTCGACCATGAGCTGCGTCGTGACACCACGTTTTTCCAAGCGCGGCTGATTTGCGTCTTGGGCCCGCATCGCGATCGGGACAATCAGAAATACGGCAACGGCAACCAAGACCAGCGCCAGCAATCGGACTCGCATGGTGGCCGCCATTCTGCCAAATCTGCGCAAGCCGTGTCCATCCTGGCGGAACGTCTTTGTTTCCGCCAACGACGGTGGAGTCCACCGTGAACAGATGAGCTCTAGTCTTTGCCGTTTGAAAAGGCCAGGGCCAGCAGCGTCCTCTGCTCGACCTCGTGCGCACCGGCTGAGCCGGTCGAGGGGCTCGGGCTGGGCGAGCGTTTGACTGAGAGCACCGCGCGCTCTCCGGCAATGTGGCGCAGGCGGGGCAGGGTGTAGAACAGCGGACCCATGTTGGCTGGTTCTTCCTGGACCCAGACTACTTCGCGGGCACTCGCGTGCTGGTTGATCGCCGTTTTCAGTTCGGCCTCGGGAAAGGGATACATCTGGTCGAGGAAGATGATGGCCGTGTTTTGATCTTTGCGGCGCTGCCGTTCGACCCGCAACTCGTGGCCGATTTTGCCGGTACCGATCAGAATGCGATGGGCGTCGACTGCGCCTGTGTCCGGGACGACGGGCAGAAATTGCTTGTGCGTGAAGTCGGCGACGGGGGAGCAGGCGTCGGGATGGCGCAGCATGCTCTTGGGCGTAAAGACCACCAGCGGCTTGCGCCAGTGGCGCAACGCCTGGCGGCGCAGGAGATGGAAGTACTGGGCGGCGTTTGAGGGCTGGCAGATCTGGAAATTGTCGCGCGCGGCCAACTGCAGGAAACGCTCAATGCGGGCGCTGGAATGCTCGGGGCCCTGGCCTTCGTAACCGTGCGGCAGGAGCAGGACCAGGCCGGAGAGCAGTCCCCACTTGTCCTCGCCGGCCGAGACGAACTGGTCGATCACGGCTTGCGCGACGTTGGCGAAGTCTCCGAACTGCGCCTCCCACAAGACCAGAGCTTCCGGATAGTCGCGGCTGTAGCCGTACTCGAAGCCCATGACGCCGGCTTCAGAGAGCGTTGAGTTATAGATTTCGCAACGGGCCTGGCCGGGCGCGACGTTCTGCAGCGGAACGTATTCCTGTTCGTTTTCGATGTCGATCAGGACGGAGTGGCGCTGGTTGAAGGTGCCCCGGCGGGAGTCCTGGCCGCTCATGCGGATGGGAATTCCAGCCTTCACCAAGCTTGCGAAGGCGAGCGCTTCCGCCATGCCGTAGTCGACGTCGCGCTTGCCTGCGCCCATCTCGGCACGCTGTTCGAGCAGTTTTTTCACTTTGGGATGGATGTGGAAGCCGGCGGGATAGGTCGTCAGCCTGGAGGTGAGTTCGGTCAACTCTTCGGCCGACAGTCCGGTTTCGCGCTCGTATTCGGGCTTGTAGCGACCGCCGTAGTAATCGTCCCAGTACGTGGGCAGATCGCGCATGGTCGGTTTCTTGGTGAGTGAACCGGCGCGCTTCTGTCCGGCCTCGTACTCGGCTTTGACGTCGGCGACCTTGGCCTGAGCCTCGGTCTCGGTTCCGGTGTCCTCGGCGTAGATTTCCCACAGGGGCGGATGTTCCTTAATCGCCTTGTAGAGCAGGGGCTGTGTCACGGTGGGATCGTCGACCTCGCTGTGGCCATGGCGGCGGTAGCCGATCATGTCGATGACGACGTCGGTGCCGAAGCTGTAGCGATATTCAAGGGCCATGCGGCCGACGCGGACCACGGCGTCGACGTCTTCCGCGTTCACGTGGAAGATGGGAATCGACTGGCGCCGGGCGAGGTCGGCGGAGAAGCGCTCGGAATGTTCTTCCAGATAGCTGGTGGTGAATCCGACCAGATTGTTCACGATGATGTGAACCGTGCCGCCCACGGTGTATCCGCGCAGGTCGGCGTAGTTCATGGTCTCGGCAAAGACGCCCTGGCCTGCAAAGGCCGCGTCGCCGTGGACAAGAAGCGGGACATATTTCTCGCGTCCGCCTTCGCCGGCGCGATCCTGCTTGGCACGGGTGCGGCCGATCGTGACGGGGTCGACGGCCTCGAGGTGACTGGGATTGGAGACGAGGTGGATATTGACTTTGCTGCCGCTGCGGGTGATGTACTCGCCGGTGGCGCCGAGGTGATATTTCACATCGCCCGACCCCAGGACGCTGCGCGGATCAACGTCTTCGAACGAGGCGAAAATCTCTTCGGGCAAGCGCCGGGCCACGTGCAGCAGCACGTTCAAGCGCCCGCGATGGCTCATGCCCATGACCAGATTTACGGCGCCCCGAAGGCAGGCTCCATCGAGGATTTCGTCGAGTAACGGGAGCAACGCGGTGTTGCCTTCGAGCGAGAAACGTTTCGTGCCCAGGTAGCGTTGCTGCATGACCTGTTCGAATACGTCGGCACGCACCAGCAGGTCGAGGACGCGCTTCTGCTCGACGGCAGCGGGCTCGGACTCCATGTGTTCCTGGATCCAGCGGCGGCGTTCGCCATCGGTGATGTGCATGAACTCGACGCCGATGGTGCCGGTGTAGACGCTGCGGGCTTCGCGGGCGAACTCGCTTTCGATCTGCAGTTCCGGTTGCGGTTGCGGCTGGAAGAGACCGAGCGGATCGAGATCGGCTTCGAGGTATCCCCAGTGGCGGAAGGCGTCGAACACGCGTTCGCGCTCGAGGCCGGGCGCCTCCATGAGGCTGGTCAAAACAGCTGGAGAAGAATTCTTAGGATTTCGAGAGGCCATAACAGTCATTACTAGAATAACGGATGCGGGGCGTTCTGCGGAGATTCAGGGTGGAGATGCGGGCGCCGGGCGAAGCACCACAATAATCGTTAAGTTGTTGCAGGACTAGCTACAAATCGCCCGGGGACGAAGCGGATCAGAAGGCCGTTGATGAGGATGGTGAGGACCGAAGCGGCCAAGGTGGCGTGGTAGATGTTGTCGCCGACGAGGTGGGCGTCGCGGGCTACGCGGACCAGAACGTAGGAAAATTCGCCGATTTGGGTCAGCCCGATGCCGACCATGAGCGCGGTCGTGTTCGGGTAGCGGAACAGCTTGACGACCAGCCACCAGATCACGAACTTCCCCGCAACCACCATGGCCACGATCATCAGGAGTAGGGAGGGTTGCGACACCAGGATGCGCGGGTTGACGAGGATGCCCATGGTGACGAAGAACAGGGCCACAAAAGCGTCGCGCAGGGGAAGGAGGTGGTTCATGGTCTCGTGGGCAACGCTCGATTCGCTGACCAGCAAGCCTGCAAGAAATGCACCCAGAGCCAGCGATAGTCCAACCGCCTGGGTCAGGGCCGCGGTAAGGAATCCAAGCGCAAGCGCGACCAGCACAAAGAATTCGGGATTGGCAGCACGCTGCACGCGCTGCATGAGCGGAGGCACGACTTTGTAGGCTACAAACGTGACGGGCGCGAGTATCAGCAGGGCTTTTCCGAATGCAAGACCCAGGGCAAGCACGCGATCACGACTGATGTCTCCGAGCGAAGGGAGCAGGATGGTGAGGACCACCACGGCCAGGTCTTCGACGAGCGTGATGCCGATCATGACTTGACCTTGCTCGGAGCGGAATTGTCCGCGCTCGGTGAGGAAGCGCGATAAGACCATGGTGCTGGCGACCGAGATGATGGCCCCGACCGCGACTCCGCACTGCCAGTTCCATCCGAGCAGCGCTCCCACGCCGAGGCCGAGGGCGATCGAAAGCAGGATCCCAAGCGGCGCTCCCACGATGGCGACCCACTTCACGCCGAGCAGATCGCGAAAAGAAAACTCCAGGCCGATCGAGTACATCAGGAGGATGACGCCGATTTCGGCGAGCACCTCGAAGTGGTGGACGTCGGCTACGGTGGGACCCGGAGTGAACGGTCCGACCAGAATTCCGCCGAGCACGTAGCCCAGAATCAGCGGCTGGCGCAAGCCGCGAGCGACCGCACCACCGACGACCGCGGCACCAAAGACGTAGGCCAGATCCCGGTAAAATGTTGTTTCTACAGTCATGGATGCGAGCGACCAGTCTACCTGAGGGGCGGTCCGAGGTGGCGGGACCGGCCAAAGGCCGCGCCGGATGGGCTGCGCAGGGGCGTTCGAGTTCTTCCACAATCCCAAAAATTCACCGGACTGTAACCGACGGTTTACAGAAGCGAAACACATGCGGGTTAGGCTGCCCGTGCCTTTTGAAGGAGGGCAAGACATGGCATTTCGGCAAGTTATTCCGTGGAGGTGGCGTGGTGCCGCGCTGGCAAGCGTCGTCACGCTGGTAGCTCAAATGATCGCGCCGGCTTTTGCGGCGGCGGAAGACCACTCGCGGAAGACGCAAACTCCGATCCAGCACGTGATCGTGATCATCGGGGAGAACCGGACGTTCGATCACGTATTCGCTACCTACAAGCCGAAGCGGGGAGAGAGCGTGAGCAACCTGCTCTCGAAGGGTATGGTGAAGGAAGACGGCACGGCCGGCCCGAATTTCTCGCTGGCGTCGCAGTCATTTGCGAACGACAGCAGCAGCGACGGATTTCAGATGAGCCCGTCGGGAAAGCAGACGTAGGCGGTGCTTCCGCCCGTGCTGGCGGGGGGCTACACGACCGCGCCGTTTCCGGACGTGCCCAGCGCGATGGCGGTCGAGAACGGGCTTCCCAGCGACTATTACAAGTATCTGAGCACGGGCGGCACCGGACTGCCGCACGGGGCGGTCGATACTCGGGTCCCGAACGCGACCACTCTGCCCCCGGGCCCGTTTCAGCTGACCTCCAAGACGTTGCCGTATGACTCCTACACCAACAGCCGGTGCACCGTTTCTACCAGATGTGGCAGCCGTTTGATTGCAATCCGGCCAACGCTACCCGGAGGAACCCGAGCGGATGCAAGGGTGACCTGTTTCCCTGGGTAGAAACAACCGTCGGTGCCGGGTCCAACGGGAATGCACAGCCTGCCGGGTTCAGCGATACCAGCACCAAAGAGGGCTCGACGGCCATGGGTTTCTATAACGTGCTGGCGGGGGACGCGCCGTACTTGAAGTCACTCGCTGACAACTACGCCATGAGCGACAACTTCCATCAGTCAGTGATGGGCGGAACGGGTGCGAACCACGTGATGCTGGGCACGGGCGACGCGATTTGGTTCAGCGACGGCAACGGGAATCCAGCCGTGCCTCCCCACAATGAACTGATGGCAGCTGGAAGCCCGAACGCCGGGATCGTGGATGAAATCGAGAACCCGAATCCGCAGGCGGGGACCAACAACTGGTACACGCAAGATGGTTACGGCAACGGGTCGTACGGTTCGGCATCCTCCGGGGGAGGAACCTACAGCAAGTGCGCCGACACCACCGAGCCCGGGGTAGCGGCGGTTACCAATTATCTGAGTTCACTGCGCCGGCCCATCGGGTCCAACTGCGAGTCTGGTCACTACTACCTGCTGAACAACTACAACCCCGGCTACTACGGGGACGGCCGCAACGCGTACGCAGACATCACCAACCCGAACGAGACGGTGTTCACGATTCCGCCCTCCCCGCTGCGCAACATCGGAGACGCGCTGAGCGAGAAGAACATCTCGTGGGCGTACTACGGCGATCAGTGGAGTACATACCTGGCGAACCCGGATGGCAACTACGTGACCGCCGACAACACCTACTGCAACATCTGCAATCCGTTCCAGTACTCGACTTCGATCATGACGAGTGCATCGGGCCGGGCGCACAATCAGGACACGACCGCTTTGTACGCGGCCATCCAGAACGGAACCCTGCCGGCCGTTTCGTACGTGAAACCGGACGGCTGGCTGGATGGACACCCGTCCTCTTCAAAACTGAACCTGTTTGAAGGGTTCGTGAAGAAGATTGTGCACGGCGTGAAGGCGAATCCGAAATTGTGGAAGTCGACCGCGATCGTTGTGACCTTCGACGAGGGTGGCGGTTACTACGATTCGGGCTACATCCAGCCGCTGGACTACTTCGGGGACGGCACCCGTATCCCGACGATTGTGGTCTCGCCCTACACCAGGGCGGGCCACGTCTCGCACACCTACGCCGACCATGTCTCGATCCTGAAGTTCATCGAGGCGAACTGGGGATTGAAGCCGCTGACCAGCCGCAGTCGCGACAACTTCCCGAATCCAGTCACCCGCGAAGGGAATCCCTACGTGCCGCTGAACAGCCCGGCGCTGGGCGACTTGATGGACCTGTTCAGCTTTGGTGACCGGTAGTCGAAGGCCACCAGGCAATGTGAAGTTGAAGGAAGGGTGGGCGCCAACCGGCAAGAGTTTTCTTGACCGGCTTGGCGCCGCCTGCATTCTGGGGCTGGACATCGGCTCCTGCCAGCCGGAGTGGAGCTGTGCCGGCAAAGGCACGCGGGTGTTCGCGTCCCGGGCGCTGCAAAAAGGTGTAAGGTAATGGGCGCTTGAGGTGTGCCCATGTCGAGCCCGGGAAAAAAGCTACCCTGGGGAGCACCCACGCTGCTGGGCGTTCCTTTTGATGAGAACTCGTCGTACAAGCGTGGCGCGGCTGCCGCGCCGCCCTTGATTCGCGATGCGCTGCGTTGCGATTCCTCGAACCTCTGGACCGAACTTGGCGTGGACGTGGGCGCCGAGGGCGCCTGCGCGGATGCCGGTGACCTACGACTCGGCGAAGGCGATGCTTTTGCGACCATTGAGCAGGCAGTGGATGCGCTGCTTGAAAAACGTCAGCGGCCAGTGTGCCTGGGCGGGGACCACTCGATTACCTATCCCATCCTGAGGGCCTTTGGGCGGCGGTTCAGAGACCTGACCCTCATTCATTTCGACGCCCATCCTGATCTGTACGACGAGTTTCAGGGGAACCGGCACTCGCACGCATCTCCGTTCGCCCGGATCATGGAAGAAAAGCTTACCAAGCGCCTGATCCAGGTGGGCATTCGCACCCTGAACCCGGCCCAGAGAAAACAGGCTGCGCGCTTCAACGTGGAAACCTATGAGATCGGCCATGAACGGGCGCTGGAAGAGGTGAAGACGTGGTGCCCGGTTTATCTGTCGTTTGACATGGACGTGCTGGATCCGGCATTCGCTCCGGGGGTGTCGCACAGGGAACCGGGCGGCATGTCGGTGCGCGAGGCGCTGGAACACCTGCACTCGATCACGGCGACGATCGTGGGGGCTGACATCGTCGAGTACAACCCGAGCCGGGACGTGTCGGAACTGACGGCTGCAGTGGCGGGGAAAATTCTGAAAGAGCTGCTGGGGAAGATGTTGTCCTCGTGCACGTGCCCGTGAGCTCCGAGCCCGCGCCTGCAGGCATCAGTCCTGGGATGGCTTCTGCGCCATGCCCTGGCACGAATCTGGTGGTCTTCAACACCCCATTAAAAGAGCGTGGCGACCGAGGGACGAGCCACTGAAGTGACGATGAAGCCTTGCCATCTGCCGCTAGAATAATGGGGCCATGAAGGCCTGCACACACATCGCGGAGCTGGCTGCGGCGTTCCTGTTATTGGCGATTGTGGTTGGCTGCGGCACGGGCGGTTCTGGTTCCACGACCACTCCCCCCGGCATCTCCGTCATCTTGTCCAGCGGCACGACGTCGGTGTATCAGAACCAGTCGACTATGACTGTGAATGTTCGACTCACCCGGACGGGGACAACCGGCAACGTGACGCTTACGGTACAGGGTGCACCTCCCAGCGTCTCGACCCGGATTACAAACCCCAATGCCGGTAACAGCGGGAGTGTTGTGTTCAGCGCGCTCGCACCCGCCAATCCGCCGAGCCTAGGCAACTTCACGGTGACGATCACTGCCGGCGATGGCCAGGTTTCCGGTTCCGCGACCACGCCGCTGAGCGTGGGGGCGTATGTGCAGGTGAGGCCCAATATCATCGGCCCGCTGCAGCTGGCGATGTCGACGTCGTTTCAGCCGGCGGAATGGAACCACCAGCTGTTTAGGAATCATCCCCTGCTCACCACCCCCCTGAACAATCTTCAGCCTGGCCACATCCGACTGCAGCCGGTCTCGCAGGGAGTTCCGCAGACGGGACCGACGACGTGGGATTTCACCGTGGTGGATGCCATCACCCAGCCGGTGCTGAATGCAGGTGACCAGAAACCGGAGTTTCAGATCGCGGTGGCGCCGGCATTCATGAATGGGAGTCCCACCTTCGACCGCGACTTTGCCACCTATGCAGCGCAGCTGGTGAGGTATTACAACAAAGGCGGATTTGACATCGGCTTGACGCACTACCAGTCCCTGAGCGTTGATCCGATCCATTGGTGGGGAATTTTCAACGAACCGAACTACCACAATTTCGATCCGGCGCTGTACACGCAACTCTACAACACCGTGGTTCCGGCGATGCAGACGGTCGACAATTCCATACGGTTTGTTGCGGTCGAGCTGGGAGACTCGCCAGGAGAGGCGCAGACGTTCCTTCCCACGTTCATTTCACGAGTGACCGCACAAGTGGATGTGCTGGCCACGCATTTTTATTCAAGCTGCAATCAGAAAGATCCCGACCAGCAAGTTTTTAACACGGTTCCGGGATTTGCCAGCGAGGTGCAGAACATCTACCTGCAACTTGGGCGCAGTGGCAATCCTGGCCTAAGGACGGTTCCCGTCTGGGTGACCGAGAACAATGTGAACGCCGATTTTGACAAGGGAGGAGGCATCAGCGCCTGCAACGGCACGACCTTCGTGACTGATCCGCGGGGCTCGAGCGCGTTTTTTGCGGCCTGGCGTCCGTACGTTTTTTCACAGCTGGGGAAGGCCAATGCCGCCGCGCTCTACCAGTGGGTGTACGCCGGGGACGCGCAATACGGTGAGATCGACGACCAGACGGGCAATCCACGGTTGAGCTACTGGGTGGACTACTGGCTGCAACACAAGTTCCCCGTGCCTTCGGGAGCTTCGCTCCTGGACTACACCACCACGGACGGTGCGGAACTTGAGACACTCGGGGTGCAAAATTCCGATCACAGTGTTGTAGTGATGGTCGCCAACCATGCGCTGAATGCCACAACTGACAACAACGGGCCGGGCGCGCCACGCAGCGTCCTGGTGGACGTTTCCTCGCTGAACCCGTTCCAGACCGCGAGCCGGCTGGCTATCGATGCCAACACCGATCTGACCAATGGTCCAACCGAGACGGCGGTCGCGCCGGGGCCGCAGATTCCGATTACCTTCAACGGGTACGGGGTGGCGTTTCTGACCTTGAAGTAGGGGATTGGGGCCGCCAGGCCGACATCTTCATAAAATAAAAGTCCGTTCCCCGTCCTCGCGACTCTAAATCGAGCGAGGCTCACGGAGTCCTTCAAGCATTGTGTTTGAGGGATGCGCGGAGCCCTATTCGGCCGGTGGTTAGGACGGGATCGTTCGACTGCGCCCGGCTGACGTCTCGCTGCGCTCACGACCACAAACCTGGAATTGTCGGAGGGAAAGGCTAGAGGGGAAATTCTGAAGGAGAAACACGATGCCGGACGGAAACAGCCATGGCCTGGTCCACATCTCAAGTCCCCGCTCCGTTCCTGAGACCTTGCAGCGGCTTGAGACCATTCTGCAGTCCAAGGGCATGACGATTTTTGCCCGCATCGATCACAGCGGGGAAGCGGCCAAGGTCGGTCTGGAGATGCACGACACCCAGCTGCTGATATTCGGAAGCCCCAGAGGAGGGACGCCCCTGATGGTCGCGGCGCCGACGCTGGCCATCGATTTGCCTCTGAAAGCGCTGGTCTGGGAAGACGACAAGGGCAAGGTCTGGATCACGCACAACAGCCCTGAATATTTGCGGGAACGTCACGCCATCCCCGAAGATCTGGTCAAGAATATTGCCGGAGCGGGAGCGCTGATCCGGCAAGCTGTGGAATAATCATCCGGCATCGCCGCTTGCCGCATGCCTGACAATCCCAACCGAGCTCGAGATCATCTTGCCAACGAGCGTACTTTTCTGGCATGGGTGCGCACCGGCGTAGCCATTGTGGTGTTCGGCTTCGCCATGGGGCGCTTCTCGATCGCCATTCGGCAGTTCGGCATTCTGCAAGGTAAGCCACTGCCGACGACCGGGATTTCGGTGTGGCTGGGCGTGATTTCGATTGTGGCCGGCGTGGCGTTGACCCTGGCAGGACTGGCGCGCTACCGGCGGACGCGTGTCCAGTTGGACGAGGGGAATTTTGAGCCGGCGGGATTCGTGATCGACCTGGTGGCGATTGTGACCGGGTTGTTCGGTCTGGCGCTCGCTGGCTACCTTATTTACATCGAAAAGGGATGGCACTGATCCATGGCATTTGAAACGGAGAAGGAAGCAGCCGCGCGGGCCAGCCTGGAGTATGTGCGGGATGGCCAGATCGTGGGCCTGGGGTCGGGCTCGACGGCTTCGATCGCGATTCGGCTTCTGGCAGAACGGGTACGGGCCGGCTTGAAGATTCAGGGTATCCCCACTTCCATCGCTTCGCAGAACCTCGCGGCCCAACTCGGAATTCCGCTGACTACCTTCGAGGAGTTCCAGCAAATCGACGTGACCCTTGACGGGGCCGACGAGTTTGATCCCGGTTTGAACCTTATTAAGGGCGGTGGGGGTGCGATGCTGCGGGAAAAGATCGTGGCCTCGGCGTCGAAGCAACTGGTGATCGTGACTGATTCTTCAAAGCAGGCCCGGATGCTTGGCAAGTTTCCTGTGCCGGTCGAGGTCATTGGGTTTGCTGAGCCGCTGGTCGCGAAAAAGATCTCGGATATGGGCGCGAAGGTGGTGCGCCGGCTGGATTCGTCGGGGAAAGCCTACACCACCGACGAAGGGCATCACATTCTGGACTGCCATTTTGGACAGATTCCGGATCCCGAAGGGCTGAACGGGAAGTTGTGTGACGTGCCGGGCGTGGTCGAGCACGGATTGTTCGTTGGCATGGCTAGCGTGGTGCTGATGGCGAACCGTGGTGCGGTCGAGAAATTCAGTCGGTAGAGGTTCCAGCAGCGGGCCGGGTACGAATCGAAGCGCGCGCCTCAAGCAGCTTTTGTATCGCGAAAGCCCACCTCAGGCGCTGCAGCGCAACGAATTTTCACCCGTTCTGCGGTGCGAGTAAAACCCGTATTGCACTGCGCCGCCTGCGGCGTGGTCAACGGGCGACAATCTCCCGCAGCGCGACGAGAAGCCGATCGACTTCGTCTACGGTGTTGTAGTGGAACAGTCCCATACGCAGGAAGCCGCCGTCTTTTTCGACGTCGAGTTGCTCGGTGAGATTGAGTGCGTAGTAGTTGCCATCCCAGGTGAACAAGCCGCGTTCCCCGAGTTTGGTGGATAGCTCCAGCGGGGTGTGGCCGTCGATCCGCACGGCGATGGTGGGACATCGATGCTCGAAACGCCCGGGATCGGCGATCCCGTACAGCCTCGATTCTGGAATTGTCCTCAGGCCAACGACGAGGCGCTCACACAGACTACGCTCGTACTTCACGATCTCGTCGTAGGCTGCGAGGATGGCGGGACGGCGTGAAGAGATCGAGGGGTTCACGCGGCGGCCGATGTCGGCTACGTAGTCGACGCATGCCGTGATCCCGGCGATACATTCGTGGTTCAGAGTGCCCCACTCCCAGCGGTTCGGACTCTCGTTGGTGTTGGCGCGGAGCTTGTAAGGACGCAGACGCCGCAGGTGCTCGCCTTTGCCGTAGAGCACGCCCATGTGCGGTCCGAAGAATTTGTAGCTGGAGCAGACCAGGAAGTCACAATCGAGGGCCCGGACATCGAGGGGGCCATGCGGGGCGTAGTGGACCGCGTCGATGTAGGCGAGCGCACCGGCTGCATGCGCCAGACGCACGACTTCCTTCACGTTGTTGATGGTCCCGACCGCGTTGGAGGCGTAGCCGACTGCAACCAGTTTGGTGTGGCTGTTGATCTTGCCGGCCAGGTCGTTCATGTCGAGCGTGCAATCGGCTGGGTTGATCGCGACCCGGCGAATGGTCACGCCGCGCTCCGCGAGCGCTTCCCAGGGAGCAAAGTTGGCATCGTGGTCGAGGAGCGTGAGGACGATCTCGTCGCCCGGTCCCAGTTCGCGGCCGATGGCGCGACTCATCGCATAGGTGAGCGAGGTCATGTTGAGGCCAAAGACGACTTCATCCGGATCGCAGCCCAAAAAGTCGCCCATGGCGGAGCGCGCGCCCGCAATGATTTCGTTCGTGCGATGGCTCGTGGCGTAGGCGCCGTTGGTGTTCGCATTGGAGTGCTTGAGGTAGTCGCTGATGGCGTCGATGACCCGCTGCGGCACCTGCGTCCCGCCCGGGCCATCAAGGTAGGCGGCGGGATAGCCGTTGACCTTTTCTGCCAAGGATGGGAACTGCGAGCGGATCCAGTTGAGGTCGAGTGCGGTGCTGAGGGCGTCTTGCGTCGTCGGCATAGGGGTCCTGGTTGCGCGGAGATGGGAAACTAACCGACCGCCCGAATGAAATCGGCCAGCAGGCCGTAGGCGGTGGCATACAACCCGGGATTCTCTTCGGTAATGCAGAGGCCGGGGAAAATGTCTGTTTCAAAATACACGATTGACGAAGTGCCTGCGACCGAGGCCAGTGGATCACTCATGGGCAAACGCTCAGGAGTGACTCGGGCTTCCACGCCTTTTCCGGTTCGCTGCGCGCGACACACCAGTTTATAAGGAGTGCCGGCCGCGCGCGCGGCTCGCACCTGTTCGCCGGTCAGCGCACCGATTCCCTCACGATGTATCTGGCTCAGGGGGATCGGCTCGTCCATCAGCACGGTCACCAGGGCAGCGACTTTTACGGCCGCGTCCCAGCCTTCGACGTCATGGCTCGCATCGGTCTCGGCTACGCCCATTTGCTGGGCTGTCTTGAGGGCCGCGTCGAAGGTGAGGCCGCGTTCCATCCCGCTGAGAATCAGGTTGGTGGTGGAGTTGAGAATTCCACGGAATCCATGTAAGCGGATGGCGGGAAGATTCTCCCGGAACAGCGAGAAAATTGGGACTCCATCCATCACGGTCGACTCAAACAGGAAGTGCTTGCCCTTGGCTGCGGCCAACTCCCGCAATTCCTGATACGCGCAGACGATGGGGCCCTTGTTGGCCGTGATGGCATGGGCACCGTGGTTGAGGGCGGCGCGCATGTGGTCGACGGCCGGGCGGCCGTCATGCACGTTCAAAGAGGTTGCTTCGAACAGCACATCGGCCTCGGCCGCGCGGAGCCACTCGCTGACATTGGTGGTTCGGCGCAGACTGCCTGGGAAACTGGCCGGAACTGGGGCCGCGTTGCCAGAAAGCAGCGCCAGGTCCAGACCCCCGGGATGGGCGACCCATCCAAGCCGGCGCGACGCCACTCCGGTGATGCGCCAACCGATCCCGCGCGCACGTAGTTCCGAGTCGCGCTCGGCGAGCAGTCGCACCAGCGTCCGGTTGACATTGCCGAAGCCAAGCAAGCAAAGGTTGTAGGAATGAATCGCTGTCTCCAGAGCAGCTACCCCATGGTGCTGGTGTGCTCGGGCTTTACCTTATACATCACGCGCACTTCGCCGGGCTGTGAATAGGGATACTTGTCGACGCCCAGATATTTTTTGGCCATCTTGTCGATGTGCTCTGCGGCGCCTTGCTCGGTGATTTCAGTCACGCGGCCGCGAATCTCGAGGTAGCGGTAAGGATTCTCGGGGTCGCTGATCGCAAGACTCACGCGCGGGTCGCGGCGCACGTTGCGATCTTTCTGGCGGCCTTTCGCGGAGTTAAAGATGACGCGTTCGCCGTCGTAGTCGACCCACACCGGTGTCACTTGCGGACGCCCGTCCGGCATCAGGGTTGCCAGATTCGCGAATGCGCGTTTCTCAAACAGATCGGTGTATTTGTCGGGGATGGCACCTGCCATAAAAAAAGCCTCCTGATCTCGCACGGGATGACGGCAGGAGGATTATAGACGTGCCGGGCCCTGGTTGCAGCGCGCTGCCGGTAGCGCTGGTAGCGCGCTGTGCCTGTTCACATTTGCGAAACTCAAGTAAAATCCCAGACTTTCAAGCGGGAGGCGGCTTTGACGAGTTTGCTGGCGGGCGATCGGAAATTCCTCGCGGTTCTCGCGCTCTTGCTGGTTGGTACGGCAGCGGGCGCCTGTGCGCAGGCCGGTGCGGGGCAGAAATATCCACCGACCATAGTCTTCATGACTGATTTCGGCACGGTCGATGACTCCGTACCCCTGTGCAAGGGCGTGATGTATTCCATCATGCCGGAGGTTCGCATCGTCGACCTCTCGCACCAGGTCACGCCCTTCTCGATTCTCGACGGGGCGCGCTTTCTCTACGGTGCGACGCCCTACTATCCGGCCGGCACGGTGTTTGTTGTGGTGATCGATCCCGGGGTGGGCAGCACCCGGAAGGCGGTCGTGATCAAGTCGAAGCGCGGCCAGTATTTTGTTCTGCCGGACAACGGTTTGATCACGCTGGTCGCACAACGTGACCGATTGGACTCGGCTCGTGAGATTACCAACCCGGACTGGATGATCGGCAAGGCGCTGTCGTCCACGTTTCACGGGCGCGACATCTTCTCGCCCACCGGCGCGCACCTGGCCCGGGGTGAGGACTGGGCCAAGGCGGGGCCAAGCGTCGATGTGAATTCTCTGGTGCGGCTTGATCTGGACGTGGCGCGGATCGACGATCAGGGCCTGCATGGAGAAGTGATCGCCACGGATGGACCTTTCGGCAACCTGGTGACCAATGTCGATGCCGAGGATTTCCTGAAACTCGGCTACCAGCGCGGGCAGACCGTGCCCCTGACGATCGGCGACACGAAAATCGAACTGCCGTTTGTGAAGACGTTCAGCGATGTCCCGCTGAACAAGCCTTTGATCTACATTGATTCGCGCGGACACTTTGCCCTCGCCGTGAACCAGGCGAGCTTCGCGGCGACCTACGGGATCAAGCCGCCGGCGAAGTTTACGATTCCGCGGGCGAAGTGAAATTGCCGCCGGGCCAGTTGGCAGGGCGCAGATTCGGTCGCAGATTTCGCAGATCCGGCAGATTTCTCACTCATCCGGCCAGGTCGGCTGCAATGCGCGGCAACACGGCCTGGAGCAGCGCCTCGAACTGCACGCGAACTTTTTCTCCGGTCTCGATGACCTCCTGGTGCGACAGGACCTGATCCAGGATCCCGGCCGCCATGTTGGTGACGCAGGAGATCGCGAGCACCTTGATTCCCATGTGGCGGGCCGCGAGGACCTCGGCCACCGTCGACATGCCCACCAGGTCGGCACCAATGGTGCGCAAGTACCGGATCTCGGCGGGGGTTTCATAGCTCGGGCCCAGCAACCCCGCATACACACCGTCCTCGAGGGTGAGGCCGAGCTTCGCAGCTTCTTCTTTGGCCGCTTTACCGTAGGTTTGGTCGTAAGCGCGCGTCATGTCGGGAAAGCGTACGCCCAGGCGGTCGTCGTTCGGACCGACCAGGGGATTGGTCCCTTGCAGGTTGAGGTGGTCCGAGATCACCACCAGCGCACCTTGCTGATACTTCAGGTTGATGCCGCCGGCGGCGTTGGTGATGACCGCGGCGGTAATTCCCATGCGGCCAAAGACTCGCATGGGGAAGGAGACTTCCTGGACGGAGTAGCCTTCATAGAGGTGCACGCGGCCCTGCATTGCCGCCACCGGGATTTTTCCGGCGTGGCCGAGAACCATCTGGCCTGCATGTCCGATGGCGGTTGATCGCGGGAACGACGGGATCTGCTCGTACGGAACGCGGGTGGCATGGGAGAGCTGGTCGGCAAAGGCGCCAAGGCCGGAACCTAGGACCAGGCCAATTTTCGGACGCAGGGCCGTCCGGGACAGCAAGTACTGGGCGGCCGAGTCTGCCCGTGAGAAAGGATCGTCGCTCGACATAGTTGGAACTCCGTTTTCGCAGCGCCCGAAGGCGCGATTCATGCTTCAATCTCTACGACATGCGGGTAGCCACGGCCTGAGACGGAATCTCGCTCTTTTCAGTATTTCTTTTCAAACTTCGCAAATGCTTTTTCTAGTTTCCACTGCGTTTTGGCGCGATCGCTCGCGGCGAGAAATTTATCGCAACCTGGCGATGGCAGCTGGTCGTTTTCCGGACGATCCCGGGCGCACGCGGAGACCGCGTGAAAATTCTGGGTTTCCAGCCAGAGGCTTGGTCCGGCAAGGAAGCTGTGCTCCAGGCTCTGCCGGGCCATCCGCTTCATTTGGGAGTAGGGGAAGTTATAGGTTTCGATTGCGCGAAGATATTCGCGGGTCATGTCGGAACGGGAGACGCCTTCGTCGTCGGTCGCCAGCGCCACCGGCACTCCGTGGCTGATATAGGCCCGCAACGGATGGTTCGCGCCCTCGACGCCCAGGATCAGGTCGTTGCTGGTCAGGCAGATTTCCACCAGCACCTTTCGCTGGGCCATTTCTTTCAGTAACCCCAACGAATCATTTTCGTCCATCACCGAGACGCCGTGGCCGATGCGTTCGGCGTGGCCGCGTTCGATCGACTCGCGAATATGGAAACGTAGGCCCTCGGGCGGAACCAGACCCATGGCAAGCTCGCCCGCATGCAGGCTGATGTGCACCTTGGGATAGACGCCGTGCAAGTAGTCGATCATGTTCATGTGTAGATCGAAATCGCGCATCGGGACGTACCAGTCTTCGGGCATGACCAGGTTCAGGCCGACGAAGCGGGCATCGGCCTGGACCAGCTCAAACCCCAGCAATATCTGCGCAAAGACCATCTGGCGCGGCAGTCCCCGCAAAACCTGATAGAGATAGCGGACCGTGACTGCGCAGCCGGCCTCCGGCTGAGGCGAGCCGCAACGCAGAAGCCTGTGCTGGGTGGCCTCGTCCCGATCGAGCCGGGTGCGGGTGGCGGCGAGGACGTCTTTCAGTCCGCCCGCCAGGAGCGTAGCGCGCATTTTGCCGAAGTCGTCGTCCCAGCCCAGTCTGGCGGCGAGTTCGGCGGTCTGCATGCCGTCGGCGGTATGCATGAGCTCGAGGTACTGGAGGTGGTCCGCGGCGGCTCGGGCCGTTACTTCGGCCAACTGGTCGCCCACGCTGTTGAGCGAAGCGAGTTCGAACTTGTCGAAGGTGGCGAAGAAATGGTCGTGGCCGGAATCTTCGGCGTGGTTCCAGTTGCGCATGGACCAGGCATCGACCAGCTGGTTGTAGAGGACATGGTCCTGGTAGGCGCAACGGATGGCTGGCTTGTCGGTGTACTTGGCGCAGGAAGCATCGCAGGGCGGCGGCAGCAGGCCCGAAATGTTGCGATCGATGCAGAGATTGTCCTGAGCCGCGTAGTCGATCCATTTTTCTGCGTAGATCGCGCCGGCCAGGTGATTGTGGAGATCGCCGCCTTTGGGCATGTCGCGCAGGAAGGGCAACAGGAGAGAGGGATTCTGATGAATCGAAGCGAGGTAGCGCGCGGTGCGTTCCTCGGGGGTGGCAGCGGCGGCGCCCCGCGCCAATCCAGCGCTGAATGCGAGCGCACTCAAGCTGGCCAGCAATCCAAGGTTGAGGCTCACAGAGGTTTCCTCCAGTCATAAGGAAAAGGCGAATTGTACAGTCCAGCGCTTCATTCGGGTGGGGCGAGTGCTGCGAGCAGGGGCCCATGTCGGGGATCTGGCGAGGTTTCATCCACCGTTGCCGGAGTGCGTACTTTCCGAATTGTGAGCTCGATCGGGCCGAGGGTAATTTTTGCGATTTTCAGACTCCGCATTGTTGCTGGATTGTGACGAGATTTCCACACTCCGAGAATTGCGTGCCTGAGCGGGGAAAAAGCAGTTGGATCGGCGAAAATACGCGGAAAAAGTTGGTGATTCCAGATGTCCGGCGAAGGGCGCTGCACCAAAACCCGGCAGCGGCCTGTGAACGGGCTGCACTCGATTGATTTTGCGGAAGATAAAGGCGCGCAGTTTTGATTGACTCCAAATTTAAAGAGCGTACAAACAACCTCGTTCTTTGACACGTTCCCAAGTTTTTCCGATTGGTGCGGCGTCCGGGGCTCAAGCAAGATCACTTTCACTTCGCAAGAGGGGAAAGAGGGTCAGCGAGGGTCTATAGCTAAGCGCTGGTTGAGGAGAACAGGAGCACAAGTCGAAGGCAAGATAGAGTCCCGAGGCGTTGGACTGATTTATCCGGTTGGCGGTGAGCCCGGAGCCCGAGCCAGATCGCGCGTTGCAACCCGCAAGGAAGCAACGAGAGCAGGTCGGTGAGGGTCTAAACGCGAGCTACTGGCCGAGACGAATGAGATCAACATCACCTCGGGATTCTTGTTTCTATTCACTCCCAATCGGGGCTGTCGGCCCAGAGCCCTCCCCTAACCTCAATCGGTAGTTCGGCCCCGGTGTTCGGGTCCCCAGCATCGTACCCTTTCGGTGGAGGCGCGGCAGGCCGCGTCTCCTTTTGCAATCTTGGGGCTGGTTCGCGGGGCGGGTTCGGACAGCCGCCGCCATTCTCATTCTTCCGCAAAACTCGCCTCGTGCTCGGGCAGCGCATCGTCCGGGCGCGCCCAGAAGACGTACAGGGCGGGCAGCAGAAGAATGCTGATAAAGAGTTCCACGATCAGACCACCGACGATCACGATCGCAAATGGGCGCTGCGAGTCGGAACCGATGTCATGGGACATTGCGGCAGGGAGCAGTCCCAGGGTTGCAACCAGCATGGTCATCATGATCGGGCGGAGGCGCAGAGAGGCGCCTTCTTTCGCGGCGTCGCGCACCGAGCGCCCGCGCACGCGGAGCTGGTTGATGTACTCCACCATGATGACGCCGATTTCCACCGAGACGCCGATCAGGGCGAGGAAGCCCAGGCCGGAGGACACGCTGAAATGCGTCCCGGTCAGCAGCAGGCTGAACAGGCCACCCAGCGGGGAAAGTCCCACGACTGCCAGGATGAGGCCTACCCACTTCCACGACTTGAACGCGGAATACAAAATGAACGATATCAGCAGAATCGTGACGGGCACGATCACCGCCAGACGCCGGTTGGCGCGCTGCTGGCTCTCGTATTCGCCCGTCCAATCGAGGCGATAACCTTCGGGCAACTTGACCCTGTTGTGAACTGCGTCGATCGCTTCGCGAACCGTGCTACCCAGATCGCGTCCGCGGACGCTGTACTTGATGGCGATGTAGCGTGAGTTTCCTTCGCGGTAGATGGTCGAGGCGCCATCCTCGAGCCTGATCTCCGATAGCTGGCCAACAGACACGCGCTCGCCGGAGGGGGAGAGGATGCGGATGCGGGCGATGTCCTCGATGGTCTTGCGGAAGGGCGCCTGATAGCGCACGCTGAGGTCGTAGCGCTGCTCGCCGATCAGGATCTGGCTCACGGCTTTTCCTCCGACGGCGGTTTCGATGGCGTCCTGAATGTCACTGACGTTGATGCCGAACCGGTCGGCGGCGACGCGGTCGACCACCAGGTTCACGTTGGGCTGACCGCGCACCTGAAATGTCCCCAAGTCGGCAACCCCGGGGATCCTGGCCATCACTGCCTGGATCTCGTCCGCCTTTTCTTCCAAGGACTTCAGATCGCTGCCGAACAGTTTCACGGCCAGTTCGCCCTTCACGCCGCTGACGGCTTCTTCCACGTTGTCGGAAATCGGCTGGGAGAAATTCCAGTCCACGCCCGGCAACTTTTTCAGGTCCTGGTCCATGGCGGCAATCAGTTCGTCTTTCGTTCTAAACCGGCTGCGCCAGCGCTCGCGCGGCCACAGATCGACGAAAAACTCCGTGTTATAGAAGCCGCTGGCATCGCTGCCATCATCGGGACGGCCCACTTGGCTGACCACCTGCTTGGCCTCGGGGAAGCCCGCGAGAATCTGCCGCGCCCGGCGCGCCAGATCGATTCCTGCGGTAGGGCCGCTGCTGGGCGCGAGCGTTCCCCGAACCCAGACGGCGCCTTCGTCCAGGTGGGGCAGAAACTCCGATCCGACCACTCCACCGAACCCCAGCAACAGCATGATCGCGACCATCATCAAACCCATGCCCAGAGTGAACTTCAGGTGGGCGAAACACCAATCCAGGGTGGCGCGGTAACGGCGATTCAGCAGCTCGAGGACGGGATTTTTCCATTCCTTGATGGTGCCCCTGAACAGCAAACTGCAAAGCACCGGGACAATCAGCAAGGCGAACAAGAGAGCGCCCAGCAGCGCAAAAGCGACGGTCCAGGCCATCGGGCGGAACAGTCGACCCTCCACGCGCTGCAGGGTGAAGATCGGCAAATAGGCGACGATGATGATGATGCGAGCGAAGAACACCGGCTTCTGGACTTCGTGGGCAGCGACGGAAATCGTCTCGAGGAAGGAGGTCCTGCGTCCTAGGTACTCCATGTGACGCAGAATGTTTTCCACCATCACGACCGAGCCGTCAACCACCATGCCAAAGTCGAGTGCGCCCAGCGACAACAGATTCGCGGGAATGTGATTGAGATCGAGAAGAATCGCCCCGAGCAGCAACGAGAAGGGAATGGTGATCGTGACAATCAGCGCGCTGCGCACGTTGCCGAGGAACAGGAAAAGAATCAGGGTGACCAGGAGAACACCGTCGGTCAGGTTGCGCAAGACGGTGCGCGTCGTGTAGTGCACCAGGTCGCTGCGGTCCAGGTGAGCGATGAGCTTGATGCCGGGAGGCAGCATGCCATTGTTCAGTTGAGCGATCTTGGCATGCAGGGCCTCGAGCGTGGCATCCGCCTCGGCACCTTTGCGCAGCAGGACGATCCCCTCGACCACGTCATCGTCGTCGAGCACGGTGCCGTCTTCTTTACGGATGGCTTTTCCCAGCTGGCCCAGGCGAACTTTGGGAGCTTGCACCACGGTGGCAACGTCGCGCACGCGAACCGGAGTTCCGTTCAGCACCTTCACTACGGTGGCGCCGATATCATCGGTGGTTGCCATCAATCCCACGGCGCGGACGTTCAAGGCCTGCTGTCCGCGTTCGATGAAACCGCCGCCCGCATTGGTGTTGTTGGCCGCCAGCGCCTGCTCCACCTGGCTGAGCGACAGGCCGTAGGACACCAGTTTCCCGGGATCGATCTGGACCTGGTACTCGCGGGTGGGCCCTCCAAAGATGTTGACCTCGACAACGTTCGGGACCGATTTCAGGTGGTTGCGCACCCGCCAGTCATTCAACGTCTTCAGTTCCATGGCGTCGTACTTCGGGTTTGTGCTCTTGAGCGTGTAGAACATGATCTGCCCGGTCGGACTGTAATCGGGGCCGAGCGAGGGATCCACGTTGCGGGGCAGGGTTGCCCGTTCCAGCCGGTCGAGCACCTCCTGGCGGGCGTTGAAGGTGGTGGTTTGGTCGTCGCAAATGATTGTGATGGAGGACAAGCCGGCGAGTGAAACCGAACGCAGGTGGGTCATGTGGGCTACGCCGTTGAGGTTCACTTCGAGCGGTACCGTGATCTGCTGCTCGACCTCCTCGGCCGCGTGGCCGGGCCACTGCGTGATGATCTGTACGTATGTGTCGGCGACGTCGGGATAGGCCTCGATGGGCAGGTTGTGAAAGGAGACTACGCCCCAGAGGAAGAGAACCACGGAAGCTCCCAGAACGAGCAGCCGATTGCGGAGCGCAAAATCGATCAGCGCTCCAATCATTCCTTTTTCTCCGCGACGGCGGTCGAGAAATCGAGCGCGTTCAGCACCACCTGGTCGCCCGGCTTCACGCCATCGCCAATCTCCTGCATGCCGTCGGAGGTCGCAGCGGCCGTTTGCACCTCCACCCGCCGGAAGCGATTGGTTCCTTCTTTTCGAAAGACCCAATCTTTGTCGTGCAGGCGCATCACTGCCGTGCCCGGCACGATCAGGCTGGGTCGTAGCTTGCGAGAACGGAAGGTTGCGACCGCAAACATCCCGGGGCGCAAGGCGCCGTCGCCATTGCCCAACACGATGCGCACTTTGGCGGTGCGGGTGTTGGGGTCGAGGACGCGCGCGATGTCCGCCACCGTTCCCTTGAAGGTCCGTCCAGGGAAGGCGTTCAGCCGGATCTCGCCCGGATCCCCGAAGTGGACTTCTCCCAGGTCGTTTTCGAACACATCGCAGACCACCCATACCTGGGAAAGATCCGCGATGGTGAACAGGTTCGGGGTGCTGTCGATGCTCTTGATGCCTTCAAATCCGCCGATGTTCTGTTCCACAATGGCGCCGGAAACCGGCGCACGGAGTTCAAGCAGCGGACTCGGATGTGCCGGGTCCCCGCCCAGCACACGGACTCGCTGCCCGGCGGTTTCGACATCCACCCGGGCCTTGTCCTCGGTGCCCTGGGCGACCTGCAAATCCTTTTCCGCCACGGCTCCGCGATCGAACAGCAGTTGTGCACGATCCAAGGCCTTCTTGGCTACGCGCTCGTCGGCTTGGGCTTTCTGATGGTCGGCAAAGGCCGACCCGAGATCGGGGCTCGAGATGACAAGCAAGGTTTGGCCCTTCTTCACGGTGTCGCCGAGCTTTACCTTGAGGTCCACAACGCGGCCGCCGCCGAGCGAAGTGACGTGGATCGTGCGATTCACATCGGGAGCCACCGTTCCGTTCGCGTTTAAGGTCGTAGGCATCGGCCGGGCGGTCACCGGCACGACCCGGAACAGCTCGGGATGGTCGGTTTCGAACACGTTCGGATCGAGCGTCAGTTCTGCTCTGGTGGGAGCAGCCTTGGTCTCGCGGGTGCAGGAGACGGTGAGAGCCGCGAACAGGAAAATGGTCGCGACGGAAACGTAGCCAATCAAACAGCGCATCTTCACTGGATCACCTCTCGCCCCACCGCCAGGTTCATCTGACCGGCTGCCGTCAGATAGGAGCCCACCAGGCCTACGTAGTTCAATTGCACGCTCCGGTATTCGCTCTCGGCATTCAGGAAGTCCAGCAGGGATGCTCCGCCGTGCTGGTAGGAGAAGTACACGGTGTCGCGAACTTTCAGCGCCTGCTGCAGATACTTGGCCTTGTAAGGGCGCAGCAGGGTCAAGGTGCTATGGAGCGTGGCATAGGCCGAGTCGACGTCGCTGAACACCTGGGCCTCGACGGCGTCCCGCAATCTCTGGTTGCGGTCGATCTCCACCTGGGTGCGCAGCTTTTCTCCCTGGTTGCGGTCGAAAATCCGCAAGGGGATATTCACGCTGACACCGATGTATTCATCGATCGGCGGATTTCGTCCGACGTCAAACCCGACAATAGGATCCGTCGATCCGTTGGCGACCGCGAGCTGGTGGTCGGTGTTTGCCTTCTCGACCGACTGCACGGCCGCCCTCAGGTCCGGGCGCGTGTCCAGGGCTGTTCTCCGGAAGTCGTCGAGCGAGGAAAGCTGATCGTTGAAGTCAAAGGCGCCCACTACGTCGAACTGGTCCAGCCCCGTGCGGTCATTCAGGAGCTGGAGCAACTGGATCTTCGACGTTCTCAGGTTGACCTGGGCGCTCTGCAAGTCAGCCTCGAACTGGACACGCTGAAGTTCCAGGCGGTCCAGATCGATCCGGGCGATGTCGCCTGCCTTGTACTGTTCCGCGCTCACTGACAGCACATGATCGTAGTAGTCCAGGTTTGCCTTGGCGACGTCGAGCACCGCCTTGGACTGCAGGGTCTGCACGAACGCACCGCGCAGATTGAACAAAAGGATCCGCTCCAGGTCCGCTTGTTGCGAATTGGCGATCAAGGTGTTTTTCTGCGCGCTCTCCAGGCGCAGTTCGCGTTTATGCTGCCGTTCGTGCAGGTAGTTCAGACTCGCCGCGCCCAGCAGATAAGCGAAGGGCCCGTGCGGAGGGCCGCCCGCAAAGGGATCAATCTGGTCCGCGGCGATGGTTAGGCTTGGATTTGGGCGGAGGTGGGCTGTTATTTCCTGGGCCTTCGATTCTTCGATATTCAGCTTGCCGGCCAGGAGCGTGGGATTACTGGTTTCAAACCGCTCCTTCACCTGCTCCCAGGTCAGCGGAAGCCTGCTCTGGGCTTCCAATCCGGGGCGCAGCAGCAGAATGAGCGTGCCGCCCAGGAAAAGGATTTTTCTCATCTCGTACTCCGTTGTTTTCTACGCTCGCTGTCAGCCCATCATCGGCTGCGCGCAGTCCACGGACTTGCTGACTGCAAGGGCTTCGATCGATTGGAGGAATTCGCCGCAGAAGCCAGGGCGATCCGCTTGCTACCCGAGGAAGGACAGAGGTGGCGCGCGCCCCACGCGCGTTGCGACCACGCTCTCAAACCACAGCACGACCGGAGCTTGCACGGCCAGCGCCCGGGCGGTCGCTTCCGGGCGCAGAAGAAATCGCCTTGCAAGCAATGCGAAAGTGTTGCACGGGCGGTCGGGAGAAACCAAGAGCCTTCCGTGGTGCGGGTTGCCGAGCGCGTCCCGGGCACCCGCTTCTTCCATTTCCGGACGCATCGCCTGGAGATCGTCGGTCGCCGAAACGACCGGGAACAGCACCATCAGCAGGCAGCCCAGGATGAGCAGGCGGCGAACTGATCGCCCCTCACTCCCGCTACGCTGGCTGGGCGCACCGCGCCAAACCCAGATGGCCGGGATGGCCAGCAGCAGCCAAAGCAGGTTGAGGGTCAGCTCCATGGATCCGTAAGTTCTTTCAAATCGACGAGCAAGGGACGCTGGAGGCGGCGGACGCACTCCGGGACTCGCATCCAAGGTTCCTAGAATACCAGATGGAAATCAATGTCACTGCAGGACTTGTACGGCGGTGACCCGGTTCCGATGGATGCGCTACGGCCCTACCGCAACCTGCAGCTTTTCCTTGGTCTGCAGGCGCGCGCGGTAGATCTCATCCTTCGGGGGGACCTCGGCGATGGCATCCACGTGCACCACGTAAGCTCCCCGAGGCAGGTTCTCGCCGAAGGGAACCTCGAACGAGGTCACCCCCGGTCGCAGGGGAAAGTGCTGGTACCCGATCGCGGTAGCGCGACCGTCCTCGGCGACGGCGAGGACCACAATGGTGAAGTCGAAATCGTCGTCCGTGCCATTGCTGACCAGCACCGTGCCATCGATGCGGTTCGCCGATACTTTGGCGTAGTTCTTCCATTCCAGCAGCAGAGGAGGCACAACCCGCAATTGGACTTCGCGCTTGGCGGTCAGGGGTGGACGACTGGTATCGGTAACCTGCACCGTGAAACGGAAGAGCCCGGCGGCAAGGGGCCTTCCGGTGAGAACGCCGTCTTCGCTCAAGCGGAGTCCGATGGGCAGGTTTCCGTCGATGACCGCCCACTTCATCGGTGGAATTCCGTTCCGCGAATGGAATTCAAACCGGTACGGGCGATGAGGAGCAGCATTCGGGAGGGGACTGGTCTCGATGGCGAGATTGGAGGCGCTCCCGGACTGACCGGAGGCCGAGCTCGCCGTGGACACTTCCAGGACCAGCACAGCCAGAACCAGCCCTGCGGCCCAAAACCTTGCAGGTTGTTTAAACATCCCCATGCCTTTGAACGCTCATCGTAATGCCCCGCATCCTGGGGCGCAACACACCATGCACGACTCCTGTGGGACAATGGCATTGTCATGGACGTGGCCACCGTCCGGGAGTGGGCTACCGACGCGATCCGATACTGGGAACCACGGAGAGTCCTGTACAACCTTGTGCTGGCTGGGATCGTGCTCATCTACTTTTCCCTGGGGCTACCAGCCACCAAGGAACTGCTGACCGTCAATTTTGTTTTGGTTCTTTTCCTGCTGGCGGTCTTGGCGAATGTGGCCTACTGTGCCGCTTACGCGGTCGACATCTTTGCCCAGGTCTCGGGCTTTCGAGAGCTGTGGCAGAGATACCGCTGGGTTTTGTTTCTCACGGGAGTGGCCTTTGCGGGCGTCATTACCCGATTCTGGTCACTGGCGCTTTTCAGCCGGGAACACTAGCCCCCGAACCGATGTTCAGAGGTCACGCCTGACTGTGCGCGCTACCCCTCGACGCCTCCCATCTTCCCGGGATAAGCTGATCCGTTTCGAAATTGCGGGGGTGCTCAGCCATGCGTGTCGCCGTCGACCAATTGTGGCCTGAAATCCAGTGGATTCAGAATGCCCAACTCCGCGAACAAGTCGCCCAGGCTTGGACCAAGGCTCTGGAGCGCAGCCCCCTCAAGCCGGACGATCTGAACTACATTCCGTTCACTCTGCTGGTGCCGCATTGCCCGATCACCTTCATGGAGCATAAGCGTTGCGTGGTGCACATCGCGCGCAAAAGCGCGGAGGCCATGAACGAATTCATGGGGCGGGCCCTCCCCGTGAACGTGGATGTGGTGATTGCGGGCGCGATCCTCGCGGACGTGGGCAAGTTGCTCGAGTACGAAATCGGACCTGACGGGCAGGCCCGGCAGAGCGAACGCGGAGAAGCCTTGCGTCATCCTTTTACCGGGGTCGCCCTGGCGCTGGAATGCGGGGTGCCCGACGAAGTCTGCCACATCATTGCCGCTCATGCTGCCGAGGGCGACCAGGTGAAGCGCACGACCGAGGCCTACATCGTCCACCATGCGGATTTCATGGCGTATTTACCCTTCAAGAATCCGAAGAACGTCAAGCTCAAGCAGCGCTAGGAGCCAATCTTGTCCGTTCCGAAACAATCCAGTCCCGCCAAAGAAACGATCACCGCAAAAATGGCGCGCTGGGCCGCCGCGCTCGACTACAAACAGCTGTCGCCGGAGGCCGTTTACCAGGCCAAGCGCTTCCTGCTCGACTCGCTCGGCTGCGCACTGGGAGGCTACCGGCAACACGACGTCAGGATAGCGCTGGAAGTTCTGGACGAGGTCGCAGCCCGTGGTCCGGCCACGGTGATCGGCACCGGCAAGAAGATCGACGCGGTTTCAGCTGCGCTCGCCAACGCACTGATGATCCGTTGCATGGATTACAACGACATCTACTGGAAGCAGGATCCGTCGCATCCTTCGGATATTTTTCCCGCGGCGATGGCGGGCTGCGAACGGGCAAAGACGGGCGGCAAGGAACTCATGGTTGGATTTGTTCTGGGACACGAATTCGAGATGCGCTTCTGTGAGGCCGCTTTCCCGGGCATCCGGGAGCGCGGGTGGCATCACGCGACCTTGACGGCCTTTGTCTCTCCCTTCGTTGCCGGACGGGCCATGGGGCTGTCCGGGGAGCAAATTCAGCACGCAGTGGGCATCTCCGCCAGCCGGCATTGCACCCTGGGCGCGGTCACAGCCGGCAAACTGACGATGATGAAGAACACCGTGGACCCAATGGCGACCCAGAGCGGCATGTTTGCGGCGCTGCTTGCGGAAAAGGGATACACGGGTCCCGAGCACGTGATCGACGGGAAAGAAGGTCTCGCCCATTGTTTCGGGCCTGCCTGGAAGTTGAATCTCCTGACCGACGGCCTGGGGGAATCGTGGCGGATCACACAGTGCGGCATGAAGTTCTTTCCTACCGAAGCGCTCACGCACACGCCCATCTCCGCGGTGCTGGACCTGGTGAAGAAAAACGATCTCCATCCGGAGCAGGTAACAAAGATCCAGATCCGGTCGCTCGCGCGCGCGGCGGATATCTTGTCGGACCCGAGCAAATACGATCCGCACACCAAAGAAACGGCCGACCACTCATTGCCGTACGTGATCGCCGCCGCGCTGGTGGACCGCCAGGTAACGCCTGCCCAGTTCGAGATGGCGAGAATCACGGATCCGACGATTCGAGCGCAATTGAAGAAAGTGGAAGTGGTCGCAGATCCAGAGATCGAAAAGGTCTTTCCGGCGCTGCAGCGGGTGGTGGTGACCATTACCGCGACCGACGGGCGCAGCTTCAGGGAGCAACTGGACTATCCGAAAGGAGATGCGCGCAACCCGCTCACCGACCAGGAGATTGAAGAGAAGTTTGCGGCACTCGCCGAGGGTGTTCTCTCGACCCAGGCCCAGAGGAAGCTGAAGGACACCATCTGGAATCTGGAGAAGGTGGCCTCGGTCAGCCAGCTGATGGCGCTGCTGAAGGCCGATCCAGGCGCCGGCAAAGCGACGCATCCGAAAACCAGGCCGAAGTTGCGGAGGATGACAAAAAAGCGGAAGAAAACGGAACATGGACGGAGACCCGATGCCCCAGACAATCGTTGAGAAGATCGCCCAGATGCACATGGCCGAGGGGCCCTCGCGTCCGCTCCGCACCGGCGATTTCCTGTCCATCCGGCCGCACCGCGTCATGACCCACGACAATACCTCGGCGGTCATGAGCAAATTCAAGGGCATTGGGGCGAAGAAGATTCACAACCCGCGGCAACTCGTGTTCGCCCTCGACCACGACATCCAGAACCAGGACGAAGCAAACCAGAAAAAATATCGTGCCATCGAAACCTTCGCGAAAGAACACGGCGTCGATTTCTACCCGGCGGGGTCCGGCATTGGTCACCAGATCATGGTGGAGCGCGGCTATGTGGTCCCCGGCTCTTTTGTGGTGGCCTCCGATTCGCATTCCAATATGTATGGCGCGCTGGGGGCGATCGGCACACCGGTGGTGCGCACCGATGCCGCGGCTGTCTGGGCGACGGGAGAATTCTGGTGGCAGATCCCGCGCTCGGTGCAGGTGGTCCTCGAAGGCAAGCTGCCCGAGGGAGCAACCGGGAAAGACGTCATCATCACGCTCTGCGGTCTGTACAACCATGACGAGGTGCTCAACGCTGCTGTCGAGTTCGCCGGTCCCGGCGTCGCCGCGCTCTCCATGGATGCGCGACTCTCGATCTCGAACATGACGACCGAATGGGGACCACTGGTCGGGTGGTTCCCGGTCGACGGAGCCACGCTCGCCTACCTGCGCGGCGTTGCTCAGCGTCTCGAAGGTCTGGGTAGCGAGCGCTTCACTGAGGCCGATATTCAAAACTGGCGCAAGAATCCTCCTGGTCCCGATCCGGATGCCGTTTATTCCGCGAAGATCATCCTGGACCTGACCCAGGTCACGCCGCATGTCTCCGGCCCCGACACCGTGCAGACCATGCAGTCACTGGCCGAGATGGAGCGGAAGAAGGTTGCAATCCAGAAGGCCTACCTGGTCTCGTGCGTGAACTCGCGTCTTGAGGATCTGGAAGCGGCCGCGAGAGTTCTGAAAGGGAACAAGATCGCGCAGGGCGTCGAGTTCTACCTGGGAGCGGCCAGCCGATGGGTGCAGGAAGAAGCCGAGAAGCTCGGCATATGGCAGACGTTGATCGAGGCCGGTGCCCGCCCTCTGCCTGCCGGGTGTGGGCCCTGCATCGGCCTCGGGGTGGGCCTGCTGGATCAAGGAGAGGTCGGCATCTCGTCCACCAACCGAAACTTCAAGGGCCGCATGGGGTCTCCGGACGCGCAGTGCTACCTGGCAAGCCCGGAAGTGGTCGCCGCCTCTGCAGTTGCCGGATACATTTGTGGCCCCCACGCGTTCGCCGATCGAAATCCGGAACGACAATACACAGAACTCACCCCCGGCGCTGGAGCTGGCGGCGAGAAAGTGGAAATCCTGAAAGGCTTCCCCGAACGCGTCCAGGGGCGACTCGTTTTCATACCGCAAGATAACGTGAATACTGACGCCATCTATGGCAAGGACTATACCTACCGCGACGATATGACCAGGGAGATGATGGCCAGGGTCGTGATGGAAAACTACGATCCGCAATTTGCCACCCACACGCAGGCGGGCGACGTGCTGGTGGGCGGCTTCAACTTCGGGACTGGGTCGAGCCGCGAGCAGGCGGTTACTTGCCTCAAGGCCAAAGGCATTCCGCTGGTGATCGCGGCCAGCTTCTCGCAGACCTATCTGCGCAATGCGTACAACAACGGCTTCCTGTGCGTCGAGGTTCCGCAACTGGTCAGGCGGCTTCGCGAACAATTTGCCGAACAGATCGGTGCGAAAGAGAAAACCATCATTCCCGGCGATGTCGTTGACATCGGCTTCACCGGCAGCCTGATCACATGGCGCGGAGAAAGGTTTCCGTTCCCTGCGCTGGGCAGCGTGCCGCAAGCACTGGTGATCGCCGAAGGTGTGGAGAACCTGGTTGCGAAGCGGTTGGGGCTGGCATCTTAAAAAAATGGTTGGGGCTGGCTTCTTAAAAAAATTCAAGATCTCGCTTCGCATCCGTATCGTTATGGTTGCAGATTTCTTTCAGGAGCTTTCATGGCTCGCTACACCGTAGTCACCATGCCGGGCGACGGCATCGGCAACCAGGTAGTTCCCGAGGCTCTCCGCGTTCTCAAGGCCGTCGGCTTTGACGCTGACTACATCCCTGCCGATATCGGGTGGGATTGCTGGTGCGCGCAGGGCAACGCGCTGCCCGACCGCACCGTCGAACTGCTCACCCGGCACAAGCTCGGACTGTTTGGCGCGATCACCTCGAAACCGAATCAGGAAGCCCAAGCCGAGCTGAAGCCGGAGCTGCGCGACCAGGGCCATGTGTATTACAGCCCGATCGTGACCATGCGTCAGAAGTTTAATCTTGATATCTGCATGCGTCCCTGTGTGGGTCTCATCGGCAACCCGCTGAACTATATCCGCAAGCGCACCGACGGCGGTTTCGATGAGCCGCAGATCAATACCACGATCTTCCGACAGGGAACCGAAGGGATGTATGCAGGGATCGAATGGACGAACCCGCCCGAACTGGTGCGCAACGCGCTCAACTCCCATCCCAAATTCAGGACGTTCGCCCAGGTTCCCGGGCCTGACATCGCGGCCAGCGTTCGCATCGTAACGCGTCCGGCGGCACGGCGCATCATTACTGCCGCCTTCGAATACGCGAAGAAAAAGAAATTCAGAGCGGTGACGATCTGCGAGAAGCCGAACGTGTTGCGGGAGACCTCCGGCATCATGGAGGAGACCGCAAGGGAAGTTCAGAACAGTTATCCCGACATCCAGCTCTGGTCGACCAACATCGACGCGCAGCTTATGTGGCTGAACAAAAATCCCGAAGACTACAACGTGATCGTCGCCTCCAACCTGTTCGGCGACATTCTCTCCGACGCTTTCGCGGGCCTGGTCGGAGGGCTCGGCTTCGCAGCGTCCGGCAACATGGGCGACACGGTCTCGGTGTTCGAGCCCACCCACGGCTCGGCGCCTAAATATGCGCAGCTGGACCCGCCCATCGTCAATCCGATCGCGATGATTCTGTCGGCGGCCATGATGGTCGAGCATGTCGGCGAGACCGAGAAATCGGATCGCATCCGGAGGGCAGTCGCCGCTGTGGTCAGAGAGGGAAAGGTCCGTACCTACGACATGATGCGCGTTGCGGGCGGTGCGAATTCGATTGCACAGGGTGCCGCCTCGACTCCGCAAATGACCGACGCCATCCTCAGCAAGCTCTGAGGAACCAAAAAGGGCACGAAGTACGTGGAAGCAAATGCCGTAACATGGGTTGATCTTCGTGCCCCGAACCGTCCTGAGCGCGGTCGAAGGGCGTCCTTTGTGGTTGAGGCATTGATCCGATGACGGCCAGCGATCCAAAGACATCTCGTGCGGCCGAAGCCGGCCAATCGGGCTCCGACATCCGCTCCGATGTGCATGTTTCGATCGAGCCGCGTGAGAGCGGGGGGCTGGCGGTCGGCCTTGAATCGCGGGTCGCTCCTTATTATGGAGAGGCCATCCTCACCCAGACCCGCCACGTCCTCGAGACCCTGGGCGTCAAGAACGCCAGAGTCGCGATCCACGACGAAGGGGCGCTGCCTTATGTGATCGCGGCCCGCATCGAGACCGCGGTGCGGCGGGCCGGGCTGGCCAACAGCCACAAGGCGTTGCCGGAACCAGTGGAGCCGCCGGCCCCTTCCGGCAAGGATCGTCTTCGCCGCTCGAGACTCTATCTGCCTGGCACCGAACCGAAGTACATGATCAACGCGGGTTTGCACGGCCCGGATGCGATCATTCTCGACCTCGAAGATTCCGTCCAGCACGCCGAGAAAGACGCCGCCCGCATCCTGGTCCGCAATGCACTCCGCGCCGTCAGTTTTGGGACCTGCGAGCGCATGGTTCGCATCAACCAGCTCCCGCTGGGCCTCGAGGACTTAGCCGAAATCATTCCAGAAGCACCGGATCTTGTCCTGATTCCGAAAGTCGAGCACCCCGGGCAGGTCACGCAAGTCGACCGGATGATCAGCGAGCTGAAGCTTCGTCACCAGATCAACCGTCCGGTCTGGCTGATGCCGATTCTTGAGTCCGGGCAGGGAATTGAAAATGCCGCCCCGATCGCTGCCGCCGCCGAGAGCGTCGTGGCCCTGACGATCGGGCTGGAAGACTACACCGCCGATCTCGGGGTCGCAAAGACAGCCGAGGGACGCGAATCGCTGTATGCGCGTTCGCGGTTGGTCAATGCCGCCAGGGCCGCGGGCGTGCAGGCCATCGATTCGGTTTACTCCGACGCCGGCGACCGGGAGGGACTCAAGCGCTGGGGCGAGGCATCGCGCGCGCTTGGCTTTGAAGGTATGGGCTGCATTCATCCTGCGCAGATCCCGGTCATCCATGCGGCGTTTGCGCCTTCGCCCGCCGAAATCGACAGCGCGCAAAAGATCGTTGGAGCCTTCGAACAGGCTCAGCAGCGCGGAGTCGCCGTCGTCAGTCTGGGATCGAAAATGGTGGACCCTGCGGTGGTGCAACGCGCTTTGAAGTTGGTGGCGCGGGCCAAGGCCATGGGCCTGGCGTGATGGCTCGGCCGTGAAGGAACGGGATGTCGTTTTGTAGCGTGTCGATTTTCGGTTCGAGGAACTCATGACCGAACGAGTTGAACTGGCGCACAACGCAGCACAACGCCGCGTGCCCAGCATGGTCAACAACAAGCCGCAGATTCCTTACCTGGGCGTGGGCAAGTACCAGCCTCGGGGGCGCAAGCACGCGCCGCCGATCCGCTCGAGCAAGGACTATCCGGAAAACGGCGACAAGCGAGTCGTGGACATCGAAACGGCGCTGCGCAAATGCGGATTGCGGGATGGCATGGTGATCTCCAACCATCACCACTTGCGGGATGGCGACCAGGTCGCTCTGATGATGCTGGAAGCGGCCGCGAAGATTGGCGTAAAGGACCTGCTGTGGTTTCCCAGCGCCTCGTTTCCGTCACAGAAACCGGCGATCGACTTGATGGAAAAGGGAGTCATCCACCACATCGAAGGCTCGATGAATGGCCCGCTGGGCGACTACTGCACGCAAGGCAAGATGCGAGGCATGGGTGTCCTGCGTTCTCATGGCGGACGCTGGCAGGCGATTCAGGATGGCGAGGTGCACATTGACATTGCGGTGGTCGCGGCGCCCACCGCCGACATGTTCGGCAACGCCGACGGCTCGCACGGCAAATCGGCCTGCGGATCGCTTGGTTTTGCGCTGGCCGATTCCACCTACGCCGACCATGTCATCGTGGTGACCGATAATCCCGTGCCGTTCCCCTGCGTCCCGTGGCAGATTCAAGGTAACAACGTCGACTACGTCGTGGAAGTGGAATCCATCGGCGATCCGGCGAGAATCGTATCCGGCACGACGCAGATCACGCGGTCGCCCGATCGTCTGCGCATTGCGGAGTTCGTGGCGCGCTTTCTGCGGGAAGCGGGCATCATGAAGAACGGGTTTTCCTTCCAGGCAGGCGCGGGGGGCATCGCCCTGGCCTTCGTCGACTGCCTTCGACGGATGATGAAAGAAGATGGCGTGAAGGCCCGGTTCGTGCGCGGAGGTTCCACGAAATATCTGGTTGAGTTGTTGCAGGAAGGATTAACGGACTACATTCTCGACGGGCAGACCTTCGACCTGGACGGAGTCAAGTCGATGGCCGGCGATTCGCGCCATGCAGCTACCTCTCCGTTTACCTCCTACAACTATCACGGGAAAGGAAACTTCGCGTCGCTGGTCGATGCGGTGGTGCTGGGCGCTACCGAAGTGGATGTGAATTTCAACGCCAACGTCGTGACCCATTCGGACGGACGCCTGCTCCACGGGATCGGCGGATGGCAGAACTGTCTGTTCGCCGGATGCAGCATTCTCGCGCTGCCATCGTTCCGCGAGCGCATTCCGGTCATTGTCGATGAAGTCACCACGCTCACCGGCCCGGGCGAGATGATCGACGTCGTGGTGACCGAAAGAGGCATCGCCATCAACCCGCTGCGCGCAGACCTCCTCGGTGCGGTGAAGGGGTCCAGGCTCCCCATTCGGCCGATCCAGGACATCAAAGCCGAAGTCGAGCAGATCTGCGGCGGCAAGCCGGCCCGACCGAAACTTGGCGACCGTCCCGTGGCGGTGGTGAAATGGGTCGACGGGACCGTGCTCGATACGGTCTGGCAGACGGGCTAGCCTCCCCGACCGGGCCGGCGTTGACCCAGGCTGCGAAAGCTTCCGGGAATCACTTGCCCTAGAAACTCACTTTCAAGGCCAGCTGGATTTGGCGGGGATCGCGCGCCGCTGTCAGGTTGCCGAATTGTGACGTGCCCAGAATCGTTGAGTTGTTTCCGCTCTGTGGCCCGCTCTTGGCAAACAGGAAATTGGTGTGGTTCAGCACGTTGAAGAACTCCGCTCGAAACTCAATCTCGGTTTTCTCGCTGGGATGAAAGTGCTTGAACACGGACAAGTCCCACGTCCGATAGCCGGGAGCTTCGATGGTGTTCCGGCTCACGTTGCCGAACGAACCGGCCGACGGGTCCGTGAACGCGCACGTGTTGAACCATGCGGTCGAGGTGCGGATCTTGTCGGGAGCCCTGCCTCCCTGCGACCCGGTCGCATGACATGCGGGATCGGGATTGGCGAGCACCGGGCCCGCTTTGGTGGGGTCGCCGGCCTGGTCCGGACGCTGCGAGACGCCACCTGCGCCGCCGTCCGCATTCGCGAAGTTGCCGTTTGCATCCAGCACGGTAAACCAGTTTCCGGTGGAAACGCTGATGATGTTGGCGACCTGCCAGCCACCTGCCACCTGGTCGAGGAAGCCTGCGGCGTTGCCCAGGAAATGCTTGCCGTGCCCGATGGGCAACTCGTAGATCAAACTCACGACCAACCGGTGGCGCACGTCGAAGTCCGAGTTTCCCCGCTCGGCCTCCGGATGCCGGAAGTCGCGGAAATCGCTGTTGTTCTGGGTGGGCCCCAGGTTCGCGTTCGATGCGATGTCGATCGAGTGCGCCCAGGTGTAGGAGCCCTGCAGTTCCAGCCCGTGCGAAAAGCGCTTTTCGTAGTGCGCCTGCAGCGAGTGATAGGTCGATGAACCCGTCGACCGGAACCAGTCGATCCCTGTGTCGAACACGGGGACGCAGTTCCCCAGCGGGTCACACTCGCTGACCGGACGCCGCGGGGCGGTCGGAGCATTCGGATCTGCGCTCGGTTCTGCCTGATTCCCGTTAAAGAAGGTGTAGAGCTTGGTCCCTTTGGAGCCCGCGTAGGTCAACGAGAAGACCCCGTTGGCGGGTAACTCGCGCTCGATCTGGAAGTGCCACTGCTGCATGTAAGGAGTGCGAAGATTCTGGTCGACGGAGAAAAAGATCGGCGTGTTCGGATCGACCAGCGAGTTCGCGGGGAACCCGTCGGCCAGAATCGGAATGCTCCCCACGCTGCAATCCTGCTGTCCCGGTCCCGGATTCGCGGCCGGCGCGCTGCAGGGCGCCACGAAGGACTGGTTCACGAAGAACGGCGGATTGAATCCTGGACTGGGATTGGAATAGGGCCCATTCTCCTGGCCGCCGTAGAAGATCCCGTACCCGGCACGCAAGACCGTTCTGGGGGTGAACTGCCAAGCCATTCCAAGGCGCGGAGCAAGGTTATTCAAGTCCGAGTTGATCAGCCCGCGGCTGCCGGTCGCGCTGATCTTCACATACTGCGCGATGAAGGGCGTCAGCTGCGCCGTCCGGCCCCTGGGAACAATGATGGTGGGGCTGGTGGGATGGCTCAAATCAAAGGTCCCGATATCGTTGAGCCTGTCCGACACGGTTCCGAACAGCTCGTAGCGCAATCCGAGATTCAACACTAACGATGGCGTGATCTTCCAGTCATCCTGTCCATAGACGGCGTAGGTGTTGCGGAAGTAATCCACGTTGTGGAGATTGTTGATGCTGCCTCCATCGGTTAGTCCGGCCAGGAACGAAGCGAATCCCGTGCCGCCGGTGCCGGGTGCCCCCGGGTTGTCGGTGTAGGTGCTGCTGAAACCCAGCGTGCCGCGTGCCGCCGCCGGCTGGAAGATGGTGAACTCCTCACGCCGAATCTCGGTGCCGAATTTCACCGTGTGCCGGTTCTTCACCCAGGTCATGTTTTCCGACAGCGTGTAGGAATTCTGCAGTTCCTTGGACGGTAGGAATGTCGGACTTCCCAGGGTTGCCACGTCGTTAAAGAACAGCTGAGGCAGCCCGCCGATGCCCGGCGAGAACGGAACGCCGGGAAAATTGATGCTCGCATCGGCCGAGACGTTGGTATTGGCGTTCAGCTGCAAGCGCTGCGAATTGATCCGGTTGTAACCCAGGCGGAACTCGTTGATCAATTCCGGTTTGAAGATGTGGGTCCAGCTGGTGGCGAAACTGCGATAGGAATTCTCTTCATTTCCACTGAAGAACCCGCCGCCATCGGCCAGACCGCCAAACGTCCCCGGGATCGTGCTGGGCTGGTCCTCGTAGCTGAAGCGGAAGAAGCCATAGTCGTTGTCGGTGTACTTGTCGTCGATGCGCACGTCGAAGTTGTTGCGGGTTTCGTTCAAAACCGGATTGGCCAGGAAATTGTTGCCGTTCAAAACCTGTCCCGCAGCCGGATACAGACCGGTGAGCCGCACGGCAAGGGGATCTTGTGCGCTCAGGGGAATCACGTTGGACGGCAGACCGGCCGCATATCCGAAGGGCACGCCGCACAGTCCGGTCGGATTGCCGCTGGTGGCCGGGATCACCTGGGTCTGGCGGGTATTGAAGATCTCGCCTGCGTAGGTGGCCTGTTGGTTGCAGTCCAGAGTCGGGGATCCGTTGGTGAACACCTGGGAGGTATTGTCGACCAGATCCGAGAAATCGCCCGACCGCCAGTTGGTGGGAGGCACGAAGGCGGTCTGCGTCTGCGCCTGCCGGATGCGCAATCCCTCATAGTCGACGAAAAAGAATGTCCGGTTGCGGCCGTTGTAGAGCCCGGGAATCACCACCGGCCCGCCGAGCGTGCCGCCGAACTGGTTCTGCTTGTAGGGAGGAGTAGCCTGGGCGGGGTCGTCAAAGTAGTTGCGCCCATCCAGCTTGTCGTTGCGCAGAAACTCCCACACCGACCCGTGTATCTGGTTTGTGCCTGACTTGATCACGGCATTGATGATTGCGCCGTTGCCCCGGCCGAACTCCGCGCCGTAGGCGTTGGTCTGCACCTTGAATTCCTGAAGGGCTTCGACGGGTGGCTGAATGACGAAGTTGGTTTCGTTCAGCAGGTCGGGCAGGTTGGAATTGTTATCCACCCCGTCCAGCAGGAAATTGTTTTGCAGCGACCGTGCTCCGTTGGCGCTGAAGCCGAAGGATTTCTCGTCGCGCGCTCCCGGTTCGCTGGGCGCGGTTCCGGCGCTCAGCAATGCGAGCTGGGCGAAGTTGCGCCCATTCAGGGGCAGGCTGCTGACGCGACGAGTGTCGACCACTTGCCCGAGTTCTGAAGTCTCGGTCTGGAGCAGGGGGGCGGTGCCGGTCACCAGGACCTGCTCGGTCTGGCGGCCCACCTCGAGCGTTACACTGACGGCGGCGCGCTGTTGCACGTCCAGATCCAGGGCTTCGGTCACGGCTTTCTTGAAACCGGCCTTTTCCACCGTGACCGTGTACCGCCCCACCCGCAGGGGGCTCGCGACAAATTCTCCGGCGTCGCTGGTCGTGGTGTTGAACTCTTGCCCGCGCTCCACGTCGGTGACGGCGACCTTCGCGCCCGCCACCAGCGCCCCGGTGGGATCCTTCACCGTTCCCACGATGCTGCCCGTATCCTTCTGACCCCAGCACAACCCGAGGAAGGAAAGAACGAAGATGCCGAGGAGGGCGAAACGGAGAGTGCGCACAGCGGGCATAGGCGGCTCCTTCACTTCAGGGTCCCCGAACGGGTCCTGGCCCTGCGGCCAGAAGGGATTTCTGGATTGCCCAGGATGAACGGCGCTGCTTTTGATGTATATTACGAACACTTACTTTTACTTTCGTTCTGATGCGATGTCAAGAATGAAGTTCGGCGCGCCGCAGGGGGTGGTCGCCGGCATCCTGGCCGCGCCGGCCGGGTCACGCGCGCCGATTGAAATCATGGATACGCCGCAACGGGCCGGTGAATGGCGGCATCAATCCCGGCTGTCGCCACTGGGCCGAACGCGATACCATGGGCATTTCCGGGGGCCGGCGACCGACCGGAACGATCAAAATGGAAAGTAATCGAAAGCCCGCCTCGTCTCCCGTGTTTGCCGGGAGGCTCGCGGCCGCTGTCCTGGTTATGGCCGCGGCTGGGCCATGCCGCGCGCAAACCTCGCTCCAGAATCAGCCCCGGATCGGCTACCAGGCCGCGCCCGATGCCGACCAGAACAAGACCCTTCTGCTGAAAGATTTCAACCCGGTGTCGATGCTCCACGTTCCGGTGCACGCGGTGGATCAGGCGAAGTTCTACGTGATCGACGTCCACAACCACGTGAACGACGCCGCCCGGATCGGCGAACACCTGCCTCCGGAGCGCGTGCTCGAGGTCATGAACAAGACCAACGTGAAGATGATCGTGATTCTCACCGGCATGTGGGGCGACCGGCTGCAGGCGGTGATGGACGAGATGGTGAAATCCTATCCGGGACGCTTCATGGTCTTTACGCAACTGGATTGGAGCAAAGTGGACGATCCTGACTTCGGTGCTGAAATGGTTGCGCTGCTCCGGGACTCGGTCTCGCGCGGGGCGCGCGGCCTGAAATTCCTGAAAGATCTGGGTCTCGGCGTTCGCGACCGGGCGGGGAAGTTACTGGCGATCGACGATCCTCGGCTCGATGTCGTATGGGAAGAATGTGGCCGCCTCGGCCTTCCCGTTTTCATTCACACGGGCGATCCCGAGGCCTTTTTCCTGCCCGTCGACGCGACCAATGAACGCTACGAAGAACTCATCGAGCACCCCGACTGGAGCTTCTACGGACGTGACTATTCCGGTTTTCGAGCGCTCCTTGAAGCCCGCAATCGGGTGTTTGCCAGGCATCCGCGCACGACTTTTGTTTCGCTGCACATGGGCTGGCCAGAGAATCTGGACTGGGTCTCGTCGATGCTCGACCAATATCCCAACGTGATGGTTGAATTCGGAGCGCGTGAGGCGGAACTGGGACGCCAGCCACGCCGCACCCGGGAACTGTTCCTCAAATACCAGGATCGGGTGATGTTTGGCACCGATAATGAGGTGACTGAGGCGATGTACCGCAATCATTTCCGGTGGCTGGAAACCGCCGACGAGTACTTCGACTACTGGGGTGCTCCGGGGCAGGGCCGGTTCAAGATCAGTGGTCTTGCGCTGCCCGACGACGTGTTGGAGAAGCTCTATCATAAGAACGCCGAGCACCTGTTCAGTCAGTTCCACCCGTCCTCGGGCTCGGCGTCGAACAAGGGGGCTCCGTGAACTCGCCCGTTCTGCGCTGTTGTGCTCTCGCCTGGATCGCACTGCTGACCTTGGTGGGCCCCGGCTGCAGCCGTCCGCAGCTGAAGCCAAAGGCCAAGGAGCCGCCCACTCGTCCGTCTGACATTCAGGTTGAAATCAAGGCCGGAGGCCCGCTGGTGCTTACGACCAGCAGCGCGTCGTTTGAGGTCGCGCCGTCGGGCTACGTCGAAGCCTTCCTTTTGCGCGGCGGCGATCGACTGACCCTTGACGAGCCCAGGACCGGCCAGCCCAGTGAAAGCGACTACTTCACGGGAAACGGCAGAGAAGTCCATTTCATCCTCGACTTCGACCAAGCCAGGGTCCTCGAATCCATGGGCAAACTGGGCCGGGGTAAACATGTCGAAATCCCCGCGCACGTGCTGGGCCAGTCGGCGACGGGCGTGCAGCGCATCCTCACGGTTGAGGCCTACGACGACTTCCCGGACATTCTGCTGTCCACGGTTGAATACAAGAACATCGGCACCGCGGACCTCGTCATCGACCGGATCATCGAACAGCAACACCGCTTCAGCGCGAAACAGGCCGATGCCACCCTGCGGCCGTATGACATGTGGTCGTTCCAGGGCTCCAGTTATGACTGGGGCAAGGACGACGTTTTCAAACTCACGCGCGCTTCACGCCAGACCAATGCGATGGGTGAAGCCGTGAAAGGTGGGTACGGTGGCGGCATTCCAGTGGTTGCGTTCTGGACCGGTGAGGTCGGCGAAGCGGTCGGCCACGTCGAAACTCTGCCCCTGACGCTGTCGATCCCCGTCAGGGTTGATGCCGATGAAACAGTGAACACCGCGCTCGATATCCCGGCCCAAACAACCTTGCGGCCCGGCGAGTCGTACGCTGCACCCCGCAGCTTTGTTGCGGTCTATCACGGCGATTTCTATGAACCGCTACGGATGTGGTCGGCAGTCCTGCAAAAGGAGGGCTGGAATATTCCCAGGCCGTCGGCGGAGGCTTACAACGTCAGCTGGTGCGGGTGGGGCTACGAGTTTAACGTCACGCCTGCGCAGATGGAAGGGACGATCCCGAAGTTAAAGGAACTCGGAATCAAGTGGGCCACGCTCGATGACCGCTGGTTCGACACCTACGGAGACTGGAACCCGCGGTCTGAAACCTTCCCCGGTGATTCCATCCAGACGATGACCGACGACTTCCACAAGCAGGGGATGCTGGTGCAACTCTGGTGGCTTCCGCTGGGCGTCGAGGACGGCGAGGGCAAGTGGGAGTCGCACCACTACACCGTCTCCAGGGTTGTGCGGGAACATCCCGAGTGGCTCATCCTGGACAAGGAGGGCAAGCACGGCCGCATGACCCGCAACCTGGCGGCGCTTTGCCCGGCCGTGCCGGAAGTGCAGGCTTATTACAAGCAACTCACGGAAAAATTTATCCGCGACTGGGGATACGACGGTTCCAAGCTCGACAATATCTATTCCGTGCCCAAGTGCTACAACCCTGCTCATCACCACAAATCTCCGCAAGACTCGGTCAACGCGGTCGCCGACGTTTATAAGACGATCTACCAGACCACGCGGGCAATCAAACCGAACAGTGTTACGCAGAGCTGCCCGTGCGGCACGCCGCCATCGCTGGCCTGGCTGCCCTATCTGGACCAGGCCGTGACCGCGGATCCGGTAGGAGCGACGCAGATTCGCCGCCGCATCAAGATGTATAAAGCGCTACTCGGTCCCGACTCGGCGGTCTATGGCGACCACGTGGAACTGTCGACCATGGACCGCGTCGGGAACAACCACTGGCGGGAGCACGGAGAGGACTTCGCCTCGACGGTGGGCACGGGCGGTGTGGTCGGGACCAAGTTTGTGTGGCCCGAACTCGGTCCGCACTACAAGGAAGTCAACCTCACCCGGCATAAGGATGACGTCTGGAAAAAGTGGATCGCGCTCTACAACCAGAAAATGCTATCCAGAGGGACCTTCCTTGACCTCTATACCTACGGCTACGATTGGCCTGAAGGTTACGCCATCGAAAAGGATGGGAAAATGTACTACGCCTTTTTTGCTCCCCAACAGGGGGCGGCGTGGAAGGGTGAATTGGAGTTGCGCGGACTGAAGCCGGGGAGGTATCAGGTGACCGACTATGCCGACGAGAAGACCCTGGGCGTGGTGGAAGCCGGGATCGGCAAAACGCCGAAACTGGCGGCCAATTTTAACGACCATCTGTTGCTGGAAGTCGGCCCGTAGGGATGTTCGATGCCGCAGGGGGCGGGATCTGTGCCGTCCGCCCTTCACTCGGATCACCCAAAACAGGAAAACCGGGCCGTGGTTGAGCCCGGTCTCAAGACTGCCTGTCTCGAAGGCTACGGGGAGCTTTGCAGTGTCACCTGCCCCGAGACTTCCACTCCCGGATCGCTCTGCAGGATGTAGGCCTGGTTTGAGGACACCATGTACATCACAAGATCAACGTTACTGCTTGATCCGGTGATCGTGGAGGTGGCCCTGCCGCTCCCTGAAACCGAGTACGTCCCCGGCAGGACAACGTCGCTGATCGAGCCCAGCGGAGTTCCGCTCGTGTTGATCGAGTTGGCTTCCTCGTTCAGATTCAGGTTGCCGTTCCCGTCCGGGATGAAAGTCCCGACGCGTGTGAGGAGGAAGCCCGGTATGAATCCGTCCATGACGAGCGCGTACTGGCCCTTGAGATCGCTGTTCGCGAACGCGTTCACCTGCTGCCTATCGACCGTGCCCTCCTCGACCTTGGTAACGTCGGTGAACAACAAATAGGCTCGTGATGGACTTACCATCCAGAACACGAGCGGGATCATCGCCCCAGTTCCTCCCGTTTGAACCAGGGTCACATCCACGCGCCCGTTGGGCGCGGCGGTGTAGGTGCCCGTGAACGGCTGGTTCACGGTTGAACTGCCGTCCTGCACGGAATCATAAGCGCCAGCGCTGATCGTTCCGCTGCCTGCCGTGAACCCTCCCACCGTCCGGACGCCGCCGATATTCGCGTTCGTGTCGCCACTGCTGCCGAAGACGTAATTGCCCGAGAGCGCCAAGGTTCCGCTAGCCTGCCGCTCCGCCGTGCCTACTCCCAGCGTGTTCGCGTCGGTTTCCATGAACCACAGCGTGTTCGCGTCAATTACGTAGTAGCGGAAATTGGTCGGGATCGCCTGACTGTCCGTGTAGGTGAGCGTTCCGCGTCCGGTGGAGTCGGGAACAGAGAAATTTCCGCCGGTGAAGGTCAGCGACGAGAATGTGTTGCCCCTCACGACATCGAAGCTGCCCGTGACCGCGGCGTTGGTCGATGTGATCGTTCCCACGGTGCCTTCCGAAACAGCCGAAGGAAACGTCTGGTGAACGCGAAACACAAAAGTGCCGCTCGGTGCCGAAGTGAATGCACTCGCGGTCTGTTTTGCACCTTCGCCCGCAGCGTTGGCGCTGAAATTGACGAACGCATCCGCTTCCGCCAGATAGAACTTCGAAGTGCTCAGCATCGTGATCGACAGGTTGATCTGGCCGCCGCCGATGTTCAACGTGATGCTGCCGTTGCCGTCGTGGCCAATCGAATAATTGCCCGTAATCGGGGTGCTCGAAAACCCGATAGCCGTATTGAAGTCATCCGTGCCGGTCGTGACGTGCCCAGCTCCGTCGGCCGTGAACACGCCGGCTTCACTAAACTCCCCATCCATGGTGTCATAGCCCGCCAACCGGTAAGCGTACTGTCCGTTCAGGCTCGCATTGCTGAAGTTCCCCGTGATGGGAATGCTGGACCCGCTTGACCCACACGCTAAGCCGAACAACAGCAACCCGAGTGCGAGGCCGAGCAATTGTCTGTTGAGGATAGGAGAGGGCAACAATTGGCAGGAATACAGTTCTGGCGCACCACTACCATGACTGGACACGACGACGCCTCCACTGTGGAAATACAAGTATTTGGTCTCTAACCCGAAGTTGGGTCCAAAGTTTCGCCCGGGAACCCGGCGGTTCACTTAACGAGCCCGCCCGTTCTATGTGAGTCCATGTCCCGGAAAAAGGTTGCGAGCCCTTGGCTGGACCTGGGGTGAAACCGTTGCTAGGACGCGCTTCGGGCTGCAAAGCCATGCCAAAAGATCGGTTCGAGGGAATCATGACCCTCGGAAGATGGCCCTTTTCGGGCTCCCAGGCCGGTTGCCAAAAGCGAACCCCGGGGGATGGCGGGCTGCCAAGATTTGTCAGGTTACCCCGGTGACCGGGACGGTTCGCGCTGCTCGAGAAACGTTTGCAGATGCTGGCGGTCCCGAAATGCTTCGGTGCCACCGGGGCGGGTGACCGACAACGCGGCCGCCAGGTTTCCCCACGCCAGACAGGTTCCCAAGTCCGCGCCATGGACATACTGCGACAGAAAACCAGCGTCGAAACTGTCTCCCGCGCCCACCGGGTCGACAAACTCCGCTTTTACGGCCGGGCTTGCCACGCGCTCTCGCCCGCGTTGGGCGACTGCTCCATCTTCTCCCATCTTGACCACCAGGACGGGGACGATCTGTGCGATGCGCGCCACGGCCTGCTCGAAATCGTCCCTGGCTGCGATTCGCTTGAGCTCGCGCACATTGGGGAGGAATACATCCACGTATCGCAGGGTCTCCACCAGCCCACTGTCCCAGGTATCATCCGGATCGTCATTTGTGTCGAGCGATATCGTCAGTCCTGCCGCCTTGAGCTTGCCGAACAACTCGGGCACGTGGGGGGTGAGTCCTCGCTGCAAAAACAGCGAGGAAAGGTGAAAATGTCCAGAGTCGGTCAGGTAATCGAGGTCCAGATCGGCCAGAGTCAGGTCCACGATCGTTCCGGGATAGGTCAGGATATTTCTTAGCCGCTCCCGCTGCAGGATCACGGTCAGGCCGGTCTTGGTTTCGCCTTCCACCCGTCGGACGTTTGTGACATCCACACCGCCGGCCGCCAGCCGGTCCACCGCGATCTGCCCCAGCGAGTCATCTCCGATGCGGGAAACGAATCCTACCCGGCAACCAAGCGCGGCAAGATTATGCGCCACGATGGCAGACGAACTACCCAGGGTCAGCATCATTCGCTGCGCCAGAAGTTCGCGCTCCTCCGGCAATTCGGCCGGCAGCCCGTACAGGATCAAATCAAGATTCAGTTCTCCGGCGATGGTTACGTCAAATCGCGACATGTTTGGACTGTTCCGGCGAACCCTGTTTTTCGAGCACAACCACGCGGCTCAGGTTCCGGGGTTTGTCCGGATTCAGTCCCTTCTCGATGCCCGTGTACAAGCCCACGAGCTGCCCGGCAAGGACGTAAAGGGCGGTGCGTGCCGGTTCGGGCCCGTCGATCGCCAATTCCACCAGCAGGTCCGCTGCCGAGCGTGCCCGCTGGTCGGCCCGGTTCGCAACCACAAGCGTCGTGCCGCCCAGCTGCTTCACTTCCTCGAGCACATCGAGTTCTGCCGCATATCCGGTCTCCGACAGCAGGAAAAGGATCAGGGTCTCCGGGCTGACAATGGACTTGGGTCCGTGCCGGAATTCCAGGGTGTGGAAGCTCTGCCCGTAGGAAACCGACATTTCCGTGAGCTTCAGCGCCGACTCGCAGGCGATTCCGTGAAGCGGCCCCTGTCCGAGGCAGACGTAGTCTTCGAATTCATGGGTGCTGACGAACTCGCGCACCCTTTGGGGCAGTGTCTGCAATAGTTCCTCCGCCCCTTTCGCCAGGGCGCCTCGAGCCGACAGGAAATCTTGCCTGCCTCCGATCGTCGCCGCCAGCGTCTGGAGAGCCAGCAGCATCGAGGTGAAGGAGCGCGTCATGACGGTGCTTTGCTCGTCGGCCGCGGGCAACACGAGGGCGCTGCTGACCAGTCTTTCCAGCGCCTGGCCGGGCGCGCAACTGATCCCCAGGGTTGCAATTCTGCGCTCGCGCAGGAGCTGGGCAACGCGCAAAACCTCCGAAGTGCGTCCCGACCGGGAGATCAGCACCGGCACCCGACGGCTCTTGGCAGCCAAAACGATCTCCGGGAACAGAAGCAGTTCTGACGCTGCCACCGCCTGGGCGCGCAAACCCGTGAGCGAGGCCATCGTGGCGGCTGCCGATTGCGCCACGTAGTAGCTCGAGCCGCATCCGATAAAGATCCACTCTTCGGCTCCGGCGAACTGCCGAGCGAGTTTGTCCAACGCGCCCGTCTCGCCCAGAACCCGCAACGAAACCTCCCAGCACGACGGCTGGCTCAGGATCTCCGCCAGCGTGTAAGCCCCGCCGGGCGATCCCGGCGTCGTCGGTTGACCGTTGTCCGGCGCGTCAGACAAGGGTCACCTCAATGCCTGCTTTCTTAAGAGAGCGGATGTCAGACTTTGGAACGCCACGGTCGGTGACGACCTCGTGCAGCGCCGACGGGGCTGCGATCAGCGACAGGCTTCGTCGCCCGAACTTGCTGGAATCGCACACCGCCACCGTCCGCTTGGCCACCTCGACCATGACCCGGTTGACTTTTGCTTCCAGGAGATTGGGAGTGCTCAGGCCGTACTGCACGTCGAATCCATCTACGCCGAGGAATAGCAAGTCCGCGTTCAGCCGATGCAAGGTTTCTTCCGCGATCGGGCCGACCAGGGAAAACGAATTCTTGCGCAGGCTCCCGCCCGTCAGGATCACTTCCAGCGCCGTCCCCGAGAGTTCTGCCGCGATGTTCACCGCATTGGTCACAATCGTAAGGTTATGAAAGTTACGCAGCGCGCGCGCGATCTCGGTGGTCGTCGTGCCCGAGTCCAGAATGACAACTTGACCCTCCTGCACCATGCCAGCAGCGGCTTCGGCGATGCGCACCTTTTCCTTGCGGTGCAGCTTTTCCTTTTCCCGCAGGGTGGGATCCTCGAGCGCTCCCGCCTGCGCGGGCAATGCGCCGCCATGGGTCCGATGAACGAGGCCGTGCGCATGCAATTCCTCGAGATCCTTGCGAATCGTAACCTGGGATGTTTCGAAGCGGTTGGCCAGCTCCAGCACCAACACGCGACCATCGCGCTTCAGAATTTCCAGGATGGCCCGGCGGCGTTCTTCGTTGAGCAAGCAGAGACTCCCAGGACAGAGCGGGGACCGCGACTTTTCTTCGACTTTCTTTTTATATCGTTTTCTTTCGTTTGTCTAGCGAAAAGCCCCGCCGGCCCGTACGGGTCGGTGACCGGGGAGGGTTGCAGGCGGGAAACCGCGAGGCAGACTCTCAGGGGAGACAGGTTCGATGGGAAGAACTGGATTGGCAGCTGATCAGGAGGACTCGCCACGCAACACCTCGCGCACTTTGCGCGACAAAACTTGCAGGGTGAACGGCTTTTGCAGGAACGCTGTGCCCGGCTCGAGCACGCCCTCATGGATGATCGCGTCTTCGGTGTAGCCGGACAGAAACAGCACCTTGACGTCGGGCCGCGCGGCCGAGACCCGCTTGGCCAACTCCCGTCCACTCATTCCGGGCATCACCACGTCGGTGATCAGCATGTCGATCGCTCCCGGGTGCTCCTCGGAAACGCGCAAGCCCGCCTCGCCGTTCTTTGCCTCCATGACCTTGTAGCCCTTGTTGGTCAGGGTGTCGCGCACCAGCTCACGGACAGATTCTTCGTCCTCCACCAGCAAGATGGTCTCTGATCCGCCGGTGGCAGCGATCGCGCTCTTTGTGGGTCCGATGTGGTCGGCAGGATCCTCCACGCGCGGCAGGTAAATGCGGAAAGTCGTGCCATGGCCGAGTTCGCTATGGGCGAAAATGAACCCGCCGCTCTGTTTCACGATCCCATAGACGGTCGAGAGGCCCAGACCTGTTCCTTTGCCCTTTTCCTTGGTTGTGAAAAACGGTTCAAAGATGCGTGATTGTGTGTCTTTATCCATCCCTGCGCCGGTGTCTGAAACCGACAGCAGCAGGTAGGGCCCGGGTGGAATCAGGGAGTGCTCGCGTCGTTCTGGATCAATCTCCACCCGGTTGGTTTGAATCAGAATCTTGCCGCCGAACGACATGGCATCACGCGCGTTGACCACCAGGTTCATGATGACCTGTTCCAACTGGCCGGCGTCGGCTCGCGTATGGCCGACCTCCGGCGTGAGCCGGGTCGTCAGTTCGATGGTCTCCCCGATCAGGGGACGCAACAGTCTCTCCATGTCGGACACGATCGCATTGACGTCCACCACTTTCAGTTCGAGCAGTTGCTTTCGGCTAAATGCCAGCAGTTGCCGGGTAAGCGTGGTTGCCCGATCGGCTGCCTGTTGAATCGCCTGGGCCTTTCCCTGCATTTCGCTGTCGGATTTCAGTTTGTCCAATAGGACTTCGGTATAACCGCTGATGACCATCAGCAGGTTGTTGAAGTCGTGGGCGACTCCGCCGGCCAGCCGTCCCACGGCTTCCATCTTCTGCGCCTGACGGAATTGATCCTCCAGGGCCCGCCGCTCGGTCACGTCCTCGGCGATAATCTCCAGCACTCGGTCCAGTTCTTCCGGAACCGTTGCAGCGCGACCGCTCAGCCGGACCGTGATTCCCCTTCCATCCTTGCGCTTCCACTTCACCTCAAGGCCGTCCAGTCGTCCCTTCTGCTGAAATTCACTCGCGAGCCGCTCATGCTCCTCCGGATTCAGGAACACTTCGTGGCGCGGGTTCAGTTGCAGCACGTGCTCGGCCGACTCGTACCCCAGCATGGTGATGAGGGCCGGATTTACGTCGAGGAAGCGTCCATCCACGTTGGATCGGTAGATCCCGTAAACGGCGCTCTGCACCAGCGAACGGTAGCGTGCTTCAGATCGCCGCAGCGCCTCTTCATGCCGCTTATGATCGATGGCGCTCGCCAGCTGCTGCGAAACGAAGGTCAGAATTTCCTTGTCGCGCTCTCCGAAACGCACGTCCTCGCTGTAGCTCTGAACCACCAGAACGCCGAAGGTCTCGTTGCCAGCGCGCAGGGGCACTCCCATCCAGTCCACCGATGGAGCTCCGATCAGCACCACTTCGCCGCGTCGGACCAGATCCTCGAACACTTCCGGCGTGGCCAGGAGAGGCTCTCCGCTGCGCAACACGTACTCGGTCAACCCTCGTCCCAGCGGCTTCGGTGCCGGCATGGGATCTTCTTCGTCCACGAAATGCGGGAAGCTCAGCAGTTGCGTGGCCGGATCGTAGAGCGCAATGTAGAAATTCCGGGCGTTCATCAGTTCGCCCACGATATTGTGGATCGAGGCGTAGAAGCCTTGCAGGTCTTCCGCCGAACTGGTTCGCTCCGCAATGCGGTACAGCGCCGAACTGAGCGTCTGTGCCCGCTTGGTGTCGTGGATATCGCGGTACAGCACGTAGAAGCCGACCTGGGCTCCTTCCACCATCACCGGAGCGCAGGCCACAGAAACATCCACCAGCGACCCGTCCTTTCGTTGACGCCGCGTCTCGAGGGTGACCCTCTGTCCCTGCTGCACGAGCTCTTTGATCCAGACGGTTTCGGCGCTCCGGTCGGCGGGAACAATCAAGGTCGAAAGCTGCTGCCCCAGCGCTTCGGGAGGAGTAAATCCGAACAGCCGGGTAAACTCGGAATTGATTCGGGTGATTTGGTGCCGCACGTCCAGGATGCTGATCGCTTCGGGGGCGCACTCCACCAATTGTTCGAGGTACGCCTTGTGGATGGCGGGATCGTTTTCGTCCCAGGCGGGCGCGCACTGGGGGCGTGTGGGGTCTTCGGCGCTGACCAAGGCAGGCAGGGAACCGCGCCGCAGCGCCTCCTGCAGATACTTCGCGCGCACGAACTCCGCGGACTGAGCAGGTTGGGTGAACTCGTCACCCATTCAGGGACCCCCTCCCGACTACCCCCGACTCGAGCTGAAATCTTAGAATGGACGCTCATTACCAGAAAGTTACCGAGGTAATTTCACTGGTGAAAGACTTGACGGCTGCCGAGTGACTCTAAGAGTCGGTGCTCCAGCTCTGTGAGGCCCTCCCAAGACCTGAATCGGTCGGGGCCTGCATGGGATCGATGAGGCAAGCACAATGAAGGCCATCCTCTCGCGCTTTCTGCTCGCCCTGCTTTTGACCCCCTGCCCTCTGCTTTCCTGCGCGCAGGCCGGGCGCCTATCTCCCAAGAGCCCGCGCGAGTACACCTATGAGATCGTGCAGGCATTTCCGCACGATCCCGCGGCGTATACGCAAGGACTCGCTTACCGCGACGGCTTTCTGTATGAGGGCACTGGCCTCAACGGGCGGTCATCGGTGCGCAAGGTTCGCCTCGAGACGGGAGAGGTCCTGCAACGGGTCGACTTGGCTCCCGAGTTCTTTGGCGAAGGGATCACGCTTGTCAAAGACAAGATCATCCAGCTCACATGGCAATCCGAGACCGGTTTCGTCTACGACAGGAAGACCTTTCGGCGCGTGCGCCAGTTCTCCTATTCGGGGGAAGGCTGGGGTCTGGCGACGAGTGGCCCTCAGGTCTTCATGAGCGACGGCACTTCGGAGATTCGCATTCTGGACTCCACCACGCTCCGGGAAAACCGTCGCATTCAGGTGCGCGATGGCAGCAAGCGCATCGACCGGTTGAACGAACTCGAGTTCGTCGATGGACAGATATTCGCCAACGTGTGGCAGACCAACCGCATCGCTTGCGTTTCGCCCCAGACCGGGCAGGTCGTGCGCTGGATCGATCTGACCGGAATTCTGAGCCCCATGTATCGATTGGAACCGGGAGCCGTATTGAATGGCATCGCCTACGATGCCGTACGAAAGCGTCTGTTTGTAACGGGCAAGCTATGGCCGAAGGTCTTCGAGATTCGGCTCTTGCCGAAAACTCACCATTAGCACCTGGCAGGCGCGCAAGGAAGGAAATCTAGCTGCCCGCCGCGAGCATTTGGCAAACGCGATCGAGCGCAGCCCGCTGCTCCGTGGTGGGTGTCAGAAACTCAAATCCGTAGTGAAGGCCGATCCGGTAGCGCACAATCGCCCTCAGTTTGAGCGGGTAGGGACTCAGAGGCAGGGGAAATTCCATTGACACCACTTCGCCCGGCTCGAGGTCGCCGGTTAGCGTCGCCCCGATCCCATCCAGTCCTAGTTCCGTGGATCGGCCCCAGAGATGGTTCAGGCTTCCTGCGCGGAACACCTGCACGTTCATCCGCACGTCCATGGTGTAGCGCGGATAGCGCCGTGTGTATGGGGCGGTTTTCTTTCGCTCGGGTGCAGTTCCGCTCATATGTTCGTCATTGCCCCGCTCGCAACACCTTAGTTCCCGTGCAATGGATATCCCGGCTCAAACGGCAGTTTGCCGGCAACCTTCATCACATCCACCGAACTGTTGATGGCGTACACGTCCACCAGCCCCACTGCTCCCAGCAGCGACGCCACCTTCTTTACCAGTTCATCATCCGTGCCCACCACGACAATCGCCGGGTGATTCATTCGCCCGTGATTGGCGGTCGCGATCAGTTCGTTTACGCCCTCCGGCGGCATCGAATAGACCTTTTCGAGCACCATCTTCATTTCTGCCGAAGCCGGATCTCTCATGATCAGCGTGACCGCCTTGCCGTCGGGCCAGCGGTTGGTCTGAGCCTTACACAGCTTGACCAGATCCGGCAGCGTGATCGCAGATACCGTGCCGCCCTTATTTGCGATGAGGGCGATGTCCTTGGCCCGTACCAGGGTCGTCCCGCCCAGCGTTAGAAGAGCAACTATGAGCACACGTCGCAAGAACACGGCTTTTCTCCGTTGTATGGGTCCAGGATCCGAGGCCTGGCCTGATTTTCTTCGAACTTCCCGCTCCACTCAACGCCAGAAAGGTCATGTACCTCCAGCGACAATAAGAGATCGGGCCCCCTCGGAGTGTGCCGGGCGCGTTCCACAAGACCGCTGGTACGCGGACAGGAGCAACCGCGCCCGCCCTAGAAGGAACCCCCCGGGCGGCTCAGGCGCCCACAACTTCTGGGGTGCAACCTTTCGAACCCCGGATGCGTACACTACAATGATCGCGCTTGATGGAGGCCCGCCATGTTCTGCAACGCCTGTGGGACTGAACTCCAAGCCAGCTTCAACGTTTGCCCGAAGTGCGGCAAGCCGGTCGGCGACCCGATAAGTTCGGTCACGCGCAGCCGCCTGCGCAATCACTTGTCGCTGCTCGGGACCCTCTGGATCGTAGTCGGCGCCTTTTTCCTGATTCCTTCGCTGGGCCTGTTTTTTGCCAGCACTGCCGCTCATTTCGTGATTCACGACAGCATCGTCGGCCGGACGCTCGGTCCACTCGTCCTGACCCTGCTCGGAGGCACCTTTCTTCTGGTGGGTGCGGGCGGCATTCTGGTGGGTGTTGGTCTGCGCAATCGTCAATCCTGGGCGCGCGTCGTTGCGATCGTGCTGGGGATCATTGCACTGGTCCATTTCCCCTTCGGCACGGCCCTGGGTATCTATACCCTGTGGGTCCTGGTGGCAGACGATGGCGGCGTCGAATACCGCCGCGTGGCGGGTGCCACCTAGGTCGGCCGGCACACCAAGGCTTCGCTCCGCCGGGCATTTCCGCGCACGCTTCCTCTCGAAATCGACGTTTCTTCGTTTGGGTTGCAGCGCACGAAACACGCGCCGAACGCCGGCTCTTCAGAGCGGCGGGGGTTGGGGTTCGGCGGAGCCATCCGCCCGGGCGTCGGAGGCGCCGTAATTGACGCCGGATTTCGAGTCGTGGAGAACGGCCTGGCCGCGGCCCATGCGGGTGGAGTACTCGCCCCCGACCTGGAGAATATGGCCCATGGACGCTAGCTTGCCGCGGACTTCGGGCTGCACGCGCGATTCAATGACGATGTTGCAGGCGCGTTTTGGGCTGACCGTAAAGCGTGCGTTCTCGAGGGCGGCTTGGATATTCATGCCGTAGTCAACGATGTTGGAGACAAACTGCGCGTGGGCCAGGGGCTGGTTGGCGCCTCCCATGATGCCGAAGCCGATGTGCTGGTCGCCGCGCTCCATGAATGCCGGGATGATCGTGTGGAACGGACGCTTGCGGGGAGCAAGGACGTTGGGCGAAGCGGGATCCAGCGAGAACAGGGCGCCTCGATCCTGGAGCACGAAGCCCATGCCGCGAACGGTGATGCCTGAGCCGAATTCGTCATAGTTGCTCTGGATCAGGGAGACGATGTTGCCTTCATGATCGACCGCGGTGAGGTAAGTGGTCTCGCTGGCGGGCGGCGTTCCGGCAGGACCGTCGCAGCGGGCTTTGCTGGGGTCAATCATCCGGGCCCGTTCCAGGGCGTAGTCCTTTGAGAGCAGGCCCTCGACCGGAACTTTCGCGAAGCGTGGATCGGCGTCATAACGATGGAGGTCAGCGTAGGCCAGCTTCATCGCTTCGATTTTCTTGTGCAGTTCAGCGACACCTGACGGACCCTCCGAGGATGCCGGAGTTTGCTCCATGATGCTCAGCATCTCGAGCGCGGCCATTCCCTGACCGTTCGGCGGGAGTTCGTAGACGGTCCAGCCACGGTAGGTGGTGGAGACAGGGTCGACCCATTCGGGAGCGAATTCGGAGAGGTCGTCGGCTGCCATGGTGCCGCCCAGGGATTTTGAAGTGCCCAGGACGGCTTCCGCTATACCACCTTGATAGAAAGCCGCGGGGCCTTCGGCTGCGATGAGGCCGAGTGCCTTGGCGAGGTCAGGATTCCGGAAGACCTGACCGACCGCCGGAGCGGTTCCGTTTGGCAGGTAGACGCGACGGCTCTCGGAATCGGCGGAGATGGTTGGGACTGCCTCGGCCCAGAACGCGTGGATGAGTTCGGGGACGGGATACCCGTGATCGGCATAGTAGATTGCGGGCTGGAAGATTTCTTTCCAGGCTAGCTTGCCAAAGCGGGCCTGGAGTGCGTTCCAGCCGGCGACGGCGCCCGGAACGGTAACGCTGTCAATCCCCGCCTCTGGCATCGACGTGATGCCTTTGGATCGCAGGTGCTGTTCGGTGAGGCCCCGGGGCGCCCATCCGCTGGAATTGAGGCCATAGAGTTTGCCAGTTTTGGCCTCCCAGTAGATGGCGAACAGATCGCCACCGATGCCGTTCATCATGGGCTCTGTCACGCCGAGGACCGCATTGGCGGCGATGGCCGCATCGACTGCAGAACCTCCCTTCGCGAGTATTTGCGCACCGGCGACCGAAGCCTGGACGTGACTGGTGGCAACGATGCCGTCACGGGTGACAACCATGGAGCGCGCGTGAGATCGGTCCTGGGCGACGAGTGAGATGGCCAGGCAGAAGAGGACAAAAGGAACCTTGCACGGCAGCGGCATCATGCACCTGGAGGGTGAGATTGAGCGAAGCTGGCGCGCATTCTGCGGTGCCCGCAGCCAGGTTGTCAAGCGAACTTAACTAGACGAACTAGACGGGCGGCCCTGGAACCCGAAGACCGTCACCGAAGAGCGTCACCCAGGACCGCTGCATGCGGTGACGTACCCGAATCTAGTGACGCCACAGGTATCCGACCATGAGCGCGATCACTTCCGCGGCGAAGACGAAGACGAGGAAGCGTTCGCGACGGCGGGAGCGGCGGAGGTCCCGCCGCATGTCGACTTCGAGATCGTGTACGAAGGCGACGGCGGCAGGGTCGAGTGGTGGCAGCGTCGGCCGCTGAATCACGAGGCCCGGGGAAGCGGGCGTAAGGACGGTCTTGGCTTTGTCTGGCAGGAAGATTTTCGGGCTGCTGATGACGTTTGACCATGCGGCCAGGAACAGGGCGTCTGAAGGGATGATCGGGTTTGCCGGTTCCGATGTCAGTTCAAGGGGCGGCAGCTTTTCCGGGGCGACTGAGTCGGCCAGGTTACGGAGCAGAGAACTCCACCAGAGACGGGCCATCTGGTCGCCAATCAGTTCGCCGACATCGACCGGCCGGGATTCCAGTTGCAGCGGCGGCTGGGTTTCCGGGGAAATGACATCGCCCAGATTCGTGAACACGGTGCGATACCAGGGAAGGCTGAGGAAATCCCCGAGCAGCATGCCCAGATTGACCGGCCGGGATGTGATGTAGAGGGGGGGCAGATTGTCGGGGAGAAAACGGTCGCGGAAATTGCGAACCAGGGACTTCCACAGAGGACGCGTGATTTCCTCCGGGGGCGAGAGATCGAGTTGTTGATCGGTAGCCATCCGGACCGTACCAGGCCAAGTTCATTCCGAGCCGGACAGGCCGGAATCATGCCACCTCTAGACTATCATTGCTTGGCCCCCGCATGCCGTCAAAGCGTACGGCAGCGTACGGAAGTCTGCCTGGCGCCTCCAATGTTGCCGCTCGAACGCAAAAGCGGTGCTGGAAATGGGGTATTGTCAAATCAAAACGGAAAGGGAAAAATGCAAAACTTTCTTGCTGTTGGGGGCAGAATTTTTGCGCTACAATTCACAACCAATGTGGGTGCGCAACCTTCTCTTCTTGGCGACCCGGATCGAGTAGAGGCGGCACAGTGCGCATGGCCTTCTTCCCCAAGGAGGTAGTTTGATGTATCGGCCCTACACCAGCCCAATCGGGGGCTCAGGTTCTTCTTTAGACGTAGAGTCAACGATTCGTGGGCTCACGCAAGACTTCAGCATGAACTTCAACACCGGGAACTATGACCAGGTGGGCGTTCTGTTTGCGTCCGACGGGACGTTTATGGCACCGCACCACGAGTCGTCGGTTGGCCCGAAGGCGATTGAACGCAAGTTGCGCGAGTTTGGCGAGGCAGGATACCAGGATCTGCGCCTGGAAACCACCCGGGTTGACTATTCCGGAGACATGGCGATGGAACTGGGTCGCTATTCGGTGTCAATCGTCGGAGAAAATGGGAGAATCCTGTCGGACCGGGGCAAGTATCTGAAAGTGTGGCGCCGGTTGGGCGTGTGGCGGCTCGTGGCCGACTGCTGGAGTAGCAATCTGGCCGCGGGTTCGATGCTCCAGGTGGAAGAGAAAGCGTCGCCCGCTACGGACAACGTTACCGTCATCTCCGATGATGTTCCCAAATCGGCCTAGCGGGCAGGACGATTCTCGGGGACGCGCCCGCGAACCTGAGCCCGCGGAGGTCCTGCGCTCAACTGTGCGGACCGATCCTTCTCGCTTCTGTCCGAACTGCTCGACCCAATTGCAGGAACATGGTTGCAAGCTAAGCTGTCCGAAGTGTGGGTTTTACCTGAGCTGCGCAGACCTCTATTGAGAGCAGCCGGTTCCAACTGAGAACGCCCAGGCTGGGAGTGCAGGCAGGCACCGGAAATTCGTCTGAGTTCTTCTGCGCGTCTGGGTTGATTTCCGGGCGATTTTTTTCTACAGCGTTTGCGGGATTGCCTGGGCCAGGCGATAACGCTAGCATTGGAGCTGCAGAGGCGGGTGCGGTACAGGTTTTTGCCGTTTCCTCTGTTTCAGGCCCGGCCGAAGCGGAACGGCGCCAGGTCGGGTCACGCACTTGCCCTCGCTCTTCTTTTTCGCGCCCGGCCCCTCTCTGAACCGTCGGCTTCACCGATAGCAAAATCACACTCCATTCTTTCTGCGCTGGGATCGATGCAGTTGTACTCGACCGTGCGCGACATTCCCGGTGCGTCTACAATGTCTGGGCAGCACCTGACTCCATACTTCATCTTTGAGGAAAGACCATGCAGAGAAAAGCGAGTGCAGTTTGGAAGGGCGGTCTAAAGGACGGGAAGGGAACCATCTCGGCGCCGGGCGGAGTGCTCTCGAATACACCGTATTCGTTCACGACCCGGTTCGAGAATGCACCCGGGACCAATCCGGAAGAATTGATTGCGGCGGCACATGCCGCGTGCTTCTCCATGGCACTCTCCGCGCAACTTGGGGGAGCCAATCTGACGCCCGAGACCATCAGCACGAACGTCACGCTGACGCTGGAGAAATTGGATGCGGGCTGGACGATCACGTCGAGCCATCTGGACGTGGTGGGTAAAGTTCCGGGCTCGGATGCTGCGACGTTTCAGAAATATGCTGAGGCGGCGGAGAAGGGATGTCCGGTTTCGAAGGTGTTGAATGCCAAGATCTCAATGACTGCGAGGCTGGAGGGTTAACGACGTCCTCGGTTGTCAGTTCCCAACTCGCGCCTCATCAAGCCCGGTGGGGGGCTTGTTGGCTTTCCGTTCACAATCAGAGCATTGACCGGGTGCGGTTTCCTGGCACGCAGGCGGCGACAGAAGGCTCGATACCAACTCCCTAGGCTTGAGTCCGGAGCACTTCCCGGATTTCGCGGTTGATATGAGCTGCGTCCTGAGCGGCGTCTTCGATCAAGGAAACCCACTTGGCGGATTCGGATTCGGGCTTGAGTTGGCTGAGCAGGTAGGACGCCTGCATGATGGTCTCGAGGGAATTGCTCAAGTCGTGAGCGAGCAGGCGGAGACGGCTGACGATTTCGGGAGGAAGCTTCTGGGGGTTGGGCATGAAGGATTTTCCGGGGACGAAGCGGCTTCGCGAGTCTCTGAAAGATTGTACGTCGTTCGCGGGGATTCAGGTATTGAGGGCTGGCAGACCAGGATTCTTTCTGGTGGTGCGAGCGGGTGATCGATGGGGGTCGATGGGGTCGATGGGGTCGATGGGGTGGATGGGGGGCCGGAGTTTGACAGGCAGCGAAGCGTCTGTAAAATAGAGAGTTGTTCTTCCTGACAGGCAGCCGTCAGGGCTGCCGCGCTTGTTTTAGTCCACTTGCCGAAGTGGCGGAATTGGCAGACGCGCATGGTTCAGGTCCATGTACCCGCAAGGGTGTGGGGGTTCGAGTCCCTTCTTCGGCACCATCTCCTTCGTTATCTTGACTTTAGATGCCAGGAGTACTTACCATGAGTACCGGAGGCTCCTGGGGCCAAGCTCGATTGCAATCTCACCAAGCAAGTCATGAGGCCAGCGGGGTGTCGCTTTTGCCCGGCCGTACTGTCTGCCAACGGGCGCGGAGTCAACGCTGACGTCGTCCTTGTCCGGCGGTGTCGCGAAGAACACCACCATTCCGCCGGCTGCTTTGGCGAAGAGCATCATCCGGCGGGCTGCTACTACATCGAATGGCGCGCGGCTGGCAAACGTAAACGCCAGTCAGTCGGCAAAGATCAAGTCCGGGCCCACGCCGCTCGCATGCAGAAAGAAGCCGAGCTAAACGCGCGCGCTCGTGGCGTGGCAGTCGCGACTCCCGAGTCGAAGGCCACCTCGCCGGCCATCGCCGAAGCCATCGTGGCGTATCTGACCGAGATCAAGATCTCGAAGACGCCAGCAACTTACAACGGCATAACGGATATGTCTGTCCAATTGTGACAGGCGGTGAAATAAATTAGACACGGGAGCGTGCGTGGCACAAAGGGAGTACGCTCCAGTGGTCCATGTAGTCCTGGTTTGGGGGGATGAACTTGGAAACGTCACTCCTTCTACTTGAAGCGGGGCGAGAAGGTCGAGTGAAGCAAGCCTCGGCACGAAAGCGGCCCCCAAAAAAGATCGCAACGAGCAGCACTAAAGCTGAGAGGAGCCATATGTCAAAGCACGATTCTGTCACGAAACGTAACCGACGCCCGAAATCGGACAGGCGGGAAGACTACACCGCACGCACCATGGCGGCTGTGAAAAAACTCGAACAAGCAGCGAAGATAAAGAAATAACTACGTCTACTTTTCCTCAAGGACTTGCCTCGCGATCCCAGCAGTCACTTGGCGGACATCCTCACGCTCAGTTCTTCTGCTGGTGTTGGACGCTTTCTTCGCAGACGAAACGGTTCTGGCCCGGATTGGCTTTGACCCACTCGATTCAGCCTTGACCGCCCGACCGCGGGTGCGCGGGGATTTGCTCCCGTATAATTAGGGTTTTCCTTATGGCGGCCAGCCTTGACCAGATAATTGCGGCTACCCGGGAACGCCTGTCAAAAGGGCGCAGGTCGGCGCGCGTGCGCGCATGGGAGCGGCAGGCGGCAGATCACGAACCCCGCGGATTTCGGAACAAACTGGCAGCGGTGGCGGCGACCGGAGTAGCCGTGATTGCGGAGTTGAAGAAGGCTTCGCCGTCGAAAGGACTTATTCGGGAGCAGTTCAGTCCGGGAGGACTGGCTCGCGAACTTGAGGAGGGTGGGGCAGCGGCCCTGTCGGTATTGACCGAGCCAGAATTCTTTCAGGGGTCGCTCGAGAATCTGCAAGCGGCTTCGGGCAGCACAGGTTTGCCGTGTCTGCGAAAGGATTTCATCGTGGACGAGGTGCAGATCGTGGAAGCCCGCGCCCATCGGGCGGACGCGATCCTGCTGATCGTGGCAGCGCTCGAGCAGGCCTCGCTTGTGACGCTGGCGGCGAAGGCTCGGGATGCTGGGCTTGACGTGTTGTGCGAGGCGCACGACGAAGATGAGTTGCAGCGCGCGCTGGACGCCGGATGCGATCTGGTGGGAGTGAATTCGCGGGATCTGCGAACCTTCAAGGTAGATCTGGACACGGTATTCCGTCTGGCGAGGAAGTTTCCACGGGGAGTGCTGGCTGTGGCTGAGAGTGGCATTCGTTCCGCAAGCGATGTAACGGATCTGCGGTCAGCCGGCTATGAGGCCTTTCTGATTGGAGAGTCGTTGATGAGGGCGGCATTTCCCGGCACTGCGCTGCGGAGGCTGTTGGCAGCCTGCTCTGTGCCGACTGTGGAGTAGCGTGCTCGCAGCCGGGAACAACGAGGAAGGCGGGGTTCAGGGAAGCCGGGGTGGTAAACGCAGCTTCAAATGACCTGGGTCAAGATTTGCGGGATGACAAATCTGGAAGATGCGCTCCAGGCGGCGGAGGCGGGAGCGGATGCGCTGGGGTTTGTGTTTTATGAGAAGAGCCCTCGGAACGTGGAGGTGGAGACGGCGCGAGCGATTGTGGCAAGGTTGCCGGATACGGTGGAGAAAGTGGGCGTGTTCGTAGGGGGCATGGGTGAACAAGCTGTCCTCGACATCTTCAATCACGCAAGGCTGACGGCAATCCAGTTGCACTCTGATGTCGATACCTTCACCAGAGAGGCTTCGAACCAGGCGTATGCACGGGGACGCTTCTGGCAACCACCAAAAATGTATCAATCCTGGCCGGCGTCTTTCTTGATCGAGCAGGGCGACGCGTTCAGGAGTTTGGCGAGCAGCGGATCGACGTTCTTCCTGGATTCGAGCACATCCGAGAAGCCCGGTGGCACAGGGATCCCGTTTGACTGGAAAAAGGCGCAACCGCTCGTCGACAGTCTCAAGAACGACGTCTACTTCGTGGTTGCGGGCGGACTGACGCCGACAAACGTGGTTGATGCAGTTGATATCCTGCACCCCTGGGGCGTGGATGTGGCTTCGGGTGTGGAGGCGCGGCCCGGGAAAAAGGATCCGGACAAGGTGCGGGCATTCGTCCAGGCCGTGCGTCGGGCTGAGAGAGGCACGTAACAAAATGGCAACTGCAAAGGTTCAATCCGAAATAGCGAAAAGCAGGTCCTTGGCTCCGCTCAGGATGACAAAGCAAACAAGGAAGACGAAGCCAGACGTGGCGCCGGCCGGCCGATTCGGCGTCTACGGTGGTCGGTACGTACCAGAGACCCTGATGGCGGCGCTCGAGGAGCTGGAGCGCGAGTATGAGGAGGCGAAGCGGGATTCGAAGTTTCGCAAACGCTTGGATGTTTTGCTGCGCACATACGCCGGACGTCCCACGCCGCTGTTTTTTGCGAAGCGCCTGACGGGGAAACTGGGTGGGGCGAAGATTTATCTGAAACGGGAAGACCTGCTGCATACCGGGGCGCACAAGATCAACAACTGCCTGGGACAGGCGCTTCTGGTCGAACGCATGGGGAAGCATCGCGTCATCGCCGAGACAGGTGCGGGGCAGCATGGTGTTGCGACCGCGACGGTCTGTGCGCTGCTTGGGTTCGAGTGTGTCGTGTACATGGGCACCGAGGATATGCGACGGCAGGAGTTGAATGTGTTCCGCATGCGGTTGCTGGGCGCGGAAGTGCGCGGCGTTTCGTCCGGGTCATGCACCTTGAAGGACGCAATCAACGAGGCCATGCGGGATTGGGTAACCAACGTCCGCACGACCCACTACCTGCTGGGGAGCGTGCTGGGAGCGCACCCCTATCCTACGATGGTTCGCGACTTCCACCGGGTGATTGGGCGCGAGGCACGATCGCAAGTTCTGAAAGTCGAGGGAAAGCTGCCCACGGCGATCATCGCATGCGTGGGGGGCGGTTCGAATTCGATCGGAATTTTTTACGACTTCATTCCAGACAAGCAGGTCCGGCTGATTGGTGTTGAGGCGGGTGGACGCGGCGAGCGATTGGGTGAGCATGCGGCGCGGTTCCGCGGCGGATCACCGGGCGTGCTGCAAGGGACATATTCGTATGTGCTCCAGGATCGCGCGGGACAGATTGCCACCACCCATTCGGTGTCAGCGGGGTTGGATTATCCGTCCATCGGTCCGGAGCACTCCTGGCTGAACGATACCGGACGCGCCCAGTACGTGCCCGCCTCGGACCAGGAGGCGCTGGAGGCAACGACCGTGCTGGCGCTGACGGAAGGAATCATCCCCGCGCTCGAGTCGGCGCATGCGGTGGCCGAGGTCATCAAGCGCGCGCCCAGGATGAAGAAGTCGGACGTGGTAATCGTGAACGTCTCCGGGCGCGGGGACAAAGACATTGGGATCTTGCGGGAGAATCTGAAGATCGATGCTTGATTTCAGATTCTGGACTGCAGCTTGCCAGATCTGAAGTCACGAAGTCTGAAATCCATTTCTCATGCCCTTTCATTTTGAAAAGAAGCCGTCGCTGGTGGCTTATGTAACCAGCGGCGACCCCGATCTGGAGACGACGCGGGCGGTGGTGTTGGCTGCGATTGACGCGGGCGCGAGTGTCATTGAACTGGGTGTGCCTTTCAGCGATCCCCTGGCGGACGGCCCGGTGATCCAACGAGCCAGCGAGCGGGCGTTGAAGCATGGCACATCTCTCGAACAAGTGCTGAAACTGGCGGCCGAGATTCGGGAGAAGTCTCAGTCGGTGGGGCTGATTGTCTTTTCCTACCTGAACCCAATTCTGCAAATGGGGCTGGAGCGATTCTGCAAGATCGCTCGACTGGCCGGGGTGGATGGCGTGCTGGTGACGGATCTGCCGGTGGAAGAAGCGGCCGTGTACCTTGCCGAAATGCAGAAGAACGATCTTGCGCCGATATTTCTGGCGGCACCGACCAGCACCGACGAGCGCCTGAAGCGCATTGCGGCGGTCTCAAAAGGATTCGTGTATGCCGTTTCGCGGACCGGCGTGACCGGCGCACGAAAGGAGATTTCCGACGATGCCCGCAAACTAGCCCACCGGTTGCAGAAATTTACCAAGCTTCCGGTCGCGGTGGGGTTCGGGATTTCGACTCCAGAGCAATTCGCGGCGGTTGGCGGGTACGCGCACGCGGCGGTGGTGGGAAGCGCGATTGTGGAGACAATCGAACGGAATCCGGGGACGGAAGCGGCAAGTGTGGGAGAATTTGTGAAGAAGCTGTTAGTGGGTGGCCGCTAGGCGTGGCCTGGATCCCTGACGAATGGACATCGCAGACTGGCGCAGGAAAATCGATGAAATTGACGAACAGCTGGTGGAGATCCTGAACCAGCGCGCGCAGGCCGCGCAGGAGATTGGGCGGCTAAAGCGAGACTCGGCCCTGCCGGTCTATGAACCGGATCGCGAACGTGTGGTGCTGGCCCGGGTCCAGGAAGCCAACCGGGGACCACTTCAGCATCGACATCTGATGCAGATTTATGAGCGCATCATGGACGTGATGCGGAATATCCAGAAGGAAGAGATGGTGGGTGACAGCGGGCCGGCAGCCGGCGAAACCGAGCTGGATACGAACGACTAGGAGTGGTCAGGACACTCCGAACCTTCGGATGAGACCCTGAAGCCGTATTGAGAGACAAGATTTGGCCGAGCCCAGCTTGGCCGGGCGGGCCGGCGTCTGGCCCCAAGTGATTCTTATGATTGTTGCGATGCAGGAAATGGCGACAGAGGACCAGATCCAGGGGGTGATCGACCACCTGGTGACTCTGGGGTTCGAGGTGCACCGTTCGACCGGCGCCCGCCAGACGGTGCTGGGTGCGGTGGGTGCGCGCGCGGATGTCGACGTCCGCAACTTTGAATTGCTGCCCGGTGTGCAGGAGGTACACCGGATCAGTTCGCCCTACAAACTGGCGGGGCGGTCGTTCCGGCCGGAAGGGACAGTGGTTCGGCTGGCCAACGGTGTAGAGATCGGCGGCAAAGAAGTAATCGTCATGGCAGGGCCCTGCTCGGTGGAGTCGCGGGAACAGATCGTTTTGGTCGCCGAACAGGTGGCTGATGCCGGAGCGCGCGTGTTGCGCGGCGGGGCATTCAAGCCGCGCTCGTCCCCCTATTCGTTCCAGGGCATGGGCGAGGACGGGCTGAAGTTGATGCGCGAAGCGGCCGACCGCCACGGATTGCTGGTGATCAGCGAAGTCATGGAGATTTCGCAGATTCCGATGATGCTGCCGTATGTGGACATTCTCCAGGTGGGGGCGCGCAATATGCAAAACTTCAATTTGCTGCGCGAACTGGGAAAGGTTCGGAAGGCCGTGCTCCTGAAACGAGGCATCGCAGCGACGATTGAAGAATTGCTCTTGTCCGCCGAATACATCATGTCGGGGGGCAACTACGACGTCATTCTGTGCGAGCGCGGGATCCGAACTTTTGAGACCTACACCCGCAACACGATGGATATCTCGGCGATTCCGATTGTTCATAAGCTGTCGCATTTGCCGATGACGGCCGACCCGTCGCACGGGACAGGGCGTCGGGATAAGGTGGCGCCGATGGCGCGGGCGTCGGTGGCCGCAGGAACCGATGCGCTGCTCATCGAAGTGCACAGCAATCCGGATAAGGCGCTGTCCGATGGCGCGCAGTCGCTGTTCCCCGATCAGTTCTCCGCGCTGATGAAGGAGTTGCGCGTGATCGCACCGGCGGTGGGGCGGACGATGCGGTAATTGAGGGACGAGTCATGGAATCGGTGGCTCGTTGGGTCGGTCGTCTCTTGACTTGACCGTCGCTAGGTTCTCAGCCAGGCTTCATGTCCATTCGACAAATCACCATCATTGGGAACGGGCTGATCGGCGGGTCGCTGGGACTTGCGCTGAAGAAGCACAAATTTCCTGGCCGAATCGTGGGGTCGGATCGAGCGCCGGTGTTGGAGCGCGCCCAGGAGAAGGGCGCGATTGACCGGGGACATACCAACGCGGTCGACGCAGTGCACGGCAGTGACGTGGTGGTGCTGGCGACTCCGGTGGTTCCGATCATCGATCTGATCGAACGACTCGGCCCGGCGCTTGCGGCAAGCAGTCTGCTCACCGATGTGGGAAGCACGAAGGCCGAGGTGGTGGCGCGTGCGACGAAGGTTTTTAAGAAGGCGGCGGGACAGCGGTTTCTGGCGGGGCATCCGATGGCGGGCAAAGAACAGGCGGGTGTCGAGTTCGCCGATGCTGACCTGTTTCAGGGGGCGGCGTGGTTTTTTACTCCCTTCGCCGGGCAGGACATTTACCGTGGTCGAAGCGGCGAGTTTCTGGAGTGGGTCGAGAAGATCGGTGCGAAGATCGCCGTTCTGGATGCTGCCGAACACGATCAATTGTGTGCCTGGATCAGCCATTTGCCGCAGATGATTGCAACGGCGCTGGCGGCCTCGCTGGTCGACCAATTTGGCGCAGCACCCTTGCTCGAAGCGGGCGGGCGAGCGCTTCGGGAGATGACGCGGATTTCGTCGAGCCCGTATTCAATGTGGCGCGATGTCGCCATCACCAACAAAAAGAACATTGCCGATGCGCTGCTGAAGCTGGAACAGCGGTTGGCGCACATCCGGGAGAATTTGGACTCGCGGGAACTGGCGGCAGAGTTTGAGCGGGCCCACGAGTTGAAGAAGGAGCGGCGGCCAAAAATGAACCTGCCACGCAGACGCGGAGGTCCGGAGTAAAGCAAAGCTTGCGGCGAACACTCTGGTCCCTGGTCATGTCGGCAGCGGCCATTCCCGTTCCTGCCGGGTATGCCTGTACCGGCTGGTTTGGCATAGCGCGATAGGACTTGCCAGATGGAGAGGCGCTGTCGGGGTTATCGGGATTGCTCTGCCGCTGATCGGGTGGGGCTTGTTTGTCGTCCGGGGCTTTCGAGGATCGATCGACGGATTCCCGAGTTACTGCGCTACGGGCCGCCTGGTGGCCGACCGATGTTTGATGTCTGATGATCAGCCCCCTCAAGCGTGGCGTGTGCCCCCTTTCCAAGAATCGCAGCCGCGCCGGTGGGCTCTTGCGGAGGTTCTGACATGCCTCGGTGGGGCCGGGAGCCAGATGATCTCGCAAGCCACGGGGTGCTCGCTCCGTGTTCGGGTGGGTGAGTTTTCCATTACAATCGCACTGTCATGAACAAGGTTGTAGCCAACGCCGAAGAGGCCATCCGGGACGTATTTGATGGCGCCACCATCATGGTGGGCGGGTTTGGCTTGTGCGGGATGCCAGAGAACCTTATCCGGGCGCTCGCACAAAAGGGTGTGAAGAACCTGACCACCATCAGCAACAACGCCGGGGTGGATGGGTTCGGCGTGGGGTTGCTGCTCGCGAACGGTCAGATCCGGCGACACATCGGGACTTATGTTGGCGAAAACAAGCTGCTCGAGGAAATGGTCTTAAAAGGGACTGTGCAACTTGACCTGGTTCCGCAGGGGACATTTTCAGAGCGCATTCGCGCGGGCGGCGCAGGGATCCCCGCATTCTTCACGCCCACCGGCGTCGGTACTTTGGTGGCGGAAGGGAAGGAGACCCGCGATTTTGACGGGCGCTTATACCTGATGGAACGGGCTCTCAACGCCGATTTCGCATTTGTGAAGGCTTGGAAGGGTGATCGGTGGGGCAACCTGGTCTATCGGAAGACGGCGCGCAACTTCAATCCGATGATGGCGACAGCAGCCAAGGTGACGATCGCAGAAGTGGAGGAATTGGTGGAGGTCGGGGAACTGGATCCCGACATGGTTCATACCCCGAGCGTTTTCGTGAACAGGATCTTTCCTGGTGCAGTGTTTGAAAGACGAATTGAACGAAGAACGCTCCGGAAGGTGGGCTAGTTTTCGGGCGAGCGCAACTGAGAACCATCTCATGGTGACCACGCCAAGACTGGGCAAGGACACGGAAAAGCGCGATCGTATCGTGCGGCGAATTGCCCGCGAATTGCGCGACGGATTTTATGTGAATCTCGGCATTGGCATGCCGACGCTGGTGGCGAACTGCGTTCCCCCGGGCATGCACGTGATTCTGCAGAGCGAGAACGGGATGCTGGGGATCGGGCCCTATCCGGTGGAAGGGGAAGAGGATGCCGACCTCATCAATGCTGGAAAAGAGACCGTGACTGAGATTCCAGGGACGGCCTATTTTTCCAGTGCGGATTCGTTTGCCATGATTCGCGGTGGACACATTGATCTCAGCGTCCTCGGCGCCATGGAAGTGGACCAGGCGGGGAATCTGGCGAATTGGATGATCCCGGGAAAAATGGTAAAGGGAATGGGCGGGGCCATGGACCTGGTCGCCGGCGCACGTCGGGTGGTGGTGGCGATGGAGCACGCCACCAGAGAGGGACGGCCGAAGATTCTGAAAAGCTGCACGCTCCCGCTCACCGGCGTGAAGGTGGTGAATACAATCGTCACCGAGATGGCCTGCATTCAGGTGACGCCGCGCGGTCTGGTGCTCGAGGAAGTTGCTCCTGGGTTGACGGCGGAAGATGTGCAGCGAGCAACCGAGGCAAATTTGATCGTGAGCCCTACCCTGAAGGTGATGGAGGGATGAAAGGGATGAAGCGGTCGTTCGGCACTGGTCAGGGGCTACTGCTCCCACAAGCCTTCCCAGGTTTCTGAACCCTCTCATGAGTTTCAGGTTCCCGGTTTCAAGCGGAACGGAGCGCTCAAAAGGCGCGCAGGCAGCAGGATCGCGGCCGCGACCAGCGCCAGCACTCCGTGCACCGCGATGCCCAAGATTCTGAAGGGCAACAGGATCAGCCAAACCAGCGGATAAGCGATCAGAGCCAACAATGCGACCGGCCAGCAGATAACAAATAGAAGGCACCAGACCAGAAATGTGAACATGAGACACCTCCGGTACGTCTCTAGTCTATACATACGGAGGCAAGTGGCGAGAAGTTCCCGATCACCATGGAGCGTTCGCCAGGTACTTCTGCAGGAATGCGAGGGTGCGACGGCGGGCGTCAAGCCATACTTCGCCCGTGAACCCGTGGCCGGCACCAGGGTAGATTTGCATCTCGTAGGGAATGCTTTTCTTTGCAAGAATCTGTTGCAGGTGGTGAGCCTCTTCGACCGGGACGGTCGCGTCGGCGTCGCCGTGCAGAATCAGCGTGGGGCAGAGGCGGCGCATGAAGAATTTCATTTCCCTGGGGAAGCCCCCGAAAAATTCCACGACCGCTCTCACGCGCGGGTCGACTGCGGCCTCGGCAAGGGCAAGGTAGGCACCCAGGGAGAAGCCCAGCAGACCAATCCGTTGCGAGTCCACCTGTGGTTGGGTCTCGACGTGCGAGATGGCGTCCCAGACCGTTTTACCCCACACAGGAAAGTGGCGGACGGCGGTCTGCTTTTCGGCCACTCCGGTCGTGCCGGTGCGGTCGAAGTAGTGGAGGACGTAGATGGCAAAGCCCTGCTCGGCGAGCATTCCTGCAGGATCGGACATCGATGCGTGGCCGCCAGCGGAGCCGTGGAGGCCGATGATGGCGGGAAAGCGTTGACCGTTCCGGTCGGGGAGATAGGCGTCGAAGGCAATGGAGATGCCGCCGGAGGTGAAGGTGGAGCGGGATAGGGTGACGGGATGCATCAGTCGATGGCCGATCGTCGCTGGTCGTTGGCCCGAGCCCTTGGTGGCTGCCTTTTAGTTTCGAGCATGCGCGGTTGCATCGGCCAGCCTGCGAAGCGACTCCTGGAACGGTGCTTGGGCGATGCCCCGTTCGGTGATGATGGCGGTTATGTATCGTGCGGGGGTCACGTCGAAGGCTGGATTCTCCACCTCGACCCCGTCGGGAACCATTTGCTGGCCGGCGATGTGGGTGACTTCTCTCGAGTTGCGCTGTTCGATGGGTATGCCCGATCCGTCGGCGGTTGCCAGATCGACGGTGGAGATTGGGGCGGCGACGTAGAACGGGATGCCATGTTCTTTCGCGAGGACGGCGACCGTGTAGGTGCCGATTTTGTTGGCGACGTCCCCGTTGGCAGCGATACGGTCGGCGCCCACCACGATCGCGCCGATCCTGCCCTGCTTCATCAGCGCCCCGGCCATGTTGTCGGAAATCACCGTGGTGGGGATGCCGTCTTTCATCAATTCCCATGCGGTGAGACGCGAGCCTTGCAGGAAGGGCCGGGTTTCATCGGCGTAGACGTGAATCTTCTTGCCCTGTTCGACGGCAGCTCGAATGACGCCGAGGGCGGTACCGTATCCGGCGGTCGCAAGAGCGCCCGCGTTACAGTGGGTCAGAACACCGCCGTTGGAAGGCATGAGGGTGGCTCCATGCCGTCCCATAGCCTGGTTGGCTGCGATGTCTTCCGCGTGCATGCGCTGGGATTCTTCGATCAGCGCCTGTTTGATTTGAGCGACGGGACGAATACGCAACGACTCGAACTTGTCCTGCATGCGCCCGATGGCCCAGAAAAGATTGACGGCGGTGGGGCGGGTCTCGCCGATGACCTTGCAGATATGGTCCAGGTCTTTCTTGAGGTCGGCGACGGTTTCGGCCCGGGATTTCTGTACGCCCAGAGCAATGCCCATCGCGGCTGCGACGCCGATCGCAGGCGCGCCGCGAACGACCATGTTGCGGATGACGTCGGCGACCTGTTGATAGGTGGTACAGGTGACGTAGGTCTCTTCGGTGGGCAGCTTCGTTTGATCGATGAAGCGCACGCCCTGGTCAGTCCATTCGACGGTGTTGATCACAGGTCCTTGTTCTCGGTTCCCGGAAAACGGGAGCTATATCTTGTGAGCTTCGCAGCGGCTGCGGGGATGGTACGTGACGGCGGGGCGTCCGCAAAGTTCGCAGTTGGTATTGACCGCAGCAATCTCGGTGGTGTCGTCGGTTTGCAGCAGGTGTTCCCTGCGTATGTCGTTGGCCGTGAAAATCGAGACAAACGGGGCAGGGGAAGCCGCCTTTTCCACGTTGGGATGCCCGCCCGCTTCCGGGCGTTCGACCAGGCACATGGCGCCGACCACCTCGAAGCCGAATTCGCGGGCGGCCTCGATCGCCTGGATGGTGGACGCGCCCGTGGTGCAGACATCGTCCACAATCACCACCCGGGCGCCTTTTTCCCGAAAACCTTCAATCCGCTGGCCGGTGCCGTGTTGCTTTTCGGCCTTGCGGACGAGGAATCCGCTGAGCTCGCCACTGGTTACCGAGACGGCCACCACGATCGGGTCGGCGCCCATGGTGAGACCGCCGATGGCTTGCGCTTTCCAGTTTCGCTGGTGGATCTCTTCCAGGAAAACCTGGCCAGTGAGCTGAGCGCCGCGAGCGTCGAGCGTGGTCAGACGGCAGTCGATGTAGTAGTCGCTGGTTCCCCCGGATGAGAGCTTGAACTCGCCCAATTTGAATGACTTATGGGCGAGCAGTCGCAGCAATTCGTGACGGGCAGCAGACATGAAAGTTCAAGATAACACAGGAAGCATTTGCGCTCGCGTGCCCGGGAGGTCCCGGGGGTCCGTCGGCGCCTGCATCGAAGAGGAAAACAGGAAGGTTCAAAATGGGCGAGCAAGCCGAGGCGCGAAAAGCGTCGACCGGCCTTACTGCCGTCCGAAATCAGTCGCCGCTGGCGTGCGTCTGACTCGGCACCAGCACCGAGGCGACTTCTGCCTTGGAGCGATTTCCAAAGGCATCCAGGATGCGGTTGACTGCCCAATTCGCCGCCCCTACACCCAAGCCCACGGAAGCGATGACTGTGGAAAAAAGAACTAAAGTTGCCACTAACGCGTTCAAGTTCGGCCCACCTGATTTGTTCTTAAGTACGCCGTCTACAGGAACTTAGGGTTGCGGCCCCCAGCTTCATCGCGGCTTCTGTTCACTCTAACCGCGTTGACTCTGGCCACTGTTGACCGATAAGATACCTACGTAGAAGTGCGCTTTCCTACTTTCCAACAATTCAGGGGACCCGTCCACATTACGAAGGGACATCACTCGCGGTTTTTCGATGGCCATCACCAAGATTTCGGTGCGCGGGGCGCGCCAGCATAATCTCAAGAATATCGACGTCGAGATCCCCCGCAACACCCTCACGGTCATCACCGGGCTGAGCGGTTCCGGCAAGTCCTCGCTCGCCTTCGACACCATTTACGCCGAAGGCCAGCGCCGGTACGTCGAAACCCTGTCGGCCTATGCCCGTCAGTTCCTTGACCAGATGGAACGGCCCGATGTGGACGGCATCGACGGCCTCAGCCCTTCGATCTCGATTGAACAGAAGACCACCAGCCGCAGCCCCCGATCGACCGTCGGCACGATCACTGAGATCTACGATTATCTTCGCCTTCTGTACGCCTCGATTGGCATCCCGCACTGCCCCAAATGCGGACGTCCCATCACCCGCCAGTCCGCTGAGCAGATCGTGCAGCGCGTGATGTCCCTGACACCCGAAGATCGCGTAATGGTCATGGCTCCCATTGTTCGTGGCCGCAAAGGGGAATTCAAAAAGGAAATGGAGAAACTCCTCCAGCACGGCTTCCCCCGGGCGCGGGTGGATGGCGAACTGGTGAATCTTGAAGACGAGATGGTTCTCGACAAACGCAAGAATCACACCATCGAAGTCGTCATCGATCGCCTGCTGGTGAAGCCCGGGATCGAACATCGTCTGGAATTGTCAGTCGGGCTGGCAATGAAGCTGGCGGGCGGGCTTGTGCAGGTCGCAGTCGTCGGTGGCGAAGAGACGCTTTATTCTTCACGCTTGGCTTGTCCCGACTGCGGCATCAACGTGCCGCAACTGGAACCGCGGTCATTCTCGTTCAACAGCGCCTACGGCGCCTGTCCCGAGTGCCACGGCCTGGGCAGCAAGTACGATTTTGATCCCGCCAAGATTATCGTCGACTGGTCGAAGCCCCTGCTCGACGGCGGCCTGGGGCCCGGCTCGGGCTCGCAGAACCTGCAGCACATGCTGCAAATTGCAGCGGCTGCCCACGGTTTCGAGCTGGGCACGCCGTTCGAGAAGTTTCCCGAGAAGATCCAGAGCCTGCTGCTCTACGGCGAAGCCGGCAAGGGCGGCAAGACCGGGTTCAAGGGAATCGTCGGCTACCTGAAGCAGAGCCTCGAAGAATCGACCTCTGACGGGTATCGCGAGTGGTTGCTCGATTTCATGTCGGCGACCGAATGCCCCGGCTGCCACGGCATGCGTCTTCGTCCGGAGAGCCTGGCGGTCAAGGTCAATGGCATGTCGATCGCCGACTTCACGGCGCTGAGCGTCGCCCGCTCGCTCGAAGTGGCCAGAAAGATCAAGCTCAGCGGGCGCGAGGAAATCATCGCCGGCCGCATCGTGCACGAAATCGTAGAACGGCTACAGTTCCTGAATGAGGTCGGGCTGGGCTACATCTCGCTGGCCCGCTCCGCGGCCACCCTCTCCGGTGGCGAAGGGCAGCGAATTCGCCTCGCCACCCAGATTGGCTCAAAGCTGCGCGGGGTGCTCTATGTGCTCGACGAGCCCTCGATCGGACTCCATCACCGCGACAACGATCGCCTGCTTTCCGCGCTCGAGAATTTGCGCGATCTCGGTAATACGGTGCTTGTGGTTGAGCACGACGAGGAAACCATTCGTCGTGCGGACTATGTCATCGATCTCGGTCCCGGCGCCGGACGCCATGGTGGACACCTGGTGGCCCACGGCACTCCCGCCGACATCATGAAGGAACCCGACTCTCTTACGGGCGCCTACATTTCGGGCAAGGTCCAGATCGAAATGCGTCCCGAGCGGCGCCATACCAACGGGAACGCGATTTCGATTCTGGGCGCGCGGGAGAACAACCTCAAGAATCTGGATGTCACGTTCCCGCTGGGGGTGATGACCGTGGTCACGGGCGTGTCCGGTTCCGGCAAATCCACGCTGGTGAACGACATTCTCTACCGGGCGCTGGCACGCCAACTCTACCGTTCGCGCGAGGAGCCGGGCCAGCATAAGGCCATTTCCGGAGCCGGGGCTGTCGATAAAGTCATCCGCATCGACCAGTCGCCCATCGGGCGCACCCCGCGCTCGAACCCGGCGACCTACACGGGCGTCTTTGCGCAGATCCGTGATCTCTATGCCATGTTGCCCGAGGCGCGCGAGCGGGGTTACAAGCCGGGACGTTTCTCGTTCAACGTTTCCGGCGGCCGTTGCGAAGCCTGCCAGGGCGAAGGCCAGCGCCGGATCGAGATGAATTTCCTGCCTGATGTCTACGTGGTTTGCGAAGTCTGCAATGGCCGTCGCTACAACCACGAAACGCTGTCGGTGAAGTATCAGGGATGCTCGATCGCTGACCTGCTGGAAACACCGGTGTCGGACGCGCTGCAGATTCTCGAGAACATCCCGCAGGTGAAGCAGAAGCTGCAAACCCTGGTCGACGTGGGATTGGGCTACGTGCATCTCGGACAGTCCGCCGTCACTCTCTCGGGTGGGGAAGCGCAGCGGATCAAATTGGCCCGCGAGCTCAGCAAGCGCCAGACGGGCAGGACGCTTTACCTGCTCGACGAGCCAACCACCGGCCTGCATTTCGACGATGTCAAGAAGCTTCTCGACGTCCTGCACCGGCTCACCGATCTGGGGAACACCGTCATCATCATCGAGCACAATCTCGACGTGATCCGCAACGCCGACTGGCTCATTGACCTCGGCCCGGAGGGCGGTGAAGACGGCGGGCGCGTGGTGGCGCAAGGCACTCCGGAACAGATCGCCCGGGTGAAGAAGTCTTACACGGGACAAGCGCTGGCGCACTTCTTCAACGGCAACGGAACCCGCCGAAAGGCCTAGGTGAAATCCTTGGATGCGTGGAGATTCAGAGTGAGTTCCAAAGACATGGCACCGGCCCTGTGCGATGCCTTCCCCCTACATTCAACCGAAGAGCCGGAAGCCTGAGCCTTGTCCTCTTCACCGAATCCGACTTCCGCGCCATCCCTGCCCGGTCTTGCCGCGCCGCACCCGGGAGGATCTCGGCCAGCTGCACCGCCCACCGACGAAAATCCGCCCTGGAACGGCTGGGATGTCGTTGCCCTCGGCGTTCTGACCTTCGTGGCCATGCTCGTTTGCGTCGTCGCAGCCGCATACGCAATGCGCCTGTATCTGGCCCCACATGATTCCTGGAGGACGCTGGCCACGCGTCCCGAAGTCACCGTGGGCGGCGAATTGCTGGCCTACGTCCTTGTCCTGGCCTTGATGTACAAGATGGTGGGGAATCGCAGTGCTATCCCCTTTCTGGAAGCCATCCGCTGGAACTGGCCGCCCAACTGGACGGCATACGTGCTGGCCGGTCTCGCGCTTGAACTATGCCTTCTTCCCTTTGCCTTGCTGCTCCCCATGCCCAAAAATCTGCCCATCGACGAGTTTTTTAAGACCGCTCGCGACGCCTATATCTTGTCGGTGTTCGGAATTCTGTTCGCTCCGTTCTTTGAAGAACTCTTCTTCCGGGGGTTTCTGTACCCGGTACTGGCTCGGCGCGCAGGCGTTCCAGCGTCGATCCTCCTCACCGCCCTGCCTTTCGCCATGATTCACGGTGCCCAGCTGAATTTTTCATGGGGACCGGTTCTCGTCATCTTTCTCGTCGGTGTGGTGCTCACGACGGTGCGCGCACTCAGGAAGTCCGTGGCAGCCACGGTCTTGATGCACATGGCCTATAACTGCACCATTTTCATCGCGGAGTACATCGCGACCGACGGCTTCCGACACATGGAAAAGCTCAATCAGTGAAGGTTTGACAGCCTCCAGTCTGAGCCCCCCGGTCACCCCTCCGATCCTCTCGGTCCGGCCACCGGTGGCCAATACGGCTGGTCCGGACGCCCCGACCGTCTTAGGGCTTCGGTCACTTGGTCGAGGTTACCCCGAGTGCTAGGCTTTGCGTCTTAGTGCGGAAAATCTTTGTTTTCTGAGAGAAACCACGATGCATCGCCGCGTCCTGACTGTGCTCGTTGTATGCCTTGCCCTGGTTGTGACCGCCTTCTCCCGGGATCGGTCCGCCAAACAGAAAACTCCGAAGACGAAACCGGTGGCCGGATCGATGCCCGTTACATCCTCGTCCGCGAAAGCGCGCGCCCTCTATGAAAAGGGGATGGAGGACTACGAGAACCTCTATCTCGAACGTTGCAACCAAGATTGGCGGGCAGCGGTGAACGAGGATCCGGGCCTCGCCTTGGCGTGGGCATGGATCGCATTCAATAGCCGGAATCCAGCGGAAGTGGTGGTGGCGCGAGAGAAGGCGAAGGCACTCCTGGCCCAGGTGACTCCCGGCGAAAAGCTGATGATCCAGTGGATTGCGGGCGTACAGGAAGGGAACTTCCTCGCGGGAATCTCGGCCATGAACGATATGCTGGCGATGTTCCCCAGGGACAAACATCTTCTTTACCTGGCCGGAAACTGGCTCATGCTGGATAACGGCGACGGTGCCGCGCAGCAGAAGATGTTCGAGAAGGCGCTGGCGCTCGACAAGAAGTACCCTGCGGCCCTGAACGATCTGGCTTATGTGTACGCGCGGAATCGGGAGTTTTCGAAGGCGTTCGCGACCATGGATCGCTACGTCGCGGTGCTGCCCAAGGAACCGAACCCACATGATTCCTATGGTGAACTGTTGCGCATGGCTGGGCACTTCGACGAGTCGCTCGAGCACTATCGCATGGCGCTGAAGATCGATCCGAATTTTGCTTCATCGCAGGTGGGCCTTGCCGACACGTACGCACTGATGGGGAACCAGACACAAGCCCGGCTGGAATACCACAAGGCGATCGCACAGGCCCACAACGATGGAGACCGCATCGACTACATGATGCAAAAGGCAACGACGTGGGTGCGGGAGACCAATGCCGCCGAAGCCGACAAGGCGTTTGCTGAGACCGCGCAGAAGGCTCATGAACTCGGGCTGTATTTAGAGGAGGCGGAGGCGCACCGGCGGATGGCCGCTTACCAGAGCGACGATGCTGCCGCATTGAAGCATTTGGAGGCAGCAGAGGACGCCCTGACCCACGGGCAGGATGTTTCGCCGCTGGACCGGGACGAGGAGTTGTCGCGCATTTTGCGCCATCGCGCGGTACGGGCAGGGCATGCAGGCAACAACGAGGCAGCGCAGAAGGCGTTGCAGAGGCTGGAGACGATGGCCTCGGGTAGCCGCGATACGACCCTGCAGAGTTCGTATCACGGAGCCGCCGGAGCACTACTGGCCGGGCAGGAGAAATGGTCGGAGGCCATCGCACATCTTGAGGAGGACAGAGACGACCCCTTCTCGATGCAACTTCTGTCCCGGGCCTACCATGCGGCCGGAGACAGCGTGAAGATGCATGAAGTCGAAGCGCGCTTGCGCGGAACGAATGTGCCAACCATCGAGCAGGCGGTGGTAGTACCGGAGGCAAGAGCGCAGAGACCGTCGACCCTTTAGGCAAAGCACCACCCAGGCGGACACCGGGCGGGGCGCACGGACCCGCCTCGGTCAGCCCCAGGTCAGGCCTCGGCCCGTGAAATTGATCATCGTCTTTGTCACTCTCATCGGGATCGTGATCCTGTTTGGTTTCTTCGGTCGAGGATCGACTGGAGCCAGTCCGAAGGGTCTTGAACTCTGAACCTCGCAGTGGAACCGGCGTCCTAGATTCTGATTTCGTAAACTTCCTGATTCCCCTTCGTAAACTCCCCGCTTCGTGGTAGTCTCTCGGTCCCATGTTGGAGTCTAAGACAGACAAGCGGGCCCGGGCGCGCCTGGCGGTGACGGTTCCGGCTACCGTGAAGCATGGCGAGACCGCGCAGGAGCATGCAGCGGTCACGCGCGACCTGAGCATGGGCGGCATCTTCTTGTATACCCAGCAACGTATTTCTGAGGGAAGCAAACTGGAAATTGTGTTGATCTTGCCCGCAGAGCTGGGGTTTGGGGAGAAGCAGTGGGCTTGTTGCCAGGCATCGGTCGTGCGGGTGGAAGACGACGGAGGCAGCAAATTTGGAGTGGCGGCGCGGATCGACCGGCTGGACGTACTGCCTGAAATTCCCACCTGAGTCTAATATTTGGATAGTGGGACAGTGGGGTGGGGCCAGCCAGACGCGAGTAAGCCTGATCGTAAATTGCATCATTCTTTGTGCACCCGCAGGGCGTGATCCGGAGCGGTTGTGTCAATATCTTTAAGAGGTTGGCCCCCATCAGAGCAGCTTGTCCCTCCGAGTGCGGCTCTCGAAAAATTTTGGTTTTCAATGCTTCATCCCGGGTGCAATAATGAGCGGCCCTTTAAATGCTCTGGTAGTCAAATAGATCTGAAACCCAGGCAGGCCAGTTATGTGGATCGACAAGTTGGTCGACGGGGTGGTGCGTATCATCACGCCGATCGGACCGCGCTATATCCGACTCACCTTGCTGCAACGCGCGTACTTCCTTTGGATCTTCCGTCATTTCGACAAGCTGCCACAACAGGTGCTGAGCGCACGGGAGCAGCGCATGATTGACGCGCTTTGCGTAGAGCAACGCTTCATCTCATTGCCGTCGATTCTCGGGCGGGTCCCCATCATTGGAACTCTGGAACGCGTTCCGCTAAAGCAACTGGAAGAAGATCTGCCGGCGAGACGCCCAGCCGCCGGCGTGACCGATGCTGGAGCCACCCAGCCTTTGGTGGCGGATCTGCACCAGCGGTCCTAGGCAAGCACTGGCCCCGACAGACATAGTTTAGACATAGCGCGGCGCGGCGCAGCGCAGATTGGCTCAGCTTAAGGGGGCCATGACATCGACCAACCTAAGGTCGTCCACTGCGCATGCTTGAGTCCAAATGCCGAGATTCCAGTCAGCCGTAAGGCTTCCCATTTGCTGCTCAGTCAGCAGATCAAGAACGATGTGAACAGACTCGCTCATCGAATGAGCAAAGAGCGGATTGGCCGCCCCAAAACCCCGGACAGCAGCGCCCGATTCAGCAGTCTCTCGCCGCTATTTCGTACGTGGCGACGCGAGGCCTTGTTGCATCAGCGTCGCTCGAATCAAGGGTCGAAAGATCGACTTCGCGCCCTTGTGGATTGATCGATTGAGTGCTCACCGCGCACGCTCCCACCGCTCAAACTCCGCGAGCGTCGCATCGACACTTCCTGAGAAGAGCCGGGGGAAGCTCCACGCTGGGAAAATATTCATATTGCTTGCCGCTGGTTACGGAAAACGTCGGGAGCGCGAACCACAAAGCACCCGTTTTGTTCTTTAGGATGCGCCCATCGTTGATTGTGATAGTGCCGAGATCAGTCTCTATGCTTACTGAGACTGTTGCAAGGACGTTCGGCCGGTGGCTGGGTTTGAGGGTGATGCGAACCTGGCTCGGTTCTTCGGGCCATGTCGCTTAGGTTGGGAGCTGGAATACTGTTTTCTGGTACGGGCATGGTTCTTTTTCCTTCATTTCAAGTTTTCGCCGTCGCTACTTCGGTGACGATTCGATATTTCAAACGCTCTTGCTGCGCTCAGCTGTGCGCTGTCGCCGCTCTTCCACGGCCTTGGCCGAAACGACCCATGCGCCGTTTTGCTTACGTGCCTCCAACCTTCCTGTGAGAACAAGGTTGTAGAGCTAATTCAGCTCAACTCCGAGCCTTCGAGCCGCCTCGCTCGCCGTGATCGTGGTCTCGTTGGGCATCTCTGTTCCTCCGTGAGAAAGCTACCGCCATCACCATGACTACTCTGGGTGGGCTGTAACTAACTAAGAATAAGCTAGATAGATGGCTCGACCGGGGCCTTGACGCGGGCATGGTCGGAGACATCGAATGAGACACCGCTTCAGTTAGGGCGCTGAAGAGCCGAGTCATCTTGGGAGGCGAAGCTTCAGCCTCTTCCCGCGAGCATAATCTCAAAAGCATGTACAGCAAGCCCAGCGGTGTGGAGATTGCCCTCCCGCAGTGCCTCGCTGAGAGTGAACATAACGAAAGCCTCAGGATCGCCTGACTGGGGAAGCTCTTTAGACAACTCGCTCAACTGAGCAGCAATCCTTGAGGATAATTCCAGATCGCCCTCTTTCATGGCGATGTTCAGTTCATCGCACGACTGTAAGCCCGCCTTGATCGTTTCCACGGTCCTGACTCCTAGCGCCTGGTGTTGAATCGAGAGCCGCGCTCTTATATTGATGTGAATGCCTCGCTTTGGTAGCAGATGCCGCGCCCAGCAAAGGCTTCCAGCGCACGCCGATCACCCCTCAAAGCGGGCTTCTGTTTGCAAAGTCTGGGAGAGGTTATAGCAAGTTACTGATAAGTAGCGTTATGGTAGTACTTAGACTAGCTACAGCTCGTATCTAGACTAGAGCTAGACTAGCTTAATAACTGAGAAATACGTGTCATTAGTCCGACCCGCGCGCCCGTAGCAGCATCTAAGCTGATTGAGCGTCGCTTGAGGAACCCCGTTTTTGTGGATCATGCGCGCGGGTCTGAAGCTAAGCCAAATCCGGGCTCTGACTTTCATCCCCGTTGTCAACCCGGTGGATCATGGCTTCAGGTCGCGCGGATGATCCCTAGAAACGGGGTTGCTGATTCGGCCATCTGGGTTTATGCGGGTCTGCCGATTCAGATGGCTCGTGTAAGTGCTGAAGCCGTATCCGCCACCGGATGAACTGCGACGCGACTTGGTTGCGTATTTCGATGAGCGCCTCCAAATCGGGCATCCGTCCCTCTGTTCCGTTCGGAAAATCAGAGTGGCCGAACTCTCTTCAAAGGTTGCGCGACCGGAAAGTGCTCGACGGAACCACGCCGCAAAGTGGGGCAGACGTGCTGGCCTACTAGCTTCTCATCGCGTGTTGAGTTGGCGGTGGAGAACGACTTGGATGTTTCATCAGCTCGCAGCGAATCTCTGGCGCGTGCTTAAAGAGGCTCTCACAACACCTCTCCGGCGATCCGTCCGCAGGTGCGCTCGGTTTTTTCCACCTCGAATCGGCTCGGAAGCCTGGCGCCCTCCACAGAACTATTGCCACAGAACTATTGCCTTGACAACCGTGCCCTGAAACACCAGAATGGGCGCGGCATTTGGTATACCTATCTTCTTGGCCTATTAGCGTTCGCTTCCCCATAATAGGTGTTTGCGTGTCGGCGATGTAACCGGCCCTTTCCTCGGGAAAAATCCATAACTCGTATCGGCTACGCGGGTCGTTCTGTTTGTAGCCAGGCCTGCCCCGGCGCTACTGATGAGAAATTCTCAGTACGCGCGTGTGGACGTTAGCAAGGCCAAGCTCCTGCCCAACGGTTCGTACTACGACGTGATTTGGCACCCGATGCTACCTGACTCAGCAAAATCGGGGTCAACGCCCGCGCGGCGGATATTGTGCCTTGGACTTTGGAGCGAGTTGCGATGGAAGAAAATTTCAGGAGGCATTCCATGATAATTAAGAAAATCGTAACAGTGGGGGTCATGCTCGGACTGGTGTGGGGAGTGGGCGCTGCGTTCGCCGACGGGCCTGACGAGCAGTTCCCGGCCCTGACTGCACAATGGTGGCAATTTGCCCTCTCGATACCTACCACAGTTAACCCCCTGCTGGATTCAACGGGAGCGGACTGCATGGCAGGCCAACGCGGCCGAGTCTGGTTCCTGGCGGGAACCTTTTTTGGAGGAACAGCCACCCGCGCGTGTTCCATTCCCGCAGACGAAGCGTTGTTCTTTCCGGTTGTCAACTACGTGAACATTAACGCTCCGAACGTATGCGGGCAGAATGCCAACAATGTTAGTGTCGCTGACTTGCGCGCCGGAGCCGCAGCAGTTATCGACGCCGCGACCAACCTGTCGGTCCAGGTCGATGGCCAGCCGATTGAAGACTTGTTCCGTGTCAAATCCAAAGTCTTCGCGACCACGTTTCCGGTGGACAATATATTTAATGCTCCGTGCGGGGGCCCGGGCACGGTGCCCGCGGGTGTGTATTCGCCGTCGGTGGATGATGGCTTTTATGTGCTCCTGAAGCCGCTGAGCGTGGGGCGTCACACTCTTCACATTCATAGCGAAAGCCAAGGTTCTGTTGACGTTACTTACGACCTCACGGTCGTGCCGGTACAACTGAAGTAAAGACTCCACCGGCTAAGCGATGGCTTTTTCTGGAACGTGGGGAGTAGTGCGAAAGAAATCAAGAATCGCCGATAGTGTCGCCTGGGATGCGAGATCAAGAAGGAAAGGGCCTGTAGCGTCCGTGAAAGGGTCTGGCAGGCGCTTGAGCCGGTGTCGGCAGGGTTGGCGGTCCGGACTCCATGGTGGTCCTGGATTTAGCGATGGGACCTTTGACTAGCATTTGGTGGCTGGTCCTTTTCGGACCTTGCTTTGACAGCGACACACATCAAGTACGAAGGAGCTTTCATCATTGGGTTCGGAGGGTTAACCGATTGGACGCGATAGCCTGGCGGACAAGCGCCATGCGGTAGAAGCTCACATCCGCTGACACCATAGTGTTTTACAGGCTTGCATGCCGGTGATGACGCGGACACGGAACTCAGCAAAGCAAGAATTGTCAACAGTCGGATCATCGGACACTCTCATCAGATCGTCAGTCGCGGACGAAGAGGATCACGACGCCTTCCGTCCCCGCCTCCATTTGGCCCATCTAAACCTCTGCGCAGCCGCGATCTTTCTGCGGGCGGCGGGTGACATCGTCCTCTTGCGGGTAGTGATGGAGACAACCTTTGGTCCCTTACCCTTCGCCCAGCGAGCGCGTTGAGCGGCGGCAACCCTGGCGCGACCTGCCGACGACATTGTTCCTCTCCGGGGTCCGTTCTCGCCTGTCTGGTTCAGTGCTGAGAGTGCGTTATTGAGACCGGCGAGTTGCGATGTTAGGCGGCGCCGTTCCTGCTCCAGTTTGCTGAGTACCGAGGTGAAATTAGCCATAAGGGAATTCTAGCAGCGGGCTGGTACAAGCAATTGTTCAGCAGTGCCCTCAGGCGAAGAAAGAAAGAAAGAAAGAAGAAGAAGGCCGAGCGCAGTCTATAACGAATGCGTCGCCTTCCCCCAAACGACACATTCGCGGCTCGGCCAAATCCGCGCGCTACTATACCCCCGCCGTCATAAAGGGCAAGTAAACTCTCGATTACAACGTGGTCACCGGCCCGAGGAAACGCCGTCAATCTTCCGCAGGACCCGCCTCGCCCATTGCAGCAGAAGCAACCATCGCTTCCGGCGCGCGGACTCGACGGTTGTCGGTCGCTCTCAGATGCTGCGCTACCCGGATTCCGGCGATGATACCGAGCATCCGCTTGCGCGGTTCTCGACCGCCGTCTAGCCTCAGTTGACGGTCAATACAAGTACGCTGCTGTTACCTCCGCTTGTGCAACCCAGGTCTGCGGAATTCCCGCTCGGAGTGTGCACAGTGACGTTCACAGGTCCAGGACCGGAGATCACACCGGTCGTCAGGGTGACTTTCAACTGCTGGCTGCTGGCAACGGTTGTGCTCAGGGCCTTCCCGTTGATCACAGCTTCGGACGACGAAACAAACTGGCTACCATTCACGATGAGCACAAAGCCTGCTGCAACGCGGCGAAACTCATTGTGCTGGGCGAGAGTGAGCCGATGAGCGGCGCGGGTCTGGCACTGCCGCAGAACGGGTTCAGAGTGTTGTTGCAGCCCGGAAGAAACAAGAGGGCCAGCAGAGCGGCGACTGGGAGACGGGAGGTCTTTGAGATGCTTCTATTGATGAGTCACCCCGTCTACGTCGTTGAGTGATTCCGAGAGCAAACACCCAACCTGGGGTCGAACTCATGGTTCTGCTGGCGGAAACACTGGCGAGAAACGCAAGTTTCGCCCAACTGCAAATTTCTCCGACACTACCGCAAAATACTGAGCTGCCGGCAGTTCTGGGTGAATACCGCAAAAAAAGTTTGGACGAGAAGTCCGAAGGTAGTTGGCAGGGCGAGGTCCGGCCTATCCCCCCTTGGCGGCACTCAGAACCCCCTTTAGTTGGTGAAAAGGCGATTTGGACGAAGTCGCTGGCGCGACGGACGCTATCGCGTGCTCGAAGTTAGTGGGGCTTTTTTCTTAGCTGCGAGATTCCCGATTTGAGCGATAATACGCTTCATCGTGCCAGCCCGCCGCCCGCAACGATCCGGCTTCTGGAACTCCCGAGGCGATCAAATGGCGAAACGGGCATTGAAAACCCATAGAGAAAGATAAGTTCCCCCGCGTCCGCCGCAAACGCCAGCGGCTTCCTCCAAATCCCCCTATCGCAAGTGCCCCGGCGGGAAACTTTCCGGTCCACCCGAACCCTCGGCGCCGGCGCACTTGTCGATAGCGCACTAAGATTTTTCGCCAACAACGAATAGTTTCTGGTTGGCCAACAGCTGCGGAGTTGAGCGATTTCAGTTCAACTTTTCACGATTGCCAGGCGAGTGCAATAATTTCATTGAAAAGAGACTGGGGCCACGCTTTCTACTTTAGCAAGGGACAACCACATGGATATACCCCTCGACGATCCTCTCGCGTCCGCAGCCGTGGAGGCAATCCACAGCGGCGATGCTAAATCATTGGCACGGCTACTTGGCGAGAACTCCAATCTTGTGAAAGCAAGGGTCGACCGTGAGCGCACCTTGCTTCACGTAGCTACGGACTGGCCCGGCCATTTCCCGAATAATACGGAAACTGTGGCCACCCTGGTTGCATATGGCGCCGATGTCAATGCGAAGTTCGCTGGCCGTCATTCCGAAACCCCGCTCCACTGGGCTGCGAGCAGCGATGACGTTGCTGTGATCGACGTTCTCCTCAATCATGGTGCCAACATCGAAGCGCCCGGCGGAGTTATCGACGGTGGCGCGCCCCTCTCTGACGCAGTAGCTTTTGGGCAATGGAACGCAGCGCATCGGCTAGTCGAGCGCGGGGCGCGAACCACGCTCTGGCAGGCCGCTGCTTTAGGATTGATGGACAGGGTCCAGGAATGTTTCGGAGTTGTGCCACCACCCACGGCGGCTGAAATCACCAATGCGTTCTGGTGCGCATGCCATGGTGGTCAGCGGGGAACAGCTGAGTACCTACTCGAACGCGGTGCGGACTTGAACCGGGTTGGACACGACGCCCATTCGCCGCTCGACGCCGCGAACCGAAGCGGCGCGACGGAAGTGGTGCAGTGGCTGCGCAGCAAGGGGGCCAAGTCGGCGAGAATATCAACGTAACCAGCGAATCAGAAATCGAAACGCGATTCTGTTTCGTGACCCCGCCTTTCGGACATCCCATTCCCCCCTATCGCAGGGACGTTCCGTGTCGCATCACGGGGTACTCGGAAATAACTGATGTTGAAAACAGGCGTCCATTGACGCCCCGACGCCGTAGTTGATGACACTGTAATTTCATCGCCAGCCAAGGGTCGATTGGCACCAATGCCTGGTCCACACGGGGTATGCTGGATCTGGTTAGGATTTGTTTTGGTTGGTTGGATTGGAGGGCGCGTGTCGAAATTCGCCAGACGTCTTTCGAGTGGGTTGGTGCGGGTCGTGGCTTTTCTACTACCGGTCGTGACCTTTCTGGCAGCGGGTCAGGCACCATCTGCACCTGGTTTCGGCGCTCGCGAGCGGATTGCGCGCGCGGCGGACGGAGTCCGAATGGGAGGTCTGCAGGCGACAATTCCGCCTCATGTGTCTGAAATGCTGGGCATTTCTGGCGATGGAAAAGAATGTCTGGTCTCGCAGCGGTTCGAGCGGAACGGGAAGGTGGTGCGGGGGTTTAACGTTTCAGTTACGGACAAGAACAACATTGTGCTTTTCGTGACGAATGAGGCCGCGAACGAACAAACCTACTATCTGACATCGGGCCTGGGCGGGCTTCGGAGAGTTGTGGCGGTCAGGGGTGGCACCGGGCACGTTCTGCGGGTCACGGGCAAACAGAAGGCCGCGTTCGAGAGGGAACTGCGGTTCTGGCTGGACCAGATAGTTCCGGGCAGGAGGTCGAAGTGAGGAACGACCTTACTGTCGTTCCGAAGTGGCCTTCGACGCCAGATGCCGACGCCTTGTCGCCGAGGCAATGCACGAACTGTTCAATCGTCCAGTCGTCCGGGCTAATGCATCCGGCCCGGTTACAAGTGGATCAAGGGGAAAGTTGATGCTATCAGGCGCTTACATAAAGTGAGAATTCGGCCGACCAGAGTCAGTGAGGGAGAACGCGAATTTACGAGAACAATGCGGTTAGCAGAGCACTGAATGGGACGCTCGCGTAGGATGGCACTGGCGGGAGCGCACAAACAAAACGCGAGTACTCTTCAGGACGGCTGATACTCTTAAAGGCAGTGGGCGGCGTCGGGATAGTTCGGTTTCTGTCGGGTGTCCAGGTCGAAGCCCCAAGCATCTGCGTACCGCAAGAGTTTGGCTAGATAGGATACGCAAGGATGATGGACAGCATTTTGGAACAGTCAGCGGCTCGGAGGCGGCATCGTGTCGTACCGCTGCTGAAAGAGCGCGAGCAATTCCTCTCGCA